>Ga0316198_10000848_pt1 | contig 16994 bp, 16 predicted proteins | sample OudBieAanoxic_MG_FD_204935 | JGI IMG/M metagenome (GOLD analysis project Ga0316198, IMG submission 204935) | Coastal sediment microbial communities from Oude Bieten Haven, Netherlands - site A anoxic | ecosystem: Environmental > Aquatic > Marine > Coastal > Sediment | place: Netherlands...
GGTTGCTGTCAGGCCGCGTAACTGGCTGATGATGAGATCCAGAGTGTGCTGGCTGGTCTTGACCTTGTTGCCCTTGTGCAGGCCTGACCAGTGACCTGCCTCTTCCCGAATGATGGCCTCTAGCTGTTGACTGTCAGGCAGCGACAATGAAAAGCGTGCACTGAAAGCGGCAAGTTCCTGCGGTAACTCCAGTTCATGGCTGACCAGGACCAGCGTGTGCCCCAGGCTGGCATGTTCCATGGCAATTTCTTTCAGCAGCCGGACGTTAAAGGCGTCCTCAAGGTAGGGGTGAAAATCCATCAACAGGTAGATGCCGGGGGTCTCGGTCGCCTTGATCTGGCCCAGTGCCTGTTGCGGTTCACTGGCATGGCGTTGTGGTGCGGCGTCGTAGTCGATGCGCTGCAGACCGCTGGTGGCAGACCAGGCCATTACCGGCATGGACAGCGAGATGGCAATCTCTGTGAACAGCCTGGCGACCCGTTTTTCGTCCCGCGTCTCGATAATAATCAGCGGCACGCGGGAAAGCAGCAACAGTTCGAGATCGTGTGAATCGTCCATAGTTCCCTGTTACCTGAACGCTTGCCGGTTGCCGTCAGTCATCGTCCCGCCGGGTTGTCAGTGAGGCCAGTTCTCCATCCACGTCGACCTGCAGGTGGAATTCAATGGGTCGGCAACAAACCGGGCAATCTTCAATATAGTGCTGGCTGCCGCATGATGTATCCACGGAGGTTTCAAAGGCTTCGCCGCAATAAGGGCAGTCAACGTGTTTCAGCATGGCGTGATGAATCCGGCATCCAGTGCTGCAGTAACTCGTTCAGGTAGCGCTGTCCTTTTGCTGTGGCCTTGATGATGCCATTGTCGTCTGTCAGCAATTGATGTCCAATGGCTGTGTGCACCTGTGTTTCGATTACGGCACAGGGCAGGCTGGTTGCAGCCGTAAATGCTGGAGCGGTGAAGCCGCTGTCCAGACGCAGACTGTTCATGGCAAATTCCAGTATGACGTCGTCTACTGACAATTCGTTGCGGCTGCTGATACGCGCATCATTGCTGGTCACATCCAGGTAGGCAAGCGGGTGCTTTACTTTTGATGTGCGCGTGATGGTTTGTTTGGCGGCACTGCTGATTTTGGAGTGGGCGCCGGCACCGATGCCCAGGTAGTCACCAAACTGCCAGTAGTTGAGATTATGCCGGCACTGCCGGCCCGGTTGCGCATAGGCCGATACCTCGTAGCGCCGGTAGCCGGCGTCGTCCAGCTGGGATCGCCCTGCTGTTTGCATCTCCCAGAGAATGTCGTCATCCGGTCGCTGTGGCGGCTGCCGGAAGAACCGGGTGTTGGGCTCGATGGTGAGCTCATAAAAGGAGATGTGTGCCGGTTGCAGGTCCACGGCCGTGCGCAGATCCAGCAGGGCCTGCGCGGTGGTTTGCGCCGGCAGGCCGAACATCAGGTCGAGATTGATGTTTTCAAAGCCTGCACGGCGCGCCGCTGTAATTGCAGCACGGGCCTCGCTGCCGTCATGAATGCGGCCGATCGCCGCAAGCAGGTCGTCCTGGAAGCTTTGTATACCCATTGAAAGCCGATTGATGCCTGCTTCCCTGAAGCCGGCGAAACGCGCCTGGTCGACAGTACCCGGGTTCGCTTCAAGGGTTATCTCGGCGCCGGGTTTCAATGGTATGCGTGCGCGGATCTCGCTGAGCAGTCGTGCAATGCCGCGCGCCGAGAACAGGCTGGGTGTGCCGCCGCCGATGAACAGTGATTCGACCGTACGACCCCAGACGGCTGGCAGATCCTGCTCCAGGTCGGCAATCAGTGCCGCGATGTAACGCTCTTCAGGGACATCTGCGCGGACTTCATGCGAGTTGAAATCACAGTAGGGACATTTGCGTACGCACCACGGGATGTGTATGTAAAGTGACAGTGGCGGCGTGGCCGTGAAATTGAACATATCGCTGTCTATGCAGGAGCTGCCGGGTAGCGGCGCAAGGACGCTTGTCAGCGGTAATGTTGCAGTGCGGTGACCAGCTGCCGCAGTGCCTGGCCGCGATGGCTGAGGGCGTTTTTAACCTCGGCCGGCAGCTCGGCAGACGAACAGTCATGGGTCGGGACGTAAAATACCGGGTCGTAGCCGAAGCCGTTGTCGCCGCGCGCCGCAGTCAGGATGCGCCCTTCCCAGGTACCCTGGCAAATCACGGGTGTCGGATCGTTGGCATGTTCCATGAACACCATCAGGCATTGAAAGCGGGCGCTGCGCTGTGCATCGGGCAAGCTCTCGAGTTCGGCCAGCAGTTTTTCAAGATTCGCCTGGTCGCTGGCGTTGTCACCGGCAAAGCGTGCCGAGTAAATGCCGGGTGCACCGTCGAGGGCATCCACTTCAATGCCTGAATCATCCGCGATGGCCGGCAGGCCGGTGTGGAGAGCGGCATTGCGTGCCTTGAGGATAGCGTTCTCGACAAAGGTCAGGCCGGTCTCTTCTGCATCGACGACACCGAATTCACTCTGTGGTCGCACATGCAGGTCAAGCGTGGCGAGCAACTGGTTGATCTCGCGGACCTTCCCCGGGTTGCTGCTGGCAAGAACGATTTCTTTCACTGCCGTGTTACTCCTGCGCCAGTGCGGCCTGCTGGCTGGCAAGCAGTTCCGTGATGCCTTTCTTCGCCAGTGACAGCATGCTGTTCAACTCGTCCTGGCTGAACGGGTGACCCTCGGCGGTGCCCTGCACCTCGATGAAATCACCGGCATCACTCATCACCACGTTCATGTCGGTTTCCGCATTACAGTCTTCCGGATAATCCAGGTCCAGCACCGGTGTACCTTCATAGATGCCGACGGACACCGAGGCGACGCGCCCGATGAGCGGGTTCTTGTCGATGACCCTGTTGTCCAGAAGTGTCTGGATGGCATCGGCCAGTGCGACATATCCACCGGTAATGCTGGCCGTGCGCGTACCACCATCAGCCTGGATTACATCACAGTCAATGGTGATGGAACGTTCGCCGAGCAGCTTCATGTCCATGACGGCGCGCAGCGAGCGACCGATGAGTCGCTGGATTTCCATGGTGCGGCCACCCTGCTTGCCGCGTGCGGCTTCGCGTCCCATGCGGCTGGTAGTGGATCGTGGCAGCATGCCGTATTCAGCTGTCACCCAGCCTTCGCCCTTGCCGCGGAGGAATCCCGGTACCCGCTCCTCGAGGGTGGCATTGCATAAAACGCGGGTGTCGCCGAATTCCACGAGCACGGAACCCTCGGCATGTTTGGTGTAATTGCGGGTGATGCGGACGTGCCGCATTTCGTCCGGGGCGCGGTGGCTTGGGCGCATAAGGAGGTCCTGGCTGATCAAAAGAGGCGCGGATTATAGCGTGATAGTGGTACCCGCGCCTGCCTGTGATATTTCAAAGGGCGGCCTGCTATTAAGAGTCAGCTGGGTGCAGCTGCGCTTGACGGGTGTTCCTGTGCGGGTTGCTGTCCATTGTGGTAATAAAGCCATGTCTGTTAAAGCCTGTCCTTAAGGCTTACCATGTTGGCCTTTAATCAGAAAGAATGAAGCGCGGGTGACAGCATGATACGCAGCATGACGGCCTTTGCACGACAGGAGCTGGATACCGGTTCGGGAGAGCTGGCCTGGGAAATCCGCTCGCTGAACCATCGTTACCTGGAACTGGGGGTGCGCTTGCCGGAGGAACTCCGCGCCATGGAAGCGGCGGTACGTGAGCGGGTGAGTGCGCGTCTCGGGCGCGGCAAGGTGGAATGTTCCTGCCGCTACCGGCCGGCAGTAACCGGGGCCGTACCGGTCGATATCGATCAGGATAACCTGTCGCGTTTGCTGACTGCCTGTGACACCGTGGCGGCCAGGCTGCCGGCGTCAGCACCCATGAACCCGATTGAACTGTTGCGCTGGCCTGGTGTGTTGCGTGAGGAGTCTGTCGACACGGCACCGCTGGTAAAACATGCGCTGGCTCTGCTGGACCGGACCCTGGATGAACTGATGCAGTTCAGGGAACGCGAGGGTGAGCAGATCAGGCAGCAGTTGTTGCAGCGCTGTGATGCCATGAGTGAACTGGTGCAGCAGGTGCGCAGCAATCTGCCGCAGCTACAGGCAGCGCTGCGGGAAAAACTGGAAGCACGGCTGGCCGACCTGGAAACGGCGGCCGATCCCGGACGCCTGGAGCAGGAACTGGTCATACAAATCCAGAAAAGTGATGTGGATGAGGAAATGGAGCGGCTGCAGGGGCATATTGAAGAGGTGCGCCGGGTGCTGGCGGGCGATAAGCCGGTTGGGCGGCGCCTGGATTTCCTGATGCAGGAACTGAACCGCGAGGCAAACACGCTGGGGTCAAAGTCGGTCGCGGCAGTCACGACCAATATCTCGGTCGAGCTCAAGGTCCTGATCGAGCAGATGCGCGAGCAGGTACAAAACACGGAGTAACCGCCAGGCATCGGGAAGCAGTCATGAGCAAGACAAATACAGACACGGGTACGTTGTATATTATTTCCGCCCCGTCCGGGGCCGGCAAATCGAGCCTGCTGCGCGCACTGCTGGACACCATGAGCAAAAGTCTTGCCTTGTCCGTATCGCATACCACGCGCAGTCCGCGTCCCGGCGAGGTGAATGGCAAGGACTATCATTTCACAGACGTTGCCACGTTCAGGGAGATGGTGGACGACAACGCGTTTTTTGAGCATGCACAGGTCTTCGATAATTTCTACGGCACTTCAAGGCAGGGTGTAACGGCGCAGCTGCAAGCCGGGTTTGATGTCATCCTCGAGATCGACTGGCAGGGTGCTCGCCTGATACGCGAGCAGATGCCGGATGCCGTCAGTATTTTTATTCTGCCGCCCTCCCGCGAGGCACTGCAGCAGCGTTTGCAGAACCGCGGCCAGGACGACGCTGCGGTGATTGCACGCCGCATGCGCGATGCGGTCAGCGAGATGTCGCATTATGACGAGTATCATTACTTTATAATCAACGATGTTTTTCAGACGGCACTGGATGAGCTGGCAGCCATTCTGTCTTGCCATCGCCTGCGCATGCCGGTACAGCAGCAGCGGCATGCAGGGTTACTGGGTGCACTGCTGGCGCCCGGGCAGTGATTCGGGTACACTCGCACGCCCCGTTAGTCAGTATTTGCAGGTTTTTCGGAGAGTTACATGGCACGCGTTACCGTAGAAGATTGTCTCGACAAGGTTGATAACCGCTTCCAGCTGGTGCTGGTTGCGACCAAGCGTGCCCGCCAGCTCGCGAACGGCGTGCAGCCCCTGGTGCCATGGGAAAATGACAAACCGACCATCGTCGCCCTGCGCGAGATCGCCGAGGGCCTGGTCGGCCCCAGTATCCTCGAGGAGACGGTTCATTCCGTATTTGAGGACGATGAGGAAGAGGCCGTGAGCGTCGTCGCTGAAGAAGCGGCATCAACCGAAGCCCCGGCAGCAAGCGACACTGAATCTCCCGAAGCCCCGGCAGCAAGCGATACTGAATCTCCCAAGGCCGCAGCAGCAAGTGATGCCGCAGCCCCTGAAGCCGCAGCAGAAGCAGAAGCAGAAGCAGAAGCTGCAGCACCTGACAACGAAGCTGACACGCCGCCCGCAACAGATAGCTGATCCCGGGATCACGCCTGCCCGCGACACAGGGCAGCGGCCATTCGGTCGCAAACATCCTGAATACTGCTTTGCCATGACCGCGTCGGTGACGTGGTGTACGCCCGTGTGGCAGTCCCGAATATTTTCGGGACTCCCGGGCAGTCATTGATTTATTATCAAAGTCGGATAAACCGACTCAGTACAGGCAGGCACCGCTTAGCAAGGTTTTATGGCCAGTAACCCGGATTTACATGCAGAAGAAGATGAATCGCGATTTCTGATCAGCGATCTGTGCAGGATGCTGGAGTCCTACCTGGACCAGGACCAGGTGCAGGAGGTCTATCGTGCCTACCTGTTTGGCGCAGAGGCGCACGAGGGACAGCACCGCTTGTCCGGTGAGCCCTACATCTACCACCCCATTGCCGCGGCACGCATTCTTGCGGAGCTGCACCTCGATCACAAGTCGATTATTGCGGCCATTCTGCATGACGTGATCGAGGATACACCGACTGCCAAGGAGCAGATCGAAAGCGCCTTCGGTGCCGATGTGGCCGAGCTGGTGGACGGGGTCAGCAAGTTGACGCAGATAGAGTTCGAGAGTCCGGCAGAAGCCCAGGCGGAGAATTTCCGCAAGATGATTCTTGCCATGGTGCGTGATATCCGCGTCATCCTGGTGAAGCTGGCGGACCGCCTGCATAACATGCGCACGCTGGGCGTGATGCGGCCTGACAAACGCCGCCGTATCGCCCGTGAAACCCTGGATATCTACGCACCGATTGCCAATCGTCTCGGTATCAATGCGTTGCGCGTGGAACTGGAAGACCTGGGTTTTGCCGCACTCTACCCGCTACGCTACAAGGTGCTGGAAAAGGCGGTGCTTGCTGCACGCGGCCACCGCAAGGAGGTTCTCAACAAGATAGACGCGGCCATCAAGCGTCGCATACAGCAGGAGAACCTGTCCGCGCGGGTACTCAGCCGCGAGAAGCATCTATACAGTCTGTACCGCAAGATCCGTGACAAGACCCTGTCCTTTGAAGAGATCTACGACGTCTACGCGTTTCGAATCATTGTCAATGATGTCGATGCCTGTTACCGGGCGCTCGGTATCATGCACAACCTCTACAAGCCGGTACCGGGCAAGTTCAAGGACTATATCGCCATTCCCAAGGCCAACGGCTACCAGTCACTGCACAGTATTCTGTTCGGTCCCTATGGTGTACCGATCGAGGTGCAGATTCGCACCGAGGATATGAACAAGGTCGCCGAATCGGGTGTCGCGGCACACTGGGTATACAAGGCCAACGAAGAAAGGCTTGACCAGATGCATGCCGGTGCACGTGAGTGGATGCGCGAACTGCTGGAGATGCAGACCCGTGCGGGTGATTCGCTGGAGTTTCTCGAGAACGTCAAGGTTGACCTGTTTCCGGATGCTATTTACGTGTTCACCCCGGCGGGCGAGATCATGAAGCTGCCCTACGGGTCGACGGTGATCGATTTTGCCTACGCCGTGCACACCGATGTCGGCAATACCTGTATCGACGCGAAGGTCAATCGCCAGGTGGTACCGTTACGTACCGTGCTGCATAACGGCCAGACGGTCGAGATCGTGACTGCCCCCGGTGCCTGCCCGAGCCCCGCCTGGCTGAGCTTTGCGGTGTCCGCCAAGGCGCGCTCCAATATCCGCCATTACCAGAAAAACCTGAAACGGGAAGAGGCCATCGAGCTGGGGCGTCGCATGCTGGATCGTGCACTGGGTGTTTTTGAAGTCACCGCGAAGGACATATCAAAGAAGCGACTGCAGGCACTATTGAAAGAGTACCACCTGACATCAGTCGATGACCTGCTGGTTGAAATAGGTATGGGCAGGCGCTCCTCGGTGCTGGTGGCACGTGCCCTTGTGCCGGTGGAGGATGCCGGTTCAAAAGACGACGCTATGGCCATGCGACCGCTGGTGATCAAGGGTACCGAAGGCATGGTGACGCGTTTTTCGAAGTGTTGTCGCCCAATACCGGGTGATCCGGTCATCGGTGTTATTACCGGCGGACGCGGCCTGATGATCCATGCCCAGAACTGCAGAAACATTGCCGACAGCAAGTACCCGCCGGAGAACTATCTTGATGTGCAGTGGGAACCGTCGATTGACGAAGAGTTTCCCGTTGAAGTCAGCGTCATCGTCGAGGACCGCAGGGGCGTGCTGGCGACGGTCGCCACCGTCATCGGTGATTCGGATTCCAATATCGAGAACGTCGGTATCGAGGAACGTGACGGGCTGACCAACAATTTGCGCTTCACCATAACGGTACACAATCGTCGGCATCTGGCACGCGTCATGCGTCGGGTGCACAATATTCCCTCGGTCATCAAGATTACGCGTACCAAAGGCTGAAGTCGTTTCATTCCAGAATTTTTCATACCCAGGGGATTACTATGACCCGTAAAACCATTCAGACCGACAATGCACCACAGGCCATCGGGACCTATTCGCAAGCTGTTCGTACCGGTAACACCGTCTACCTGTCAGGGCAGATTCCACTGCGACCCGATACCATGGAACTGGTCGGCGACGACATGGAGGCACAGATCCGGCGCGTGTTTGATAATCTTGCCGCGGTTGCGGAAGCGACAGGCGGTTCACTGGCCGATGTCGTCAAGTTGAATGTGTTTCTTCTCGATCTCGGGCATTTCGCGCTGGTAAATGAAATCATGGCCGAGTATTTCCGCGAGCCCTACCCGGCACGCGCGGCTGTTGGTGTTGCCGCGTTGCCCAGGGGCGCGCAAGTGGAGATGGATGCGGTCATGGAACTGGGCAGCGGTTAGCCGCCAGCCGGATGGTGTCATTGCTGCGCGGGCAGCAGCCTGCTGATTCCGTCCGCGGCTGGAAACAAGTCTGAATCCTTGAGTCAAGCATCCGACAATCTCGACACGCTCCCGGTTACCGTGCTCAGGGGTGTCGGCCCGCGTGTTGCGGAGCGCCTGCAGCGACTGAATATTCGCACGCTGCAGGATGTGCTGTTTCACCTGCCGGCACGCTACGAGGATCGTACCCGGGTCACGCCCATGGGCGCGGTGCAGTCCGGTCAGCAGGTGGTGGTGCAGGGTGAAGTCGACCTCGCGGAAGTCCGTTTCGGGCGGCGGCGCAGCCTGCTGGTGCGTATCAGTGACGGCAGCGGTGCCCTGACGCTGCGTTTTTTCCATTTCAATGCCAGCCAGCAGGCCGGTTTTCAACGCGGCACGCCAATCCGCTGTTACGGGGAAGCGCGTGGCAGTGCCGGTTCACTGGAGTTGATCCACCCCGAGTACAGCTTGCTGCGGGCCAATGCGCCGGCCGTCATGGAGGCGCATCTCACGCCCGTGTATCCGGCCACCGAGGGTGTCCATCAGCTCACCCTGCGCAGCTTGACCGAACAGGCACTGGACTACCTGGGCGGGCAGGACGGTGACAACGCCAGCGCACTGGTCGACTGGCTGCCGGCTGCGCTGGTGCGTTCTTACAAGCTGACGTCACTGACGGCGGCGTTACGCTATGTACATCGCCCGCCCCCGGATGCGCCGCTGGAGTTGCTGGCAGCCGGCAGGCACCCGGCCCAGCAACGGCTTGCCTTCGAGGAATTGCTGGCGCATCACCTCAGTCTGAGACGCTTGCGTCAGCGTACGCAGCAGCTGGCGGCGCCGGCCTTTGGCGGCAGCCAGACACTGCTTGATCGCTACACCCGCAGCCTGCCGTTCACGCTGACCATGGCGCAACAGCGGGTGGTCAGTGAAATTCAACAGGATCTCTCCCGCCGCTACCCGATGGCACGTCTGGTGCAGGGCGATGTCGGCTCTGGCAAGACGGTGGTAGCGGCGTGTGCGGCGTTGATGGCCGTGCAGGCCGGCTACCAGGTCGCGCTGATGGCGCCCACGGAATTGCTCGCCGAACAGCACTACCGCAGCTTCAGTGAATGGTTGTCGCCGCTGGATATCCGCGTTGCCTGGCATGCCGGTAAATCGAAAGGTAAAACCCGCACTGCTGCACTGCAGGCCATCAGTGACGGCGTGGCGGGTGTGGCGGTCGGCACGCATGCCCTGTTCCAGGACGAGGTCGGCTTTTTCCGGCTGGGACTGGTGATCATCGATGAGCAGCATCGTTTCGGTGTGCACCAGCGCCTGGCCCTGCGTGACAAGGGCAGGGTGGGGGAGCAGCGCCCGCACCAGCTGGTGATGACGGCCACACCGATACCGCGCACGCTGGCGATGACGGTGTATGCCGACCTGGATACCTCGGTGATTGACGAGCTGCCGCCCGGGCGAAAGCCGATCAAGACCGTGGCGGTCAGCCAGGAGCGCCGCGAGGAAGTGATCCGCTCGGTACGCAAGGCCTGTGCGGCCGGGCAGCAGGCCTACTGGGTGTGTACGCTGATTGAAGAATCCGATGTGCTGCAATGCCAGGCAGCCGAGAAAACCGCCGCCATGCTGGCAGAGTGCCTGCCGGAGCTGCGCATCGGGCTGGTGCACGGACGTCTGGCCGCAGCACAAAAGGAAGCGCTGATGGCCGACTTCAAGGCCGCTGCGCTGGACCTGCTGGTCGCAACGACGGTCATAGAAGTCGGTGTGGATGTGCCAAATGCCGCGTTGATGGTTATCGAGAATCCCGAGCGGCTGGGACTGGCGCAACTGCACCAGTTACGTGGGCGCGTCGGTCGTGGCGCCCGGCAGAGCAGTTGTGTATTGCTTTACCAGCCACCGCTCTCGGAAACGGCACGCGAACGCCTGGCCGTACTGCGGGCCAGCAATGACGGTTTTGAGATTGCCCGTCGTGACATGGAACTGCGCGGTCCCGGTGAGGTGCTGGGCACCCGCCAGACCGGGGAGATGCAATTTCACATCGCTGACCTGTTGCGCGACGAGTCATTGCTGGCTTCAGTAGAGGCTGCTGCCGCTCGGCTGCTGGCGCAGGCGCCCGACAATGTGGCACCGTTGATCCGTCGCTGGCTGGGGGCGGCGGTGAATTACGGCGAGGTCTAGCAAGTGTGCCTGGTAATTCTACAATCATCCGTAGGAGCGGACCGCGTCCGCGATACCTGCCCGGTACCTGAAATTGCGCGTGCGAAGCGCTCCTGCAGAAACCGGCGCACAATCATGCGATAATCCCGGCCCCCTCGAACCCTGGTAGTGATCTGCATTGAAAACGGCCGCTCCCGATACCCGCTCCACTTGCTGGAAACCCGGCCAGTGTTTTCTGCGCAGCAGTATTCCGCAGGATCTGTCCGGCTGGCTGCTTGATACGGCTTCATTGACCTTGCGCCTGCAGCGGTTGTGCCCGGGAAAATTCCAGGTGCGAGTGTTGTCACAGGCCTGGGGAACACCCCGGATTGATGAGGCACGGGTGCTGGAAATGAAGCCGGGTCGCCTGGCGATTATCCGCCAGGTGCAGCTGCTCTGTGACGGTCAGCCCCGGGTTTATGCACGTACCGTCATTCCGGTAACATCACTGCGTGGTAAATTGCAGCGTCTTGCCCACCTCGGTACACGACCGCTGGGTGGCATGTTGTTTGCCGATCCGGGCATGCAACGCGGTGCTGTCGAGTTGGCACGTATCAGCAGGGGGCAGTCTCTTTACCGGGCGGCTACCCGCCATTTGCGTCAGCGCCCCGCGGCGATCTGGGGACGGCGCTCGGTATTCAGGCTCTCCGGCAGGCCGCTGCTGGTGAGTGAAGTTTTTCTCCCGGGATTTCCCGCGGGCAGACCTGCAGCGCCGTGCTGGAGAAGCTCCGGCATGAAGCTGTGACGGGCAGCAACGGACACACGGAGTGAACAGCGTAAAACAAGCACCATGTCGTCATCGATAACCACACGTCTGGCTGATTATGCGCGCCTGATGCGGCTCGACAAGCCGATCGGCATCTTTTTACTGCTCTGGCCGACGCTCTGGGCACTGATGATTGCCAGTGAGGGTCATCCGGATCAGAAGGTCCTGCTGATCTTCGTGCTCGGTGTGGTATTGATGCGTTCAGCCGGTTGCGTCATCAATGATTACGCCGATCGTGACATTGACCGCCATGTCTCGCGTACCCAGAACCGGCCGCTGACCAGCGGACGGGTCACGACCAGGGAAGCCAAGTTGCTCTTTCTGGGCCTCTGCCTGATCGCATTCGTGCTGGTATTGCAACTCAATTCCCTGACGATCCTGTTATCCATTGCCGGTGTGCTGCTGGCCGCTATCTATCCCTTCATGAAACGCGTCACATACCTGCCACAGGTATTCCTCGGTGCTGCATTTGGCTGGTCGGTGCCGATGGCCTTTGCCGCACAGACCGGCACGGTGCCGCAGATTGCCTGGCTGATGTTCCTCGCCACCTTACTGTGGGCGACGGCCTACGACACCCTCTATGCCATGGTCGACCGTGAAGACGATCTGGCGCTGGGGATCAAGTCGACTGCCATCCTGTTCGGTGAATCCGATCGCCAGATCGTCGGCCTCATCCAGGTGATGGTGCTGTTGTGCCTGTTGATGATCGGTCGCCAGGCGGAGATGGGGGGTATTTACTATCTCGGCGTGCTGCTGGCCGGCGTACTGGTGGTTTATCAGCAGTACCTGATTCGCTTTCGGACCCGTGAAGGTTGTTTCCAGGCATTCCTGAATAACAACTGGTTCGGAATGGTGATCTTCCTTGGGATCCTGTTCGACTATATGTTTGCCTGACAGGGCGCACGCGCTGTGCCCGGGACTATTTATTAACCCGCGCGCGCAATCACCCACACCTCTACCCGTTCCGCGCCGCCCTGTTTTAAAACGCGAGCCAGTTCGTTGCTGGTATGACCGGTGGTCATGACATCGTCGATGATGGCCACATGCCGGGGCACATAGCTGCCCTGCATGCTGAAGGCGTTGCGCAAATTCAGGCGCCGTGCATTGGGAGACAGCAGGGATTGCGGCCGGGTATCGCGCTTGCGTCTGCAGAGCCGGTGATCGCTGGGAATTCCCAGTTCGCGACCGACACGCCGTGCCAGCTCTGTCGCCTGGTTGAAGCCGCGTTCACGCAGACGCGTCGGGTGCAGCGGCACCGGCACCAGCAGCGAGGGCAGGGTCGCTGCACGCGTAGCCTGTCGCGCGGACATAAGTGCCGCCAGCAGCGGCACAATGCCCAGCTCACTGGCGAACTTCAGCTGCTTGATCAGGTAATCAACCGGTGGCCGGTAATGGAACAGTGCCGTCGTGGTATCAAAGGCGGGTGACTGTTTCTGGCAGTGACCACAGCGGCTGTCTTGCGCCTGCACCGGCAGGGGGGTGCTGCACTGTGTGCAGGCATTCCTGATCCAGGGTGACTCCGCCAGGCACTGTGAGCACAGCCGCAGGGCAGTACCGGTGGCGATACCGCACAGGCGGCACTGTGGCGGGAACAGCAGTGATTGCAGCCATCGTGTGTACTTGTAAACCATGTAAGCCTTTTCAGGTTGACAGCAAAAAAGATCCGCCCCATAGTCATCAGCCACTGAAACGGGGTATGCCAAGCCTATGAGTAATCAATCAGCCTGTCTGTCGGATAAACCTGAAAATGCCGTCCGCCATGACTGGTCGCGTGACCAGGTCAGGGCGATTTTTGAACTGCCTTTCAACGAGTTGCTGTTTCAGGCGCAGATCCTCCAGCGGCAGTATTTTGATCCGAATGCGGTACAGGTCAGCACCCTGCTGAGTATCAAGACCGGTGGTTGTCCGGAAGACTGCAACTACTGCCCGCAGAGCGTGCAACACGACACGGGGCTTGAGCCTGAACGCCTCATGGATGTCGAGGCGGTGGTGACGGCGGCCAGGCGTGCGAAGCAGGCCGGCGCGACGCGTTTTTGCATGGGGGCCGCCTGGCGTAATCCCAAGGGCAAAAATTTTGAGCGTGTGCTCGAGATGGTGAGCCGGGTGCAGGCCGAGGGGCTGGAGACCTGTGCGACCCTCGGCATGCTGGATGCGGGGCAGGCAGTCGAGTTAAAGCAGGCCGGGCTGGACTACTACAACCATAACCTCGATACCTCGCCGGAATTCTACGGTGACATCATTACCACCCGGACCTACGATGACCGCCTGGATACCCTGGCGCATGTGCGCGAGGCGGGTATCAATGTCTGTTGTGGCGGCATCGTCGGCCTCGGTGAGGGCCGTGAGGACCGGGTGGCGCTGCTCTGCGAACTGGCAAACCTGCCTGAACATCCCGGCAGTGTACCGATCAACCAGCTGGTGAAGGTGGAGGGTACGCCACTTGAACAGCAGACAGACATCGACGCCATTGAGTTTGTGCGTACCATTGCGACCGCGCGCATCCTGATGCCGGCCTCATTCGTGCGTCTGTCGGCCGGGCGTGCCGAAATGACGGACGAGATGCAGGCGCTGTGTTTCCTTGCCGGTGCAAATTCCATCTTCTATGGCGAGAAATTACTGACCACCGGCAACCCGGATACCGCCAGGGATGATGCCCTGTTTGAAAAGCTGGGCCTGCACCCGGTGTAATACCGGGTGATCTGTCCAGCCATAATAGCTATAAATTACCTGTAGGAGCGGCTCGCATCCGCGATTGTTTGCTCGCAGGTGTATGTTCGCGGATGCAATCCGCTCCTACGGGTTCGTTTAACCTCGATGATGAAAAACCTTGCCACACAACTGCAGGCGCGCAGGGATCAACACCTGTATCGCGAACGGCTGGTCGTCGATGGTCCGCAGGGTGTCACGGTTCGTGTAAACGGCAGGGACTACCTGTCATTCTGCAGTAACGACTACCTGGGACTTGCCAGCCATGCAGACGTCGTCAGCGCTTTCCACCGTGGTGTAGATGAGTACGGTTGCGGCAGCGGTGCGGCACACCTGATCACCGGCCATAGCCGTGCACATCATACGCTCGAAGAGGAACTCGCTGATTTTGTGCAGCGGCCGCGGGCATTGCTGTTTTCGACCGGCTACAGCGCCAACCTCGGTGTGATGGCAGCGCTGCTGGGACGCGGTGACCGTGTCTTCGAGGACCGTCTTAACCATGCCTCGTTGCTGGATGCGGCTCGCCTCAGTCGTGCCCGACTGCTGCGTTATCAACACAATGATGCGGCCGCGCTGGTGTCGCGACTGGCTGCTTCCCCTGTGTGTGAAACCCTGGTGGCCACCGATGGTGTCTTCAGCATGGATGGCGACATGGCGCCGCTGGCTGAATTGTCCGCTGTCGCTTCCCGGTACGATGCCTGGATGCTGGTGGACGATGCGCATGGTCTTGGCGTGGTGGGACCGCAGGGTCGCGGTAGTGTTGCGCAGGCCGGTCTCGGAGTGAACGAGGTACCGATTCTCATGGGGACGCTGGGCAAGGCCTTCGGTACCTTTGGTGCCTTCGTTGCCGGCAGTGATGAGCTGATCGAAACACTGATTCAGCAGGCGCGTACTTATATATATACGACAGCACCGCCACCCGCGGTGGCCTGTGCGGCGCGTGCGGCCCTGCAACGGGTCAGGGAAGACGACTGGCGGCGCGAGCATTTGCAGCGACTGATCACGGTCTTTCGCGATGGTGCCAGGCAACTGGGTCTGAGCTTGTGTGATTCGCAGACACCGATACAGCCGTTGCTGGTGGGCGAGGCCAGGCGGGCATTGCAATTGAGCCGGACCCTGCGGGAACGGGGGATACTGATCAGCGCGATTCGGCCACCGACGGTTGCCGAAGGTTCGTCACGGCTGCGCATCACGTTTTCGGCGGCACATGGCGAGGCGCAGGTGGAGCAACTGCTGGTGGCGCTGGACGATGCGGGAATCGCGGCCTGAAAGTGGGCAGGTGCTTGCATTGAATCTCTATACGGAAACACGTGGCAGCGGCCCCGAACTGGTGATGCTTCATGGCTGGGGTCTGCACAGTGGTATCTGGGATAAACTTGCACCCCTGCTGGAAGCAAGTTTCCGGGTCACGCGCGTTGATCTGCCGGGGCACGGCCGCAGTGACTGGTGCGGCGCAGCGTCGCTGGAGGAGTGGGTCGAGGCGGTAGTGGCCGCAGTGCCGGCGCCTGCTGCCTGGCTGGGATGGTCACTGGGCGGGCTGCTGGCAAGCCATGCAGCAATGATGGTGCCGGATAAGGTTGTCGCGCTGCTCACCATAGCCAGTAGCCCCTGCTTTGTACGCAAGCCGGGTTGGCAAAGCGCCATGCTGCCGTCTTTGCTGGAGAATTTTTCTGCCGAACTGGCAGAGGATTATGAACGTACGCTGTCCCGGTTTCTGTCGTTACAGGTGCGCGGCAGCGCGCATGCCGGTGCCGTACTGAAAACGCTGCGCACGACCCTGCTTGCGCAGGGCGCACCGGACAAGGCAGCGCTGGCTGCCGGCCTGGAGATGCTGCGTGCAACCGATTTGCGCCCGGGCATGCAAGGCATCGAGTGTCCGATACTGTTGATAATGGGTGAACGGGATACGCTGGTGCCGGTGAATGCAGGCAGGGAAACGCTGCGCCTGTGCAGTGATGCACGGCTCGAGGTGATCGAGGCCGCCGGACATGCGCCGTTTCTGGCGGCGCCGGAGGCGGTTGCTGATCGGGTCAACCATTTTTTATTGTAGGAGCGCCGTCCCCGGCGCGATTCGGGACTACCTGTTGCATGGGAATAATCGCGGCGGTGACGACGCTCCTGCAGGGATATAATCAGGTTTTTAAGGCTTATGGCTGAAAAAAATAACATCGACAAGCAGCAGGCGCGCCGCGCCTTCAACAAGGCAGCGACCACCTATGATGGCGTGGCCGAGTTGCAAAACGAGATCGGTGACCGACTCATCGAACGGCTTGATTACGTCCGGTTGCAGCCGGCACGCATTCTCGATCTGGGTGCGGGGACCGGTTTGTTCAGCGCTGCACTGCTGAAGCGGTATCGCAAGGCGGATGTCGTGGCGCTGGATATCGCCGAGAACATGCTGCGGCAGGTGCAGTCACGGGGTGGCTGGTTTCGCAAGCCGCGTTGCGTGTGCGCGGATGGTGAGTCACTGCCGTTTGCTGATGACAGCTTTGATCTGGTTTTTTCGAACCTGATGCTGCAGTGGTGCATCGATCTCGAGACGGCCTTCACGGAGTTGCGGCGCGTGCTGGCCCCGGGTGGATTGTTGATGTTTACCACCTTCGGACCGGACACCCTGATGGAGTTGCGCGCCAGCTGGGAGGCGGCAGACGGTTACAGCCATGTCAATGCGTTTATTGACATGCACGATGTCGGTGATTCCCTGGTAACTACTCGCTGGGCGGAGCCGGTGATGGATTCGGAACGCATCACCGTCACCTACAGGGAATTGCGTACCCTGATGCAGGACCTGAAACAGATCGGTGCACACAATGTCACCCTGGGTCGCCCCGGCGGACTGACCGGCCGGCAACGCATGCAGCGCATGGCCGAGGCCTATGAGAGCTACCGTGCGGATGGCGTGTTGCCGGCCAGTTACGAGTTGGTCTA
>Ga0316198_10000849_pt1 | contig 16991 bp, 14 predicted proteins | sample OudBieAanoxic_MG_FD_204935 | JGI IMG/M metagenome (GOLD analysis project Ga0316198, IMG submission 204935) | Coastal sediment microbial communities from Oude Bieten Haven, Netherlands - site A anoxic | ecosystem: Environmental > Aquatic > Marine > Coastal > Sediment | place: Netherlands...
CCCCCTGTACAACTCGTTCCACGACGTCTGGCGCTTCGGCGTTGCGCTGCAACGCTGGTCGGCCGGTAAGTGAATCGAGCAGTGACGGGCGTGGCGACTCACGGCGAGAGTAGGGGGGAACGGGTCCTGGTCGCCGGCGCCGGTCTCGGCGGTGCGCTGATGGCGATCTACCTGGCGCGGGCAGGCTACCGCGTCGAGATCTTCGAACGTCGCGGCGACCCGCGGCGAGCCGACGCTGGCCGAGGCCGGTCGATCAATCTCGCCATCTCCACCCGGGGCCTGGCGGCGCTGCGGGGTGTGGGGCTCGAAGAGCGGATCCTCGAGATGGCCGTGCCGATGCGCGGTCGTCTGATCCACTCGGTCGATCAGGAAACCACCTTCCAACCCTACGGGACCGAGGCGAACCACGCGATCAATTCCGTCTCCCGGCTGGGGCTGAACATCGCGCTGATCGACGAGGCCGAGCGCGAGGCGGGCGTGACCCTGCACTTCGAAAGCCGCTGTGTCGACGCCGATCTCGACGCGCCGGCACTCGAGGTGGAGGACGAGCGAACGGGGGAACGTCGTCGTATCGAGGGCGATCACGTCGTCGGCGCCGACGGTGCGTTCTCGGCCGTGCGTTCTCGCATGCAACGCCTCGACCGCTTCGACTACAGCCAGTCCTACCTGCAGCACGGCTACCGCGAGCTGACCATTCCGGCCGCCCCGGACGGCGGGTTCCAGCTCCTGCATGACGCGCTGCACATCTGGCCACGCGGTGGGCACATGATGATCGCCTTGCCCAACGCCGACGGTTCGTTCACCTGCACGCTGTTCTGGCCGTTCAGCGGCCCCCACAGTTTCGAATCCCTGCGCACCGAACAGGACGTCCGCACGTGCTTCGAGACGCTCTTTCCCGACGCGGTGCCGTTGATGCCCACCGTGGCCGAAGACTACCTCGAAAGCCCCACGGGCTCGCTCGTGACGGTTCGTTGTCGCCCCTGGCATTACCGGGACCGGGTCGTCCTGGTCGGAGACGCTTGTCACGCGGTCGTGCCGTTTTACGGACAGGGCGCCAATGCGGCGTTCGAGGACTGTCTGGTGCTGGACGAATGTCTCAGGCAACGAGCGTTCGACTGGGGTGCCGCCCTCGAGGACTACACTCGACGGCGCAAGGACGACGTCGACGTCCTTGCCGATCTGGCGATCGCGAATTTCGTCGAGATGCGCGACCACGTGGCATCGCGCGTCTTCCTGATGAAGAAAAGATCGGAGAAGGCGCTGCACCGGCTCTTCCCCCGCGCATTCGTACCGCTGTACAGCATGGTGACATTCTCGAGAGTACCCTATGGTGATGCCGTGGCTCGTGCGGAGCGACAGTGGGCGGTCGTTCGGCGCGTCGGTACGACGGCCGCGGTCCTGCTGCTGGCCCTGCTGGTTTTCGCCGTGTGGGCGTTCGTGTGAATCGAGGAGCGAGATGAGTGAATCGGAAATGAACTACTCCAGTTACTTGCAGGTCGAAAAACTGCTCGACCTGCAAGACCCAAAATCGGATCCCGTCGAGCACGACGAGTTGTTGTTCATCATCATTCACCAGGTCTACGAACTCTGGTTCCGCCAGATGCTGCACGAGATCGACAAGGTGAAGACGGACTTCTCCGACGGCGAGCTGTTCGGGGCGATCGCCGCCTTCCAGCGCTTGCGCACCATCATGAAGACCCTGGTGGGGCAGCTGGACATCCTCGAGACGATGACGCCGCTGTCGTTCTCCGCATTCCGATCGCGGCTGGAATCGGCTTCCGGTTTCCAGTCGTTGCAGTTCCGCGAGTTCGAGTTCGTTCTCGGGTTCAAGCGACCCCACGTGATGCAGTACATCGAACCGGACTGGCCGGGAGTCGATCGGGTGCAGCGCAGACTGCGCGAGCCGTCGGTGGTCGATCACTTCTACGATTTCCTGGAACACCGCGGGATCGAGATCCCCGCGGAGGTCAAGCAGAACCGGGGGAAGCCGCTCGCGACCCAACCCAACGATGCCGTCCAGCAGTCCCTGCTGATGCTTTACAAGGATGCGCCGGAAGTCGCGATCCTGCTCGAGTTGATGATCGACTTCGACGAAGGGCTGCAGGAGTGGCGCTACCGTCATGTCAAGCTCGTCGAGCGGACGATCGGGGCGAAACAGGGAACGGGTGGGAGCCCCGGGGTGGAGTTCCTCAAGAAGTCACTGTTCAAGTCGATCTTCCCGGATCTGTGGGCCATTCGCCACGAGTTCTGAGACGGACCGACGACGATGAGCCTGTTCGACATCACCCCCACCGTATCGCCTGCGCTTGCGGTCTGGCCCGGTGACACGCCGCTCACGAGAGAGGTGCTGCTGGAGATGCGGCGGGGCGATAACTTGACCCTCTCCACGCTGCATGGGACCGTCCACCTCGGCGCGCACGCCGACGCTCCTAGCCACTACGGGCTGGATGCCGAGTCGATCGAGAGCCGTTCCCTGGACCGCTACCTGGGCCGCTGTCGCGTCTTGCGCGTTCCGGCGACCCGAGGGTCCCGGATCGGCCTCGAGGCCCTGCCGGACGACCTCGACGCCAGCCGGGTGCTGTTCGCGACGGGCTCGTACCCGGATCCCACGAGATTCAACGAGGACTTCGTGGCCCTTTCGCCCGAGTTGATCGACGCGCTGGCGGCCGCGGGGGGCCGCCTGGTGGGCATCGACACGCCCAGCGTCGATCTGTTCGACTCCAAGGAGCTGCCGGCGCACCAGGCGTGCTCGAGGAACGACATGGCGATCCTCGAGGGTCTGGTCTTGCAGGGTGTCCCGGAGGGGATCTACGAGTTGATCGCGCTGCCGCTGAAGCTCGAGGGCTTCGACGCCAGCCCCGTCCGAGCCGTCCTGCGTTCGGTGGAGATCAGACCTCGACGCCCAGGACCCGCTTGAACGCGAACCCGAAGGCGATCGACGCCACGAAGAAGAACAGCAGCCAGTCGATACCGAAGCCGAAGACCGACAGCGACAGTGGAGCGTACTGGATGCTGACGGACTCGATGGCGTTCGCGCCCGGGATCGGCGCCTCGCCCGGATGGAAGATCTTGTCGAGCAGGCCGGCCCCGGTCCTCTCCCGCGAGACGTTGGCCCAGCGTCCGGACGCCGCCAGTTGTTTTTCGACGCTGTCCGCTCCGGCTCGCAGGGTCAGCAGGTAGTCGCCCGGCTCGTCGACGCGCACGCGCCAGGCCACCTCGCGTTCGGACTCGATGCGGACGCCGGGAGTCTCGATCGTCACTCCGTCGGGGACCGACAGTTCCACCTCGTTGCTGACGGGGGAGAGGTCACGAAGCTTGACCGTGACCACCGTATTCTCGCCGGGTTCGAGCGGTCTCGTCAGGAAGCGCAGGTCGAGCTGGATCAGGATCAGCACCAGCGGGACGATCATGATCAACATCGGCATCATCGCGTACCGCAGGTAGGTCAACGTCTGACGGAAGATTGTCGCCTGCAGGCGAAAGAGCATTCCCAGGTCGTCGCCGAACAGGCGTATGCCGATCAGGTTGCCGCGGATGCGGTCGCGGGTGACCTTGATCGCGTCCTGGTTGGAAACCCTGCCGAAGATCCACAGCATCAACACGCCGACGAGCAACGAGACCCACGCCAGGCCCCACATCGGGTCCAGCGACCGGAACGGAAAGAGGACCAGGTCGAACAGACCGGTCATGACTCGGTTGATCAGTCCCATTGCGTCAGGAGATGTATCCCAGTCCCTGGAGTTTCTTGCGGATCTCCTCCTCGGAATCCGCCTCTTCGAGCAGCGCGATCTCTTTCTCGAGAGCGTGCGTGATGAACTCTTCCGGCGAGGAGTAGCCGGCGATCTTGGCGTACATCTTGATCTTCTTCAGGAGTTCCTTGTCGAGCTTGACCTTCGAACCGAACATCTCGTTGCCTCCAGTCCTACCCGTCGCTACTCTGCCGTGCCGGCATCGATCTGCCCTCGGGTGACGGGATCACCGAGGCAGTCATTTCCGATCATCTGTGACGGCTTTTCGATGCCGTAGTGATCCAGGATCGCCACCGAAAGGTCGTACAACGCCGGTTCGTCGAGCGTGATCCGGCGGTTGGTCAGCAATACTCCGGGAACGTGCCGGTAGTCCACCGAGTGATCGCCGCTCCAGGCGTCGAGGTTGTCCACGAACACACCATGTGGAAACTCGCCCAGCGGACTGGTCCACGAGCTACGGTAACCCCAGTTGTAGCCCACGATGACGTCGGGTCCGATCTGGTGCTCCGGGCCGTGGAAGTCGCGCTCGGTGCGCACGACCAGGGTGACGACCTGCTCGTCGTTCTGGGGGTCGCGCATGGCCAGCAACTCCCGTTCGAGTTCGTCCAGGAGTTCTTCGTGCTCCCGGCCGGGTTTGACGATCCCGCGCTTCTCGCGTCCTTCGAGATTCACGTAGAGCCCATTCAGACCCAGCGCGTAGGCCTTGGTCTTGCTCCAGTCCACGTTGGCGAAGGGGATCGAAGAGCGACCCTGCTTCGAGGGGTCGCGCAACGTCACGTAGCCCTTCTCGAGCAGCCACGTGTTGAGGTTGACGCCGCGGTAGAACGGGCAGAACCCGTGGTCGGACATGACGATCAGCGTCGTCTCGTCGTCGATCGCTTGCATCACGCGTCCCAAGGCGTTGTCCATTTCCTTGTAGAGGACGCGAATGCCCGACAGCAACTGGTCGTCCTCGACGTAACCCGGGTGGTCGGGGTCGGCGTAGCGCCAGAGCATGTGGCTGCCCTGGTCGACGCTGGAGAAGTAGAAGAAGAGAAACCCTTCTTCGAAGTCCTTCAGGAAGTAATCCAGCGCCCGGCTCTGCTCGCCGTAGACGAACTGGGACTGGTCCCAGAACTCCTTGCCGGAAAAGACGTCGTAGGTCAGCGCCTTGGTGTCTTCGGGAAGCTCCTGGGTGTAGAAGTGGCCGAGCGCCTCGTACAGGTCGTGGGACCACGATTCGGGCGTCGAGATCGGCAGCGCCGGCTCCTCCGGGTTGATCTGTAGCGGCGTGAGGTACAACTCGAAGTCGGGCCGCACCTGCTTCAGGTAGAAGCGGCCGATGGCGTTGACTTCGACCACATAGGGCACCGCCTTGAAATCGATCCGGAACCAATCGCTCCATTCGCCCTCGCGCAACACGATGTCCCGGTCCTGGAACGAGATCTTGACGATCGGTCGCTCGGGGTCGAGGTGAACCTTGAAGTCCGTCGTCAGGTCCGGGTGTTCGTACCGGACCTCTTTCGACCTCGAGCGTGTCTTGCGTGGCACGCGGCGGACCGGATTCTCCGGACCGCGGAACTTGGCCTCGATCGTGTTTTCCTCGACGTCGACGTAGAAGACCTGGCCACCCGTGATCTGCCGGGCGTTCGAGACTTCTCGCGACGTGTAGAACGAGAACGTCCCCGGGGTGCCCAGGATATCCGGCGTGCCCATCCCGGATAGCGCCTTGCCGCCGGATTCGACCGGCGGGAAGTTGACCGGCATGTGGTAGATCGTCGTCGGGATGTCGTGGTCTTCGAGGTACTCCCAGAAGGCCCTCCCGCGGCGCAGGTTGATCACGTCGCCCGAACTCAGCGGGACCACCCACGAACCGACCTCGACCGACTTGTCGGACGGGACGACCTTCGACATCGACATGTAGGGAAGGATCGAGTCCGGGTAGCGGTGGATGAAGTCGAAGATGCCGTGGCCGCCCGGGTCCATCCCGGTGATGAAGTTCGACCACGCTACCGGGCTCAGCGGCGGCATGCTGGTCTGCAGCGGCTTGTAATCGCCCTGTTCGATCAGTCGGGCGAAGTTCGGCAGTTCGCCCGCGGCGACGAACTGATCCAGCAACTTGGGGTCGAGCCCATCGACGCCCAGGACGAAAACCTTGGGCGCCTTGTCGGCGGCCGACCCAGCGCCGGCACACACCAATGCGATCAGCAGGAACGGGAAGATTCGACGGATCATGATGCCGACCTCTCCTGAGCCGGTTCGCCCGTCGCGTCCTGCGACGGCCGGGCGACCATCACCGACTTGCCGTCGCAATGCTCCGGGACGGCCACGCCGAACAGGTCGAGCACCGTCGGTCCGATGTCCATGATGTTGATGCGGCCGACGTCGATCGGGCGATTGCACAGGAATATGCCCGGCACGTCGGGAGGGTTCATCAGGTGGTCGCCGCTCCAGCTCTTGGTGTTGTCCGTGATGACGGTCTCGCTGAGCTCGCCCACGGCGCAATCCCACGAAACCCTGTAGCCGATCTTGAAGCCGACCATCAGGTCGGGCGCCTCGCGCACGTACGGGCCGTTGTAGATGACGTTCGCGTCGTAGACCTCCGCGATGGCGTTCGAGTCGCGTTCGTCGTCGTACAGGGGCCGCAACTTCTCGGTGATCTCTTTCTTCAATTGTTCCTGCTCGACCCCGGGCTCGACGATTCCCTTGGCCTCGCGGCCTTTCACGTTCAGGTAGATGCCGCCCAGGCCGACCGCGTAGGCGCGCGTCCTCGACCAGTCGACGTCCTGGTAGTACTGCGCGCCGGTGAGGGTGTCGTCCTTCAGCGCAAGATAGCCGTTCTGGTGCAGCCAGGTGTTCAGGTTCACGCCGCGGCGGAACGGCTTGAAGCCGTGGTCCGACATGACCATCAGCACGGTGTCGTCGTCCATGCGCTCCATCACCCTGCCGACGAGGTCGTCCATCTTGACGTACAGGTCGCGCAGCGCATGCTTGTGCTTCTCGACGTCCTTGCCGGCGTTGGCCGGGTGTTCGGGTTCGAGGTAGCGCCAGAACATGTGCTGCATGCGGTCGGTGATGTCGAAGACGCAAACGACCGAACCGCGTTTCGTCTTGTCCAGCGCGTCGAAGAACATCCTCTCCCGCTCGTCGTGGATCTCGTGGGTCAGTTCGAGGAAAGCCTGTTCGTCCAGGACCCGTTCGTTCAGACCCCAGGTGTCTTCGGCCAGGCCCAGCGTGGCGTAGCGACCCAGCGTCTTCGACAGGTAGACGGCATACGTGAAGGGATGGGAGATCGGCAGCGCAGGCCGGTCCGGGTCGATGTTGATCGGCGTCATGTACAGCCGGAAGTGCGGACCGCTCTCGATCAGGTAGAAGCGGACGATCCCGCGGACCGAGAACTTGAGCGCCGGACAGAACTGCAGCTCGATCCACGGTGTGAAGACACGGTGTTTCAGCGGATGGGACTTGCCGTCGATGATCAATTCCGCGTCCTGGCCGTCGCGGCCCAGCCGCACCTCGAAGGGGATCCGCATCTCCTCGGCGCCCTCGACCATGGTGTTCTCGGGCCCCGAGATGTAGCTGCGAACGACGCCGTCCACGACCTTGACGGCGAAGCGCATGCCCCCCGTGAACGCGTCGTCCTGCGGCGGCTCGTTGCTGTAGTAGGAGAAGGTTCCCTGGCTACCCTTCAGGTCGGGCACGCACATCGCCGAAAGCGACACGCCGTGAAATTTCTCCGGCGGGAAGGTGATCGGGACACGGATGACGGAACTGAAGATTCCGTGGTCGCCGAGGATCTTCCAGAACGGCTGGCTCTTGCGGCCCAGGTCGATGCTCGGCTTGCCCAGCGGGAGGCGCAGCTTGCCGATGTTCAGCGTACGCGTCGAGCCCCTGACCTTGGCCGAGCACAATTCGGGCAGGTGCGATTTCCGGTTCGGGACGAGGAAGTCGAAGATCTTGTGCTTGCCCGGATTGCATCCGGTCTGAAAGCTGGACCACGCGACGGGAGATTCGGACGGGAACGAGGTGTCGAGGCGTACGTAGCAGCCTTGCTGCTGCAGACGCTCGAAGTTGGGCAGCAGCCCTTCCTTCATGAAGCCGTCGGTCAGTTCCGGGTCCTGGCCGTCGAGGCCGACGACGACGACCCGGCGGACCCGGCTCTTGCGCAACGCCTTGCGGGACTGCAGCCAGCGCACGACCGAGCGGACCGGCGCGGTGATCAGCTTCAGGAAAGCGAGGAAGAAGGTGGCGATGATGACGAAGAACGAACCGACGAAGGCAAAGCCGGCTCCTGGGCCGATGTAGGCCTGCGTCTCCGGTACGTCCACCAGGCAGGCCAGAATGACGGCCACCCACAGGGCGGCGCGGATAGATCGTCGTCCGAACATCTTCGCAGGGCCCATCTTAGCTGCGATTGCGGTAGAGCGCCGGGTCGACGGCCTGGACCATGCGGTCCACGTCGAGGTCTAGCTCGAGGAAGCTGGCGACGCGTTCGGCCTGGGCCCGCGGGTCGGCCACGGCCGCCCGGTACTCTATATCGACGCGCTCGATGTAGGGCCTGGACCGGAGGAAGAAGTCGGTCTTCTGTAGGTGATTCTTGTACAGGTCGATCATTTTCTGGTCGGACGCCTCGTCCACGGGTTCACCCCGACGTCGGAGCATCTTGTTCTGCGACGCCATGACCTCGCCCAGGTCGCGGCGCATGAAGATCACCTTGTAGCGGTTGTCGTCGGGCAGGTCCTTGAGCAGGAAGGAGATGATCTTGATCACCTTGCCACGGCAGTCGCGCAGCCAGGATCGATTCTCGTTCTTCTCCAGGTCCTTGACCCGCTCGTCCTCGAAGTAGCCCTTGGGGTTGTCCTCGTCGGCGGTTCTCACGCGATCGCTGACGATCTCGAGGTCGGCTGCGGTCAGCATGTTCATCATCATCGAGGTCCCGGAGCGCGGCAAACCGGAGACGATGATGATCGGCTGGCCGAGGTCCTTCTTCAGGCCGAGGAGACGGCGCAGGCTGTCGAGCACGGGAGTGTTCCTTTATGTCTCAGGTCAGGTTCAGCCCAAGAGTTATAGCGGGAGATCGGTTCTTCGTCGAGTCTCGGCCCACGCGAAACCAAACGAACCTCTGACTATCTCCATCCGCCACAAGAACTTGCGACCGAGATCCCGTGCCAGGGGTCACGGAACGCGAGCCGGACGGCAAGATTGAAATTCCATCAGTCGACGGTGGCGATGACCTTCAATTCGACGGCAATCGGGGTGGGCAAGCGATTGATCTCGACCGTGGTGCGCGTCGGCTGGTTGTCGGCAAAGTGCTCGGCGTAGAGGCGGTTGAAGGCCGGAAAATCGCGCTTCATGTCGGTCAGGAAGACGGTGACGTCGACGATCCTGTCCCAGCCGGAACCGGCGTCCTCGAGGACGGTACGCACGTTGTTGAAGACCGACAGACATTGCTGCTCGATGTCGTACGAGGCCACCTCGCCGTCGGTGCCCATCGTGACGCCGGGAATCTCTTTCGCCCCGCGAACCCGCGGTCCGATTCCCGACAGGAACAGCAGACCGCCCACGCGCTTGGCATGCGGGAAGGCCCCGACCGGTTCCGGGGCACGGTTGCTGACCACGTTGTCGTTGCGTTCTGTCATTTTTGTTTCGCCTCGGGTATGTGGACGCAGACGTTCTTCGGCTCGGTGAAGAAGCGCAGCGCCTCTTCACCACCCTCGCGGCCCACCCCGCTGGCCTTCGTGCCGCCGAACGGTACGCGAAGGTCCCGAACCATCCAGCAGTTGATCCAGATGGTCCCCGACGCCACGGCTTCCGCCATGCGGTGGGCGCGGCCGAGGTTCTCGGTCCAGATCGTGGCCGCCAGACCGTAAGGCGTGCCGTTGGCCGCCTCGACGACCTCTCGTTCTTCGTCGAACGGCATGATGGTCACGACGGGTCCGAAGATCTCCTCCTGGTTGACCTTGCAGTCGGGGCCGACGCCGGTGATCACCGTCGGCTCGACGAAGTAGCCGCCGCTGCAACGGTCGGGGAGGTTCTCGGCCGGCCGGCCGCCGCAGTGGACCGTGCCGCCTTCCTCCCTGGCGAGTTCGACGTAGGAAAGGACCTTGAACAGGTGCGGCTCGGAGACCAGCGCTCCTTGTTCGGTCGAGTCTTCCAGCGGATCTCCGGTGCGCAGTTCGCGCGTCCCGGCGACGAACCGTTCGACGAACTCGTCGTAGGCCGGTCGTTCGACGAAGATCCGCGAGCCACACAGGCAGATCTGGCCCTGATTGGAAAAGGCCGCGCGCAGGCTCGTCGTCAGGGCTTCGTCCATCGGCGCGTCGGCGAAGATGATGTTGGGGTTCTTCCCGCCCATCTCGAGCGCGATCTTCTTGAACAGCGGGCCGGTCGTGCGCGCGATCTCCCGGCCGGTCTCCGTGCCGCCCGTGAACGAGATCGTTCCCACCTCCGGGTGGGCGGTGATCGCCCCGCCGACGTCGGGACCCGACCCGTGGACGACGTTCAGCACTCCGGCGGGGAGCCCGGCCTCGCGGCAGACCTCGGCCAGCAGGTGCGCCGTCATCGGAGTCAGTTCGGACGGTTTGGCGACGGCGGTATTCCCGGCGGCGATCGCCGGAGCCACCTTCCAGGACAACAAGTAGAGCGGCAGATTCCACGGAGAGATCAGACCGGCCACGCCCCGCGGCCGCCTCAACGTGTAGTTGATGGCCTGACGGTCGGTGCTGTGTGACTCCGAACTCCAGTGTGTGATCGCCGTGGCGAAGAAACGGAAGTTGGCGATCGCTCGAGGGATGTCCACCGTGCGCGCGAGGCGGATCGGTTTCCCCGTGTCGATCGACTCGGCGCGTGCGAATTCTTCGAGACCGGCCTCGATCCGGGCCGCGACGTCGAGCAACCGCTGCGAACGCTCCGAGGCCGGCGTGTTTGACCAGGCCGGAAAGGCGGCTGCAGCGGCTCGAACGGCGCGTTCGACGTCATCGGAGCCGCTGGCGGCGACGCGGGAGTAGACCTCTCCGGTGGCCGGCTCGATGTTATCGAGCCAATCGTCCGCGGCGGGAGGGACGTGTTCGCCACCGACGAAGTTCGGGATGTACTTCATGTTCTTCGCCCACCCGTGTCTCGATGACCGTTCGTTCGAAGGGCGATTCTAAGCGGATACCCCAGCCGGGGCCAGTCTCACTCTGCTGCGGGCAGGAGGAGCGATCGGACCGTGGGTCGTGGACGGCGGCGTGCGGGGAGGGGCCGGGCGGAGCCAAGTCGGTCCCTCACCGCCTCGCCGACGAAGTTCAGCGACACGACCGTGGCGGCAACGGCAAGTCCGGGGATCGTCGAGATCCACCACGCTCCGAGAAGACTGTGGCGGCCGTCGGCGATCAGGTTGCCCCAGGATGGCGTCGGCGGGCGCACGCCCAGGTCGAGATAGGAGAGAGCGGCTTCCAGCAGGATCGTGTCGCCCACGCGCAACGTTCCTTCGATGATCACGGGCACCATCGCCAGGGGCAGAAGGTGCAGCAAGCCCAGTCTCAGCGGCGAGGCGCCCGCCGCACGGGCCGCATGCACGAAGTCACGCTCGCGCAGAGACAGGATCTCGCCTCGCACGAGACGGGCCGCGGCCATCCAGGTCGTCCCGCCGAGAACCAGCATCGTGGTCAACAACGACGGCCTGTACAGGGCCACCAGCAGCAAGGCCAGGAACAAGCGTGGGACGGACAGCACGACGTCGGTGAAGCGCATCAGCAAGGCATCGACTCGACCTCCGGCGAAGCCCGCGACCGAGCCGACGAGCGTGCCGATGCCCACGGCGATCAGCGCACCGGCAAGCCCCACCAGCAGCGAGACGCGCCCCCCGTGGATCAACCGGCTGAGCAGGTCTCGACCGAAACTGTCCGTGCCGAGCAGGTACAGCGGGCGCACGTTCCAGTCCGGGGCCAGCTGATCTGCGCCGAGCCGGGTCCACGTCGATCCGCGTCGCATCTCGACCGCGCCGGCGCCAAGGGGGCGGACTTCGTGGGCAAAGCGCAAACTGCCGTCGCCGAGCCGCACGGCCTGGGGCCGCGCAAGCGGTGGCAGGTCGCGCAGGACCAGCGTGTCGGGCTGAGCCGCCGGGTCGCGCAATCCCAACCACGGAGCGGCCAGCGCCACCAGTGCCAGCACGACGAGGAAGCCGCCGCCGAGGACCAGACGCCGGTCGTTCATCTCGACGCCCTCTCGTCCACGAGTCGGATGCGCGGATCGACCGCGGCCAGAGCGATGTCCGCCGCGAGGTTGCCCAGCACGACCAGCGTGGCCGCCATCGACGTCGTGATCAACACCACGGACAGGTCCTTGGCCATGATCGCGTCGTAGGTCAGTCGCCCCATTCCCGGCCAGGCGAAGACGACCTCGACGATCAAGGACCCCGAGACCAGGATCGGCAGAGAGAGACCGATGAGGTTGATCACGGGACCCAGTGCGTTTCGCAGCGCGTGGGCCACCAGCACCCGGCTGCCACCGACCCCGCGTGCACGCGCAGCGCGGATGAACTCCTGTGCCAGCGCCTCGAGGACTCCGGATCGCACGAAGCGCGTCATGGCGGCCGCCGAGGAAAGGGCAAGCACGCCCGCCGGAAGCGCGAGGTGCCACAACGCGTCGAGCCATCGCCGCCACATGGGCCAGTCCTCGGCGCCGACGCTTTGCATCGACGATCCGGGAAACAGGGACAGGCCGTACGAAAAGACGAGGATCACCATCAGACCCAGCCAAAAAGTCGGCATGGCGTACAGCGTCAGGCTGCCCCACGTCACGACGCGGTCCGGCCAGCGGCCGCGACGGGCCGCCGAGATCACGCCCAGGACGAGTCCCAGCAGCACGTGCAGCGTCAGGGCCGCTCCAGCCAGCACCAGGGTCGCGGGCAGGGTTTCGGCCAGGAGTTGGCTCACCGGCCGCGAACGTGACGTCGACCATCCCAGGTCACCGCGGAACAGGAGGGCCGACATCCATCGGGCGTAGCGCTCCGGCGCGGGACGATCGAATCCGTAGGCCCGCTCGATGCGCTCTCGCACCTCGGGCGGGACGGGACGATCGCCAAGGACCAGGTCGGCCGGATCGCCCGGCGTCGTCTCGACGAGCACGAAAACCAGCGTGAGCACCCCGAGGACCAGCGGGACGGCGACCAACAGGCGCCTGACGACGAAGCGCAGCACCCCGGCCTCAGGGAGTGGCCACCCAGAATCGTTCCAGGCGCATCAGTGGGTCGGAGGGCACGTCAACGACGACGCCGCGCAAGCGTGGGCCGTGCGCTGCGATGCGCTGGGTTTCGTACAGCAGGGTGTAGGGCTGGTCTTCGTACAGCTGGCGCTGGATGTTGCGCAACGGCGTGGCCATGGCCCGGGCGTCTTGGGCTTGCTCGAGCTGCTCCAGGAAACCGTCCAGTTCGGTGGAGCCGTAGTGAACCACGTTCAGACCCCTGGGAGGCGCGTAGTCCGTACCGAACAGGGGTGCCAGGTCGACCCGGCCCACGAAGACCCAGCCACCGAGAAAGCCGTCGAAGTCGTTCGACAGCACCTGCTGGCGCATCGCCTTGGGCTCCATCGGTCGTAACTCGGCCTCCACACCGACGCGCGAGAGTTGTTCCTGGATCTTGACCAGCATGTCGCGTCGCATGCGGTTGCCGTTGTTGGTCAGGATTTCGATTCGCAGCGGAACACCGTCCCGACGTGTCCCGTCGGCATCGACGGTGGCGAAGCCCAGCCCGGCCAGAACCTCTCGGGTCTCGTCGGGGCGGTAGGGCAGTGCATCGATCGAACGGTCGGCGCCCCACCACGAAGAGGGAACGGGCGTGCGGCTGACCGTGCCGTAGCCGTAAAGCAGGTCCTCGACCAAGGCGTCGCGATCGATCGCCATGGTCAGTGCGCGCCGTAGCTCTGCCGAGTCCAGCGGAGGACGTTTCTCGTTCCAGCCAATGAAGTCGTAGTTGGGATAGTCGAAGGGAACGACGGAGAGCACGGAGCCGGAACGATTGACGATGCGATTGGCGTCGCGCGGGGGGACGCCGTCGATCCAATCGATCTCTCCGGACTCGAGCAACGTCAACAGGGCCAGCACGTCGGGCACGATGCGCACCACGACACGGTCGAGCATCGGTAGTCCGTCTTCGTAGTAGTACGGGTTACGTTCCAGCACGATCTCGTGCTGCGGCGAATGCCTCTTCAAGACGAACGGGCCGGAGCCGATCGTGTACTGCGACCAGTCGTGCGTGGCCCACTGTTCGAACGGGACTTTGCCGAAGAGATGCTCGGGAATGATGCCTCCTTCGGTCGCGTCGGCCAGTTGAAAGGGGTACCTGTCGTCGAAGTGAAAACGTACGCGGAGAGGCCCGAGCACCTCCACGTCGGTGATACGTGACTTGCTCGCCCCGCCGTGCCACGGGACGTCCGGGTTGGTCTGAGCGAGCCAGGTGAACCGAACGTCGTCGGCCGTCAACGGCAGTCCGTCGCTCCAGCGCGCCTCGCGAAGCACGAAGGTCAGCGACAGACCGTCCTCGGACATCTCCCAGGACTCGGCCAGCAGCGGCTCGAAGTTCATCGGATTCTCGGCGCCATGGCCGTTGTCCTGAGCCAGACGCAGGAAGATCCGCCGCAGCAGGTTGCCTGCGAACGACTGCTGCGAGGTGTACTCATTCCAGGAATCGACGTCCGAAATGCTGCCCAGAACGGCCGACCCACCACGCTCGGGTTCACGGTCGTCCCGTTCGGCGACGACCGCCGGTTGGTTCGAGCAGCCGACGGCCAGCAGCGCCAGCACGGCCAAGAGCAAACTCCCGGCCAACGCCCGGTTTCGGGACTTCCGCCTGTTCAGGATCATCGATCCCCCAATCGCCCGTCTTGGGCGCACGTCATCAAACTTGGGGGCGGGAGGGCCCGGAGGCAAGGATCAGTCGCCGGACTCGCGTTCGGCGACCCGGGCCTCGATCACATCGAGGGGGTGGCGTGGACCTTCGTCGATGCCGGGGCAGAATGCCTTGAGTTTCGCCCATTTCTTCGGCGTGCGTAGCGTTTCACGCCAGAACGGGAAGGTTCGGCACTGGGTCGGGCGCGCGGGGTAGACCGAACAGCGGAGTCCGTCGAGAAACGGACAGTCCGGCGAGTCCATCCTCAGGACCAGGTAGCATTCGTCGAGTTCGGTGTAAGAAAGAAGGAACTCTTCCTCGTCGATCTCCAGGTGCGAGACCAGGCGATCGACGTCGTCGCCTTCGAGGTAAACGAAGGAGTAGTCGTCGTGGTTCGTGCAACACGCCCCGCAGTCGGGCAGGCACTCGAAGCGCAGTCCGTCCGCGTACCACGGACCGCCGCCGGGAGTTTTCTTGCGGGGAGCCTGGGCCATGTCATCCAGTATAGCTACGTGACGCGGGGTAGGTGGATCCGAAACGCCGTGCCCCGGCCCTCGCGGGCTTCGACTTCGATCCTGCCCTGATGTGCCTCGACGGCCCGGCGCACGATGGCGAGTCCGAGCCCGGTGCCCGAGGATTTCGTAGAGAAGTAAGGCTCGAACAGGCGACGGCGGACCTCGGCGGAGAGACCGACTCCGGTGTCGGCCACGGTCAGCACGACCTCGTTCCTTTCGTCGTCGGGCGCGACGGCCACGGTCAGCGTTCCGCCGTCGGACATCGCCTGTAATGCGTTCTCGATCAGATTCACGACCGCGCGTCCCAGCACCTTGCCGTCGATCGCCGCGCGCCCGCTGGGCTCGTACCGTTCTTCCAACGTCACGTTCTCGGGGTGCGCGACGCGGTAGGGTCCCGCGGCCGCGCGCATGAAGGCGACCGCGTCGGCCGGTTCGGGTTTCAGCGCGGGCAGCTTGGCGTAGGCCGAGAATTCGCCGGCGATGTCGTACAAGGTGCGCACCTGTTTCATCACCGTGTCCAGGCAGGCCTCGATGTTCGGTTCCGGCAAGACGTTTCGGTCTCGCAGCAGGCGTTGCAGGTGCTCGGTCGACAGCTGGATCGGGGTCAACGGGTTCTTGATCTCGTGGGCAATGGCCCGGGCCATCTCGGCCCACGCGGCGAGCTGGTTGCTGCGCATCAACTCCGTGACGTCGTCGAGCAGAACCAGCCGTCCCACACTTCCGCCGGCGGGGTCGGGAAGGTCGATCCGCACGACACGCAGGCGCCGCGGCGCGCCCTCGCGCTCGAGGTCGATCTCTTCCGGCTCACCCGGGTGACGGAGTGGCAGGGAGATCAACTCCGCCAGCGGGCGCAAACCATCCGACCGTTCCAGGGTTCCGGTGAGTGTCTCGCCGATCCGCACGTGGGCGGCGCCGTCTCTGAGTAACGCACGTGCGGCCGGATTCAGCGTCACCACCACGTCATCGGGGTCGACCGAGATCACACCGGTCGTCGCGTGCTGGAGCAGGCGTTCCATGTAGTCTCGACGGCGCTCGAGGTCCGAGCGCTGTGTGGCCAGAGAAGACGCCATGCTGTTGAACCCGCCGACCAGGTCGGCCACCTCGTCGCGCGTCCTGGCCTCGAGCCTGGTGTCGTAGTCGCCCGCCGCGATCCTGGCGGTCGCTCCGACCAGTTCGCGCAGCGGGCGGGCCACGGTTCTGGCGACGAACGCGGCGACGACGGCGAGCAAGCTGGCCAGCAGCACCGTGGACAGCAGGATCATCTCGCCGACACGATCGGTGGCGCGTGTGATCTCGGCCTGCTCGGCCATCATCGGCACGGCGACGACCAACTCGCGCAGCGGGTCGGCCCCCTGGACCGGCGCGTAGGCCACGGGGACCTTCGAGGGGCCGAGTTGCGACGGCAAGACCAGGAAGGGCAGTCCCTCGCGACCCAGACGCCGATGGACCTCGCCGTCCAGCCGGACCTGCAGCGCTCCGGAGGTGAACAGCTCGCGTTTCGACGTGGCCTGCAGCAGACCGTTCTCGTAGACGATGATCTCCTGTCCCACGACGTTGCGCAGCCAGTCCACGATGTCGTCGTTGAGCGCGTTGACGTAGTCGATGTCGGTCTCGAGCAGCGTCGCCGCGTAGTCGTCGAGCACCCGCTGCGAGGCCGCCGCGTAGCGCACGGCGGCAGTCTCGAGCGACTCCCGCCCACGCTGGTCGATGTAGCCGCGCATGAACAGGGCAAGGCCGATCAGCGGAACGACGGAGGCCAGCAGCAAGGCGGCGAGCAGCTTGGCGTGAAACGAGCCTCGGACCGACCGCACGAGGTCGGCCGCGGCGCGGCGGCGCATCAGGGCCGAAAGGGCGGCGACGATGGCGAGTGTGGCGACGCCG
>Ga0316198_10000850_pt1 | contig 16989 bp, 13 predicted proteins | sample OudBieAanoxic_MG_FD_204935 | JGI IMG/M metagenome (GOLD analysis project Ga0316198, IMG submission 204935) | Coastal sediment microbial communities from Oude Bieten Haven, Netherlands - site A anoxic | ecosystem: Environmental > Aquatic > Marine > Coastal > Sediment | place: Netherlands...
GTGATTTCTTTGTGGGTCTTTGTGACCTTTGTGTTTCAAAAAACGGTACAGCATGGGTTCACGGAAAGGGACTGACCATCTCGATTCGCTGCATTGCTAACCGATGGTCAGGACCACTTTGCCGAATGCCTCTCCTGAGGCGAGGCGGCGGTGGGCGGCGGCGACTCGTTCCATGGGGAAGACGCTGTCGATGATGGGGCGGAGTCTTCCGGCCTGCAGGGCATCGCCGAACCGATCGAGGAACGAACTCACGATCTCGGCCTTTCGCTCGAGGCTGAGCGCCCGCAGCGTCGACCCGATGATCCGGATTCGCGTCGACAACAGCCGGCGCAGATCGAGTTCGCCCGTCGTTCCGCCCATGAGACCGATCACCACAAGATGGCCCTCGGTGGTCAGCACTTTCAGGTTTTTCTCCAGATAGGGCCCGCCGATACAGTCGAGAACGACATCGACCCCACTCTTGTCGGTGGCATCGAGACAGACGCTCTCGAAATCCCGTTCGCGATAGTTGACGGCAATCTCCGCCCCGAGTTCGGTGCAGCGGCGACAGCGGTCGTCTGAGCCGGCCGTTACAAAAACGCGGACTCCCGCTTCCTTCGCGAGCTGGATGGCCGCTGTTCCGATCCCGCCCGACCCTCCATGGACGAGGGCGGTCCCGCCGGAGGTCAATCCTCCGAGCATGAACAGGTTGAGATACGCCGTGAGATAGACCTCCGGGAACGCTCCGGTCTCTTCGACGGAAAAGACGTCGGGCACCGGGAGCAGTGATCCCAGATCGACCACCGCTTCCTCGGCCTGGCCACCGCCAGCGACCAGCGCCATCACTCGATTGCCCGTTTGGAGATCCGAGACGTCAGAACCGAGATCGATGACCGATCCACCACATTCGAGCCCGAGAATGTCGGAAACTCCGGGCGGAGGGGGATAGAGACCGCGACGTTGGAGCAGATCGGCACGGTTGAGCCCCGCCGCCTGGACCGCGACGCGAACCGACCCCGGGTTCAAATCGGGGGATGGGCGCTGGTTGATTCTCAGCACATCCTCGTCACCATGGGACTCGCAGACTACTGCCTTCATATCCGAATGATAACCGACTACAATTCAACCCGTTGCACTCCGTGCGACAGGTTGAATTGGATGTGGAGGCTTGAATGATCGATCAGCGTGATCTCGAAACATGGGCAGGGTTCCTTCTCGACCATTCCGTGGGTGGCGTCGGTCCCGGCGACCGGGTCATGATCAAAGGGGAGCCGGTGTGTTGGCCGCTCATGGCGGTGCTGGAGAGAAAAACCATCGAAGCGGGGGCCGTTCCCGACGTCTATCTCGTTGCTCCAAACAACGATCGCGGAAGGGTGTGGTCAGCGGCCATGGGACGGGTCGCCTCGAACGAACAGCTCGAACAGGTCCCAGACTGGCACCGTGAACGTTATGAGAGCATGACCAAGTACATCGAGATCCTCGGAGGCGAGGATCCGAGTCAGTACATGGGACTCGATCCGGAGATGTCTCAGGCCCTCGCCGCGGCCGATCGTCCCTATTCCAACATCCGTCTGTCCAAACCCTGGGTCATCACCCTGTACCCGACAGCAGCGTTTGCCGCACTCGAGGGAATGAGCGTCGAGGAGTTCGAGGATTTCATCGTCGGCGCATCGACGGTGGATCCGAATCCCCTGCGCGAGGCCGAGGAGCGGATTGCGCCGTTGGTGGACAACGGATCCGAGATCAGGATCGCCACGAGACACCCGAGAGAGAACCGGGATCTGGTCTTGCAGATGGGGATATCCCAGGGCAAGGCCGCGCTCTCCTACGGTCTACGGAACTTCCCCGACGGCGAGGTCTTCACGAGCCCCGATGCATCGAGCGTCGAGGGTGAGATCTTTATCGATCTACCGATCAACTCCGGCGGCAATGATATTCAGGGGATCTACCTTAGTTTTGAAGGCGGCAGGATCGTCGAGTACCGAGCCGATGAAGGCCACGAACACCTGACGACCATCATCGAAACCGACGACGGTTCCCACCGCCTCGGCGAGGTGGCGTTCGGGATGAATCCCGGACTCGATCGAGTGCTCAAGCACCCGCTCTTTGTCGAAAAGGTCGGCGGCACCCTGCACATCGCCATCGGCGCCAGCTATGAACACTGCTATGTCGAAGACCCCGGCTCCGATCAGGGGCGCGAGCGGATCGCCCAACTCGAAGCGGACGGAGTGCTCAATCGATCGGCGCAGCACGTCGATATCGTCACCGACTTCCGACCCGGAGGGTGCGGCGTCTCGGTTCACATCGATGGCGTCGAACTGGTTCCGCGGGATGGTGTCTGGGTGGCCGCCGGCTGAGTCGTTTCGAGGGCCGAGACCGTATACGGTAGGGTGGCGGCGGAATCAGCGGCGCTCGCCAGGCGTTCGAGGGATCGAGGGCGCACCGTCGCTCAAAAGAGGAGTCAAGATGGCAACCGACAGTTCCAACTCGTCCACCACCGGAGGTGGACCGCGCGATCTCACATCGATCACCCCTCCCGATATCTTTCAGGAGCTTCAAAAGGGGGTTCTCGGCCAGAGCACCTCGTTGCGATACACCTCGGTCGCAGTCTACAAACACACCACCGGAAAGGTCCCGGGAAACATTCTCCTGATCGGGAACTCGGGAACCGGCAAGACCACCATCATGAACAACATCCAGCGGATGTATCACGAGGTCGAAGAGTACCGCCCGTTCAGAGCCATGACCATCATCAACGCGAACCTCCTGGTGGACGCAGAGCGCCTCGAGTTCCAGCCGGCGAGGCTCCTCACCGCCGTCGAGCAACGCGCCCGTGCGCTCGTCGGAGAAAAACCGACCGCCGAGGACCTCATCGCCACCATGGAACGGGCCACCGTCTGTATCGACGAGATCGACAAGATGTCATCCATCGTCGCCGGGAAACCCAATCCCATCGGGGTTGTTCTCCAGCAGGGCCTCCTGACCCTGATGGAAGGGGAGGTGGTGGCCCACCGCGCCCACGTCTGGGAGGGGGACGAGGAGCGTGAGGTCATCCTTTCCGTTGATACCCGCCGCATGATGTTCATCTGCGGAGGGGCTTTCGAAGGTCTGTATGACCAGGTCTATCTCAGAGTCATCAAGCCGGGGAGCGGTGAAAAGCTCAAATCCCAGGCGATTCAGACCGCCGACGGGCAGGTCAGAATCGAGAGCCGGTTTGCGCTCAGCGATTTTCTCAAGCCCGAAGACCTCTTCGAGTACGGGATGGTGCCGCAGTTCATGGCCCGGTTCGACGACGTCGTCCTTCTTCGGGATCTCGATACGCCGGTGCTCAAGGAGATCCTCCTGAAGTCGGTCGATTCGCCGTTTCTGCGCTCGAAACGATACTTCGAGGTGCTCGGGATCAGCCTCGAGATGGAGGATGTCGCCGCCGGGATGATTGCTGAGGAGGCTGCAAAAAGCACGCGAACCGGAGCTCGCGCGCTGCGAACGGTCTTTGGCCGGATCGTCAACCGCCTCGAGTTCGACCCCTGGACCTTTGAAGGACTCGAAGATGTCGCCGGCGGTGGGAAACGACTGCTGATTTCCACGGAAATGGTGCAACGAGCCATTTCGGGCCGCAGGAGTTAAGCCGTAGACAACGGCTCCTGATAACATGGGCGTACGAGTAATCGAGATGCGCCGATGCGGCGTGCGTGAGAAAAGAAGGCGAAGAGCATGGCGCAGTTCATCCTGGTCTATACCCATCCGACCGAAGGGGAGAAGAGGTTCGACCTGGTTCCTGGCCGGAGCTATCGAATCGGATCGCGACCGGATAACGATATCGTCATCGATCAGAAGGATGTTTCGCGACGCCATACGGTGCTCCGGGTCGAGGACGGCTCGTTTCACATCACCGACCTCGACAGCAAAAACGGCACGTTCATCAACGGGGCCAAGACGGCGTCCGAAACCTTCAACTGCGGCGACATGGTCCACCTCTCATCCGCCCGTCTCGTGATCGTTGAGTTGGGCACCGGAAGCTACCCGACCGGCCCGGAAGCGATTCTGCGGCGCGACGACGATTCCGAAGTCCAACAGACGGAGGAAACCCAAAAGTTTCGTGGTGAGGCCTCGATGGAAGATGTGGTTTCGCTGCTCGAAATCGTCGCAATCGCGGTCCGGCGCGGAGGCATGGCCGAACCGCTCACCTGGGCGGTGGAACGTCTCGGGTTCGACGGCGCGGTCGTGCTCTATCGGGATGAGAACGACAGCGTCGCGATGATCTGCAGTGCCGGAGATCTCGGTCAGCTCACTCGCAAGAGCGGGATTCTCGCCAAGCTTGCCACCGATCATAAAAGGCCCAGCGCATCCGGAACCCGTGTCCGGCAGGTCAGTGAATCGGGTGAGAGCCTCCTCGTTTCAACCGTGGGAACGGACCACGTGTTGGTGGTTCGATATTCCGGCCAACCTCCCGCCATCGGCGATCTGCGATCGGTGATTGCCGGGGTCAACATCGTTCTCGGCTGCGGCAAGTTGCAGCAGCCGGGCGACGTTGTGGCTTCGTCCGATTCGAGCGGATGGGAGAAGAAAATGGCGGTCACCGGCTCCATCCCAATCGCCGTTTGCGGCCTGGAGGATGTCAATCAGGACGATTCGGCCGCCGTTGGTGACGTTCCCGGGTTCGACCCCGAAAGCGTAGCCGAATTGGAGCTTGCCGAGGCTCGTGACCGGTTCGAACGGTGGATGGTCGGACGCGCGTTGGCGGCGAGTGACGGAAATCAACCGTCGGCCGCCGAACGGTTGGGTCTTTCCCGCGCCGGACTGTTCAAGAAGATGAGGAAGTTGGGTCTCTGAGACTCAGACTTCGTTCTCGCGGCTCTCACTTCTGAAGTGGGTCCCGCGCCATCGGACGGTGCTATTCTCTCCAACGCAGGAGGAGGCGGGCGTTCGCTGTCGTCATTTCATGGCGGGGGAGGAAAGTCCGGACTCCTGACGGGCAGCATGCCGGGTAACGCCCGGCCGTGGCAACGCGAGGGAAAGTGCCGCAGAGAGCAGACCGCCCGCCGGACGTCGGTGGGTAAGGGTGAAAGGGTGCGGTAAGAGCGCACCGCTCCTCCGGTAACGGAGGGGGCACGGTAAACCCCATGCGGAGCAAGACCGAATAGGGGAGTCGAGGGTCGCCCGTCCCCGCCCCCCGCTTCGGCGGGAACGACTTCCGGGTAGGTTGCTGGAGCCGTTCGGTAACGGACGGCCAAGATGAATGAACGCCGCCTCGAGAGCACAGAATCCGGCTTATAGCCTCCTCCTGCAATTTTTGCCCGCGGTGCCCTGTGCCACGGGCCAAAATTGCCGGGCAGGAGTATTGTTGAAACACCATGAGCGTTTGGCGTCCTCTTGAAAGCGGCGAACCGATCGGTGTAGTTGCATTGTCGGGTCCGGTGGATCCGCTGAGGCTCGCCGAGGGTCTGGTGGTTCTTCGATCATGGGGCCACCCGATTGAGGTGGCGTCAAATCTCCGGGCGAACGACCATTACCTCGCCGGATCGGACGACGATCGTCTCGGCGGTCTCCTCGAACTTCTCGACCGAGGGGTTCGAACCTTTATTGCGGCCCGGGGGGGATTTGGCGCCACCCGTTTGTTGGGCCGCCTCCCCTGGGACCGGCTTGTCACCGACGAAGTTCGGTTCGTCGGCTTTTCCGATCTCACCGCGATCCTGAACCCATTGGCTTCATCGGTCGTGCAGATCCATGGTCCGATGGTCGCCGCGGGTCTTGGCCGGGAGTCCAATGTAGTCAGGCTCCGTGATGTTCTCGATGGTCGATTGGTGGGCCGGACGCTCTTTCCGATCCCGTCGGTTTGTGTGCTTCGCCACGGCGCCGCAGAGGGAATCGCGCGTGGAGGAAACCTCTCCTTGCTTTCGGCGTTGTTGGGGACGCGGTCGGAGCCGGATTTCAACGATTCCGTGCTCTTTGTTGAAGAGGTCTCAGAACCTCCCTACCGGATCGATCGTCTGTTGACCCACCTTCGCGGCTCTGCTACTTTCGGAGGGGTAAAAGCACTGATAGGCGGGAGTTTGCACGCCTGTCGACCAAAATCGGAGTGCCTGTCGCGTTGGCGCGAACTGCTCCTTGAATCGGTGCCTGAGACGGTCCCCGTCATTGTCGGAATGCCGTTCGGTCACGGAACGAGAAATCTGGCCTTTCCCCTCGGGGCAACGGTGGAGATCGACACCCGGCGTGGTGCGCTAAGCTGGAGCGTGTGATGGCGAAGTTCAAAACGACCGGCTCAAAGGGGACCCACGACTCCCTCGATCCGATGCGGACGCATTTCTCTTCGGGAGATGTGATCTTCGGCGAAGGCGATCTCGGACTCCAGATGTATGTGATCGAAAGCGGCGATGTCGAGATCAGGAAGAACTTCGGCAAAGAAGACCGCGTGCTCGCGGTCCTGAGCAAGGGCGACTTTTTCGGCGAGATGTGCATGTTGGAGGATGACGTCCCGCGATCCGCCACTGCACTGGCGTTGACCGATGTTGAAGCGGTGATGATAGACCGTTCTGCCTTCACCTTTATTCTCAAGCACAACCCGGAGATCACCATCCGGATCATGCGAAAGCTGGTCCTCCGCCTGAGACAGACGACTCATCTGCTCGAAGAGGCCGTCGGTCACAAGGTCGACATCGAGTCGTCGGGGATTTCCGATGGGCCGAAAACCAGCCTCGACCCAAGGGCGAGACTTGTCGAAGTGACATCCGGCCTGGTCTTTCCCCTGGCCGAGGATGGCGAGACCTCGGTCGGGCGCATCGACCCGGTGACGGGGATCCACCCCGATGTCGATCTCACGCCCGTCGACGGCAAACGCTCCATATCCCGCCGCCATGCTCGAGTTCGCCGCGAAGAGGACGGCACCTACAGCGTCATCGAGGATGTCGGCACCATGAACGGGACTTTCGTGAATGGGGTCAGATTGGCGGCCGGGCAGCCTCACTCGGTCGAGGGTGGGGATACCGTGATCTTCGGAACGATCCAGTGCCGGTTCGAGATTGACCCCACCAGAGCCTGAGGCCGAATCGCCGCTGGGTGCGGACGATCCGGTCCATCGCATCGTCGGCATCGGTCCCAAGACGGCCGCTGCGTTGGAAACCATCGGGATTCGCCGGGTCGCGGACCTTCTGTTCCATCTTCCAAAAAGGTATGAAGACCGGGGAACGGTGATCAGCGTCGAAGACGCCGAGCAGCACCGCGGTTCAGTCCTGTTGCACGGTCGGCTCACGGCCGGTTCGGGCCGCTATGTCCGCCGGCGGCTTCACATCAATGATGGCGAGCTCACCGATGACACCGGCGTGATGGCCATTCGCTGGTTCAACCAGCCCTGGGTGGGTGAGCGGGTGGCCGGTGGGGTCGACGCTTTTGTGTACGGAGTTGTGGGCAGGGGGAAGGCCGGTCGGCAGCAGATCGTGAACCCGGAGATCGAAATCGCCCCGAGATCGTCCGAGGTAGACGAGGTGGTTCCGATCTACGGCCGGCTCGGTCCGCTTTCGGGCAAGAGACTCCGTAGGGCGTTGGATCAGGCCTCTGATTGCCTCGGCGAGCTCGCGGACCCGCTACCCGAGGCGATTCGGCGACGGTTCGCGCTGCTGCCGCTCGGCGAGGCTCTCGGGCGTCTTCACAACCCGACGCTGCCCGAGGATTCCGCCGAAAGGACTCCTTTCGTCACTGCTCTGAATGAGGGGTCAAGCGAGGGGCACTCCAGGCTCGCTTTTGACGAACTCCTTGCGGTGGCTTCGGTCGTGGCCGGATACCGGGCTCGCCGGCTCGAGCAATCGGCGAAACCGATACGTGTGTCGTCACGATTCCATCGTCAGGCCGAACGGGCGTTGACCTTCGATCTCACCTCCGCACAGCGGCGGGTCGTGGACGAGATCATCGGCGATCTCGGCAGATCAGTCCCGATGGCCCGCCTACTTCAGGGTGATGTCGGTTGCGGCAAGACGGCGGTGGCGATCCTCGCGATTCTCGCGGTGGTTTCGGGCGGCCGGCAGACCGCCTTGATGGCGCCGACCGAACTCTTGGCCGAACAGCTTCACCGGGCGGTCTCCACCGCACTCGACCCTTTCGGGTACCGCATCTGCCTCCTCACCGGCTCATCCGCGGCGGCCGACGGCCGATCACGCCGGTCTGAACTGGCGAAGGGTGAGATCGATGTCGTCGTGGGAACACACGCTTTGTTCCAGGAGCGTGTCACCTATCGCGACCTCGGTCTGGTCATCATCGACGAACAGCACCGGTTCGGCGTCGCTCAGCGGCAGCAGTTGCTCGACAAGGGCGATTCGCCCCATCTTCTGGTCATGACCGCGACCCCGATCCCGCGGTCGTTGGCCCTCACGCTCTACGGCGACCTCGATCTTTCTCTCATCGATGAGCTTCCTCCGGGTAGGACCCCGGTCCGCACCGAGATCCGAGACCGCGGGGCACGGGAGCGCATTTTCAGGTTTCTTCGTTCGGAGATCGAGGCGGGCGGCCAGGGATTTGTCGTCTACCCCCTGATCGAGGCCTCGGAGAAGCTCGAGGCAGCCGCCTTGGAGGAACACGAGACCTTTGTTCGCAGGGCGATGGGCGGCGTCGAGGTCGGGGTCCTCCACGGCCGGCTCGGTCGTGACGAGCGCGAAGCTGTCGCGGATCGTTTTCGTCAGGGAGGGATCAAGATCATCCTGGCCACCACGGTCATCGAGGTCGGTGTCGATGTCCCCGCCGCCTCGGTCATGATCATCGAATCCGCGGATCGGTTCGGCCTGTCCCAACTCCACCAACTTCGAGGGCGGGTGGGTCGCGGGAGTCGGAAGTCCTGGTGCATTCTCGTCACCGGTGACGGTCCTACGGAACATGCGCTGCGACGGCTCGAGGTTCTCGCCGCCACCAACGATGGTTTCGCCATCGCGGAGGCCGATCTCGAACACCGGGGTCCCGGTGAAATCACCGGACGACGACAGTGGGGCGCCGAGAGTTTTCGCTTTGCAGACCTGCTTCGCCACCGGGAATGGGTCGTTCGTACCCGATCTCTCGCCCGAGAATTGGCCGAGGACGGCAAGCTCGCCGAGGTTCGCGATGCGCTCCTTTTGTTTCATCCGATCGGTTCTGAATTCTCCATCGGGTGAAATGATCTTGCCGACAATGGCACAATGGCCCCACGGAGGCTCGATGAACGCTGATGCACCCCAGTTGGTGGTACGCCCTGAAGAACTGACCAATCTCGACGATTCGCCGCGACACATGGCGGAAATTCCGGGAAGCCGGATGTTCGAGATCAAAGAGGCACTGGCGGTCTTCAAAAAGACCGATCCCGACGCCGAAGTATTCGACGCCAGTCAGGGCGATGGCGGTGCGAGCCTGCCCGGCGTCCCGCGCGAGGTGCTCGAAGCGGCGCACGAATTACAGCTCGAGCACGGCACGGGATACGACAAGCCCTTCGGCACTCCCATGTTCCGTCAGGCAGTGGTGGAGGATTACTGGCAACTGGACGCGTCGACGGGGTGGGGACCAGCCAACGTCCTGGCCGGACAGGGTGGGCGTGATGTTCTGATCAAGGCCTACGAGGCCGCCCAGTTCCTCGGCCGGCAGCGGCGGGGAGATTTCGTGGCGGTGTCCAGGGTCCCGTGGATCTCATACAACTGGGGTCCCTACGCGGTGGGGGCCAACGTGCTCCTGGCCCCCGGTGACGAAAGTGAAGCCTGGACGCTGACGCCGGATGCGGTCGACGCTTGTGTCCAAGAGGCAAAGCGCTACGACGGTCGCGATGTGGTCATGCTGGTCATCACCAGCCCCGACAACCCGACGGGGAGGAGCATGACGCCTGATCGCCAACTCGAGCTGGCCAGAGCCGCCTTCGCTGCGGGAATCCCGTATGTGCTCTTCGACTGGATCTATCATCGGGTGACCGACGAGGCGCCCCACGATCTCAACGCCTTCCTCCTCGCTTTAGAACCGGAGGAGCGCGACCGCTGTATTTTCCTCGACGGCATCACCAAGTCCCTCGGAGCGAGCAACATTCGCAACTGCCACCTGGTGGCGTCCACTGCCATGATTAAGTTTATGCAGAGCCGCGCTTCACACGCGGTGATTCCGTCCTTTCACAGCCAGGCTGTGGCCATCGCGGCCTACCGAATGGGCTTCGACCGTGCGGCGGCGACCATCGTGGGGCCCACCAACGCGAGCCGGAAGGTCATGGAGGCTTTCGTCGAGGACCACGGGATCCGCGCCATCCTCGGGAAGGGCTACTACGCCTTTCTCGACATGGGTCCGTGGATCGATCGCGCGGGCCTCGCCGACGGTGCTGAACTCGGAGCCATCCTGGCCGAGAGGTTCGGTCTCGCGGTGGTTCCGGGTTCATATTTCTCGGAGTACGGCGCGCGGTGGATCCGGTTCTCCTACGCCCTCCCGCCGGAGATCACCAAGGCCGCGACCAGGCGGCTATGGGAAGGCCTTTCGTCGATGTGACAGCGCGAGTTGAGGGCCTGGGGGCTTGAGGTCGTGAGGTCTTGAGGAGGCAACCAGCGCAAAGCACCCCAAGGAACGCCACGATCATCGCAAAGAGGTGCCGCTCAGTCCCTACGTCCAGCGGTTGAAGAACGAGAGCGTTCTCGTAGTGGAACCGTCTCAGTCCACTCCGTGGTGTCACCGGATTCAAATCCATCGACAAAGAGCGTCCCGAGTTCGTTGATCACGTAGACGGTGCTGCCGGCCGAGAGATAGACGTTGCCCTGCTCGTCCTCACCAAATGTTCGGAGAGAAAACAGATTCTCGGTGAAGTTGAGATCGACTGAAGACCAGGTTCCACCCATTTCGTCGTAAACGCCGGCCCAGACATCACCGCTGCAATAGTCGCCGAATAGATAGGCTCCCCGAAGGCCCGGGGCCAACACTCCACGATAACGATATCCGCCGGTGACCGAACACCGACCCGATGAGTGTGAATACTCGAGAATCGGCATGTCGTACTCGCCGATCGGCCCGCAGCCGGATGTGTTGTAAGGGTGAGTCGCCTCGTAGCAGCGCCAGCCCCAGTTTTCGCCGCCTGCACTGGAGGCCGGCTGGAAGTCGATTTCCTCATAGAGATTCTGGCCCACATCACCAATGAAGAGATCGCCGGTCGTGCGGTCGAAGCTGAACCGCCAGGGATTTCTCAAACCGTAGGCCCAGATCTCCTCGGCGGCGCCCGAAGCGCCCACAAAGGGGTTGTCGGCGGGAATTCGGTAGTCAAGCGGTGGGTCGGAGTTGTCGATGTCGATGCGCAGCATCTTGCCAAGCAACACCGCGAGATTCTGAGCCCGGTCGCCGGGATCGCCGCCGCTGCCGCCATCGCCCATGCCGATGTAAAGATAGCCATCCGGACCAAATTCGATCTGGCCGCCGTTGTGATTCGTAAAGGGTTGGACGATGCTGATGATCTCGAACTCAGAACCCGGGTCGGCGATATTCGGATCACCGGCCGTCACCGAAAATCGTGACACAACGGTGTCACCGGAGCTGTCGGTGTAGTTGACATAGAAGTACCCGGTGCCTGTGTAGTTCGGGTGAAAGGCGAGTCCGAGGAGGCCCTGCTCGCTGCCCCCGGAATTCACGATCGGATCGATATCAAGAAAGGGCGTCGCCAGCAAGGCACCATTCTCGACGATCCGGATGCGGCCGACCTTTTCCACGATGAAGAGCCGGTTGCTGCCGTCGCCGGCGTTGGTGACGACAACCGGTGTCGAGAGGCCCGAAGCCACCGGAACGAGCTCAAGTTCGGGTGGGACTGGAATCCCTGCATTCGCAGCGGAAACCAGACCGAGAATCACAATCGAAAATATCAGAAGGCGTACCGCATTGGTGAGTTTCAGTCCACGCATGGAATCACGTCCTTTACTTCTTGGTTGGAACACGTTCTCGTCCGAGTACAATCGCATCCGGACGACGGACATTCCCCAACGATCGGATTCGATCACCATCAGAGCACAGGAGGACGAGCGAACCCATGGGGCCAGGTCACAAAGTGGAGTGGTACAAATTTGCCGAAAAGGTCCAGATGGCGATCGAGTCGTCGCGGCAGAGCGATCCCGAAGGGGGCACCTCGGGGCTCGAGGTCGAACTCAATATCCTCGACCGTGACCTCAAGCCGGTGGCGTCGGTGGGCACAGGTCCCGAGCGCCGCTCCTTTGCCGATTACCTCCACGATGACCGTTTACCTGAATGGGCGAGATCGAGTTTTCAGCTCGAAGTCTTTCATTGGATGATCGAGCTCACGACAAGACCTCACTTCAGCGCCGTGGCGACCGCCGCCGAGAGTCGCCTCATCGAGGCGGTGCTGCTCAACACCCTTGCCGAACTCGAGCTGTCCCACGGCGAGGCGTTCGGAACCCTGCACGGAAACATCCCGTACCCGTTCAAAGCAGGCGCCGATTGTGTTCCCTCCGGTTGGAACCTCGCCAAGCGGCGCTATCTCGAAAAGTGCGTCGATCTTTACGGCGAGCGTCTCGCCACCGCCGGAATCCACACCAACCACAGCTTTCCCGAGGCCCTCCTGGCCTGGGACTACTTCCACCTCCCGTTGAACGAGCGGCAAAGGATCACCATGGAGGATTATCGCAACCGGGCGGTGATCACAGCCACTCGACAGCTGCGGCCCTACTGCCCCTTGTTCATCGCCATCAGCGCCGCCTCTCCCCTGAGCTGGGAAGAGGTCGATGGTCGGCCGGCGTCGGTGCTCACCAATGTCGATTCTCAACGGTTGCTGGCCTTTCCCAACCCCGAAGAGCTCGATGTCGGCATGCTCTACGCAAGCCACACGGACTACCTGCGGATCTCCTACGATCTGGTCAGACGGGGAATCCGGTTCGGCGCCAACAACTGGACTCCGGTGCGTGCCCGTTCCGATGTGGATCCCGTCAGGAGAAACATCCTGGCCACCAGCGACCAGCTTCGCGAACTCTACCGGCGCGGAATCTACGCCACGGGCGAGAACGAAAGCATCGAAGACGCGGAGCGAGAGCTCATCATCGAGAACCTCTGCGCCCGGGTCGATCTGCCGATGAACCGCGTTGAGGTTCGAACCGATGAGGGTGGCGACAGCTTTGAGCTCTCCGTCGCCAAGATCGTATTCAAGGAACTGCTGATGCTGCGAATCTACGCCGACAGCAACGCTGATGGCGGATATCCCTACGACACCGACTCCATTTCCAGGACAAGGCGGGATGAGGAAATCGCGGCGCGGGAAGGCCTCGATGGTGTGATCAGCCTCCCTGGCGGGGTCGGAGACATCGGGATGCGCGATCTGCTGGGAAGACTGCTGGACGAGATCGATCCGTTGGCGGAGGGCCTCGGTTGCCGCGGTCAGTTGGAACCACTTCGGGAAATGGCCTCAGGGGGCCACAATCCGGCTCAAGCCATGCGATCGTGGTTGCTCGGCGAACTCGGGTCATCGGGCCGTGTGCTTCCATCCGGCGCAACGGTGATTCCGCGCGAACTCATGATTGATCTGGTGCATCGTCGCCGCGAAACCATCGCCGGGGAGGTCGATCGGATTGCCTCTATCCCCGAGATTCGCGAAAGCTCGACCCCGGTTTTCGGCGAACTTCTCGAGGGAATCAAGACCATGGCGCGGACCCAACCGTCCATGCCGATTCGGCTTGACGACACCCGACCCACCATCGTGGTCGAGACCGGGACCGAGCGAACGCGCGAGGTCGTCGAACTCGCGGTCGAACTCATCAAGTTCCCCTCGGTGACCAACTGCCCGGACGAGAGACTCCCGGATGTGTTGACCTGTGCGCGGTTTGTCGCTGGCTGGTTGCGGGAGGCGGGCCTCGAAGTCGAGCTCTACGAAAGTGCTCGATATCCATCACTCATTGCCGGTTTTCCCGGCCGGCTACTCGCGCCCATCACCATGAGCGGCCACTACGATGTCGTTCCGCCCGAACCTGATGATCGCCAGTTCGTCCCCCGCGTCGACGGTGATTATCTCTGGGGCCGTGGTGCCGCCGATATGAAGACGGTGGTGGCCAGCGCCATGGTGTGGATGAAGCAAAAGGTCGCAGCCGGCCCTCCATACCCGCCGATGAACGCCCTCCTGGTCGGGAACGAAGAGAACGGTGAGGGTGAAGCGTGGGGAACCCCGCACATCCTCGCCGACCTCGCCGACCGGTTCGGTTGGGCACCCGAGATCATGCTCGTGGGCGAGCGAACCGGAGAAATGGGTGATGAGCTCTACGGAACGGTCTGCCCCGAGAACCGCGGAGTCGCCCGGTTGCGGTTCACCGTGAAGGGGAAAAAAGGTCACACCGGAACCGGAGCTGTCCCGGTGGATCTTCTCGATCGCCTCATCGAACTCAAGACCGTGCTCGTGTCGGTTTTCCATCGCCATCTCAGCCTCTCGAGTCTCGATGGCTGGGAGTCGGCGGCCCGCTTCCCATTCCTCAACGTCGGTGATGACGGGGTCTACAACATCACCGCCGGTGAGGGTGTGCTGGGCCTCGAAATCAGACCGATCCCGTCCGATGATCTCGAGGCCATGATTCGGGAAATTTCTGATCTCTGCCGGGAACTCGACATCGAGCTCGATCTCGAAGTGATGGAGGCCGGGGTCGCGTGCCCACCGGACAACCCCCATCTTGTCCGACTCATCGAAAGCGTCGAAACAGTGTCCGGCCGACCGGCGGTGGTCGGTAAGAAAAAACCGGGTTCGTCGGCTCGATTCGCACCCGGAGGCAACGCCGTTGTCTGGGGCCAGACCGGAATCGGTCCGCACTCCAAGGAAGAGCGCCACTTCATCCCGTCCATCGAGCCGTATCTCAATGTCCTCGACGAATTCGCAAAACGGAGCGGGGTTTCATAGGGGCCGTTTCGGCGGGTCCGACCCGCCGCCGCAATTGACGGCCGCCGCGGCCGTCAATTGCCGTCGAAAAAGCCGCCGATGCCGCCCATCTTGCCGAGGACCGAACCCTCGCCTCGGTCCTTGCCGCCGGTCTGTGGCGCCGCCTGCCAGATCCGACCCGCGAGCCGGCTGAAGGGCAGCGACTGGAGCCAAACCTTGCCGGGTCCCGAGAGCTGAGCGAAGAAGAAACCCTCACCACCGAAGATCGCTGATTTGACGCCGCCGACAAACTCGACATCGTAGTTCACCGAAGGTTCGAGGGCGACCAGACACCCGGTGTCCACCCGGAGACGCTCACCGGCTGAGAGTTCGCGTTCGACGATAGTGCCGCCGGCGTGAACAAAGACCATGCCGTCGCCTTCGAGCTTCTGCATGATGAAACCCTCGCCGCCGAAGAGACCGGCGCCGATCTTCTTCTGGAAGGCGATTCCGACCGAAACACCCTTGGCCGCGCACAAAAAGGCGTCCTTCTGACAGATCAGGGTGCCTCCAGCCTTGCCTAGATCGACGGGGATGATCTTGCCGGGGTAGGGAGAGGCAAACGCGGCCTTGGCCTTGCCGGTTCCCTGCTGCGTGAACACGGTCATAAAGAGGCTCTCACCGGTGAGCATTCGCTTGCCGGCGCCGACGAGCTTGTCCATGAAACCGCCATCCTGACCGCCACCGTCGCCGAAGATCGTATTCATCTCGATCCCGTTTTCCATATACATCATTCCACCAGCCTCGGCGACGATGCTTTCTCCGGGATCGAGCTCGATCTCGACGAACTGCATTTCGGTGCCGAAGATCTCGAAATCGATCTCGTCGGCACGGCCGGTTCGTGGCGCCGGTGGCGGCGTCGCGGGTGCGGCGCTGGCGACGGTCTTGAATTCATCGACCGATTCGGCGGGAATCCACCCGCGCTGGCCCTCGGTGAAAACGTGGTGCTTCCCCGTGTATTCGCCGGCCTGGAACTTCGCCTTGAGATCACCCTCGCTGAACGGGCCAAAGCTCTGGCCATCAATCGCCACGTACCACTGCTTGTCACTCATGGATCCTCCGTCGTCGAATGCGTCCGGAGATTATACGCGAGCGGAATCACTCCCACACCAACAACCCCTGCTCACCGACGGGATCGACACACCGCGGATCTTCGTTCCTGGGTGAGTTGACCATGCTGCTCACCGGAACGGCCTCCATGCCATCGGCGGGGTGGGGGAGGAGCATCCCTTCGGCGGCATCAGCACTGAGGGGCCCAGGGGCGATCCAGTCACGGTACCGGTCGGGAGGAATGATGACCGGCATCCGATCGTGAAGTGAAGCAATGAAGTCGTTGGGACGAGTCGTCAGGATCGTGCACGACTCGATGGGGTCGCCATCCGGCGGAGTCCATCGCTCCCAGAGACCACCGAACGCGAAGGCGCGCTGGTCGGCAAAACGGATGTGGTGGGGCTGCTTGCCGCCCGGGGTTTTGACCCACTCGAAGAAACCGTCGGCCGGGAGGAGGCATCGTCGGTGTTTGTAGGCCGACCTGAAGGACGGTTTGTCGGCGGCGGTCTCGGACCGCGCGTTGATCAACTTGTTGCCGATCTTCGCGTCCTTGGCCCAGGATGGAATCAGACCCCAACGAGCCCAGGCCCACTCACGGTCGTTTTCCACACCGGTACGGACAATCGGCACCGGCTGGGAAGGCGCGATGTTGTAACGAGGAGCCATTTCAAAGAGCGGTTCCACCTCGAACAAAGTAGCCAAAACCGAAGCATCAACCGTCAGCGTGTATCGTCCACACATTTGATCATCCTACCCGAATTAGCAACAGAGGCTGCGATGTACAGAGGGCGGGACACCGACGACGTCGACATCGTTGCTTCCGGCTCAAGGAAGGCGGGGCGCCTGGGCTGCACTTATTGAAACGCAAAGAACGCAAAGGTCGCTATGACCATCGCAAAGGACATCGCAAAGCTATTGAGTGAGGCCCGCTCCGTTTCGTGTCGGTGGTTGGGACAGATCGAAATGCCCGACGCCGATGAAACCGCAGGCTGGGCTTGAATCCAGCTTCAAAGATCAACCGGTATCGGATGGCTACCTCGTGAGTCTGAGGACCTCTGATTTCTGCGACGCCAAGTCCAAAACGTGGTGGCTTCGCG
>Ga0316198_10000851_pt1 | contig 16982 bp, 13 predicted proteins | sample OudBieAanoxic_MG_FD_204935 | JGI IMG/M metagenome (GOLD analysis project Ga0316198, IMG submission 204935) | Coastal sediment microbial communities from Oude Bieten Haven, Netherlands - site A anoxic | ecosystem: Environmental > Aquatic > Marine > Coastal > Sediment | place: Netherlands...
CTGCCGACATATCTACTTCATTAAAAGTAGTAAGCATGGCCGTTTCGTTTTTTGCAGCTACCAGGCGCTCTGCCACTTTACGCCTGAGCATAGAAAGTTTAGACCTGTGTTCGCCACGACTACCACCGGTAGGACTGCCCATTGAAGGTACAGATTTTACTGCGTCTTCCTTTGTAATTCTACCTTCTTTGCCTGTTCCGTCTAAACTTGCGGGATCTATACCTTTCTCATCGAGTATTTTTCTGGCAGCTGGTGAAGGCACGCCCTTGGCATAGGATTCCTTTGAAACTTCTTTCTTGGCAGGTTCTTCCTGATTAACAATAACCTCAGTTTTATCTTCCTTTTTTTCCTCGGTTATTAAAGCACCATCTTTTGGTCTTTCGGCGCTTGTATCAATAAGACAGACAACTTCTCCTACGGCCACAGCGTCTCCTTCTTCCGCTTTCAATGTAATTATACCGCTCTCTTCAGCCGGTAATTCAAGAGTCGCTTTATCCGAATCTACCTCAGCAATTGCCTGGTCCTTCTCTACATAATCTCCATCACTAACCAGCCATTCTGCTATTTCAACTTCAGTAATGGATTCACCCGGAGATGGAACTTTCATTTCTAAAATCATGCCTTACACTTTTATAATGGTTTCTTTAATTACTATTACTAATAAAATCTTCTTTTACCGGAAGATAATCCAATCTAATCTCTCCGTTGACCTCTATGCGGTCAAAATATAACTTGGCCCCTATAGAATCTTCCATATCTGGGGCATTTTGCAAGCTTATATGCAAGTGAGCTTCCGTTGAATTTCCGGAGTTACCACATTTCGCAAGGATTTCACCTTTCCTTATGTCCTGTCCTTCCTCAACAAAAATAGAACCTTTCATTAAATGGGCCAGAAGCACATACTCATCTCTATCAGTCCTTAAAACTATGGTATTTCCTGTAAGCTGCTGCTCATTGGTTTCTCCCGGAATATTATCAGGGACGCCATCAATAACTTTAACTACCCTGGCATCGCAAGGAGCTATGATATCCTCTCCGAAAGCAAAATAGCTTTCATTAAGTAATGGATCGGCATCATAAGAAGCACCATTTTCCACCTTCAAAATGTCATAGGCATATTGCTGTGTAACTTCTCTCACATGATAATTGTCCGCTTCCGTCACTCCGCCCCAATATACAAACCATTCCCCATTAAAAGGTAAACTCATGAATGTTATATTCCTTTCCAATATTGGGATCCCTAACGATTTTGGCTTGGAGATTAACAAACCATTTATCTTATTCTGAGGGGATAAGGTTACGGTCAAATCTGCTACCGATTTGTCAAAAACAACTCTATACACATGAGCTCCTTCTTGCAGTGTATAAAACTGCATGGATTTAATTTCACCTGTCAAGCGATTTATATTATTCTCAAAAAAATTTCTGGTTTCGATATTTGTATATGTATTTTTCATGCCTGCATCATACAAATCGTAAATGCCATCGTAATCTCCACTGTTAAAACGCTCGGTAAATACTGATACAAACCTTTCATAGTTAGGTTGCTCATTCTGGGAGAATGAGCTAAGAGAAAAAAATATTAATAAGAGTAGTACAGGTCTCATTCTTTTTTATATTCATTTTTAACAACCCGCCTGGTCATATTGTCTTTGGTTTTATCAAAGACATAATCAATAATCTGCTGCTGTCTTAATTTAGAACGAACAGCACTACCCGCTGCAGGGGATGCATAAAAACGTCTTGATGCTACACGAAACTTTTGAGCCTCACCATAATGAGTAAACATATGGCTCCATGCTCCCATATTCCGAGGCTCTTCTTGTGCCCAAACCCAATCATCGGCCTTTTTATACTTATTTATAATAGCAGTCATTTTTTGTTCAGGAACAGGAAACAATTGCTCAACTCGCACCAAAGCAACATCATCTCGTTTATTTTCATCTTTAAATGCCAGTAAGTCATAATAGAATTTTCCGGAACAAAAAACCAGGCTTCTAACCTTATCCATTTCAGCGTTGGCATCATCAATTACTTCCTGAAAACTGCCGCTGGAAAATTCTTCAACACCAGAAACCGCTTTTGGGTGACGCAACAAACTTTTAGGTGTAAATACAATCAGGGGTTTTCTGAAATTGGCCTTCATTTGCCTCCTTAGCAAATGAAATATGTTTGCTGGAGTAGTACAATCTGCGACATACATATTGTCTCTTGCACATAATTGAAGATACCTTTCCATTCTTGCCGATGAGTGCTCTGCCCCCTGACCTTCATATCCGTGGGGTAAGAGCATTACTAGTCCGTTCTGTAATTTCCATTTATCTTCTGCAGCAGATATATACTGATCTATCATAATCTGTGCCCCGTTGCTAAAATCACCAAACTGCGCTTCCCAAATAGTTAAAGTATTTGGACTGGCCATGGCATATCCGTAATCAAAACCTACTACCCCGTATTCTGATAAAAGCGAATTATAAATCTGAAACCTTCCCTGATTATCATTCAGATTGTTTAATAACATTATTTCTTCTTCACTTTCCTCCACCTTCATCACCGCGTGACGGTGTGAAAAAGTTCCTCTTTCTACGTCCTGTCCAGACATACGAACATCAAAACCTTCCTCTAATAGGGTTCCATAAGCGAGTAGTTCGCCCATTGCCCAATCCAGTTTATCTGTTTCGAAGAACATTTTTTTGCGATCCCCTACCAGTTTTTCAACTTTGCGCAAAAACTTCTTATCCTTGGGTAGTTGAGTAATAGTCTTTGCAATTTCAGTTAATTTTGTCTTATCATATGAAGTGTCCACGGCATCCAACATTTCCCATTCACGGACATTTTGAAAACCACTCCACTCATCTGCCATAAAAGGAGTAATAATGGTTTTATCTTCTTTTCTTGAATCTTCTAATTCTTCTTCTAAACTGGCTTTATACTCCTGCTCTAACTCTTTTACAAAATCTTTATCAATAATACCCAGTGCAATTAATTTTTCGGAATATATCTCTCTCGGATTCTTATGTTTGGCAATAGCCTTATACAATTTAGGTTGTGTAAAACGTGGTTCATCTCCTTCATTATGTCCATACTTTCTGTACCCTAATAAGTCAAGGAAAACATCGCTTTTAAAACGCATTCTGTATTCTAAAGCAAACAGGGATGCATGGACTACTGCCTCAACATCATCCGCATTCACATGCAACACAGGACTTAATGTAACTTTGCCAACATCAGTGCAATATGTGGAAGATCTCCCATCGAGATAGTTAGTGGTAAAACCAATTTGATTATTAACAACAATATGAATCGTACCATTGGTTTTATAACCGTCTAATTGTGCCATCTGCACTATTTCATAAGCTATTCCCTGTCCGGCAATTGCCGCATCACCGTGAACTACAATAGGTAAAACTTTAGAAAAATTTTCCGGATAATGTGTGTCTTGTTTGGCCCGGCTAATACCTTCCACCACAGCACCTACGGTTTCCAGATGGGAAGGGTTAGGAGCAATATTCATGTTAATTTTATTGCCATTATCAGCCTTACGTTCAGAGGTCCATCCTAAATGATATTTTACATCTCCGTCAAAAATTTCCTCTTCATAGTCCTTGCCATCAAACTCACTAAAAATATCTTTGGCAGATTTTCCGAAAATATTAGTCAATACATTAAGTCTTCCCCTATGGGCCATACCCATGACAAATTGCTTTACACCCATTTCTGCCGCTCTTTCAACAATAGCATCAATTGCCGGGATAAGTGATTCATTTCCTTCCAGTGAAAATCTTTTCTGACCTACATATTTCGTATGCAAAAATGCCTCAAAAGACACAGCCTGATTAAGTTTTCGAAGTATGTGTTTCTTTCGGTTTTGGTTGAAGTTCGGGTGATTGTCATTTACATTCAGCCACTCTTGAATCCATTGAACACGTTCGGGCTTTCTTATATACATATACTCTACCCCTATGGCATCACAATATATGCGTTGCAAATGGCTAATGATATCTCTAAGTTCTCTTGGACCCAGCCCAATTACTTCACCTGCATTAAATACCGTGTTTAAGTCGAGTTGAGATAATCCAAAATTTTCTATTTCAAGTGTAGGAGAATATTTTCTTCTTTCTCTAACAGGATTTGTTTTGGTAAACAAATGGCCTCTGCTGCGGTAGGCATCAATTAATTTCACCACCTGAAATTCTTTGAACAAAGTTTCAGGAATTACTACTGATTTCCCATCAACAAACACAGATGATCCATTTTGACCCCCTATGTCCATTTCATCCAGGGCACTTTCCATTCCGAAATCAAATCCCTGGAAAAAAGCACGCCAACTAGGTTCTACGCTGTCCGGATTTGTCAGATACCTGTCATATAATTCTGCAAAGAAAGACGTATGCGCTGTATTTAAAAAGGAATATTTATCCATGAACGCCAATTCAATATTTTGTAAAAAATTAGATCAAAAATACAATAATTAATAGTTTAAGAGATTATATAGTAGTGTATTAATTGAAAATCATAGTTTATGGTCTTGAAACTTTTATCCCGATATAAATACTTTGTTCTAATAGTAGTATTCTCCATTATGGGGTTAAGCTGCTCAGCACAGCAACGAAAACCACAAAGTGAGTTTTGGAGAAATGTCCGATACGGAGGTGCTTTAGGCTTTGGTTTTGGAAGCAACAGCTTTAGCATTGCAGTTGCTCCAAGTGCTATTTATCAGGTAAGTGAGAAGTTTGCCACCGGTGTATCTTTGAATTTTGAATATTCTAAATTCGGAGATTCTGAATTTACGGCATACGGAGGAAGTATCTTGAATTTTTTTAATCCAATCCCCGCCATTCAATTATCAGCTGTACTTCAACCGCTAAGGGTTAGCACAAATTATAGTTCCGCTTCCCTGTTAGTGGACGAAAATTACTGGACCACAGCGCTTTTTATGGGAATAGGATACAGTACCAGGAATGTTACTTTTGGCATACAATATGACGTATTGCACAATGACAGAAGTATTTATGCCGATCCCTGGGTCCCTTTTATAAGAATGTATTTTTAAAATAGCATTCTCTGTTTCCTCTATTAGTACTGCTTTCTAAACCATACTTTTTGCCATACCCTTTTTAATATGAGAAAGGTATAATGAACGCTAATATTCTGTTCATGGAGTGTTGTAATTTTCCCCGCCGTTGTTTCAGGTAAATCGACAATGTAAAGAAGATTCAAAAAATCTGAAAATTTTTCCTCAATAAGAAATTGAATATTTTTTTGAAGCAAATATTTGAGTTCTTCCGGATCAGTATCAGGGGGCAAATCAATAGTCAAATTAGCCAGACTAAAATCTTTTTTTAATTGCAATAAAAGGTCCTTATAAAGTTGATGCGATTGTGCATATTTTATAAGTTCTTCACTTTCTTTGAACTCTGGTGTCATAAAAAAATAAACCTCTTTTTTTAAATCCAATTATCAGAATAAACAACTCCATTTATGGGTGCTAAGAAAAAGATTTAATCTATTTTAACCAGTGAATTATTAAGAATTATTTTCTTATTTTTCGCTCCCAATCCCATGCAGATTTCATTGCCTGGTCTAAAGTAGAACCTGCTTTCCAACCTAAAATTTCATTTGCCTTTTTAGTATCTGCATAGGCAGTAATTATATCGCCAGATCGTCTTTCTACAATAGAATAATTAAGTTTCTTTCCTGAAATCCGTTCAAAACTAGAGATAACTTCTAAGACTGAGCTGCCTTCGCCTGTACCTACATTAAAAACTTCGTAATTCTGCGGATTCTTACCGGCCAAAAGTCGCTCTAAAGCCACCACATGTGCCTTAGCTAAATCAACCACATGAATATAATCTCTAATGCAGGTGCCATCCGGTGTTGGATAATCATCGCCAAAAACAGAGAGTTGATCTCTTAATCCAACCCCTGTTTGTGTAATAAAGGGAACCAAATTTTGTGGAACACCAATAGGTAATTCTCCTATCTCCGCGCTGGGATGGGCACCCATAGGATTAAAATATCTTAATGAGATGGCCTGAAGTTCCGGATCTACCCTACATGTATCTCTAATTATTTCTTCTCCAATCTGTTTTGTGTTACCGTAAGGTGATTCAGCCTTTTTCACAGGAGCATCTTCCGTAATGGGCATTTGGTCTGCTTGTCCATAAACAGTGCAAGAGGAACTAAAAATAAAACTCTGCTTTTTATTTGCCGTTATTTCCTGAAGCAGATATATAAGGGTATTTATATTGTTTTCGTAATATAATAATGGTTTTTCTACACTTTCTCCAACCGCCTTAGATGCGGCAAAATGTATAGTTCCTTTAATATCGGTATGCCTTTTGAAAAAATCATGAACCTTTTCTTTCTCCCTTAAATTAATTTTCTCAAAGACAGGCATTTTTTTCGAAATTGCAAAAATACCATCCAAAACCTTCTCTGATGAATTAGAGCAATCGTCAATAATAACAACTTCATAGCCAGAATTTTGTAACTCCACTACGGTATGTGAACCAATAAATCCAAGTCCGCCTGTTACAAGAATTTTCATATGAATAATTTTAGTTTAGAGGGATGGCCAATTTGCTGTAAATACATTAGTATACAATTATTTTTTTAAGAATTGAATTACGGTATCGGCAATAAATGAGATTTGGTCATCCTCCAATTCGGTATGCATAGGCAAGGATAAAACCTCTTTAACGAGTTCATTGGTCACGGGAAAATCAGATTCTTTATAACGTTTATCTATATACGCCTTCTGTTTGTGCAATGGAATAGGGTAATAAATTCCAAAAGGGATGTTCTTTTCAGCCAAATGTTCAGCCAACTCATCCCTTTTACCATTCATAATTCGAATTGTGAATTGATGAAATACATGGCAATCGCAGTTTTCGCAGATTCCTGAGCAATTATTCCCTGTTTTAGGTAAAATTATAAAATCTTGTCCCTGGAACCTGTTCATATATTTACGGGCAGCTTCTCTTCGCCGGTTACAATAAGTGTCAAGATGTGGCAGTTTTGCTCTTAAAACAGCTGCCTGAATTGTATCTAACCTGGAATTCACTCCAACGACATCATGATGGTAGCGGGTATACATTCCGTGATTTACAATTCCTCTAAGGGTATGAGCGAGTTCGTCATTATCCGTAAATATTGCTCCCCCATCTCCATAGCAACCCAAATTTTTGGATGGAAAAAATGAGGTAGAGGCAACATGTCCTATAGCCCCGGCTTTTTTCTTTTTTCCGTTCTTAAAAGTATAATTGGCTCCTATCGCCTGGGCATTATCCTCTATAACAAAAATCCCGTTTTTTTCTGCAATATCCATAATGGCATCCATATTTGCACACTGCCCAAAAAGATGAACAGGAACAATGGCCTTGGTTTTAGAAGTTATCGCCTTTTCAATTGCAATCGGGTCAATATTGAAGGTGTCGGGTTCAACATCTACCAATACTGGTGTTAGCCCTAATAAGGCTATTACTTCAACCGTAGCCGCAAAGGTAAAGTCTGCTGTAATTACCTCATCACCAGGTTCAAGCCCAAGACCCATCATTGCAATTTGCAGGGCATCTGTACCATTAGCACAAGGAATTACATGTTTCACCTGCAAATAATCTTCCAGATCTTTTTGAAACGCATGCACTTCAGGGCCATTTATAAAAGCTGCAGAATTTAATATCTGAGCTATGGACTCATCTACCTGCTTTTTAATCCCCTGATACTGTCCAACCAGATCTACCATTTGTAGCTTTTTCATAAGAGTTTATTAAGTGAGCAATAATACAAAAATAAGGAACCGCTACCAATGAAATTTGACAAAGAAGCGTATTTTAGCTACAAATTCTCAGTACGTGTATATCCTCTATAATTTAGCAATATATATTACCTCGTTCTTTCTACCTGTAATTGCTTTTTTCAGTGCCAAAGTCAAGCTTTTTATAAATGGAAGAAAGAATGTTTTTACTGAACTAAAAAAGCATATTACAGAAAAAGATTCCACCATTTGGATACACGCGGCTTCACTTGGCGAGTATGAACAAGGCTTGCCTATTGTAGAAAAATTAAAAGCAGAATATCCCACTTTCAAAATTGTAGTTTCCTTTTTTTCTCCATCGGGTTATGAAGTTGTGAAGCATTCTACCGAGGCCGATTTGGTTACCTACCTTCCTCTGGATACAATGAATAATGCTAAGAGATTTGTCAAACTCCTGCAGCCAAAGATCGCTATTTTTATAAAATATGAAATATGGCCTAATATGCTCAATGAACTTCATAAAAGTGGTATTCCAATACTTCTTATTTCTGCAATTTTCAAAAGTGATCAGATCTATTTCAAATGGTATGGAGGATTTATGAGAAATGCATTGAAAAAATTTTCTCATTTTTTTATTCAGGATTCGGAATCCCTAAAATTATTGAATTCCATTGGGATGGATAATACCACGATAAGTGGTGATACAAGATTTGATCGAGTTTCTGAAATCCTACAAAAAAATAATTCACTGGAATTTATGGATAATTTGACGCAAAATTATCCCTGTTTTGTAATGGGTAGTACATGGTCTGAAGATGAGGAAATTTTGGTTGATTATATCAATGCCTCTTCGCATCAAATGAAGTATGTAATTGCACCACATAGAATTACCCCAAAGGATATAGAACGTCTGCGGCAGAGTATTAAAAAGCATAGCCTTTTGTTGTCAGAATCTTCAGGAAATTTTTCAGGAGAGCCACAAGTTTTAATCGTAGATAGCATTGGACTATTGACAAAAATTTATAGTTATGCCGATATAGCCTATGTAGGAGGAGCATTCTTAAAAGGTGGACTTCATAACACTCTGGAACCCGCAGTATTTGGGATTCCGGTAATTATTGGGCCTAATTATGAAGGATTTAAGGAAGCTGAAGAATTAGTTAAGCTAAATGGCGTCTTTCCTGTGGGTGATAAAGCCGAGTTTACCAAACTGGCAGATAAACTATTTCTGGATTCGAATTTCAGACTTACGGCTGGTAGTATAAATATTTCCTACATTAATAAAAACAAGGGGGCAAGCATCCAAGTAATGAACCATATCCGTACATTAATATAGCTATACATTGTATTTCGGATGAAAACCAAAATAAGATCATCCGGTCAATGGAGAAATGGTTCAAAGGAAAACCAATTAATTATAAACTGGCATTTCTTTCGTAATTAATCCAAAAATAAGACTGATGAAATTTGCCCCTTTTCATACCTTATTGTTATGTCTTTTGTTTTGCACTATTTCATGCAAGGAGAGCGCAAAAGAAGTTAATGATCCCAACACAAAACAAAATTCTACTACAGATTCTCTACCTAATAACAACATTAAGAATGAGCGGGATTTAAAAACAAAACCAGGTTCTATAAAGCCAACAAAAGAACAACTGGACCGCGCAATTGAAAAAAAGAAAAAATCAAGTATTTTGGATTCTTTGAAACCTAAGACTGCCTGACTTCTGGTTCAAATTTATTTTCTTTTCCTTTTTTTGCTAGATTTACCAAAACCAGCAAACCATGGACAAAAGGATTTTCAGAATTTCATTAACCGCCGCGCTGGCAGGTTTTTTATTTGGCTTTGATACCGTAGTAATAAGTGGTGCCAATTTACCAATTAAAGAATTGTGGAACACTTCACCGTGGTTCCATGGCACTTTCATAATGTCCATGGCTTTATGGGGCACGGTAATAGGTTCTCTTTTCGGCGGTATCCCATGTGATCTTTTTGGTAGAAAGAAAACATTATTCTGGATTGGTGTTTTATATTTTGTCTCGGCCATGGGATCTGCTATGGCTGTTGATCCCTATATGTTTTCTTTCTTCAGATTTATCGGTGGTCTTGGGGTAGGCGCTTCCTCTGTCGCAGCTCCAATTTATATTTCAGAGATTTCATCATCTAAAAACCGGGGCCAGTTGGTAGCCTTATATCAATTTAATATTGTCTTTGGTATTTTTATCGCTTTTATTTCTAATTATTTATTTAAAGGTTTTGATGGAGCTAATGATTGGCGCTGGATGCTTGGTGTAGAAGCTATTCCTGCTTTAATATACAGTTTAATGGTTCTAAAAATACCGAACAGCCCACGCTGGTTAGTGATAAAAAAACAGGATGATACGGGCGCATTAAAAGTATTGGAATATCTTTCAAATAAAGAACATGCGGAGGTAAAACTCGAGGAGATAAAGAATTCTTTTAATGTTTCAGATAAAAAAGAAAAGTTATTTACAAGCAAGTACAAAAAGCCACTTATTCTTGCCTTTTTACTTGCATTCTTTAACCAGCTGTCCGGAATTAATTTTGTTCTTTACTACGCGCCGGAGATTTTGGAAAGAGCAGGTTTGGCTGCCAGAGAATCTTTATTCAGTTCTATTTCCATAGGAGTTGTCAATTTAATTTTTACCCTTGTTGGAATACGATTAATTGATAAAGTGGGAAGAAAAGAATTGATGAAAATAGGGTCTGTTGGTTATATCATAAGTCTTGCAATGGTTGGCTGGTGTTTTTATAGCGGAGCCAGTTCAACAATTCTTCTTGTCTTCATTCTCATTTTTATCGCTTCACATGCCATTGGACAAGGTGCAGTCATTTGGGTTTTTATTTCCGAGATTTTTCCAAATAAAGTCAGAGCATTTGGTCAATCATGGGGTACTGGTACACATTGGGTATTTGCGGCTTTAATCACTCTGCTTACCCCTATATTCCTTGATGCAAATGATGGTGTCTTTAAGGACAACCCATGGCCAATCTTTCTGTTTTTTGCTTTTATGATGATATTACAATTGTTATTCGTATTATTTATGATGCCTGAAACCAAGGGAATTTCACTGGAAGAACTGGGGAAAAAATTAAGTCCGGATAAAATTTCGCGTAAAAAGTAAAATGCCCTTTACCGAAAATTCAGGTATTACATCTCAAAAAGTCCTATTCTGATTGACTTTTAGTCGAATTATGGTATCTCAAATGTAATTTTATTGTCATAAATATGTACATTGTAGGAAATTATATGAATTATGGAAGATCAATTATCTTTTGGCACAAAGCTCCTTAACGGGTTCCTTAGCATAATGGTAGTGGTTTTGGTCTTAATTCTGGCTGCCGTTGTAATTACCCTTATTTTGGCAGGCTTGGGATTCTTTTAAACAGGACGCAAATCCAAATTTCCCCAATCTTACCCTTTAATGTTTATATTATAACTTATTTATACTTCTTATCTCATTTTGTATTAATTCAAATACAATCAATCATTGTCTGACCTTAGGTTGAAAAAAGTAGTGTTCATGATAATTTTCGTGATATTAGTTTCTTGAAGGCCGTTAGGAATCTAAATTTCCACAAATAGTATTGTCAATTTATTTACTAAACTAAATATTCCGGATTATAACCGTCTACTTATGTATATTGCAAATAGAAACTCTAATCGGGATTTAATGCGCTTTCTCACGCTGGTATATTTTCTAATACTAATTTCCGGGCTATTTGGTTGTAAAGATTTGGAGAAAACCAGAACAATTAAATTGGCCCATGGCCTTGATGTAAACCACTCTGTTCATTTAGCCATGGTGAAAATGGGAGTAGATCTAAAAGAGCTTTCAGACGGCAAACTCATTCTTGAAATTTATCCCAGTCAGCAACTGGGAACGGAGCGTCAATGTCTGGAATTATTACAAATTGGTAGCCTTGATATGACTAAAGTTTCTGTTGGTGTTTTAGAAAATTTTGCTCCAAAAATGAAGATATTAGGGCTCCCATTCCTTTTCAGAGACAGACAACATGCGTTTAAAGTTTTGGATGGGCCAGTTGGAAGACAACTATTGGAAGATGGAGAAAAATACTGGCTTAAAGGTTTAGGCTATTATGATGCAGGCAGTAGAAGTTTCTATACAAAAGACAAGCCTATAAATTCGCCTGATGACCTTGATGGACTAAAAATAAGGGTCATGGAAAGTGTTACCGCAATAGATATGGTAACAAGTTTAGGTGGCTCCCCAACGCCGATATCCTGGGGTGAATTATACACTTCTTTACAACAAGGGGTTGTAGATGGTGCAGAAAACAATCCCCCTAGTTTTTATTTATCACGTCATTATGAAGTTTGTAAATACTATTCGCTGGATGAACATACCGTGCTGCCCGACGTACTTCTTGTAGGCACTCATTTATGGAATAGACTTTCTTTAGAAGAAAAGGAGTGGCTAACCCAAGCCGTGGAAAGCTCCATAAGTTACCAGCGAAAATTATGGATGGAGTCTGAAAAAGAAGCCTTAGACGCTGTGCAGGAGGCAGGTGTTACAATTATTAGACCCGATAAAACTCTATTTTCGGAAAAAATTAAGGGTGTTTATGAACAGTACAGAGAGAATGAAGAACTTTATAGATTAATACAAGAGATTCAGGAAACCCAATAAAATGGAACTAAGGAATAAGATCGACAAGGTTTTGGCCAAGCTGTTAATAATCATAATGAGTATAATGGTTATTAATGTGCTATGGCAGGTATTTAGCAGATATTTCCTGGGAGCCCCCAGTTCCATTACCGATGAACTGGCAAGGTACCTGATGATATGGATAGGGATTTTGGGAGCTGCCTACGTTTCGGGCCAAAATAAACATGTTGCCATAGATGTACTCCCTTCCCGCTTAAGTGTAAAAACTCAAAAAAAATTAAAACTAATAGTCCGTATTTTAATTATCCTATTCTGTTTGTTTGCCCTGGTTATTGGCGGCTCCAGATTGGTGTATGTCACCTTTGTATTAGATCAATATTCCCCTGCTTTACAAGTTCCTTTAGCCGTCGTATACATGATTATTCCCATAAGCGGTTTACTGATCATATATTATAAACTGTCTGATATTTTAAATCAATAAGTCCTATGGAGTACATTCCTATACTTGTTTTGGTAATCAGCTTTATATGCCTGCTGGCAATAGGCACCCCTGTAGCCTGGAGCATAACCATATCTGCATTGCTTACGATGTTGGTGAGCATTCCCGCATTGCCTGCGTTTACAACAGTCGCTCAACGCATTGGGACGGGATTAGACAGTTTTGCACTCCTCGCCATTCCATTTTTTATTCTCTCGGGTGAGTTAATGAACAAAGGAGGTATTGCGCACAGGTTGATAGCCTTTGCAAAAACATTAGTCGGGGCATTACCGGGAGGCTTAGCGCTTATTAATATCATTTCAGCTATGCTAATGGGTGCTATTGCAGGTTCTGCGATGGCATCGGCATCGGCTATGGGCAGCATATTAGGCCCTGAAATGGAAAAAGAAGGATACTCCAGGGAATTTGGTGCCGCGGTAAATATTACTTCAGCAACCACCGGACTCTTAATTCCTCCCAGTAATGTACTTATAGTTTATTCATTGGCTAGTGGTGGTGCGTCTATAGCGGCTTTATTTTTAGCCGGCTATATTCCCGGAATACTTACAGGTCTTTTATTAATGCTGGTAGCTTCTTTTTGGGCTAAGAAAAAAGGGTATAAGGTTGGAAAACGAAGCACACTTAAGAATATTATCAAAACATTTATTGATGCTGTCCCTAGTTTATTTATGTTGGTGGTGGTCATAGGGGGCATCGTAACAGGGGTATTTACCGCTACAGAAGCATCGGCCATTGCAGTGCTTTACAGTGTTGTACTTGGTTTTATTTATAAGGAAATTACATTTAAAAAACTTCCTCAAATTTTATTAGATTCATCCTCTACAACAGCCATTGTAATGTTATTGATAGGTGCATCTATGAGCATGTCATGGGCCCTTTCTTTTGAAAATATCCCGCAAGACATCAGTACAGGTTTATTGAGCATTAGTGATAATAAAATTATGATATTACTTATCATAAACCTTCTGCTTCTGTTTGTTGGCATATTTATGGATATGACTCCTGCCGTCCTTATTTTTACCCCAATATTTTTACCTGTGGTGATAAAGCTTGGACTAGATCCGGTGCATTTTGGCATTATTATGATTTTAAACCTCTGTATTGGCTTATGTACACCTCCGGTTGGGTCTGTATTATTTGTTGGTGTAGGAATCGCTAATACAACAATTGAAAAAGTTGTAAAACCCCTCCTGCCCTTATTTGTAGTAATGATTATTGCACTGTTCCTAATTACCTATTTCCCACAATTAAGCCTTTGGCTTCCAGGTTTGTTTGATTTATAGCGGAAGATTTTGTGTTTAAAAAATAGTTAAGAATTAAGACTCAGCTAAAATTTAACCTCATTTCGGTAGTAATTACAATCTGAAAGTATACCGTATTTTTAATATGATCTGTTCGTTTTGGAGAGACCAGCGATCTGTGATATCATTGAAGGTATTGTGATTAAATACTAAAAAAACATCTCCTAAGGGCGAAAATATCCAATGAATGCGGGCATTTACCCCTAAAACCCTACTATCTGTATCGTATTGCACATAACTATTTAATTGCAAATCGGAGGTGACATTGAACCTAACACGCATCCCTACCAGCGTCTGATCAAAATCTCCAAATGGTAATCTGCCAATATTCCGTTGGCCATTAAACTCAAAGCCAAGCAAAGAACTGGGATTCCAGTTCAACTCCAATTCCAGTTCATCTAAAGTCCCGTCATAAAAAGAACCAAACCACCAACTAACCTGGCCATTTAATCTCCTTTTTGCTGCAAATTCAGCTTCCAGTCTATAACGCATAAAATGATATTTATCTACTGGGATAATAACGCCATCTGCAATTTCAAAGGGTTCAGTGATATTTTCACCCACCGGTCTCACATTCATTTCTATTCGGTCACCACTTTCCAATCGCCAGTTAACGGGAGCCATAAATACACTATAGGATTGCCATTCCGCATCAATACCCTTTATATAGGTAGCAAAGAGCTCATTAAACATTTGCCGGACTAATAGCCAATTTGGTCTGGGTGCATAGACAGTACCTAATCTAAAAAAATGTACTCCCAGACGGGGTACAAACCCCAGAGAAGGATCAAACTCTTTCCCTATACGGGAATATGTTAAAGACAGATCCCATTTGTCATTGGGATAATCCAGTTTAATGCCAAAGGCAGATCTGTCATCCAATAAATCCTCCCTGTTTGTATAAAGAGCCCAAGCACCGGCAATTAAATTCTTGTTTCCATTAAACCGAGTCGTCTGATAAGTAAAGTCGAGCCCAGACATAAAGCTTTTATCTCGTCCTAAAGGATCGCCTACAGATGCAATGAAACCCACTGAACTTTCTTTCAAAACATTCTGTCGTATTCGCATCACGCCCATAGTCGTGGCATCATAAGATGTACCCTCCGAATCAAAGGAGTTGGTCCGCAACCCTAGCCCACCAAAAGCTGTATTTCCAATCCTGCCATTTACCTTAGCACCTGCTATAATTGGCACTTGCTCGTTGCCAACCAGTCCAATTCTCCTGCTAAAAAATGGCAGGACTGTATTGCTCCCGGTTCCGAAACCAAATTCAAATATATCGGAGCCTTCCAGAAAAAAGGCTCGCTTCTCCGGAAAAAACAAAGGGAAGCGTGTAAGGTTTGTTTGCCGTGTATCTACTTCCGTTTCGGCGAAATCGGTATTCACTGTGATGGTTGCCAATACATTTGGACCCAGCCTCTGACTGGCATCCAGACTTGGTTCCAGATTATAAATTGTGGCCCCATCTGCACCTTCTTTATTCAACGAATTTACAAGAGAAGGCCTCACACTTAAACCCCAACCGTAATTGAAGGTGGGCAAATTTGTCAAAAGACCTGCTCTGCTCGTCTGCCCAAAAAACTGATCACGCTGTACATTTGCCCAGCGGATCGTTTCCTGATTTCTTTGTATGCGTCGTTCTACATTAAATCCCCATTCCGTTAATTTTTTTTTAAAATAGATACTTTGAATGGGCAATCGTATCTCTGCAATCCATCCATTTTCATTGATAGATACCCGGGCTTCCCAAATGGTGTCCCAATCCTCGTTTTCAGATTCCCCTCTATTGGAAACCAAAGCATCATAGCGTGCTGCATTAGCATTTACGGCCAAAATATAGCCCGATTGTCCGTCCAGGAATGGATCAATCACTACTTTGATATGGTCCTCATTGGAAATATCTGTATCTCTAAGTTTGGAGAACCTGACTATCCTTTCAGGATTTGGATCCTTACATTCTACACCGATTATGATAGCCTTGCTGGTGGCCATTACCCGGACAAAGGTAGGTGCCGAAGGTGTTCCTTTTTCTACAGGTTCAGTGGTAAGGAAGGAGTCTAAAACAGGAGCAGTTTGCCAATCTGGTTCATCCAAGAACCCATCTATGGTTATTTCCCCTGTTACTTTGCCTGCCTGGATAGAAGGCCTTACAGCTACCTGACTATAAACGTAAGCAGAACATATGAATACTAATCCAAGAAAAAGGCAGGCACTTCTAACTAAATACACAACTGGCTAATTATTTGTAATAAAGATACTGGTAACAAATTGCAAATTTACATAGTGCCAAAGCTTCTAATAAAAAAACCTCAACATGTTAAATACTAACCAGTCGAGGTTTTATGATATACAGGCGGAAAGACTTCCCGCTTGTAGCGGGATAAACTTCTCGTCTCTCTGCTTTTCAAATAACTCAGCAACAGAACTCCAGAAAACTCTTGATGGGTATGTCCATTTTTCGATTAGCTGAGGTAGGACTAGTAAATTATTAGAAAAAAGTTGTTATGCAATTCCGACTTTCTCATTGTATCCATTAAGAAGAAAAGCCATTCCCTCACGAGAATGGCCTAATTTCTTAATCATACCTTTATTATTCCGGCATTATCACGCTATCCAAAGCATGGATTACCCCATTGGATGCCGCTACATCAGCTATCACTACGGTAGCCGTTCCCCCTTTGGCATCCGTCAAGATCACATTGCCGTCAACAAGGCTTAATACGATATCGTTTCCTTGTACGGTCGTTACTGTAAAACTACCGCTATTAGC
>Ga0316198_10000852_pt1 | contig 16973 bp, 11 predicted proteins | sample OudBieAanoxic_MG_FD_204935 | JGI IMG/M metagenome (GOLD analysis project Ga0316198, IMG submission 204935) | Coastal sediment microbial communities from Oude Bieten Haven, Netherlands - site A anoxic | ecosystem: Environmental > Aquatic > Marine > Coastal > Sediment | place: Netherlands...
GCGAACGTCGTGTTGGCCTTCAACGAGATGGCCCTCCTTTCGCGGCTCCAAGCACAAAGTCTCGCCGAAGGCGTTCTCGTCCTGATCGACGACCAGTGGGCGACGCACGACATGGAACAGTACCAACGCTCCTACCGCGAGGTGCTCGACCAATGCCGCGCGCAAGGGGCGAGGATCATCGAGGTTCCGCTCGAGCGCGAGACCCTTCGCTATGTCGAAGATGCGCAGCGGGGCAAGAACATGTTTGCCGTCGGCATCTTGTGCGCCCTCTACAGCAAAGAACCGAGCGTGCTCGAGGGTGTGATTCGCGGCATCTTCAAGGATAAGAGCAGCGAGGTCGTCGAAGTGGCGGTGGAGCTCGCGCATGCCGGCTACCAATACGGCGTCACGCACCTCGACGAGTGCTTCGAGATCACGGCTACGCCGACCGACGTGCCGAAGGTCGCGATGAATGGAAACACCGCGCTCGGCCTCGGTGCCATTGCCGCCGGATTCGAGCTTTGCTCCATGTACCCGATCACCCCGGCGACCTCGGCATCGCATGCACTTTCCGAGGTGTTCGAGCATCTCGGAGGGTTCGTTCATCAGGCCGAAGACGAGATCGCCGCCATCGGCGTAGCGATGGGCGCTTCGTACGCCGGAAAGACCGCGCTGACGATCACGTCGGGGCCGGGCATGGCGTTGAAGACGGAGTTCCAGGGCTTGGCGGTCATGACCGAGACACCGCTGGTCATCGTCGATGTTCAGCGGGGCGGGCCGAGCACGGGTCTCCCGACCAAGATCGAGCAATCGGATCTGCTCCACGCGATCTACGGCGCCCCAGGGGACGCACCCAAGGTCGTGATTGCGCCGAGCACGATCGAGGAGTGCTACTACATTCTGTCCGTCGCTCGGAAGATCGCCGAAGAGTTCCGCATGCTGGTCATCGTGCTTTCCGATGCGAACCTCGCGACGGGTCAGCAGCTCTTCGATCGGCCAGACATGTCCAAGACGCCGCAGCGAGCGCCCCTCGACTTGAGCCCGGTTCCGCCGGGAACACTGCCCTACGACTGGGATCCGACGACGGGGCTCTCGCAACGCCTCATTCCGGGACAGCCGGGTGGTATGGGCGTCACCACCTCCCTCAACCACGACCGCGATGGAAAGGCTTGCTACGATTCGGAGCGCAACCAGCGCGGCCACGCCATGCGTAGCCGGAAGCTCGCGGCTCTGCAGCAAACCCTCAACCGGCCCACGGTGCACGGCGCAGCGGAAGGCGACCTGCTTCTCGTCGGTTGGGGCAGCACACGGGGCGCCATCGAAGAAGCGGTCGACATGGCCCGGAGCGAGGGCCTCTCGGTGTCTTCAGTCCACATCCAGTTTCTCAGTCCCTTGCCCCCCGGGCTCAAGGACATCTTCACGCGTTTCCAGCGCGTCATTACGGTCGAGCTCAACTACAGCGACGACTGGGACGATCCGCTCATCACCGAGGAGAACCGCAGGTATGGCCAATTGGCGTGGCTCCTTCGGGCCGCGACCCTCCTCGACATCGACTGCTTCGCCAAGGTCCCAGGTCGACCTTACATGCCGGTGGAGCTCGTGGACGAGGTCAAGCGCATCCTCGGAAGTCAGCAGAGCATCGAGCCCTCGGCTCCACCCCACGCTGCAACCCAGGGAGCACAGCCATGATAACCTCGCTTGCCAAAGAGAGCCTCCTGGAGGTCTGCGAGCTCGACACGCACACGCTCGACGACTACGAGTCCGAGCGCCCCCGCTGGTGCAAGGGATGTGGCGACCACGGCGTGCTCGCCGCCCTCCAACGCGTGCTGCGCAAGAACAACCTCGAACCGGAGAATGTCGTTGCGGTCTCCGGCATCGGGTGCTCGAGCCGCCTGCCTCACTACCTCAAGACCTATGGGTTCCACGGCATCCATGGCCGAGCGTTGCCAATCTCGACCGGCGTACGCCTCGCCCGACCCGAGCTCCCGGTCATCACAATCATGGGCGATGGTGATTGCTTCAGCATCGGCGGCAATCATTGGCTGCACGCAATCCGATACAACATCAACGCGGTCGTCCTCGTGCTCGACAACGAGGTGTACGCACTCACCAAGATGCAGGCCTCCCCGACCACACCGGATGGTTGGAAGACGAACACCACGCCGCAGGGCACTTACCTGCACCCTTTGAACCCGCTCAGCGCGGTCATGGGCATGACGAACGTGTCCTTCCTCGCCCAAACCGCGACCTGGCTGCCCGCGCATCTGGATGAAACCATCGAAAAGGCTTGGGACCACAAGGGCTTGTCGTTCGTTCGAATTCTGCAGCGATGCCCGGTGTTCATGCCAACCGCGTTCGGCGAGGGCGGGTTGAACTTCCCGGTCGTGTTCCTCGAGCACGAAGAGGGCATTCCCGTCCACCCTTTGCTCCGCAAGCGCGGTGAGGCGCAGGCACACAACCATCGCGACATCAACGAAGCCCAGCGCGTTGCAGTGACGGTAGACCCGGCCCCGATGGGTCTCCTTTATCAGAACCCCGACGTCCCCACATACGAAGAGATCCGCTGGCAACGCACGGATCGGCTCGACCGTCAAACCTTCCTCGAACGACTCGACGCGGAGATGGACCGCTACACCGTCAGCTGATCAGTGCCGTCATGAAAGAGCAGCTCCTCCAACCTGTTGAAGATGTCTGGCGCCACCACTGCGCCGCCCTCGACGATGCGCTCAGCGAGGCCATCGACGGGCTGAAGAACCTTCTCGACGTGGACGAGTATCATCGCCACGGACACGATGCTGAGCAGCTCGAGCAAGCGCTTGGACCGCTTGCTGCGACTAGCCTCGACCTCGGCTCCTTGTCCAGGGTTCTCGCCCAGAGCACGCATCCGAGAGTGATGGAGCAAGAGCGGCTCGAGCGGGTGGAGGCGCTGATACCGACGCTCAGCGAAATGAAGGAGGCGTGGTCGACGGCTCCGTCGGAGTCCGCTCGCGTGGATATCAACGAGGGGAAGAGCGCCATTCGAGCGCGTGCCGCGGCGCACTTCGACCGGCTCGCCCTGGTGTTTCGCGCCTTGCGCATCGCTCAACTGGAGATTCGTTCCAAGTATGTTCCGGAGACCCACGATGCGGTCTTTGCGCGCTTCGATTGGCGGCAGCTCGGCCCCGGTGAGCTGCGCCTAGCGCCACCTTTTGTCGTCATGGCTCGGCTCGACGGCGACGACGGGGCGCACTTGCACGAGGTCATGTCGCTGCTCGACACGGGCGCGCCGATCAAGGTGATTGCGATGCGTTCGAGCCTGCGGCAGGTCTATCCGGGCACATTAGGGACGAGCGTCCCTCCAAGGATGACGATTGAAATGCTGCCGCTCGCGATGCGGGGCATCTATTTCGTCCAGACGTCGGCGGCCGCGCCTGATTTTCAGGCAAAGCTGCTCGCGAGTCTCGGCTCGCCACGGGCCGCGGTGATCTCGGTCCTATGCAAGCGGGAAGGGGAGGCCGAAGACTCCTTTCAGAGTCGCGCTGAACGCGCCGTTCGCGCGAGAGCGTTCCCCGCGTGCGTATACGATCCGGATCGGGACAGCCGTTTCGTTCTCTGCATGGATGTGTCCGGCAATCCGTCCCCGGAGTTGCTCTGGACCAGCGAAACGCTCAGCCGCCTGGACGCGGACGGGCAGCCGGTCGACGCCGAAGAGCCTTTCACATTCGGTCACTTTGCTGCCACGGACCCCGAGCTTGCCTCCGAGCTCAGCGACCCGCCTGAAGAGGCGACTTCCCTCGTGCCCTTGGCCGACTACCTCGGCTTTTCGCGGCATCAGCAGGTCGGAAAGCTCCCGTTTGTCGCACTCGCGGCCGAGGACGGCGTCAGCATCCGCAAAGTCGTATCTCCAAGCATCGCGCTCCAGTGCGCCGAGCGTCTCCACCTCTGGCGCACCCTCCAGGAGCTGGCCGGGGTCGACAATCCACACGTCCGCACCGGTCGCGCCGCGCTGAAGAAAGAGCTCGGAGCCCAACAGAAGGCGGAAGTCGAGAGCGTACGACAAAAGCTGGAAGAAGACGCGGCCAAACGTCAGAAGGCCGCCGTCGTCTCCGCGGTGCGCAAGCTCGTGACCCGGCTTACGGGCATCGAGCCGTCCAGCAACTGAGCTCGCTAGTAGAGGAGCTCCACCCAGCGGCCGCCGGCGCTGAGCTCGGCTTTTCGGCGGGCCCATTTCTCTTCGGAGCCGGCAATTTGTGCGAACGCATCGTCGAGCTCGCCGCGCATCTTCTCGAGGCCGGCCACGTACACATAGGTGTTGGTTTGGCCGAGGAGCTTCCAGAGCTCTTCGCCGCGGGCGGCGAGCGCGCCGTCCCAGTCGATCGGGGCAGCCCAAGACGGGCGAGGGCTCAAGGCCTTGAACGCCTGAAAGGTCTCGCTGTCATAGTACTGCGTGAAGTCGTCCCGCTCGTCGTTCATGTAGAGGAGCTCGAGCCCGCTTCGCGCCCCGTAGAAGAGCGTAATGGTGCCCTTCCACTCGGGGACGTTCTGATGCAGGTGCTTCACGAATGCGCGGAACGGGGCGATGCCAGTGCCAGTGCCGATGAGAATCAAGTTGGCGTCCATCTCTTCGGGCACTTCGAATGCCAGGCCATAGGGACCGGCCATCGTGATGCTGTCCCCGTCGATGCGGTCGCAGAGGTAGTTGCTCGAGAGGCCGGGGTATCGCTCGCCGCTGTACTTGTCGACGTAGTCGCAGCGCCGCACGGCGATCTTGATGCGGGGCAGGCCGCCCGCTCCGGGGTCGGGGAGGTCCGCGACGCTGTAGAGGCGGAAGTGATGCTCCTGCCCAAACGCCTCATCACCGGGCGAGAGTACTCCGACGCTCTGACCGAGTTGCGGCGCGAAGTCGGCCTTGTGAATGTCCAAGGTGAGCTCGCGGACCTCCGCTTCGGCCTCTGGCGGAGAGATCCTTTCGCTCGAGACCACGGTGGCCTGAAACTGCTGTTGGGTGTCGTAGTCTTCGAGACGGCTTACCGCGCTGTTCATGATGTCTTCTCCTGTGCCCCGCAGGCCTCTGAATCGCTACAGCCGTGGCATCGTGAGCGCCCTGCGAGCGCATCGGGTTGATCGGCCAAGTCGGCAAACGACTTCTTCCAGGCGCGCTGAACGACAAGCCACACCACCGAGAGGAGTAGCAGGGATCCGACGCCGACGATGTAGTGTTGAATCACGAGCGCTAACCTCCGAGTCCGCCGAAACCCATGAACGTCACCGAGAGTAGACCCGCGAGCATGAGGGCCATCGCGGTGCCCTTGGTCACGTCGGGCACCTCGGCCAGCTCGAGCTTCTCGCGCAGGCCGGCCATCAATACCAGCGCGAGGGTGAACCCCGCGCCGGCACCGAGAGCGTACACGATACACTGCACGAAGCTGTAGCCCTTGTTGGTCTGGAAGAGCGCGAGGCCCAAAATCGCGCAATTGGTGGTGATGAGCGGCAGAAAGATCCCGAGAGCGCGAAAGAGGGCGGGGCTCATCTTCTTGATGAACATCTCGACCAGCTGCACGGTGGACGCGATGACCGCGATGAAGGAGATGAGCTTGAGATAGGGCGCGTCGATAGCCACCAGGAGCGCCTGAATACCAAACGCACAAATCGAGCTCACCAGCATGACGAAGGTCACCGCGCCGCCCATGCGGGAGGCGGTCTCGAGCTTTGCCGAGACGCCGAGGAACGGGCAAATGCCGAGGAAGTACGCCAGCACGAAGTTGTTGACGAGCGAGGCGTTGATGAAGATCGTCCAGAGCGATTCTTCGGGCATCACACCACCTCCTTGCTGAGCGCGAGCGTGGCCCGGTCTTCTCTGTGGGCCTTGCGTTGTTTCAGCCAGTTGAAGAGCAGGAGCCAGCCGGCCAGCGTGAAGAAGCCGCCGCTCGGCAGGACCATCACCACCCAGTCCTGGAAGGCATCGTGGAAGAGCTGCACGCCGAAGAGCGAGCCGCTACCCATGATCTCTCGGACCGCGCCGAGGCAGAAGAGGGCCACTACGAACCCCGTGCCCATGCCGAGCCCGTCGAGCGCTGAACGCGCCACTGTGTTCTTCGACGCAAAGGCTTCGGCGCGCCCGAGAATCAAGCAGTTCACGACGATGAGCGAGATGAATGCACCAAGCGCCTTGTAGAGGTCGAGGCTGATCGCTTGGATCGCGTAGTCCACGACCGTCACGAAGGTCGCAATGATGAGAATGTACGTCGCGATCCGAACTTCCTTGGGGATGAAGCTCCGGAGTGACGACACCACGATGTTGGACATGACGAGCACGAAGAGCGTCGCCAAGCCCATCGCGAGCGCATTGAGCGCCGTGTTCGACACAGCCAACACCGGGCACATCCCGAGGACCTGGACGAACACCGGGTTCTCTTTCCAGAGCCCCTTCATGAACTCGTCGGTGCTGCTCTTCGTGGCGGTCGCCATCTCTACTCGCCTCCCTGGAAGTCGGTCAGCCGGCTTTCGATGCGGGGTACCCAATGCTGGGCGCTGCCGTTGAGAATGTTCGCGATGGCGACGGACGAGATCGTGGCGCCCGTGATGCCGTCGATCTCCCAAGGATGGGTCTTCTCGCCGTTCTTCACCGGGACGATCTCGTTGGCCAGCTTCGACGCGTGGTCGCCGAGCGACACGTCGAGCCGCTTGAAGTTTTCGAGAAAGTCAGGGTCCGATTCGATCTTGTCGCCAAGGCCTGGGGTCTCTTTGCTTTCGAGCACTTGGATGCCGGTGATTGCGTCGTCGGAAAACGAGTAGCCGTAGATGAGCGCGATGACGTCTTGGTAGCCCATCCCCTGGGCCTCGATTGCCAGGCCAACCAACGCGCCGTCGTCGTCGTAACCTGCGTAGAGCAGCTCCTGGCCGTCGCTCCGGCCTTCGAGAAGCTCGAAACCCTTCGACTCGTCGTAGCTGAACGTGCTGCTCGCCGTCGCCTCAGGGAGAACGCGAAAGATGGCTCGCTGCAAGGCCTCAGCCTTGTTCTGTTCGATGATGGGAAGGGTCGCTTGGAACACCGTGACAATCAGCAAACCGCAAAAGAGTCCGACGCCAACCATGGCGCGATACATGTGCCAGGCACTCGTGGGAGCGGCTTGGGCCTCGAGCTCGGTACCCGTCACGACGCCGCCTCCTTGGCCTTGGTGCCGAAGACGGTGGGCCGTGTCCACCGGTCGAAGTGCGGAGTGAGCGCGTTGCCGAGAAGGATGGCGTACATGACGCCCTCGGGCAGACCGCCCCAGGTTCGAATCACCACCGTGACGATGCCGATGAGTGCACCGTAGAGGTAACAACCCCGCGAGGTCATGGGTGAGCCCACCATGTCTGTGGCCATGAACATCGCGCCGAGCATCAGCCCTCCGGAAAACAGCATGAAGAGCGGCGAGGCATAGCGGGCCGGATCGACGAGATGGAGCGCGCCGCTCAGAACGACCACGGCGGCGAAGATCGCGACGGGGATCCGCCAGTTCATCATGTTGCGGGCGATGAGATAGATGCCTCCGAGGAGGATGAGCACGCTCGAGGTTTCGCCGGCGGAGCCGCTGGTGAAGCCGAGTGCCAAGTCCGCTGCCGCCGTGGCCTCGTGGCTGAACTTCCAGAGCGAGAGTGGCGTGGCGCTGGTGATCGCGTCTACGGTAGAAGGCTCCGTCAATGGCCAGGTGAGCGTGGACGATGGCAACGAAGAGAAGCGTCCAGCCATGAACCCTGGGATCCACGTGGTCATCGCCACGGGAAAGGCAGCTTGGAGCACGGCTCGGCCCACGAGGGCCGGGTTGAACGTGTTGTACCCGAGGCCGCCGAACATCGCCTTGCCCATCGCCACGCAGATCACGCCGCCGACGGCCACCATCCAAAGCGGAAGGCCCGGGGGGAGGGTGAGCCCGTAGAGAAGCCCGGTGATGGTCACCGACCAGTCGCCGACCGTGCTGGGCTTGCCGCTCGCCCTGCAAAGGACGTGCTCAGTGAGGACGCACGACGCGAGGGCCATCGAGAGCGTGAGTAAGCCCGCGAGGCCGAAGGCAAACACCGCAAACGCCGTAGCGGGCAGGAGCGCGAGCACCACGTTGAACATGATGCTGTCCACGCTGGAGCCACTGAGGATGTGCGGCGAGGTTCGGATCTCGAGGGTCTTGCCTGCGTCTTTCATCGGGCGGACCTCGCTTTGCGAACGGCGGTCTTGGCGACGCGAAACTGCTGCACCAGCGGGATGTGCGAAGGGCAGACGAATGAGCACGAGCCGCATTCGAAGCAGTCCATCAAGGCGTGGTCGTCCGCCATGATCGAGAACTCTTCGTTCGCTGCCAGCTTTCCCAGCATCGACGGGTTGAGGAACATCGGGCAGGCGTCCACGCAGTACCCGCATCGGATGCAGGGGTAGACCTGCATGTGGGTGCGCTCCGCTTCCGAGTCGGTGAAAGCGGTGACTCCGGAGGTGCCTTTGGTGATCGAGATATCGAGGCTCGAGGCGGTGGCGCCCATCATCGGCCCGCCGAGGAAGACCCGGTTCACGTCCTCCGCAACACCCACGTGATCAAGCACGAAGCGCAGCGGCGTGCCGATCGGGATTCGGTAGTTGCCCTTGTGCTCGACGGCAGGCCCTGTGACCGTGATGACCCGTTCCTGAATGCCTCGGCCGCGGGGGAGCAGGCGGCCGATCTCTGCGGTGGTCGCGACGTTGCAGCAAAGCGCGTTCACGTCGATCGGCAGCTTGCCCGACGGAACTTCGCGACCGAGGAGCGCCGCGAACAACATCTTCTCGGCGCCCTGCGGGTACTTCACTTGGAGCACTTCCACCGAGCCGTCGATGTCGCTCGGGAAGCGCTCGCGCAGGTGAGCGGCCGCGTCGGCCTTGTTCTCCTCGACCCCGACGATGACCTTTTTCGCCCCCGTCGCCTTGAGCAGGTAGCGAATCCCCATGAAAACATCGTCGCTCTGCTCGAGCATCACGCGATGGTCGGTGGTGAGAAAAGGCTCGCACTCAACGCCATTGATGATCAGCGTGTCGACGAACTTCCCCTCCGGGATCTTGAGCTTGGCATGCGTCGGAAAAGCCGCGCCGCCGAGGCCGACGACGCCGGCCTCCTGAATGGCCGCGAGGATTTCGTCCGGCGTGGCTGTCTCGAGCGGGCAGGGGGTGCCGTCGATGACCTCCTGTGTGGAGCCCGGGAATGGCTCGAGGTAGATCGCGGGAACCATGCGGCCGGTGATGCTCGGCGCGAGCGCAATCTTCCGAACGACGCCGGACGCGGAGGCGTGCATCGAGACCGACATGAATCCGTCCGCGCGAGCGATGCGTTCACCACGGGACACCTCCTGCCCTTCGGTCACCACGGGGATCGAAGGGGCCCCCATGTGTTGCACCAGCGGGATCACGATGAGCGGCGCGAAGGGGAACTGACGAATCGGCAAGCCATTCGTCTCGTCCTTCGACTCCGGCGGGTGCACGCCGTGCCGAAAGGTCTTGGTCCCCAGCAGTCTCATTCGCGTCGCGCCTGCCCGTTCCTCAGTTGAACTTCTCGCCCCGCTTGATCCACTTTTCGATGCCCTTTTCGTTTCGGTTCCTCGGCAAGCCGGGGTGGATGACCCGCGCGGTGCATCGTTCGGCTGCCTTCACCAAGTCCTTGTAGGGACCACCTTCGGCGTTCTTGATGACCGCCTTCTTTTCGGAGTTGTAAACGAATATCTTCGAGTTGAGCTGGGTGCACTCGTCGCAAGCGGTGCAGTTGGGGGTGTCGATCCACGGGGCGAGGTAGTCGCCGGTCGACATGCTAGCCGCGCTGGCCGTGCTGGCCGTGCTGGCCGCGGGAGCTCCGTTGCCCGCCACAGGCGCCGGTCCGTCCTCCCCAGAGCCGGCGGCAGGAACCCCGTCGTCCGCGACGAGCGCCGCGATGTCCGCGTCCGAGCCGGCGGCCATCTGCATGAGGCCGGACATGATTCGCCCAACGACGTCCTGGCGCGCCTGCTCGGCGATGGCCTCGGTAGGCGGCTGGTCTTCTCCCGCGAGCGAGCGGAGCATCGTCCAGAAGTCCCTTCGGTCCTCGCACGACTCGACGATGGGCTTGGCGACCAACAAGCGGGTGAGCTGGTTGTCCTTGTCGACCATCCAGACGTACGGAACACCACCGTCGCGATCGTCCTCGTCCATGTCGAGGAACTCGGCGAGGGGCACCATGTTCTCGTTCCAGGTGTCAGGTGGCGCGACTCGGAAGTGCTTTCTGAATCGCGTTTCGGTCATGGCGAAATCCGCGAAGGTCAGGGGAAGCTCCATCTCCTTTTCGACGCCGTCGTCCTGGTACTTGATCGTGTAGCGTGGCCAGTCCTCCTCCATCTCCGGATTGCCTTCGAGGTCGAAGCGCTCCTGCAGGGTCTTGCCGGCGTCCGGATCGTAGCGAAACAGCGGATACGCGCGGGATTCGACGGCGAGCTTCGACTGCGCGGAGCTCATGTCGTCGCCGATGCCGTGCTCGGGCTGGCAGTTGCTATAGAGATTGAAGAGCGCCGGGCGCCGGGTCTTCAAGCCCCGGATGAAGCCTTCGATCATGTGGCTCGGGTGCGCGATCGTGCTCTGCATCACGTAGCTGGTCCGGTGCGCCATGCCGATGAGCCCGATCTCCTTCCGAGGCTCTTGCTTGCCTTGGATGGCCTTGCCGTACTGCGCCATATCGGAGATCTGGCCGATGAAGCCCGAGGTGCAGGCCTGGCCACCCGTGTTCGAGTAGACCTGCGTGTCGACGACCAAGACCTTGATCGGCTTTCCCGAGGCCATGAGGCGAGAGAGGTTCTGAAAGCCGATGTCGTACATCGCGCCGTCGCCGCCGACCGCGACAACGGGCGGGCACAGCTCCCATTCCTCGTCAGTGAACTGCTGCCAGTTGAAGTACGTGAAGAACGAGCTGTGCTCTGAGGGGCGGTACCGGTCTTCGAGCTCGAGCTCGGCCGTGCGGATTGCCTTGAAGCCCTCGGCCATCTTCGCCATGTGGCCTTCGAAGATACCCATCGCCATCGAAGGGGAGTCTTGGAAGAGGTGGTTGGCCCACGGGAACGGATAGGGGTTGAACGGGTACGTGCTGCCCCAAACCGAGGTGCAACCCGTACTGTTGATCATGCCCATGGAGGTGCGGCCGCGACCTGTGGTGCCATCCGTGTACTTCCACTTGAGGTTCTCGAGCTTGGCGACCAGGCCGGTCATGCGCTTCAACCACTCCTGATCGAGCGGTTGGCTCCCGCGCATGCTCTCCATGCGCTCGGCGATGGCGGCGAGTGTGACGTCCTTGTCGCCGATGTCGTCGACGATCTTCGCCATGATCTCGGGGTCGCTCACGTTGAGCTCGCCGGTGAGCTTCAGTTGAATGTGTTTCTTCAAGCGCTCGATGAGATCGGTGATGTGCGCGAGGTGCTTCCCGATGCGGGGCCGCATCAAGGCTTCCACGGTCGCGATGAAGATGTGCATCGCGGTCTTCTCCGAGCAACCGAGACACGCGCCGTCGCCGCTCGTGAACGGCAGGTAGTTCGACTTGTCGAGAAGGATGGTTTCGAGCGCGCCGATCCCTTCTTCCAAGTCGTCGACGCGGATGTACTTCTCCGGCGTGTTGGGCAGGTCGGTCCACAGGTTCCAGTTGTCGCGGAGCTCCTGCACCGATTCCGTGGTCTGCCTCATCGGGCGAAGGGCGTCGTCGTTGCAGACCTGAACGCACTCCATGCAGCCCTTGCAGGTGTAGGGGTTCACGGTGATGGACAGAAGGCCACCGCTTCCTGGCTGATCCTGTTCGGGCAGGGTGTAGTGCGGGCGGGTGAGCGCGAACTGAAAACCGTTGAGCTCTTCCTTGAAGAGATCGAGCTCTTTTTGAAGCGCCTGCTTGTCGCTGCCCTGAAGGTCGCTCTGTTTGACCGTTTGCATCATGGCTTGGTCCATGAGAACGGAAACCGAGTCGGTGTCCTTTGCTTCCTTGAAGAGCGCGTGGAGGTTTCGCTCCATGACCTTGGCGGCCTTGGGCAGGTGCTTGATGTCTGCACCGTTGCCGTTCTTGCGCACCCGGTTCACCACCGTGTCCAGCACCTGACCGACCTCGTTGACGAGCCCGGGAATGGCGGTGTCCGGGCAGACGGTGTAGCAGTTGCCGCACGCGGTGCAGTTCTCGGGCACCCACTCCGGATGTTCAAAACGGATGCCGGTCATGTCGCGGAAGAGCGCCGATGAGGGCGGCATGATACCGAGGCCGATGAACGGGTCGGTGAGGTTGTCGTTGCCCATGCCCCGCGCGTAGAAGCTTCCCGTTTGCTCCCAGAAGCGGTGGATGTCGCTGGTCGGCGCCTGGCTCTGCGGTAGCGACTTCACCATCACGGGGAGCTGCCGCCTTCCGTTCGAGGATTTGGCATCGGGCTTCGTGATGGCTCCCGGCACCAACTCTTGAATCTCCTCGAACCCGCGCTTCACCACCCGCACGTTGTCTTCGACGACTCTTTGCCCCTTCGACCCGAACTTGTGTTGAATCTGCTCGCGGATGGCGTCGAGGAGCTTGTCCTCGTTCAGGCCCGCGCGCTCCATCACGGGGGAGGCGGCAAAGAAGGCGCCTTGGAACGCGATGCCTTGCATTCGGAGTTGGAGGTCGGAATCCGTGGCTTCGTCTCGCGCGATCTTGAACGCATCCAGGTAGAAGACCCTGATCTTCTTGTCGAGGATGATCTGCTGGTAGACGGGCGGGATGCTCTCCCACATCGCTTCAGGCGTTGCCTTGTCGCTCTGAATGATGAAGACGCCGCCTTCCTTGAGACCGGCGAGCGCGTTGGTGTGCCCAAAGACATTCGGGTCCGGGGAGAGCACTACGTCGACGTAGAAGTACTCGCAGTTGATCTTGATCGGCTCGGGCGCCGCCGACAGGTAGTACGTCGTCGGCTGCCCCTTCTTCTCCGAGCCGTACTTGGGGTTGGCCTTCATGTGGTAGCCCAAGAGATCGAACAGCGTCATCGCCAGGTTCTTGCCGGTCGTGATGGCGCCCCAGCCGCCTACCGAGTGAAACCGCACCGTGATGCTGTCCGCCGGCATCAGATTGGGGTTCTCGGAGCCCTTGACCACCAGCTCTTTCACATCCGGATACGCGTCGGCGATGGTCTGCTGATACATGTCCTGCTTGGGCGTGTGCGCCTCGTCCCGCAGGAAGTCGATCGAGAGGTAGAAGAGCTTCTTGCGCGCGCCGCCCTCGAGCATGTTCTCGAACGCACCGACCAGTCCCTCGGGCTGAAGGTCGCGGCTCCCCATGCCGAAGGAGCCGGAGTACAGCGCCGGGGCATCGTTCAACGAGGTGTAGGCCGCGAGATCGGGGTAGACGGGGTTCTTTGGATCTCTTCCGTTTTCGAGGCACTTGCCGACGGTCGCGCGGATCTCCCGCATGAGCGGCAGGTCTGCCGCAAGCGGCTGGTCGAGGCGCTCGAGAACCGTCAGCCCCTTCTTGCCTCGGATGATGTGGCTGAGCAGATCCCCAGGGAAGGGTCGGAACATGACCATGTCCACCACGCCGACCTTGAGGCCGCGGGTCTCGCGCAGGTAATCGACCACCGCCTCGGCCGAGGGGATCATGCTGCCCTGACCGGCGATGAGGTAATCGGCGTCGTCGGCTTTATAGGTCATCACCCGCGCGTACCGCCGACCGGTGAGCGCGTAGAACTCCTGGAACGCCTGCTCCGTGAGCGCCTGAATGTGGTCGAAGAAGAACGGGCGTTGGGCCGCCACGCTCTGCATGTACGAATCCTGATTCTGCACGAGCCCGGCCATCAGCGGATTGTCGACGTCCCAGAGCAACGGAATGCGCCGCCGGGTATGGCCGTAGATGATCCTCTGGGCGGGCGTCGGCGTCTCGATGATGTCGTCCGGTTGCCCCAAGTACTCGGCGATGAGCTCCCGTTCGGGCACCATCATCGATTCGATGAGGTGGGTCGTGAGGAAGCCGTCCTGAGCGATGATGCCCGGCGTGAGCGCGAGCTCGGCGATGCGGTGGCTGATGATGTTCAGGTCCGCGACCGACTGCGCGTCCTTCGCGAACATCTGAAAGAAGCCCGTGTCATCGACGCAGTGGTAGTCGTCGTGACCGGCGTGCACATTGAGCGTCGCCTTGGTCATCGCGCGCGCGCCGATGTTGAGGACGTAGGTCAGCCTCTTGCCCACGGCCGCGTAGAGCGACTCGTGCATGTAGGCGATGCCCTGGCCCGACGAAAAGTTGGCAGCGCGCATGCCCGTCATCGACATGCCTGCCGTGACCGCAGCGGCGGCGTGCTCACCTTCGGGCTCGATGAAGATCAGCGGGCGCCCGGAGATGTTGATGTGCCCCTGGGCGGCGGCCTCTGCCCAGAACTCGCCCATCTGAGTCGACGGCGTGATCGGGTAGGCGCCGGCGGCATCGCTCGATTCGCGCTCGCACATGATGACCGCGCTGTTGCCGTCGAGCGCCGCGCGAGAACCCGGGTACTTGAAGCTGCGCTCGCTCTCTTTGCCGGGCGCCTTGTTCTTCTTGCCGAAGATGGGTGGGGACATGGAAATCACCTATGGGTTTTCGCGCCAGTCACTAGGTCGGGGCGTCACGTACGGTGCCTTTGCGAATGATCTTCTTGGCGGCCGGGCCCTTCACCGGCCCGGCGTTGGCATCGATCCACACGATAGCTCCAGTCGGGCAGCGTTCAATCGGAGTCTTCGTTTGATGCGGCCTGCTGTAGTCGACGACGGGCAGGTGCTGCTTCATCGTGATGAGGCCCCGAGGCGCATCCATTTCGCATCGAGCGCAGGCGGTACACGCGACTTCGCAGTCTTCGAGGATCTCGTCGCCGGCTTCCTCGGAACGGCAGGCCACCCAGAGGCGGTGGCTCTCCTTGTGAAGAGAGAAGAGATCCTTGGGGCAGACCTCCACGCAATCGCCGCAGGCGGTGCACAGGGCCTCATCTACCACTGGCAGGCCGTACGCGTTCATGTGGATGGCATCGAAGTCGCAGGCCACGTCGCAGTCTCCGAGCCCGAGGCAGCCCCAGAAGCAGCCCTTTGCTCCGCCCGCGACCCGAGCTGCGGCCCGACACGACTGCTCCCCGTGGTATCTGGCGTGGTTGCGAGCGACGTTGGTGCCGCCGGCACACGCGAGTCGGGCGACCACCTTCTCCTCGCCGCCCACATCCACGCCGAGAAAACTTGCGATCTGCTCACGGCCCTCGTCGGAGCTCACCGTGCATTTGCCAGGCAGTGCCTCGCCCTTCGTCAGGGCCTCCGCGAACGGACGACACCCCGGGAACCCGCAGGCTCCACAATTGGTGTGGGGAAGCATCTCCTCGACGAGGTCGATGCGCGGATCCTCGTACACATGGAGCTTCCGGTTCGCCAGAACCAGAGCTGTGGCGAGGATGATCGTGAGGCCCCCAATGGCCCCGACCGCCGTGAGAAACAGCATTGATTGCAAGGCCGTGCGCCGAGTCTAGGTCTACCACGCCTTTCTGAAAAGAACAGGGCGAGCCGAACCTAGCCAGTGGCTGCGACTAGTTGCAGGAGCTAATCGCTTCTTGCGCGCAGTCGGTCAACGACGGACCCTCAAAGCGCGGCGGCGGTGTCGTGGGCAAAGGCCGGCTGACGGAGGCCTGCCGCGGTGTGACCTAAGTTTTACAATCGCCAGCCACGAGCGGCCTTACATTGTTGGCATGGCAAGGCTGGCCGAACCGAAGAGCGCTCCCAACCGACTGGTGGACCGGCTGGTGCATCATGGCGAGGTCCCTTCGTTTCGCGACCTCTGCGACCGGGTTCTGACGGCGAACACGCGCTACCTCGTGCTGGACCTCGATCGAACGATTCACCTCGGACGGGATCTCGGTCAAGACCTCGGCTGGGAGCTCTGCGCCTACCAGGGCTACGGGAGCGAGCACTTCGGGGAGATCGAAGGCCGCCAGCAGAGCGGACGGTTTCTCCTCGACTGGGGGCATCCTCGAAAGACGGGCCGGTACCTTGCGCGAAGCTTGAAGATTTGGGCCTATCCAGGCGTTTACTATGGCTTTTGGGGCAAAGCTGCAGCGCGTCTCGACTGGCTGCGGCGCCGTGGTTTCCGCCACTTCGTGTCGGACCCCGTCCGCGCCGCGCAGCGGGTGCCGCAGCTCACGCTCCTTCGGCACCTGGAGACGACGCCGCACGAGGTCCTTCGTGGGCTCGCCCAGCGCATCTGGCAGCGATATCAGCCCGACCAGGTGATCGAGCGTGAGGACCTCGAATGGGTTCGAACCCAGTGGCCGCAGGTCGAGATTGTGCTGAGCAGCGCCTCACCTAGGCCTACCGTAGAGGTCGCCGGCGAGGCGCTCGGGGTCGACCACATCCACTATTCGACGCTCGAGCAGATCAACAGTGGCGAGGCGAAGATCGCGCGCCTTCGAGAGCTCTGTGCCCAGGTGGGTGAGCCCGATATCGAGATTGTCGGCATCAGCGACACCAGCCGTGGCGAGGACCACTGCTGGGCCCAGCATTTCACGCGAGTCGTGGACATCAACAGCCCGACACCGTTCCCGGCCATCGTTTCGAGCGAGTCCCCATTACTCGAAGTCCACTCGGCGACACTTCTAACGAGGCATGAGCGCGCGCGACGGGCGGCTGGAGACAACGGCTACCTGGACGAGCGGCGCGAGAAGCTGGCGCTCCCACAAACGAAGCACGAGCTGAGCCGAGAAGACCTCGAGCGCAGGCTAGGTTGGGTCCTCAAACGCGTGAACGCCTTGGCGACCGCCCCGGGCCAGCTCACCGGGGACATCGCGTACCGGCTTGCCTTGTTGCAGGAAGCCTCGACCAGCTTCGTCCGCGCGTAGCGCGGTCCCCAGGCGCGTCTTCGGATTTCTCGTCGTCCGTGGTATCACGCCCGGACCATGCTCCTCCTCAATCCCAAGAAGCACGCACGCCCCTATCCCGATGAGCGGTCTCGCGAGGTCATGCTCAAGACGATCGAGTTCTTTGAACGCAAGGGGAAGGGGCGGAT
>Ga0316198_10000853_pt1 | contig 16966 bp, 17 predicted proteins | sample OudBieAanoxic_MG_FD_204935 | JGI IMG/M metagenome (GOLD analysis project Ga0316198, IMG submission 204935) | Coastal sediment microbial communities from Oude Bieten Haven, Netherlands - site A anoxic | ecosystem: Environmental > Aquatic > Marine > Coastal > Sediment | place: Netherlands...
GACCACCGAGAAGACAAAACTTGCCGTTGTGTCCAAGCCTGATTTTCAGCGCATGCTTGCCGAGCATCCCGGTATTGCGCTCAGCCTGATTCGGGATTTGACCCATCGGGTGCGTGTATTGAGCGAAAACGTCAAAAGCCTCGCCCTGCTCGATGTTTACGGGCGTGTTGCAAAAACCCTGTTGGGCATGGCGTCCGATCGTGATGGCGAGCTCATCGTGGAAAAACGCCTGACGCAGCAGGATATCGCCAACCGTGTTGGCGCCTCGCGCGAAATGGTCGCGCGCATCATGAAAGACCTCACCACCGGTGGATACATCAGCGTTTCCAACAAGCATATCGTAATCAACGAGAAACTCCCCGAACGCTACTGAAGTCAATCAGACGCATCAGCAACCCGCTTCTTCCCCTCGCCGGGGAGAGCCGCGAAATCCCGCAATGTGAATATTTCACACAAAGCGCGGTTATTCGGTCACAGCATCCAAGCCCCGCTATTCGTAAGCTGATACTCAACAGTTAACGGATGTTTATAGGGGAGAAGGAAAATGGAGCGATCACGTTTACTGATTGATGAAGTGGCCTACCGACTGATCGAATTTTTCACGCCGGAAATGGTACTGTTGGGTGGCCTGGTCCTGCTCGCGTTTGTGTTCATCGCCCGCCGGCCCGAGGTGCACTGATGGAACCCGCAACCCTTCTCATCGCCGGCGTCGCCGCCTGCTTATGCCTGCTTATTCTGTTCTATGGGTGAGTGCCTTATTGCCACCAGAGTGACAGAAAGGGCACATAGGTCACGATGATCAGCCACACCAGCATGATTCCCAGAAAGGGCAGGGCGGCGCGAAACAGGCCAAGGATGGGTTTTTCAAAGCGCTGGCTGGCGATAAACAGATTGATACCGACAGGCGGTGTGGAATAGCCGATTTCCAGATTGGCCAGGAAGATAATACCGAGGTGGACCGGATCGACGCCAAAGCGCTGGGCGAGTGGCAGTATGAGTGGAACGATGACCACGGTTGCCGAGAAAATATCCATCATGGCGCCAACGGCCAGAAGAAATAAGTTCAGCAATATCAGAAACTTGAGCGGGCTATCGATACTGTCTTCCATCCAGGCAAGCAGTTGCATGGGTAGCTGGGCGTCGATCATGAGGTTGGTCAGACCCATGGCCACACCGAGAATGATCAGAATGCTGCCGACCAGTACGGCGGTATCGGCGAGCAGGGGCACCAGCCGACTTTTCAGTTCTATCGAGCGGTGAATAAACCCCTCCAGTACGAGCACATATAAGGCGGTGCAGGCAGCCGCCTCACTGATGGTGACAAAACCGCCAAAGATGCCCACAATGATCAATACCGGCAGCAGGATATCGGCGTAGGCGCTGCGTACCGCCCTGATCGCAACGTGCCAGGCGAAAGTATGGTGGTGAACGCCGAATCGGGCGCCGGTGAGACCGGCATGGATGCCCAGCATGATCATCAGCACAGCGCCCGGCACGATACCGGCCAGGAACATCTCGTCAATATTCACCCCTGCCACAATACCGTACAGCAGTATGGCGAGACTCGGGGCGAACAGCAGTCCCAACGAGCCGGAGGTGGTCAGCAGGCCCAGCGCAAATCTCTCCGGGTAGTGGACTTTCCTGAGCACCGGGTACAGCAGACCTCCCAGCGCCAGGATGGTCACACCCGACGCCCCGGAAAACGAGGTAAAGAAGGCACAGGTGGCAATGGCAACGATGGCGAGGCCGCCGGGTAACCAGCCGAGCAGCGCATTAAACAGTCGTATCAGCCGCTGTGGCGCACCCCCGGCGGCGAGCGTGACGCCGGCGAAGGTAAACATCGGGATGGCGGTCAGATTGGGGGAGGTGGCGAGCCGATTGAGTTCAACGATTAGTAAGGCGGAGTCCAGATCAGCATTTTGCGCGAATAACAGGCTGCCGGCACCCAGCACCGCGAACAGCGGCAAGCCAAACAGCGCCAACAGGACCAGGACGATTACAAGGTACAGCATGTTTCTTCCCGACCCAGTAAGGTGGCCAGAAAAAACTGCAGGGTGAGTAGCACAAACCCGACCGGTATCACCAGGCCGACAAGTACCAGCCAGCGTTCGTGATCCGGTGCATAGAGCCATTCGTCACGCCAGTAACGGATAGCGGCGTCGGCAAGAAAGGCGCAGACCACGGCAGCCAGTGTCTGCATCGGGCGGTACAGCTTTCTGAGCATGGCGGGTGACAGCAGGACGCAACAGACATCAATCTTTATATGGCGATCCCGTTGCACCGCCACCGCTGCGCCAAAAAAGGTAACGTATAACACCAGGTAGCGGGTCAGGGTGTCAGCTTCGGCGATGCCGGCGTCAAAAAGATTGCGTGCCAGAATCTGTAGCAGTGCCAGCACAAGCAACAGGAACAGGCTGCCGGCGGCCAGCCAGGTCTCGAGTTGTATCAGACCGTTATGAATTCGCTTTATAGCCCGCATAATCACTGTGACAGACGATCATATCCTGCATGACGCGTAATAATCATTGCTGTGAAGACGTGCTTCCACTGGACTGCCCGCTACGGTATTGCTCCAGCAGAGTGCGGGTTTTTTCGAACACGGATGAAGGCAGGTAATCGCTGTCGACAAGCTGTGTCGCTGCGCGGTCACGTATTGCCATCAGGTCCGCTTCACCCATGCCCTCACCCGGTTCAACAAATATCATGCCGCGTTGCTTGAGTTCGAGCAGGGCTTTTTCATTGTCGACTCGCGTTGCAGTCACCAGTTTTTCACCGGTTTCTTCGCCGCTTTCACGCAGGATGGCCTGCAGATCGCCCGGCAGACGATCGAAAAAACGCCGCGAGATGATGAGCCCGCCCATCCCGTTGGTTAGTGAGATACTGCTGACGTACTTTGTCTTGGTGAACCACTGCAGCGCGATGGCACCCAGCGGCGGGGCGTAGGCGGTGTCGATCAGACCCGTTGAAAGGCTGGTGTAGACGTCAACAATAGACAGGGGGATGGGTGAAATGCCGCTGGCTTTGAAAAATGCCTGTCCTATGGGATCACCTTGCCATAACCAGACGCGCCGCGATCTCATTTCCTCCATGGAGCGTACGGGTTTGGTGGAAAACATGTGTACGAAACCGACTTCCATCCAGCCGACCAGCTCGTAACCATTGTCCTGGAAACCTTTCCTGAACTCGGGCATGAAATGAGCCCGTACGTGGTCAATTTCTTCGACGTTACGAAATAGAAAGGGCAGTTCCATGACGCGGGCCGGTGAATACATGCGGCCAATACCATAGCCGGTGAATGCGCCCCCCTGCAGCTGGTTGAAACGCATTTTTTTCAGCACCTCCGGTTCGTCACCCTGCACACCACCGGGGTAGAATTTGAATGCCAGACGCCCGTTGCTTCTGTTCTTTACGGTTTCACCCCATTCTTCGAGCAGGTTCATCCAGGCTGTACCCGGCGGGGCGAGGGTCGCGAACTTAATGAGATAGTCCGCTTTGGCAAAGGCACTCAAAGGCATCATCAGCAACAAGCAGACGATTACCCCGTGTTGAATTATTCTGATCATTTCCATATCCCCGTCAAAACCAGTCGGCTTCCTTCTCCAGCAGGTATTCTGCCCGTGCTCGGGCAATCTGGTTGGCCAGCGCCATTTCCGGGAAGCTGCCGACCGGGTCATCCACAACCCGGGTCAACAGGCGGTGAAACTGCTGCTGGTCAAGGCGTTGACGTTCCAGGTATTCCGCCCGCAGGACGTCGACCATCAGCAGCTTGCCGTCACTGACAGCATTGGCACTGGCAAAATACTGCTCGGATTTAGCGAAATCCCCCCCCAGCATGGGCGCACGACTGCCATAATAAACACCGTAATAGACGTAGGCTCCACCGTAGTAATAGTCAGCCTGCAGTTCCAGAACCCTGTTCATGAGGCGTTCCGTGGCGGGCAGTTGGGCAATTGCGGTGGGATCGGTGCGCTTCAAATCGATCTGTTTGGCCCAGTTGGAGGCCGTCCAGAACAAGGCGGGCACAGCTCGATCGCGGAGTTTGCCGACCGCCGTATCAATTTCCTCGACACTGGCATTATCCAGATCGATATCCAGACCCAGCGATTGCAGGGCACGCTTCCCATAATCGGCCCCACGGCCGTAAAGGGCCTCGGCACGCTGCCCGTCGCTCAGTTCAACGAAGCCGAATGCGTAGCCATAAAAACCCTGAGCGGCATAAGCGAGTAACTCGGTATTATTCGGGTCTTCCTGTATCAGCCCCTCGATCAGTTTGAGGTTGGCCGGCATCGACGCTTCCGCCAGGGCCGGATCGGTTTCCCGGTTCATGGCTTCGACATTGCTGTCCATAATGGTGGTTGATGTGCGCGCCACCATCTGCCCGGTGCTGCAGGCACCCAGCCAGGGCAACAGCATAGCCAGCATGATGTATTTCTGGATTCTGGTCGTCATTCCCTCCCCCTTGATGCTACTGTTGGGTGCTGGACTTAGTCGGCATACGCTTGAGGGACCGTCGGCCGCAGGGATGCGGCCGTCGAGCGTACAGGGATGTATTTACAGCGTGTCCCGAAAGCGTATGCCGACTAAACCCGGCACCCATTAGTTAAGTTAACAGTTTCTCCAGTATTCTGCGATAAATCCCGGACAATTCATCCAGCGCCGTCACCGCCACACATTCGTTGATCTGGTGGATGGTAGCGTTTATCGGTCCCAGTTCCAGCACCTGGGCGCCGGTTGGAGCAATAAAGCGACCGTCCGAGGTGCCACCGCTGGTCGACAGGGTTGTTTCGATGTGTAGTGCCTCACGGATGGCTTCGCGCGCAGCATCAACCAGTTCCCCCTCAGGGGTCAGAAACGGTTCCCCGGACAAACGCCACACCAGCGTATAATCCAGTTGATGTCTGTCCAGTATGGCATGGATACGGTCGCGGATTTTCTGCTCAGTGAGTTCGGTTGAATAACGCAGATTGAACATCACGTTCAGGTCGCCGGGAATGACATTTTCAGCACCGGTTCCCGCTTGCAGATTGGAGATCTGAAAACTGGTGGGCGGAAAATGTTCATTCCCCTGATCCCACTCAACACTGGCGAGTTCGGCGAGCGCGGGGGCAGCCAGATGAACCGGATTGGCGGCCAGATGCGGATAGGCGACATGGCCCTGTTTGCCATGTACCAGCAGATTGCCGTTCAGGGAGCCTCGTCGGCCGTTTTTTATCACATCACCGGCACGTTCGCTACTGGACGGTTCACCGACCAGGCAAAGGTCAATATGTTCGCCCCTGTTGACAAGGTGATCGATGACTTTCACGGTGCCATCGACAGACGGCCCTTCTTCATCACTGGTAATTAAAAAACCGATTGAACCGTTGTGATCCGGATATGCTGCGACAAAGGCTTCGCAGGCGGTAACCATGGCGGCGAGCGAACCTTTCATGTCCGCCGCTCCGCGCCCGTATAACATGCCGTCGCGGATATCGGGCGTAAACGGGTCGGAATGCCATTGTTCCAGCGGACCGGGCGGCACGACATCGGTGTGACCGGCGAAGACCAGTAGAGGACTGCGGTCACCGCGCCGTGCCCAGAAATTACTGACCTCACCGAAGGCCAGACTCTCACTGCGAAAGCCGATTGCCTCCAGTCGCTCGCGCATCAGCTGCTGGCAGCCGGCATCTTTTGGGGTCACCGATGCACGGCTGACAAGATCTTTCGCTAATTCAAGGGTTTCGGACATGCCAACCGGTTTATCCAATCATGCTAAAAAAGTCTGCAGGAGCGGTCTGCTGGCCACCATCCGGCGCTCCACAAAGGCATTCAGTCAGGATCTCAACATGGGTGAGTTTCTGAAACAGGGTAAAACGCATAGTATCTTAGATATTTCACAGGATGAGAACAATCTTTGTCCGGATTACAGGCACAGGGCTAAAAAAGTTGACTGTAGTCCTCCGCCTTGAAACCCACCACGCGCCTGTCACCCAGATCCAGCACCGGGCGCTTAATAATGGCAGGGTTATCCTGCATGATCTGCAGGGCATTTTCCCTGTTAATACTGTCACGTGACATTTCCGGCAGTTTGCGCCACAACATGCCACGGCGGTTGAGCAGCGTTTCCCAGCCCATTTCTTTTTCCCAGGCGTAGAGTCGTCTGCTGTCCAGTCCATCCTTACGGTAGTCGTGGAACCGGTAGTCGACACCATGCTCATCCAGCCAGCGCATGGCTTTTTTCATGGTGTCGCAGTTTTTGATGCCATAGATTGTGTTCATCGCCATAATCCGCCTATGTACCGGGAAGGCGTGCGAAAGTTCGCCGATACAAGTTTGCGGCACCGTCGGCCGCACGAGCCCAGGGATGGGCGAAGGTAGAGCAGTGCAGGAGCAACTGCCGAGGGACGCGGCCGTCGAGCGTACCGGGATGTATACACAGCGTGTCCTGCAAGCTTGTATCGGTTGACTTTCGTACTCCAGGCCCTGCCAATCACAAAGGACACGTTCGTGAGCTTCGTGTCTGATTTCTCAGATATCCCTTAACAACTCGTTTATACCCACCTTGCCACGGGTCTTTTCGTCGACTTTCTTGACAATGACGGCGCAATACAGGCTGTATTTGCCGTCTTTGGACGGCAGGTTGCCGGAGACGACTACAGACCCTGCCGGGATTCGACCGTAGAGGATTTCATCTTTTTCACGGTCGTAGATGCGTGTACTCTGGCCGATGTACACGCCCATGGATATCACCGAACCCTCCTCGACAATCACACCCTCGACCACCTCGGAGCGCGCACCGATAAAGCAGTTGTCTTCGATAATGGTCGGAGCCGCCTGAACCGGTTCCAGCACACCACCGATACCCACTCCGCCGGACAGGTGAACGTTTTTGCCGATCTGAGCACAGGACCCCACGGTGGCCCAGCTATCAACCATGGTGCCGCTATCGACGTAAGCGCCGATATTGACATAAGACGGCATCAGCACCACACCGGGCGCTATGTAGGATCCGAAGCGGGCGGTGGCAGGGGGTACCACACGAACACCGGCAGAACGAAATTCGCGTGCATTGTGATCAGCGTACTTGGAACGCACTTTGTCGTAATAGTTGGTAAAGCCGCCTTTCATGAATTCATTGTCTTCGATGCGGAATGACAGCAACACCGCTTTTTTCAACCATTCGTTGACCACCCAGTCACCGTCTTTTTTTTCAGCGACACGGACTTCCCCGGAATCCAGCATGGCAATCGCTTCCAGGGTGGCTTCCTTGACGTGGGTTTCCACGCTGCGCGGGGTAATGTCGGCGCGGCGTTCAAAAGCTTCTTCGATAGTGGCTTGCAGTTCACTCATGTCAATTTCCTGTCATATTAAGTAACGATAGAAATGGCCGGGGGGTGCTCCCAGCTTTGATTTCTCAAAACCTTAACCACAAAGGACACAAAGATCACGCAGGAACAACTGTTTGAACGTTTGTTGCGAAACCTTGACAAGGCGTGCCATGTCATCCTGCGGCCTTAAGGGTATTGCTGCATACTCCTTTTACTCTGACTACTTTAATTCCTTTGAGATCTTGGTGCCCTTGGCGCTAAAAAACGATGCAGGCCAGTCGTTCAATTCAAGCTTTCAATAAATGTTCGAATGCGCTGTGCGGCCTCGATACATTCGTCCAGCGCGGCGACCAGCGCCAGCCGCACATGATTTTTCCCGGGATTGCCGGCGTCGGTATCGCGCGACAGATAACTGCCAGGTAACACAACAACATTCTGCTGCCGATAAAGATGTCGGGAAAACTCCTGATCATCAATGGGAGTCTGCGGCCACAGATAAAAACCCGCCGGTGGCAGCTGCACCTCGAGAACCGGCGCCAGTATATCGGTAACCGCCGAAAACTTTTCCCGGTACAGTCGCCGGTTTTCCAGCACATGGCGCTCATCCTGCCAGGCGCGGATGCTGGCATCCTGGGTGGCGGGCGGCATGGCGCATCCATGGTAGGTGCGGTAGCGAAAAAACGCGTCGATCAAATCGCTGTCACCCGCGACGAAGCCGGAACGCAGGCCCGGCGCATTGGAGCGCTTCGACAGGCTGTGAAATACCAGACAGTGACGGTATTCGGTATTACCCATGGCTGCCGCTGCCGTCAACAGGCTGGGCGGCGGTTGATCTTCCACCCGGTAGATTTCCGAGTAGCATTCGTCAGATACAATGACGAAGTCGTGCCGCTGCGCACGCTCGATGAGGTCATGCAGTGACTGCAGACCGATGACGCGGCCGCTTGGATTGCCGGGCGAGCAGATATAGACGAGCTGGCAGCGATCCCATACGGCGTCCGGCACAGCGTCGAAATCCGGCAGATAATCGGTGTCCGCGGTAGTATTCAGGAAGAAGGGCTCTGCACCTGCCAGCAATGCGGCTCCTTCATAGATCTGGTAGAACGGATTGGGCATTAATACCAGGGGTTGATCGCCGGGATCGACCACACACTGTGCAATGGCAAACAGCGCTTCACGGGTGCCATTGACGGGCAGAGCGTTGTGCGCGGGGTGCAGGCTGCCAGGGGGCAGGCCGAAGCGCGTCATCAGCCATTCGATAATGGTCTCGCGCAGCCTGTCTGTGCCGCGCGTTCCTGGATAGACCGACAGGCCGTGCAGGTGCTCGATGACCGCTTCGGTGATAAAACCGGGTGTCGGGTGTTTGGGCTCACCGATCGACAAACGGATGCCTGCAAGCCCGTCAGGAGGCGTCACGCCCGCATGCAGTTCAGCCATGCGCTCGAACGGGTAGGGGTGCAGACGTGCTAAATTAGGGTTCATGAAAAAACGGGACAATAAAAAGGAAGCGGAAGTATACGGAATCTCATGATACGGTCCAATCATCATATACTGCCGGTGCTGAGCCTGTTACTGACGGCCAGTTTATGGGGACTGGTCTGGTATCCCTTGCGCCTGCTGGAGGGTCAGGGGCTGAGCGGCCTCTGGCTGACGCTGTCCAGTTACGCCGCGGCACTTGCGCTGGGGCTCGTCTGGCTGTGGCGAAGTCGTAGCGACTGGCAGGACAAGCCTTGGGTGCTGTTGATCATGACGCTGGCGGTAGGTTGGTGCAATGTTGCTTTTGTACTGGCTGTACTGGATGGCACCGTGGTGAGGGTATTGCTGCTGTTCTACCTGTCACCCCTGTGGGCACTGATGCTGGGCTGGATGCTGCTCAGGGAGCACCCCGGTCGAAGCGGCCTGCTGGTGTTCGTAGTGGCGCTCGCGGGCGCGGTCACCATGCTGTGGGACCCCGACCTGGGGATGCCCTGGCCACGCGATAGTGCGGACTGGCTGGCGGTATCCTCCGGTTTTGCCTTTTCCCTTGCCAATGTCATGGTGCGAAAAAGTCACCACATGTCAATGCAGACCAAGTCTGCGGCCAGTTGGCTGGGGGTGGTGCTGGTTGCAGGAGTCTGGATTCTGATCGTTCAGGAACCGTTTCCGCCGGTACAGGCGTCAACATGGCTCGGTGCGGCCCTGCTGGGTTGGCTCGGTTTTTTCGTCATGACGGTAACGGTGATATATGGTGTCAGCCACATGCCGGTACACCGATCGGCGGTCATCCTGCTGTTCGAACTGGTGGTCGGTGCCGTGTCCTCATTGTTGCTGACGGATGAGCGGGTGCTGTTGCAGGAATGGCTGGGCGGCGCATTGATTCTGATGGCCGCTTATCTTGCCGCACATGCACATATCGGGGAGCACCAATGATAGAATTCCTGCGCATCCACCATGCCAGTGTCGTGGTCGCTGACAGCCGGCGGGCGCTGCGGTTTTACGTCGATATACTGGGTATGCAGCTGGACCCCTCAAGGCCTGACCTGGGTTTTCCCGGCGCCTGGCTGCAGGTAGGCGACCACCAGATTCATCTGCTGGAGGTGGCGAATCCGGATACGGCTGAAGGGCGACCGGCCCATGTCGGGCGTGACCGGCACACGGCTCTGCAGGTGCGCGGCCTCGACGAACTTCAACAACGGCTGGAGACCGCCGACATCCCCTACAGCCGCAGTCGTTCGGGACGAAAGGCGATTTTCTGCCGGGATCCCGATGGCAATGGCATCGAGCTTGTCGAAGCTGTCTCCTGAGCGCGTTCTCAGCTATCCAGTGTTCCTCGGGATCGCGGTCAGGAGAGCGCTCCGACAGCAGGTGCATCCAGGGCGCGAATGAGCGCCTCTCTCAGCGCGTCCTGTTGTTCCCCGGTCAATGGTCTGTCGCCGCTGCCGGTCACGTAAAAGACGTCTTCCGCCTGGGAACCGAACGTTGCAATTTTGGCATTCTGTAAAGACACATCGGAGTCATCGAACACCTCACCAACGTTTGATAACAGGCCCGGATAATCGGTGGTGAACAGTTCGACAATCGTGCGCTGGCTCTTGTCATCGGTGTGAAAATAGACCCGTGTCGGGACCTTGAATTGACGCACCCGACGCTCGGCGGGACGCGACACCGGAACAGTGGCCCCCATCTCCGAGTGCAACACTTTCTCCATGAGCGTCGAGATTTCTTCGAGTTGATAGTGATCCACTATCGGTTCGCCGGCCGCATTGAGCAGCAGGTAGGTGTCGATGGCATAATTACCCCGGGTGGTGATGACGCGCGCATCGGTAATCGTCAGGCCCAACTGATCGAGCAGTGCTGTGATACGACTGAACAGCCGTTCTATGACCGGGGTATAGATGAACAGAGCGCTGCCCCCGCGTGGGGAGTTGGCGCACAGGTCGACACGGATACCTTCGCTGTGACCAGGCTTCAGAATGGTTTGCGCGTGCCAGACAACCTCGTCCACATTATGGCGCAGGAAATATTCTTCCGGAAATTCGTCCCACAGGGCCTGCAGCTGGACGAAATTGATGTTTTTACCGGCCAGTTTTGCCAATGCGGCTGTTTTGATGTCAAGAATCAGTTCATCGCGGTGCAGGGGATTTTCCAGGCCGCGGCGTAAGGCTCGCTTTGTCGCGGCATACAGATCCTTGAACAGGGCATCCTTCCAGTTGTTCCATAGTGTCGGGCTGGTACCACGAACATCGGCAACGGTCAGCAGATACAGGTAATTCAGGCGAGTGCGATCGCCCACCTGTTGCGCAAATTCATTAACGACATCGGGGTCGGATATATCCCTGCGTTGGGCAATCTGCGACATCAGCAGATGTTTCTCCACCAGCCAGGCCACCAGTCGCTGATCATACGGACTCAAATCATGCCGTTGCAGGAATTTTTGTGCTTCCACGGCACCCAGTTCCGAGTGGTTGCCACCGCGCCCCTTGGCTATATCATGGAAAAAACCCGCCAGGTAGAGCAACTCGGGTTTGGGGATGGTCTCGAAAATGCGGCTGCACAGCGGAAACTCCTGGGCATGTTTTTTGATCGCGAAGCGGCGCAGATTGCGTATCACAAACAGGGTGTGCTCATCCACGGTATAGGCGTGAAACAGATCATGCTGCATCTGTCCGACAATGTTTGCGAACACCGGGTAATAGGACGCCAGAATACCGTAACGGTTCATACGCCTGAGTTCATGGGTCAGCCCACTGGGCTGACGGAATATCTCCATGAACAGACTGCGTGAACGGATATCATCGCGGAAGGCATCGTCGATCAGGTAACGGTGGCTTCGCACCAGCCGCAGGGTGGAAGCAGAAACACCTTTTAATTCAGGATGTTGCTCCATTAACAGGAACAGTTCAAGGAGGGCGAAAGGATAACGCTTGAAAACGTTATCCGCGGTGACTTCAAGAAAACCCTTGCGCGCCTGGAAACGCCGGTTTATGGCCACAGTTTCCCCGGGTGCATCACTATAGAGAATCACTTCCTTGAACAGCTGTAACAGCAGCTCGTTGAGACGGCTCAATTCCTGAATGGCACGGTAGTAGTCCTTCATGAACCATTCGACGGCCAGTTTGTGCTCCTTGTCCCTGTAGCCAAACTGTTGTGCCAGTGTCCGCTGGTGATCGAACAGCAGGCGGTCCTCACGTCTATGGGTGAGCTGGTGCAGGCCGAAGCGCACCTTCCACAGAAAGCGCTGCGCATCCATCAGGGCCCGGTATTCGTTTGCGGTGATGAAGCCACTGGCGACCAGGTCTTCCAGGCGGTCCGAGCCGAAATGGCGTTTTACCACCCAGCCGATCATCTGGGCATCGCGCAGACCACCGGGTCCTTCCTTTATATTCGGCTCCAGGTTATAGACCGCGTCATTGAAACGATGATAGCGGTTCTCTTGTTCTTTCAGTTTCGCGGCAAAAAAGTCCCGGCTGGGCCAGACCTGGTCCGGGCCGACGCGTGCACGCATGGCGCGGAACAGATCATTCGAGCCGGTTATCAGCCTGGCTTCCATCATATTGGTAGCAACCGTGATGTCCGCTTGCGCCTGTTCATAGCAATCATCCGGCGTGCGTACGCTGTGACCCACCTCCAGCCCGACATCCCAGAGCAACATCAGGAAAGCTTCAATTTTTTCTTTCGTGGCCTGGTCTTCGGTTTCAGCAAGCAGCAGCATGATATCGATATCCGAACCCGGCAGCAGTTCATTGCGGCCATAGCCGCCTACTGCGACCAGCGCGCCGTTAAAGCCCGACAGCATCCGCTCCCAACAGCGGTTCAGCACCTGGTCTATCAGCCAGCCACGCGCGTGTATCAATTCTTCAATGTCGGTACCGGACTGAAACTGTCTGGACAACTCCTGGTGAGAGGTCTTGAGGAACTCGCGACACACCGGCAGGGGTGGGGGGGCGTCCTCGAAGGAACGGTCCAGTTCAGCCAGCTGGAACCATTGTTCAAACTTATCGCCGCTGTTTGCAGCGGCAGTCGATATCTGCTGATTGCCGTCAGCGGACATCAGACGTCTTCATCGTTACGCAGAGTAAGTACTTCATAACCGTCCTCGGTAACCAGTATGGTGTGTTCCCATTGAGCGGAAAGACTGTGATCCTTGGTAACAACCGTCCAGCCGTCTCTGAGTACTTTGGTGTAACGTTTACCCGTATTGATCATGGGTTCGATGGTAAAAGTCATACCCGCCTGCAGAATCAGGCCGCTGCCCGGCCTGCCGTAGTGCAGGACCTGCGGATCCTCGTGGAACTCACGGCCAATCCCGTGACCACAGTATTCCCGTACCACCGAGTAACTATGAGCTTCGGCGTGACGCTGGATGGTATGGCCGATGTCGCCCAGCTGGGCACCCGGTTTCACCGCCGCAATACCCAGCGTCATGCATTCGTAGGTGATGCCCGCCAATCGCCTGGCGATGAGCGAAGGTTCACCCACGAAAAAGATTTTGCTGGTATCGCCATGGAAGCCGTCCTTGATGACAGTGATATCAATATTCAGCATATCACCATTTTTCAGCCTGCGATCACCCGGGATGCCGTGACAGACCTGATGATTCAATGAGGTACAGATCGACTTGGGAAAACCACGATAATTCAGCGGAGCCGGGATCGCTCGCTGTGTGTCGACGATATACTCGTGGCACAGCCGGTCGAGCTCGGCGGTGGTGATACCCGCCTGGACGTGCGGCTCGATCATTTCCAGCACTTCTGCGGCCAGTCGGCCGGCAACGCGCATTTTTTCGATTTCTTCGGCTGTTTTTATTGATACCGTCATGGATTCCTGTCCCCGCCTGGCCCGCGGAAATTAATTTACGGTTAAAATTCAGTGCTCGGCAGGTGTTCAGGAGCCGAAACGATTGCTGTTACCCGCAGTGTATGGTATAAAGCGCGGCTTGTTAACAGTCTGTTGTACATGGGTTTTGTGACTGTCTGTCGCCGGACCTGAAATTAAATCCACACATACGCCGACACATGTGGTCGGGTGCCTGATTTATCGGGTTACCGCATGGGGCGTATGGAGGCTCAACCCTAAAAAGAGGTTCTCTATTATGTCGAGCGTAAGTATGCGCCAGATGCTCGAAGCTGGCGTGCATTTCGGGCATCAGGCCCGTTTCTGGAATCCGAGGATGGCTCCCTACATTTTCGGTGAACGCAGCAAGATCCATATCATCAATCTGGAAAAAACCCTGCCACTGTATACCGACGCTATGAACTTTGTCGGCAAACTGGTGGCCAACAAGGGCACGGTGCTGTTTGTCGGTACCAAGCGTTCTGCACGCGATACCATCCGCAGCGAAGCCGAACGTTGCAAAATGCCTCATGTCAACCATCGCTGGCTGGGCGGCATGCTGACCAATTTCAAAACTGTCCGTCAGTCCATCAAACGCCTGAAAGATCTTGAGGCGATGGATCAGGATGGCACGTTCGACAAGATCAGCAAGAAAGAGGCGCTGATGCTGACCCGCGAAAAGGACAAACTGGATCGCAGCCTGGGTGGCATCAAGGACATGAATCGTCTGCCCGATGCCATGTTTATTGTCGATGTCGGTCACGAAAAGATCGCCGTTGCTGAAGCGAAAAAGCTGGGTATCCCGGTTGTCGGTATTGTTGATTCCAATAATTCACCGGAAAACATCGATTATGTCATTCCTGGCAATGATGACTCGATTCGCGCCATCCAGATTTATGTGCAGGGTGTTGCCGATGCCGTGGATGAAGGCCGTAATGCGATGGCCCAGGTCGGTGGTACCAGCGAGGATGAATTCGTCGAAGTCAGGGGTGGAGCCGAGGCTCAGTGAGCGGAAGTCAATCCGCATTCAACTTTATGCAGTCTTTATTTAAGAGGTAAGAGTCATGGCAATTACAGCTGCGCAGGTTAAAGAACTGCGTCAACGTACCGGCTGCGGCATGATGGAATGTAAAAAAGCCCTGGTGGAAGCCGATGCCGATATGGACGCGGCTGCCGAGGCGTTGCGTAAATCCGGCCTGGCCAAGGCAGACAAGAAGGCCGGCCGTGTTGCTGCAGAAGGCATTATCGTCGTCGAAGTCAGCGGCGATGGTAAAACCGCGGCAATAGCAGAAGTCAACGCTGAGACCGATTTTGTCGCCAGGAAAGAAGCGTTTCAGGAATTTGCACGTGCCGTCGTCCAGCGCGTACTGAATGACGATCCGGCCGACATGGATGCGTTATCGGCCATGCCGCTGCTAGATGGTGGCGAAACGGTGGAAGAAGCGCGTCGCAGCCTGATAGCGGGCATTGGCGAAAATATCAACGTTCGTCGTTTCGTTCGACGTGAAGCCGCTGCCGGGGCGCTGTCCAGCTACCTGCACGGAAACCGCATCGGCGTGCTGGTAGAAGTGCAAGGCGGTGACACCGAGCTGGCCAGGGGTGTCGCCATGCATATAGCCGCCAGTAAACCGGTGTGTGTTGACGAGTCGGCTGTGCCGCAGGAACTGCTCGACAAGGAGAAGGAGATATTCTCCGCCCAGGCAGAAGCCAGTGGCAAGCCGGCGGATATTATCGAGAAGATGGTCAACGGCCGTATCCGCAAGTTTCTCGGTGAAATCACCCTGGTGGGCCAGCCGTTTGTGAAAGACCCCGATCAGACAGTCGGGAAACTGCTGAAGGCCGCCGGCGCCAGGGTGCAGGTGTTTGACCGTCTCGAACTGGGAGAAGGGATCGAGAAAAAGACCGAGAACTTCGCCGAAGAAGTAATGGCGCAGGTTCAGGGCAGCTGATTGCGGGACGTGAGCTCAGCTTCCCGGTATGATTTATGGGGTCGCGCTGCGGCCCCATTTTGTAACAGAAAAAAGAAAGGATTATGCAAAAGAGCCAGTTTGCCTTCCGCCGGATTCTACTGAAACTGAGTGGCGAAGCCCTGATGGGTGAGAGCGATTACGGTATCGAACCGGCTGTCATCCGCCGAATCGCGGAGGAAATTCATGGCCTGAGTTCCGCGGGCCTGGAAATCGGCGTGGTGATTGGCGGCGGCAACATATTCCGCGGTGCCGGGCTTGCCCAGGGTGGTATGGACCGTGTCACCGGCGACCATATGGGCATGCTGGCAACAGTGATAAACTCGCTGGCCATGCAGGACGCTCTGGAGAAAGTGGGTAGTCAGTGTCGCGTTATGTCCGCCTTGAAAGTCAACCAGGTGTGCGAGGACTATATTCGTCGCCGTGCGGTGCGACACCTGGAGAAAGGCCGTGTGGTTATATTTGCAGCCGGTACAGGAAATCCGTTTTTCACCACCGACTCCGCCGCCAGCCTTCGTGCTATAGAGATGGGTGCGGAAATCATGCTGAAGGCGACCAAGGTGGATGGCGTCTATACGGCTGACCCTGTCAGCAATCCGGACGCCAGACGTTATGACAGGTTGACTTACGAAGAGGCGATTGTAAAGAAACTCGCGGTCATGGATGCCACAGCATTGGTGTTATGCCGTGATCAGGGCATGCCGATCCGGGTATTTGGTTTACATACACCAGGCAATCTGGGCCGGGTGGCTGCGGGCGAAGACGTAGGTACGCTGGTGGAGTGAGTACGATGATTGAGGAAATAAAAGACGATGCCAAAAGCCGCATGGGCAAAAGTATCGAGGCGCTGAAGAAGGACTTGGGAAAAATTCGTACAGGGCGAGCTCATACGAGTCTGCTGGACCACATCCGGGTCGACTACTATGGTTCCGAAGTGCCTTTGTCTCAGGTTGCCAATATTTCTGTCGAGGACTCCCGGACACTGATGCTTACACCGTGGGAAAAACCCATGGTAAAGGTTATCGAAAAGGCCATCATGAGTTCGGACCTGGGTTTGAACCCAAGCAGCGCGGGAACCGTCATTCGTATCCCGATGCCCCCGCTGACGGAAGAGCGCCGCAAAGACATGGTGCGGGTGGTGCGCGCGGAAGCGGAGGGTGCCCGAGTAGCGATCCGGAATATCCGTCGTGACGCCAATAATGATTTCAAGGAACTGCTGAAAGAGAAAGAGATTTCCGAGGATGAAGATCGGCGCGCCCAGGACGACATTCAGAAGCTGACCAACCACTTTGTCGAAGAAGTGGATAAACTGCTCGCGGTCAAAGAAGCGGAGTTAATGGAAATCTAGTCTCTATCATGGCACAGGAAAACGTCCAGGCG
>Ga0316198_10000854_pt1 | contig 16963 bp, 14 predicted proteins | sample OudBieAanoxic_MG_FD_204935 | JGI IMG/M metagenome (GOLD analysis project Ga0316198, IMG submission 204935) | Coastal sediment microbial communities from Oude Bieten Haven, Netherlands - site A anoxic | ecosystem: Environmental > Aquatic > Marine > Coastal > Sediment | place: Netherlands...
ATAGTGTTACTGGTAATTATACTACAACAGGGCTGTGGGGTAACAAAGACTTGCTAGTGGAACAGGGAACCGGATATTTTGCCCATGCAACCGGTAAATGGAAAGCTTCTGGAAAATATCTGTTAGTATGGAAGAAAGTTGATGGAGAGTGGAAAATTTTTAGAGACACATGGTTTGCAGACCCAAAAGTTGAAGAGTAATAAACTATTGAACGAAGTATTAAGTCAATGTAATTAATACACCACCAATAAATAATAACAGCCATAGCAGATACTACAGTTGTTAGCCTAACTCTTAAAAGCCATACTGTCCAGACTAAAATCTACCTATGAAATTAAAGCTAATACTTTACATCGCTATTCTGTTAACTGCTGGCTGTAAAAATGGAACTAAGAATGAAGCTACTTTTAGCCACAACAATACTATTGCTATTGCAAATCAGTTTATTGATGCGTTCTATTCTTTTAATAAAGAGACTTTAAAAGCAACACTCTCTTATGCTGAGGAATCTCAACCCAGCATTTTGTATTATCAAAAATGGGCAGAATGCGGAAATTACGAGATAATAAAACGGTTCAATTGTGAAGAAAAGAATGATTCTACCGTGATATGCCCTATCACTGTAAAGGATGATCTCATGAGTGCCCTTCAAATAGATTTAAATGTTACGGATACTTTTCATATAACTATAAAAAATCAACAAATCCGATCTGTTGAGACTTCCTCAAATGATCCCGATTTGTACTATGAAGCCAGAGACTGGATAAGACAACACAGGCCGGAATTAACTAAAGAACCTTGTATAGGGATGTGGGAGGGAGGCCCTACGCCATGTGAATGTATCAAAGCAATATTACAGGGGCTTACGGAATTTAAGGCAAATGAAGCAGCTGCCAGAATCCGATAGCCTTCTAACATGGCCTGTGTAAAGCAATTTGGAGAAGGGAGGGTCGAAGCACAACAAAAAATCCCCTTCGCTAGTGCGAGCGTCACGCTCGCACCGACCAAGGTGACATCTGTGATTCTATCTAATGTGGGGGTCTTCTAAATCATAGTTCTCCTGCTAGAACACTGCCTATGAATAATTGGTTATCTTGGTAAGGCAACCGCCAACCATTGCTTCACATGAAAAATAGACATAGAAAGCCCTTTAGAATAATAGACCCAGCTATTCCAAGTTAGATCGAATTAAATAGGCTAATTCTTAATACAGGCTTTGTAAGCTGCCACTGCCTCTAGCCGCTTATCAATATCTGATCCAGCTTTATTTAAAGCAGCGGTGTATTCGCCCCAGCAATCCTTAACAGGCGGCGGCGTCGGCGGCGTCGGAAATGGATTTACCGGATATGTTAAATTAAATTGTCTCTCTGCCTCTACTAGAAACCTTTGCCACATGCTCTGACCTGTAAGAAATCCAGAAAGCGACGACGCATAACTCAGTGAGTGAATAGTTTTATTTTGAAATGTAACTTGTGCTTCGAGCGCATTAATACGTTCTTCAAGATGTTCGATTTTTCTGTCTGCCATTTTTTTGTCTTTTTAATTAATTAAGTGTTAGGTCTGCCACAAATAGAGAAATCTCTATAAGAAAAGGGGATTTCACCTTTAAGTTACCCTATTAACTAATAATTGTAAGACAATATGTATGAATGGTAGGATATTCCTTATAATTAGCAATTTTAGGATTATTATTTTTCTACAACTTATTGATTAAAAAGGTGTTGTTGTCTCTCCTTTCCAATTGTGCGGTATTTTCTGAGAAATAAACTATACACATAAGATGAGCGCAATGACTTAGCATTTACTTTAGCTGACCAAGGTGACATCTGTTGCTCTCTACAATGAGGGGGTCTATAATTTTGTCTCCCGTACTTTATAATAAAACCGATTAAGATAATTCACTGTTAAGTTCTGCCAGTAGTATTTTTGCCTCGCATAGATCTATGGAATCAAAACCTTCTGTAAACCAATTGTAAATGCCTTTCAAGAGGTCGTATGCTTCTTCCGTTCTACCCTGTTTTTGCCAAAGCCGGGCCAAATCCCTGGAAGAACGAAGTTCAAATGTTTTTGCCGCTTGTTTTCTTGAAAGTTTTAGCGCTTGCTTTAGGATTTTTTCCACAGTTTCATCGGGTTCGTCCATAGCCTGTAAAGTAAGCCCTTTTATCCTGAACAATTCCGCGGTATGTATATGGGTACCTGTCTTGTTTACATGATCCAGGATCTTTTCTATCCAACTCATAGCAGATTCATATTCCCCAATAAGGAAATACTGTTCCCCAATGAAGGGTGATAAGGAAACAGCAAACGCTTTAAAACCGATATCAAAGCACACATTGATGAGGTTTACAGCTTTATAAAAAGCCGATCTGTCTCCCTGGAATGCTCTGGCTATATTATAATATACCTCTGCTGTAAGTGTAAAAATGGGATCTCCAAACGCTCTTACGATGGGCAAATATTGTTCCACTATTTCTTCAGCCATTGCCCATTCTCTTGCCTCCAATCCATACAATGAGGGGAAGGTATAGATGTGGTAAAGCGTCATAGAATCCTCATGATCTTCACTATATAATAGATGTTGTTCAGCTAGATTTTTGGCCTGATCCATATAGCCCATTACCTGAAGACAAACCATCTGCCAGGCTTTAGAGCCAATTTCGATATACCCACTTGGAGCTAATTCCCAGGGAAATGGTAAAGAAGGATCGAATAGTTCAAGAACACGCCGATAAGACCGGTTAGCCTCTTCAAATTCACCTTTAATAACCACACCTCCTCCTCCCAATTGACTAGCGAATAATTCAAACCAATACCCATTTTCCGGGTCCTCTGCTAATTTGAACATGTGGTCAGACACTTCCTTAGCCGCTTTATAATCTTCTGTATTAAAATAATACGATAGTAAATTAAACAAGATTAAAGCTAGTTTCGGATTAACGTCAATAGACTGTGCAATAGCCCTCGCCCGGTTGAAAGTTTCTTTCACTTTGGGATGGGGAAATCCGTGAGCAACAACAAAGGAACCACCCAGAGTCAGGCGAAAATCCAATTCCAGATTATTGCGCTCTTCCTCATTTTTTACATGAGGTAATAATGTTATACCCTTCTCCAGATGAGCAATAGCTTCAGCCATTGCATTTTTCTGACTGGCCTGCTGGCCTGCCTTCAACCAAATTGGAATGGCCTCTAGTGGTTGCCCGGCTTCCGTGTAATGGTGCGCCAAAATCTCCGGTTGGTTCCTGGTGATTTCCACAAATTGATCCTCCAATACCTTTGCTACTTGCAGATGCAATTGATGCCTTCTGCTTTTCAGAAGTGATTCATAGGCGGTATCTTGTATCAGGGCATGCTTGAATTGAAATACAGATTGTTTTCCTTGATGGCTTTTGTAAAATATTTCCGAATCTAATAATTGGGATAAGGATTCCTCGAAATCTCTTATTTCTGATGGAAGTAATGCCTGCAGCATTTCCGGTGTAAATTCACGCCCCAGTACAGACCCTATCTGGGCCACCTCCTTGGCTTTGGATAAATGATCCAGACGAGCCACAAGTGAATCCTGTAGCGTAGAAGGGATGGCCATGGAGGATATAGATCCAATCAATTCAAAACGCTCATCTTCTTCAACTAATAAATCGGACTCCAAAACCATTTTAGTGAGCTCTTCTACGAATAACGGAACTCCCTCTGTCTTGGCCGCAATTTGCTTCAAAATCGCTTTAGGTAATTCTTTTCCTTTTGTCTGATGAAAACAGATTTCGGCCAGATGTTCGGATGACAGCCGTTCAAGCGTAATGTGAGAAACTGTGGTATGCCCTTGCCAGCCTGAGTTAAATCCGGGGCGTGTGCTGTAAAGTGCAAATATGCTTTGGGTTGAGAGTTTTTCTAAAAAGAAGGTCAACCATTCAAGGGTAGAAGCATCTGCCCAATGCAGATCTTCAACTATGAACAGTAGTGGTTGATTCGCTGCTTTATAGAGCAAAACCTGAGTAACACCTTCCATGATCTTCTGTCGCTTGGCAAAAGGGCTCATAAGAAGGGGGGGGTATTTTTTTGATGGAATGGACAAAAATTCTGCAAACAGTGGCATGGCCAGTTCAAAATCGAGAGTAGATTGTTTTAGAAAAAGCTCCAGTTTCTGAAGTTTATTTTCTGAATCGTCTTTGGGTTCAATGTGTAGCAATTCATTTTGAATCATTTCAATAATAGGCTGAAAAGCACTGTTCCTTTGGTGGGCAGAACACCTTGCTTCCAGAAAAAAGCCATCAGACTCTTGTTTTATATACTCTTCTATGGTATCCACCAAGCGGGATTTGCCAATTCCCGCTTCGCCGTTTATCAAAACCGCACTCCCATTTCCCTTTTTTGCTTGTGTCCAGAATTTTTTAAGAAGTGTGAGTTCACTTTCTCGGCCCACCAATGGTGAAAGCCCTTTGCCCTTAGCAATGTCAAGTCGGGTTTTTACGCCGCTTTCTTTCAGGACGTGAAATACTTCCATGGGCTCGGAGATGCCTTTTAAAAAATGAGTCCCTGTACTTTTTACTTCAAACCAGCCCTGTATTAAAGACATGGTTTGTGGACTTACCACCAGCCCATTGTGCGGCGCCAACCCTTCAAGTCGCGCGGCTATATTAACTGTTTCTCCTAGGGCTAAATGGTCGTCTACAATAACAAGTCCGGTATGAATACCAAGGCGGATTTTTATGGCAGTTTTACCTTCATCTACCCATCGTTTATTTGCAGCATTTACGGCCTCAATAATCGCTAACCCTGCCTGAGTTCCAACTTTGGAAGCATCTTCCATTCCTTCCGGATACCCAAAATACACCAAAAGCCCATCCCCCAAATAATTGCCTACATTACCCCCGTAGCGAGTTATTACTTCTTCTGCAATTTGGTGATAATTCAGGATTAACTCTCTGTAATCTTCCGGATCCATTTGTTCTGAAAGTGGTGTGGAATCTACCAGATCACAAAAAAGAATGGTAAGTTGTCTTCGCTCGGCTATATTTTTTGCACTCCGCTTTTCACTTCCCTGTGTAATATCAAAACGTACACCACAGGAATTGCAGAATTTGGCCTCGTCGGGGTTTTCATGACGGCATTGATGACATACTTTCATCTTATAACCATTTGGAAACTTAGTAATGGAGGAACACCAATAAGATAGGGATAATTAAAGATCTTTTCAAATTATTTAACAGCCAATACTTTGGTCCTATAAATGGATTTAAAAGGGTAAAGCCTTTAATAAACAATGGCTTGGAAAGGCTATAAATCATTAGATGTATCCTTACTAACCGCTAAACACTACCACTTATTTTATACGGTATATTATGCAGCCAAACATTATGGAGTATTACAATAGTACATATAAATAGTTACTGGAATCCTAAGCAAGAATTATGAATAAAAGGAGCAAATCTTTCTCCTTTCAATGACGCTGTACGGATTCAAAATCCTTTCAAAAGATGACCAATGCGATACCACATTCTCAAAAGGTAAGTTTCCGGATATTGTAATATAAGGTAATTCGGCGAGGTTTAATAAGGCCAAATAATCAGGCTAAAATGCCCAGGGGTATGTTTCGGGCAGTTGCAATTTATCTACATACACATCCATAGCATGTACTCCTTCCGAAGTATCGATGTAAATAAAGGCATCATAACGTTCGGGCATAACCGAGGGTACGTAATTTCCTGTTTTCTCATAGTGCGGGTGGTAAACCACCCCAATGGCGCGGTGCCCGATGGTTTCTTTAAAGAGGCTGTTTCCCTTTAATTCATCCATAAATAACAATTGATCCCCTTTTCCTGTTTGGTGCAATAGCTGTTCCCAGGAACCTTCGATGGCCTCCGGTAGATGCATATTCCTCATGGGCGCGCCCCATTCGGCGCCCGCTACGACCGTACCTTTGTACGATCCAAAACCTACTATTTTGGGGTTGTGGCCAGGTAGTTGCTGGCGCACCAACTGACCCACATTTACGCTACCGTCCAATGCCATGTCCGTTGCCCTGGCATCACCTACATGGGTGTTATGTTCCCAGATAATCGCCTTTGAATCGGGGCCGTGAAAATGGAGCAAGCGCTTTAGGGTATCCATCATATGATGGTCGCGCAGGTTCCATGAACTTTGGTTGGCATTTACCATGCTGCGGTAATAGGCTTCTGCATTTTTAGCGATATAGGCATTCTGTTCCATATTCAGTGAGGCCTCTATATCAGTATTGAAATGTTGGGCACGGTTTTTAATATCCTGAAGTAATGTTACCACTTCGGTTTCGCAGGTTTTGGGCAGAAAACGCTTTAAAGATCTTGCGTAGGCCATACCCTTTTCATCGCCGAAAGGTTCAAAACAGCCCAGGGCCCTTTTAGCGGAAGGCACTAAACTAAGATCGTGGGTCATCAGATAGTCGATGATGGCTTCCATGGATTCCCATAGGCTATAAACGTCAAGGCCGTAGATACCCACCCTTTCATTGGCTTGTAGCTTTTCATTGTGCGCGTGCAACCAGTTGGTCAGGGCCTCTATTTCCCAGTTGGCCCACATCCATGTAGGCCATCGGTTGAATTCCTTTAATACTTTTACTGAACTGCTATGACAGTTTTCATAGTGTTTTACATATCGGTTCACCCGATAAAAATCGGGCCAATCACCCTCTACAGCAATAAAATTAAAACCGTGTTCTTCAATTAACCTTTTGCTTATGGCCGTACGCCAGGTATAATATTCGTGGGTGCCGTGAGATGCCTCGCCCAATAACACCACTTGTGAATCCGAGAGCTTTTCTATCAGGGGATCTAAATCCAAAGCATTCTCCAATTTCTTGCTTACTTTATCGAGAATCGCTATTCTTTGTTCCGAAGTATTCATGCAGTTATTATTTTAAATGGATTTGGATATAGTATCCGCCTCAACCTGTGCGTTCGTTAATATTTCCAGTTTCTTATTGGCATTGCTCAAGATTTTGGCGTTTTTGCCAAAATCTTTCCAGGGATTTGGCTTTTCCCTCAATCGGTCAAAAATCGTATGTATGGTATAAGCACGGGAATTGGGCATTTCGGCTAATTCGTCCCAACTTATAGGCACGGCGACCGGGGCACTTTCAAACGCCCGAATGGAAAATGGACAAACCGCCGTTTGCGCATACGAATTCCGAAGGTAATCCAGGAACAAGCGACCCTTGCGTTGATCTTTTCGCATTTCTATGGTAAAATCTTCGGGATATTTCTCAGCCAAATACCGGGCTACTTTTTTTGCAAAATGGCGTACTTCATCAAAATTTTCAACGCACATCAGGGGAATGACCAAATGAACACCTTTGGAACCTGTGAGCATCACATAGGTTGAAAGTTTCAATTCTTCCTCCAATAAGTTCCGAAGTATTTGGGCAGCATTCATGACCGACTTAAAATTTTGGCCCGAAGGGTCAAGGTCAAAAATTAACTTGTCCGGGTAATTCAGTTTATCTGTCTTGCTCAAGGTAACATGAAAGGTAATTGTACCTTGCCCTGCCAAATACCGCAAAGTCTCCTGGTCGTTGCAGATAACATGGTTTACCCAACCACCTTCCTTCTTGATTTTTTCCGTCTTGATCCAATTAGGAAAATAGTCGGAGGCGTTCTTTTGATAAAAACCTTGTTTTGCTATCCCGTTTGGAAACCGGTTCATCGTCAGCGGACGGTCCTGTAGATAGGGCAACATATAATCCGCAATTTCTTCATAATACCTAATAAGGTCTCCCTTGGTTATACCTGAAACGGGAAAATAAATTTTGTCGCTATATGGATTCTCAACAGATTTCATCCTTTCTTCTATTAAGCTTACTATCTGGGCAAATTCAGAATATAATTTTACTACGGAGTTATTTCCGTCCTTGGTCCCTGCTCATGATAAACCGCAGTGGAAAGCTGTTTAATTCAATAATTCATTTACCTTAAAAGTAGCCTTAACAACAATCATTCAAAATGACGCACATCAGTCAGGCAGACTTTTAATATGCTTTTGTCTTACCCTAAAAACCACTCAGACTGATCCTAATCATTTCACCGAACGGTTTATGTTCGCACTTTTGTTTAATAAAATATCAATAAAATGGAAAACACGAGAACGTATTACAAAAGCCAGAAGGAGTTCCGGGTATTTGTGGCGAGTACTTTTTCTGATTTGGTCAAGCATAAGGAAATGGGCGAGAAAAAGGCATTTAACGAACTGTTGTTAAAAACCTTGCCCCAGGTAAATCGGTATATCGTGAAAAGATTGAATACCGCGATATCAAAAGGAAACCTACCCCGGGGAAAATACAAACCTGACGATTTTGTAGATCAATTGTTCATCACGGCATATGATCATTTTGATGAGGTCAAAAATGAAAAAGACTTGTACCCATGGTTGTTCAAAAAGGCCGATGACCTGTTGAAAGATACCATTGTCGAGGAGGAATTCGATGAGGTTTTCTTTCAGAACATCGATGATTTTTCAAAACCCGCCTGGGATGCTATGGAAGAAAAATTCTCTACCGATGGCGATGGCGATCTGGTTATGATGGAAGAATTGGATGATATATCCTACAGGAAGCACGATTATATATTGAACCAAGTTTTTGTGGAAGATGACAATAATGATTTGATTGCCAAACTAGACAGGGAGTGGGGCGAAGAGAATATCAGGAAGCATGCCGAAATGGTATTGTACCATTTGCCACTGCCTATGCGCAAGATATACGAACTTGCAACAGAACACCATTTTAATGTCGAGGAAATCGCGGAAATAACAAATCAAAGCCTTCAGGAAGTGAAACAACTTTTAGAAGATGCACGTAAGGCACTCAAAACCAGTTTTTATATCAGGAACAAAGAAATCAATCAATAATTACTACCATCATGAACACAAAAGCATTAAAAAAAGGCACAGATTTTTTATTGGGTGTAGGCTTAGACATTCTACATAGAGAGAGTATGGAATGGTTAGAGACCGTTGCCTTCTGGAAACACGAGACTAGGTTCTTCGCAGATCTGTTACGCAATAAAGATGGCGGGGAAATGGAATATGGGAAAATGCTAGTTAATCTGGACAAAATCCATGAGAATCTCTTCAATTATCTGGCGGAAGATATTATCAGTCATGAAAAAATATTGGCCCGTTTAGAAAAAGGCGAAAAAGGAATCGCGGATGTCGATTACAGAGATAGACACCAAAACCTAAAAAGACGTATGCAACTTTTTACAAGTGATTTCCGTGAGTTTAAAAAAATAGTCTTTGGGTATGTCAAAAAACTTTGAACTTAAGGTCTAAGAAGTAGAAATCGGCATATAAATTTTAAGGAATGACTATGGAAATCAACATTTTCATAAAAGAATACCGGACAACGGAAAGCATTCCCTCGATTTATAGAAAACACCCATGATATTTATAAACTTTAAATCCGCTTATAAAGAATGTCCTTGTCTTTACTTTAAATAGGTCACTATCCAAAAACAGTTTATGGCCATTTATATCTTTAAGAGAAAATGGCCTGATAAACAGCTCTTTTTTAGCACGATATTGCTACATATACCTTGAAAGAAATCTAAAAAATTCTTTTTTCAAATCTGCATAGATCTGTCGTTGGGTCTCCATACGGTTTCTGAATTCCAGATGTTTTTTTACGAGTATGGTATCCAAAGCATCTTGTCCTGTTTTTGTTTGGGCGGCTATACGAATCTCATGTTGCTCAATTGCTTCCTGCAAATCGTCTATGACCCTACCATGCAGGATAAATTCATTTTGATAATGTTCCAATTGCGCTAATACGTTGTTATCGGTCCATCGATTTACAAGTTCACTTAGCCTGTTTTTAAAGGATTTTAACTCGTCTTCCCAAAATGCAAGTTCGGAGCCCCATTGTCGGTGTTCAAAATGTAGGTCTTCATTAAAGAGTACTTCTTCCGGTTTTTGTGTTTTTTCCATGATGACTTTATTTTTATTAGTTTATTCAGTTCTATAATTTCATTCCTCGCTCTCTACCAGTTTTTTTACACCTCTTTTTCCCAATATCTTCTCCAGATCCTCTTTTTCAACCACTTCTTGTTTTAAGAGGAGCTGCGCTAGTTTTTCCAGTTCTTCACGATGTTTCAACAGTAAGTTTTTTGTTCTTTTATAGGCCGTAGTCACTAGCTCCTTTACTTCCTTGTCTATCTGCTGCGCCATATTTTCGCTATAGGGTTTCCCCAATAGCCGTTCATTTTGTCCAGAGGAGTCGTAGAAACTGATAGGGCCTATCTCCTCATCCAGACCATAGTAGGCTACCATGGTATAAGCTTGTTTCGTTACTTTTTCTAAATCATCCAAAGCTCCTGAGGATGGCTCATTAAAAATAATATCCTCGGCGGCACGGCCACCTAAGGAGGCACAAATCTGGTCCATAAATTGCGATTTTGTCACAATTTGCCTTTCTTCGGGCAGGTACCAGGCGGCACCTAAAGATTTCCCTCGCGGAATGATGGACACCTTAACCAAAGAATCTACATTTTTAAGGTACCAACTGACCACGGCGTGCCCTGCCTCGTGATGTGCCACGATTTCTTTTTCTTTGGGCGAGATAATCTTGCTTTTGCGTTCCATACCACCGATGACCCGATCACGGGCATCCAAAAAATCTTCTTGTTCTACTGTCTTTTTTTTCTTTCGGGCCGCGATCAGTGCAGCTTCATTACAGATATTGGCGATGTCGGCCCCTGAAAATCCTGGACTCAATTTGGCCAGCAGTTCCACATCTACATTTTTTGAAAGTTTTAGTGGACGCAGGTGTACACCAAAAATTTCTTTCCGTTCCTCTTTGGTGGGCAGTTCAAGATAAATATGGCGGTCGAACCTTCCAGGGCGCAGCAGAGCCTTGTCCAGCACATCAGGACGGTTGGTGGCAGCCAATACGATAACTCCTGTATTGGGGCCGAAGCCGTCAAGTTCCGTAAGCAGCTGGTTCAAAGTGCTTTCTCGTTCATCATTGGCCTGGAACGCATTGACTTTGCCACGGGAGCGACCCACGGCATCTATTTCATCGATAAATATGATACTCGGTGCTTTTTCTTTGGCCTTTTTAAAGAGGTCGCGTACTCTGGAGGCTCCCACACCCACAAACATTTCTACAAATTCGGATCCCGACATGGAGAAAAAGGGAACCTGAGCCTCGCCCGCAACGGCTCTGGCCATTAAGGTCTTTCCTGTTCCGGGAGGACCTACCAACAATACCCCTTTGGGTATTTTGGCCCCGAGCTTCGTATAGGTTTCGGGATTTTTTAGAAAATCCACCACTTCCATGACTTCTAACTTGGCCTCTTTTAAACCTGCAATATCTTTAAAGCTTGCTGAGCTTTTGGTGTCTTTTTCCGAAACATGGGGTGTTGATTTCCCAAAATTGAAGAGCGGATTTCCACCTGCACCTCTGCCACCCATTCTCCGTAGCATGAATAGCCAGAACAAAATGATAATCCCAAAGGGCAAAAGCCAGGACAGAATACCTATCAAACTGGTACGGGACTCATATTGTACATTTATTTTTTCTGAAGGGGAAAAATCTTCTTGGGCCCGTTGTAATTTGTCCTCAAAAGTCTCTACCGATCCGATGGTCATGCGGTATTGTGGCCCTACTTCAGCACTGAACAATTTTTCACTAACCTCTTTGTGCATTGGGTCGCCCAAGCGGTCTTTTTTGATATGGATTTCCGCGAATTCTTTGTTTACTACCACAATTTTTGCCACCTCCTGTTGTGCCAAAAGAGTGTCTTGCAAAAAAGACCAATTGATTTCTTTAGTGCCGGAAACAGGATTGGAAAGAATTGAAAACCATAATAATAGTCCGAAGAACAAAAAGTAGAGCCAATTGAAACCGTATCCCCCATAGGGCGGTTTGGGGTAGTTTTTATTGCTTCCCGAAGTTTTGGATTTTCCTTTGTTATTTTTATTAGACACTTGCTTCATTCATTTCTTAAACTGCACATTGATATAATGCTTCTTTGGTATCTTCCCGCAGAACTATCGCAAAATTATTCTAAATGCAGGTATTCTAATATGATGTAGGTCATTTCCAATTTCTCTATTCTCGCTTTAATTTGTTATTGAAATTAAAAGTGATGGAAAACAAAGCGCTATTTAAATCAGGAATACTATTTATTATAGTCATCGTTTTATTGTTATTGGCAAGATGTGGACCAGTTGTAGTTACTTCCAGGCCCAACAATCCGCCGCCGCCCTGGTTTTATCCAAACCGGGTAGAGGTGGTGCGCTATGTCTATTTTCCCGAATACATGATTTACTATGATCTGTCGGCAAGAACCTATCTGTATTTAGACGGAGATCTTTGGGTGCGGCGAAACGTTTTGCCACCGCGTTACCAAAGCATCGATTTAAGACGATCCCGATATGAGCGGATCCAAAATTACAATGAGGATAACATTCGGAGGTACCATGACGAGAATAATTCCAATCGGGGCAGGAGCAATAGGAATACGCCGGGAAGCAACAGAAACACAGGTAAATGAAATGGTTTTATAACTGTCGAATTAATAAAAAGCCATTATATTAATGTCAAAAAAAAAACAGGAAGCCGAAACTTCCTGTTTTTCATAAAGAATGGGGATTCATCAACACTTTTTTATCAATCTCTTAAACCATTTTATTGCTAAAACGACCTAAACGATCGATTGGAGTACCAACTGCATCCGTTTCCTTTACTATGACCTTTACCATTTTGCAATGATGCCGATCAATACTTTAAAGAAACTGGAACATTTGCATGTTCCAGTTTCCAAGAAAGTGTAAAAACCACCTTTGACCGCTTTGCGTAATTTTGAGTGAAACCTATTGCTAGGCCATAGCTAAAACCACACGGCATGGGGCATTTTCGACACCTTCTTTTACTAGACCTTATTACTCCCCACGAATAATAAGTTTAGTGTTTTTTATGATATGCAGAAGTCGTTCAGACTTCGTTTTCAAAGAACTATTCCATTCAGCTAAGATGCTAAACTAAGTAATGACATCCAAGTTTAACATGACCTTCGTCAGTTCAATACTATTTTTTGAAAAAGAAACCGGAACACCCAAATGTTCCGGTTTCCCGGAAGATGCTTTCTGATCCGATTACCGCTTACACTGACCTCAACAAAATTTATCGCTAAACCTTATCGTGGTTCAAATGGTCTAAAGGAGCGTCATGCCTCTTCCATCCTGTCAAGCCTAACCCCCCCGAGTAAGGCTTGTAAATTTTTCAATGAACTTTATTATTCTTAAATAAGAGACAAAAATAAAAGGTCAATTTCTAGTTCCAAATGACCTAGATCAGTTTGGGGATTTTTTTCGTTTTTTTAACACTATTATTTTCTATCCACACATAAAGATTATCCGCATCTTCCTTATTACAAAGTTGTGTGCCAGGATGAAGCGTAGCGGCCGTACCACATGCTACGCCATATTTTACGGCTTCCCCTAATGATTTTCCATGGGATAGGCAGAATACCATACCAGCCACCATACTGTCGCCTGCGCCAATGGTACTTTTTTGATGTACCGTAGGGGCGGGAATATATTCTATTTCATTTTTGGTCGCCCATAATGCACCTTTCGCACCTAAGGAAACCACGAGTACTTTACAACTAATTTCTTCAAGGAGCCTTTTGGCCAAAGGTTCCAGTTCCATAGCCGAAATGGATGCTACATGCAGAATATTGCTCAGCTCACCCAAGTTGGGCTTCATTAGAAAAATGTTAGCCTTCATGCTGGGAAGCAATGCTTCTCCGGAAGTATCCATCACTAGTTTCGCTTCCTTTTTATCCGTAATTTTCGAAACTTGTACATAAAAATCAGTTGGCATTTTGGGCGGCAATTTTCCACTGGCGACTAAAAAATCGTCTTTTTGTAAATTTTCCTCCAAAAGGGTCAGTACCTCCTTCCATTCTTCTTTTTTTACGATGGGTCCCGGCACTACAAATCGGTATTGCAACTGGGTATTTGTATCTGTTACGGAAAGGTTTTCACGGGTCCACCCCTCAATAGGAACTACTTTTTGTTCGATGTTATTATTGGATATTAGTTGCTGCAAGTGCATTCCCATTGGGCCACCCGACAAATACATACAAAGCGATTTACAGCCTAGGTTCTTCAAAGCCCTTGAAACATTAATACCTCCACCTCCCGCATAGTAGACAGGTGTTTTGCATCTCAATTTTTTGTTGGGCACAATGCCTGCCACAGAGGTGTCTTTATCGACCACAGGGTTCATGGTCAGGGTGATGATCTTATTCATTTCAATGTTTATTTATTAACCGTTATTACTTGTTCTGTACTATCACAACTATTTTTTGGCTTGCGCAGGAGGTAAATAACATAATTAAGGTAATCGCTACTATTTTTATTGTTTTCATTTTAACAAAGTTTGTTCCTTAAAAATTCTGGCATAAAGGAAGTTACATTGACGCTAATCAGAAATGATATAAATCATTCCTTACTCTCCATTGGCAGTTTCGTGGATAAAATAAGTTCAGACCACTTTTTTCCATGCTGGGGATATGCTTTACATGGTTCTGGTTTGGTAAGGGATGTACAGGAATGGGGGTGGCCGGAAGGTGAATTTTCCTTATTTGAAAGAAAGTTCACATTTTAGATAGGATTATTCTTTCAATAAGAACTGTTTTTGTATCTTCTATACCCCAATTCATATTGCTTATGACACGCATTCTTATTATTGAAGATGATGTGGGCATTCGCGGGAATACCGCAGAACTTTTACAGCTCGAGGGCTACCTTGTAACTACCGCTTCGAACGGTAGGACGGGTCTCGAAAAGATTAAGTGTGAAACCCCGGACCTTATACTCTGTGATATTCTTATGCCGGAGATGGATGGTTTTGCGGTACTTAGACATGTGGCGCAAGATCCTGATCTGAAAAGAATACCGTTTATTTTTTTCAGTGCAAAATCGGAAAAGTTGGATGTTAAGGCAGGGATCGATGCCGGTGCCGATGATTACCTAACCAAACCGTTTGAACTTGAAGACCTTTTAATTACTATTGAAAAATACCTAAAAAAGCAGGAAATTTCTTAGACCCTAACATCTTAAAGAATATTGCTGGCATGATAGGTCGTTAATTGTGCACTATGGCTATCACAATAATTTCAACCTACTGATTAAAATCATTTTGAGTTCTCTTTGATTTAGGTATTTTGCCTCAAAATAGTTGAGTCATGAATACTTCCGAAAAACATCCACTTCCTAAAAAAGACTTTGAAAACCTGGCCGAAATACGCAATCTTAATTGTGTTTCGATATTCCTGCCCATGGATAAAAAAGGCAAGGAACAGAACATGCATTTGGCGCAAGCTTTGCTTAGACAATGTATCAACGAAGTACAGAAAACGTTGATGGAACATCAAATGCATATGAATGAAATAGAGGAATATCTCCGACCTGTAGAGCAGCTTCTAGAGAAGGTGCAACTGTGGCGGAACCCCTCCGATGGATTGGCTATTTTTTTGGATTCAGAGAAGGGAATGAGATATTATTTGGTTCCCATACCGTTCGAGGTAAAGACTTACGTAGCGGGCCATTTTTATCTTTTGCCCCTGCTACCATTATATTATAACGATGGGCTTTACTATCTATTGGATCTTAGCCAGGATTATGTAAAACTGTATGAAGCGTCACGGTACTCTTTTAAGGATCTGCATCTGGAGGATTTAGCGCCGGGACAGTTGGAGGATGCCGTTGGGTCCGATTATGAACAAAAGAACTTGCAGTTCAGAAGCGGGCAGGCTACGTACGGGGCATCGTTTCACGGTCAAGGCGCGGGAAAGGATGATGAAAAGGATGAATTGTTGCGGTATTTCAGGATGCTGGACGAAGGTGTAAAAAAAATCGCGTCAGATTCGAAGGCTCCCTTGGTACTTTCATGTATCGATAGGCTCTACAAGCTGTATGCCGAAGCGAATACGCATCACAATCTGTATGATAAGCACCTGTCAGGGGACCCCGAATATAAAAAGGATGATGAAAAACATCAGGAATCCTGGGCGCTGGTTGAGGAATATTTTCGGGGACCTCAGTTTAATAAGATTAACCAGTTCAACGAATTATACCATACGCATAAGACTTCTTATGAGATAGATGTCATTGTTAATGCTGCTATCAATGGCAAGATTGACACACTCTTTATAGAAGAAGGCGGCGATGTATTCGGCATTTATGATAAGAAGGACAATGAAGTCACAATAGACCAGAAAAATGAAATTAACAATGTATCACTAGCCAATTTGGCGGCCCTGCTAACTTTTGAACAAGGGGGTGAAGTGTATTTTTTGCTTCCTGAACAAATGCCCGTAAAGGAAAGTCCGATGAACGCTGTTTTTAGGTTTTGATGGTTGCCAGGGAAAATACACCGTATTGAACAATTCGATTCTCGTGAGATTGATTCTACTCCTAGTGAGGCTTCATCAGTAATTTAATTTTGGAGCGATTCGCACCGAAGTTCAGCTATTGATTATTAAAGAACAGGAACTTAATTTATAAATTAATAAAAACAAATAATTATGTCAGTATTAAAAGTTGTTGAAATTTTAGGAAATTCTACGGAAAGTTTTGAAGATGCCGTAAAAAATGTTATTACCGAAGTCTCAAAAAGTGTTAGAGACATCAAATCGGTCTACGTGCAAGACATGCAGGTAGCCGTAGCGAATAATAAGATTTCCGAATATCGTGTAAATACCAAAGTAACTTTCGAAGTTTTGGAACACTAAAATTGGTTGACCTGAATTAATTTGGTTGATTCGATAAGGTATCGTGGAAAAGCTGAATTTGCTTTAGGCGGTGCCTTGTCTTTTTAGTAACATCCCTGGCTGGTATCCTAATCAGCGTCCTGATTAATACTCCTAAAAACTTGCCCCTATTGACACAGATCATTGCAGCTGGACTTAATTCTAATGATATTTAA
>Ga0316198_10000855_pt1 | contig 16963 bp, 15 predicted proteins | sample OudBieAanoxic_MG_FD_204935 | JGI IMG/M metagenome (GOLD analysis project Ga0316198, IMG submission 204935) | Coastal sediment microbial communities from Oude Bieten Haven, Netherlands - site A anoxic | ecosystem: Environmental > Aquatic > Marine > Coastal > Sediment | place: Netherlands...
ATCGAGAACCGGTAGGCATTCAGGTTCAACGACTGCATGAGGGCGATGTCGTCGCGCCAACGGTGGTAGTGGTCGCAGGCGACGTCACCGGTGTCGCCGTTCTTCACACGTCCCGGGGTGTGTGAAAAGCGATCCCAGATGCTCTCGCCGCGACCGTCCTCATCGACTGCACCCTCGATCTGGTACGACGCGGTAGCACTGCCCCAAACGAAACCCTCGGGGAAGTCATACCTTGTCATGGCCCCCCGCTCTCTGCGATGTGATCCGATCGAGTGCTCATGCGTCGAGTTCAGACAGGCGGTGGAACGAGTCTCTCAGCGCGGGATAGAGGTCCCGGTAGACCTGGTACACCTCGTCGTACACGGCAGTGCCCTGCCCAGGTTCGGTCATCTCTCCGACCTCGACGGCGACCTCGCAGGCTTCCGCGACCGAGTCGAACGCTCCAGCGCCGACAGCGGCAAGCATGGCCGCTCCGTGGGCGGCCGATTCGGCGGTGCCGACGACCCGAACCGGTAGCCCGATCACGTCAGCGATGATCCGGAGCCACAAGTCGCTCGACGCACCTCCACCGGAGACTCGTACTTCGCCAAGTTCCATCTCGGCGGCCATCAACTCGACGGAGTCCCTCAGGCCGAAGGCGACACCTTCCATCACGGCACGCGCCATATGTCCGAGTCCGTGACGAACCGTCAGACCAACGAACGCTCCCCGTGCGAGTGGATCAGGGTGTGGTGTGCGTTCGCCGGTGAGATACGGGAGGAATACCAAGCCGTCGGAACCCGCGGGGACCTGAGCGGCAGCGTCATTGAGCTCGTCGTACGTGAGGTCGGGAGCGAACGTCTCCTTGAACCACTTGTAGCTGCCGGCGGCCGAGAGCATCACACCCATGAGATGCCACATGCCCGGCACGGCATGGCAGAAGGCGTGGAGTCGGCCTGCGGGTTCCACGACCGGGCGATCGGCGGCGGCGAAGACCACACCGCTCGTCCCGACGCTCATCGCCACAACACCAGGGGCGACAGCACCGACTCCCACGCCGTTTGCGGCCTGGTCGCCGCCACCGGCCATCACGGGAGTACCCGGACCGAGGCCGGTGAGCGCGGCAGCTTCATCGGTAACGACGCCTGTCACGTCGGGGCCCTCGAACGTCGGTGGCAACCACTCCATCGGGATGTCCAGAACACGGGCCACTTCTGCCGACCAATCGCGAGCGGCGAGGTCGAAGAGGATGGTCCCCGAGCCCCCGGCGCGATCGCTGGCGTACGTGTCGGTGAGCCGGAATCGGACGTAGTCCTTTGGCAACAAGACGTGGGCAACACGAGCAAACACGTCCGGTTCGTTGTTGCGCACCCACAGGATTTTGGGAGCGGTGAATCCGGTCAGGGCGTCGTTGCCCGTGATGGTGATGAGCTCCTCTTGACCGACACGTTCCCGAATCTCGTCACACTCCGCCTGTGTTCGCTGATCGTTCCACAGGATCGAGGGGCGAAGGACCTCCCCCGTGTCGTCGAGGAGCACCAATCCATGCATCTGGCCGGTGAGACCAATCCCTGCCACAGCGTCCCCTTCAATTCCGGCTTGTGCCAGTGCGTCGCGGATGGCGATCACGGTGGCATCCCACCAGAGGTGTGGCGACTGCTCCGACCAGAGGGGCCGAGGCGTTTCGAAGTCGTATTCAGACCGCCCGATGGCGACAACTGCCCCCTGATCGTCCATCAGCAGCGCCTTGGTAGCGGTTGTCGATGAGTCGATCCCAATGAAGTAGTTCACAATCCCAGAACCTCCGGTTCGGCCGGTAGAGACTCGAGAACGTCGGGGACCGTGTCCTCAGAAACGTCGAGCAGCGTCCAGATCTCGCGATGCACGGCTCGTTTCCCCGGTTGCAGTGTGACGAGCGGTCCGAGCGTCTCCATCTCGATGAATCGCTCATCCCGATAGCACTCCACGCTGACACCACGATCGACGTACAAATCGCGGTCCCGATGAAGAGCCGACCACTTGACGAACAACTCGTCGCCGAGCGCGTAGGCGATCCACCCCGCACGATTGGGAAGACCGACTTTCGATTTGGACGGGCGGTCGGATGCGAAGACCGTCACCTGTTCCTGACTGATTGTGACCTCGGGTTCCGATAGATCGGTATACGGCCACAGCACGATGTGGCGGTTCGGGAGCACACCGTCCTCGTCCGCAGGGACCCGCTGTTGCGGTAGATACGCCCTTCCGCCGGGAACCAGTTGGGTGATTGCCCATGGTGCCAAGCGCACGGGGGTCCAGCCTTCATTGCGTAGTTCGTGATCCACGATGGTGAAGTCGCCGTGTTGCGAAACCGAAATCGCCTTGACGATGGCATCACCGCCGAGATGCCCAACCAGCTCACAGCCACCGTCCGCGACCGTGACTTCGACGGGAACGTCGTCCGGCTCATACGCAATTGCCGGCACTTCTGGAGCACGCCACAGTCGATGGCCCCCAAGGAACCGATACGTTCCAATCGCGGGATGCTCAATCACGTCATCCGGAAGCGAGGCGAAGAGTTGAGGACCGCCGTGTCGCGCATAGCCGAGGATCCGAGGACCGGCGTTCACAGCAACCGAGATCTCGACCGGGCCGAGGTCGACTGTCTGTGTAGTGATGGTGACGGGAGTATCACCCATGGTCAGGACACCTCAAGCGTGCTGAAGAAGGTGCGCTGCGGATCCACGATGACCGGCCCCACGAGTTCAACTTCAACGGAGCCGCTCACGTCGACGGACGATGTACCGGCTGAGATGGTCACGGAACCTGGATGAGTCGCGTATCGCATCTCACGATCGTAGAACCCGAACAGATCGGCAGCGAGTTCGAATGTCAGCGTTCGAGATTCCCCCGGTTCGAGGTGGATTCGCTTGAACCCGATCAATTCACGGACTGGACGCGTCACGGGAGCCGATTCTCGCCTGGCGTAGATCTGCACAACCTCGTCGCCCACCATCGCACCAGTGTTCGTTGCGGTCACCACCACGCTGACGACGCCGTCCGTCTCCACCACGGACGAGGCGAGCTGAGGCTCCGAAACACTGAACGACGTGTAACTCAAACCGTGCCCAAACGGATAGAGCGGCGTGTTCGAAGCGTCGACGTACTCCCCTCTCAAGCGGGACCGCCCGCCCGTCGGTTTGTGACCGTGGTAGATCGGGATCTGACCGACGTTGCGTGGGATCGTGATCGGGAGTTTGCCCCCAGGGGACACATCTCCAAAGAGAACGCTCGCAACTGCCCCGGCGCCGTGCTCACCCGGCAGCCATACGTGGAGAACGGCCTGGGCTCTGCTCACATCTGGTGACAGGGGACGTCCGCTCACCAGGACGAGCACCACGGGGGTACCCGTGGCCGCGACGGCGGCGAGCAACTGCTCTTGGACACCAGGGAGGTTGATGTCGGTGCGATCGCGGAACTCACCGGTGGTGGCGTCGAGCGTCATGCCCGACTTCCCTCCCATGAACAGCACGGCGATGTCTGTTTCGGCAGCCAGAGCGACGGCTGCTGCAAACCCCTCGGTTGAAGTACCGCTGAAGCTGCACCCGCGGGCGAACCGGACCTCGACCGATTCACCGGCACGCCGAACGACGGCGTCGAGCAGGGTCGATACGCCGCGTAGGTCGGGCTCCGGCAAAGGTTCGTTCGGAGCCGGACTGAACGCGTCGGCCGAGATTCTCGCTTCTTCCATGACCTCGAGGGCAGCGGCAAACGAGTAGTCGCCGAGGAGCAGACGGGCATCATCTGCCGACGGCCCGATGACGGCAATTGAGCCCACCTGATCTCCCAGTGGGAGGACGGCCCCCTGATTCTTCAGGAGCACAAAGCTCGATTTGGCTGCAGTCCGCGCGAGTGTGGCGTCATCGGCCGATGGCTTCATGCCGGTCGATGGGACCGTCGGATCTTCGAACAGGCCGAGCTCGAACTTCTGACGCAGGACCCTGGCCACACTGCAATCCACGACCGCTTCGTCAACGCGACCCGACTCGACCGCAGCCTTGAGGGGCTCCCTATATCCGGTGGTGTTGGGCAGCTCAACATCAACTCCGGCCTCGAGCGATGCCGCTGCCGCCTCGGTGAGCGTGGGCACGAGGCGGTGTGTGGCCACCAACTCCTCGACGCCGTTGTAGTCCGACACCATCGTCCCATCGAATCCCCAGCGAATCCGAAGTGTGTCCACCAGCAGATCCCGATTGGCAATACACGGGATCCCATCAATCTCGTGATAGGCGTGCATGAACGATTTCACTCCTGCCACACGAACGGCTGCCTCGAACGGAGAGAGATACACCTCGCGGAGTTCGCGAGGGCCGATGTGCGGCGGCGCCGAATTCATCCCACCCTCGGGAGCACCATGTCCGGCAAAGTGCTTGGCGGTCGCAATGACGCCACCCTCGTTTCCACCCGCTTGCAGCCCTCGAATGGACGAGACTCCCATACACGCCACGAGATAGGGATCCTCTCCCGAGGTCTCCTCGACTCTTCCCCATCTCGGGTCCCGACACACGTCGAGCACCGGCGCGAGCCCCTGGTGAGCACCACCCGCCCTCATCTGGCGAGCGATTGACCGACCTATTGCGAACGAGACGCTCGGATCCCACGTGGCAGCAACACCGATGCCCTGCGGAAACACCGTGGCGCCGTTCGCCATAACGCCTGCAAGACACTCTTCGTGCACGATGGCCGGAATGCCGAGCCGCGTCCGGGTCCGCAGGTCGTGTTGGATGGCGTTTGCAGCCTCCGCTACCTCCTGAGGCTCCAACGCCGACGCTCCGGCAATCCGTGAGATCTGGCCGATCCCGTGCTCCATGACCTTCGCTGCACGATCAGGATCGAGCTCGGTGCCATCCAATATCTCGTACACGTAGGTGCTGCCGAGTTGTGCCAGCTTCTCATCAAGCGTCATTCGTGCCAGCAGATCGCGCACCCGCTCATCAACGGAGAGCGAGGCGTCTCGATAGCGGCGGTTCATGACGTGGTGGCGCCTCGTGCTCGGGTACTCGCTCATGATACGGAGGCGCGGCATTCGAGGGCGAGGGCTTCGCCGGCAGGCTTCAGCTATCGGCCCCCCGCTGAACGCTCGAACGGGATCCGGCGAGCGGGCTCCTGCCCGAATAGATGCCACGAGACCCAAGACCAGCCTGAGCGGACCAACAGGATGGCCGGCACTGCAACGAGAAGCGCTCCGGCAATCATCCGGAACGGCTCAACCCAGTCGGTGAACTGTTCGCCGGCGGTGAGGACATCGACCGTTGCGGCCCACGGAGTTCTGGCAATCCACGCCCAGGCCATGGTCACAGCGACGCCGAAGACCAGCACGATCACCACACGGCGTATCACCGTCATTTGGCGCCACCCAGTCTCGAGATCGGCTTGAAGACGAACCGATCGGCTGTGTGGCCGATCCAGCGCCAGTTCATCGCGAGGTGGATGGCCGTGAGCCAGATCACCCATCCAACGGAAGCGAGGTGGACCCAGAGCCAGAAGGTGCCGCCACCGGGGGTGAACCCAAGCCACGGGAGCGCAACCTCGGAGATGAGGAGGCCGGACACGATGATGGAAGCGAAACCAATGAAGAGGCCGGCCATCAGCAGGTAGTTGACACGGTTCTGGAAGGAGCTTGCCGACATGAAGCGTCTGGTGGTCGTTGCGATCCACTCGCCATGCTGCAGCAGATGAATAACGAAGCCGATTCCGATCAGGATGCCGAGCCACTCGTGGATGGTCAGGCCGGTCAAGGGCACATTGACCACAAGAAGGAAGATCGCGAACAAGATGGCATCAACGATGAGCAGGGACACCGTCCTGCGTCGGCGTTTGGTGGGCCGATCCGATCGAGAAGCATCGTTGAGCCGCTCGGCCGGTGTCGGCGCGTCGTGCTTGAGGTAGGTCGCCATTGAGAGGATATAAACACACCGAGATGTGAACAACGTAGAGACGAGATGAGAACGAGGTGAGAAGAAGACCGCGCGGACTCTCAGAATGTTCACGGGCCGCTCTCATACCCTCCTCATACTCGCGGTGCATAATGCCACCGGAATGAAACATCGATCGATCCCCATCTACTCATGAAGCGCACACTCGCCCTCATCGGCCTCCTCGTCGTTGGCCTCCTCTTGCTGCTCGACCCGGACACCGGGATCGTGACGGCGACGGCCGAGCAGGTCACACAGACGTCGGTAGTCGTGGCGTCGCCGACGGCCACTACTGGTGCTCCTCCCGCGCCGGACACGTCGTCGACGACCACGACTACCGAAGCACCACCGTCCTCGACCACGTCGAGCTCCACCACAGCGACTACCACCGTTGATGCCCCCACGACGACCGAAGGCACTTTCACAGTCGTCGGTGAGTCCTTCGACTCGCCCTTCGGATCGTTTCAGGTGGAGATCGTGGTCGAGGATGGACTTCTCGTCGACGTCGTCACGCTCGAGGAACCCCCGGATCGGCGGTCGCAACGCATCAACGACCAGGTGATACCGATCTACGAAGAGGATGCGATCAGCACACAGAGCTCGGACTTCGACGTCATCTCGGGCGCCACGGTGACGTGGGAAGCCTGGGGAGCGTCGCTCGAGTCGGCGCTCTTCGAGGCTGGGGTGTGACCGACCGTCACTCTCGCCGGGCGGAGCACATCATGGGCACCGCGGTGCTGTTCGACATCCGTGATCTCGGGTTTGATGATCTCGTCGTTGACGAAGCCGTGGCCTACTTGAACCGGATCGAGGCCATCTTCAGCACGTACCGTGCGGACAGCGAGATCTCCCGTATCCGCGACGGTCGCCTCGCGATCAGCGACGCCGATCCTCTCGTGTGCGAGGTCCTCGACACGTGTGATCGCCTCACCGTGGAGACTGACGGTGCATTCGACCACCGCTCAGGAGAGGAACTCGATCCTGCGGGATACGTGAAAGGTTGGGCGATTGAAGGAGCGGCACGGATCCTCGTCGGCGGCGGCGTCGAGTCATTCTTGATCTCTGCGGGAGGAGATGTTGTTGCTCGCGGCGCCCCGCCCGGCAGAGACGTGTGGACCGCAGGAATCCGTGACCCGCTGAATCCTGACGCAGTCCTGGGAACGGTCGATCTTCGAGATTCCGCCATTGCGACGTCGGGTCGCTACGCACGAGGCGGTCACATCTGGGGCACCGCTGGTGAATCCGAGATGTTCTCCGGCGTGTCCGTGCTCGGTCCCGACCTAGGGATTGCAGACGCCCTCGCCACAGCTGTCTTCGCGGCCGGGCTGAGCGACGCTGTTTGGCTCAACCGATTCCCGGACTATGACCTCATCGCCGTCACGACCGACCGCCGCATCCTGCGATCCCCCACCGCACCATTCACAGCCGCCACGAGCACCTAACACCGCGGATACCGAGCACCACGACCGGGACCGTTGGCCCTGGTTCGGCAGCGCCCTCGCGAGGCACGATGGATGTCTCAACAGGGAGGACCCCAACGAACGCTCTCGTCGTGTACGAATCGCTGTACGGCAATACCAAGCTCATCGCCGAAGCCGTCGGCGAAGGCCTCGCCCGGGAGCTCACAACGGACGTTGTGGAAGTCGGTGTCGCCCCCACTGACCCATCCGAGTCGGGCCTGCTCGTCGTCGGCGGCCCGACCCACCAGTTTGGCCTCAGCAGGAAGAGCTCCCGCCAGCAAGGGGCCGACGACTCAGACGAGCCGGTCATTTCGCTCGACATGGGAATCCGGGAATGGATCGGAGACCTCAAGCGCGTCTCCGGTGACATGGCCGCGACCTTCGATACCAGCATTCGCAAGCCCAACCTCCCCGGCTCAGCGGCTCGCGGTGCGGCGAAACGCCTCAAGAAGATCGGCTACCGGATCCTCGTGCCTGCTGAGATCTTCCTCGTTGAAGGTGGGAAGGGCCCCATCACCGACGGCGAACTCGACCGGGCAAGAGAATGGGGTCAAACGGTGGCGCTGAGAGCACTGTCGAACGAGTAGGGAACCTCCCCAGTCGGTTTCTCGGTGAGCCAGGCCATGACGCGTTCGACGACAACCGGATCGCGTGGCAGGTCGAGGTGGCTCACACCACCGAGAACCGCCACAGGTGTGGGGTTCAGATTCTGCCGGTGGCGCTGTTTGCACGAACCACGAGGTCGCCAACCGCGGCACCGAAGGGATGGGCAGGGTCGGCCGTTGCGACACCGGCAACGAAGTGGTGACGAATGCCGGAGGACAGCGGGTGATCGCCCACGGTGTTGCTCAGCAGCACATCCGGGTCGGTTCCGCGCCAGTCGTCCTCTCCAACGGAGCCGAACCTGAGGTCCTTGATTCCCCCACTTCTTCCGTTCAGGAAATCGGCAAGCGGACGAGTATCCGGCGCAAAGGCGAGTGCCCACGCCGCCACGTTGGCAGCCTTCTCGAGAGGTGAACCCCGATGCGGCGTTCCAAGCGTGACAACATCGCGAACATCCCGGAGCCACCTCAGATCAGAGGACGCGGCAATGCCGCACGCGCTCCGGATCACGAGCCCGCCCATGGAGTGGCCGACCAAGGAAATCGACTCCACCGGGGCCGGCCAGTCGGCACGAAGCTCTTCGAGGAGGCTTGCCAGTTGGTCTCCATTGTCAGACACGCGGAGCCCGGAGTTGTACCGAATCGCAACGGGGGTCAGCAGTGGATGCGCCCCGAGTGTCTCCACCAACCCGGGCTCGTCCTCCGAGCCTTCCCAGCATCGCCCGGTCTCGACGAGGCCATGAACCAGGACCACGAGGTGGCCCGTCGCATCCGGGAAGGCCCCTCCAAGATCGGTCGGGAGCACCACCGACGCTCCGCTTCGGTCGCGAACAGACATGGGAATCTCGAGTTGGCCTCCGTAGCGGCCGAGAGCATCACCCCACAGGCCGTTCACCACAGACTGCACGGACTCGGAGGTGGGCGATGTGTCCGGTATCCGGGAATCGAGGATGTGCCCAACAGCTGCACCGCCGACCCGTATCGATCCGTACACCACGTCTGAAACAGCGTCGTGCACACGTTTGACCGGCGTCGCGGCTTGTCCTGCTGCCCCAAACCAACGAGCGGAGATCACGCGGTGCATACCTTGGATGGGGGCGACCACACGTCGGGTCGCAAGGGTTATGGAGTCGGCGACGAGCATGCCGTCTCAGTCCTGGTCGGGTAGGTGAACCGTAGCGTAGGGCTCAGCTTGGACCGCTCTCCGACGGCTACGCATTCTGGGTATTGACTGCTACTGAACAGTTGTTTATACTCTTAAACATGAGTTCAACCGCAACTCTGTCCGGCGAAGGGCCGGTCGCTGACGACCGGACGACAAAGGCGCGAATCCGCGACGCGGCCATCGCCTGTTTCGCCGAGCATGGCCTCGACGGCACAACCGCACGGAAGGTCGCAACCAGTGCGGGTGTCTCGCCGGGGTTGGTGATCCACCACTTCGGATCGATGGACGGTCTGCGGTCCGAGTGCGATCGTCACGTCGCGGCAACCATCCGAGAGTACAAACGCGACGCAATCTCGGCCGGGCCCAACATCGATGTGCTCGCTGCGCTCCGCGGGGCAAACGCAGGGCCAGTGATGGCCTACCTCGCTGCCGTCTTGGTTGATGACTCCCCGATCGTGACGAGTCTTGTCGACGAGTTGGTCGCCGACGCCGAGGGGTACCTCGAATACGGCGTCGAGACAGGCGTGGTGAAGCCGTCTGCTGACCCGCGCGGCCGCGCGGCCGTGCTCTTCCTGTGGTCGCTCGGCGCTCTCGTTCTCCACCGACACGTGCGAAGGATCTTGGGAGTCGACCTCACGAACCCCGACATTGCGAAGGATCCCGCAATCGCAGCCTACGCCGGTCCGGCATACGAGATCATGGGCGAAGGGGTCTTCAGCGAGACCTTCGCCGCCCACCTCCAGGACGTATTCGCCGAATTGGCTACAACAGAAGACCAGCCAACCAATCCCCTGACACAGCACACACGAGACGATCCATCATCCGCGAGCAAGGAAGACGCATGACCAACAACGTCGCAATCCACACCCAGGGCCTCACCAAGCACTACGGCAAGGTCGAAGCTCTCGTCGACTTGAATTTGGACATCGTCCGCGGCGAGATCTTCGGTTTCCTCGGACCCAACGGGGCGGGCAAGACGACGACGATCCGCACGCTCATGGACGAGATTCGGCCCACGGCAGGCACGGCGACAATCGTTGGCCTGGATACGCACAACGACTCGGTCGAGATCCGCAACCACATTGGCTACATCCCCGGCGATCTCGCTATGTACCCGAATCTCACGGGGAAGGACACGCTCACCTACTTCTCGAATCTGCGCGGTGGCGTCGACTGGACGTACGTCGACTCCCTCGCTGCCCGACTCGAGGCAGACCTGTCGAAGAAGATCGGCGATCTCTCGACCGGAAACCGCCAGAAGGTCGGGATCATCCAAGCGTTCATGAGCAAACCCCAGGTGTACATGATGGACGAGCCGAGCGCAGGACTCGATCCGCTCGTTCAACGCGAGTTCCAGGGCATGATGAAGGAAGCCGCAGCCGACGGCGCAACGGTCTTTCTGTCGAGCCACACTCTGTCTGAAGTCCAGCGCGTCGCAGACCGCGTCGGCATCATCCGAACCGGCCACCTTGTGGCCGTTGAGGGTGTCCAGACACTTCGATCGAAAGCCATCAGGCGGGTTGACCTCTACTTCGACAACTCGGTCGATGCGAGTGTCTTTGAACCCATCGACGGTGTCCGTGACGTCGAGAGCAGGAACCATCACGTCAGCCTCTCGTTCGATGGGAGCATGGAGGAATTGCTGCGTGTCGCTACGAGCAACTACACCCTCACCGACATCAACACGCAGGAAGCGGACCTCGAAGAGATCTTCCTCACCTACTACCGCGAAGAGGTGTGACTCCGATGTTCGCAAACGTGTTCACCAAAACCACCCTCGATCGATGGAAGCCACCTCTGATCGCTGCCGTGTCGCTTGCCGTGCTACTCGTCTTCGGCATGGCGGTCTACCGAGGGATCGACGTCTCATTCTGGGACGAACTCCCCGAAGCGTTCCGCAGCGTTTTCGGAATCCCGGATGGGGCGGATGTCGGTGGACTCGCCTACGGAGCCATCTACTCCGGGTACGGGATGCTCACGATGGCTGCGGTTGCCCTCGCCGGCGGAGCCGTGTCGATCGCAGGAGAAGAGAAGAACGGAACGATCGGCCTCCTGCTCGGCAATCCCGTGAGCCGCACCAACATGGCGCTGTCGAAGGCAGCCGCGCTTGTTGCTGCGACGGCTGTGGCGTTCATCATCCTGTGGCTGGCGGCTATCGCTACCCCGATAGTGCTCAATGTCGAGACCGGCACGATGGATATCAATGCACTGATTGTCATGATGTTCATCAACGCCCTCTTCTACGGCATGTTCGCGTTCGCTCTCAGTGGCTGGATTGGGAAGAGTTCAGTAGCGGCCGGTGTCAGCGCCGGTGTCATGGTTGTCTCGTTCATTGCCGTCGGCCTTCTACCGCTGATCGACGCGGTCGCGGGCCTGGCCAAGTTCTTCCCGTGGTACTACTTCAGCAGCGGCGAGCCTGTGCTCAACGGGATCTCCTGGGGCGACTTCGCAATTCTTGCGGTCGGCACCATCGCGTTTGTCGTCATCGGCGTCATAGGAGTGAATCGTCGCGATCTGCGGAGCCAGTCTGTTGGAACAAAGATGATCGACCGCCTCCGCGCCAACCCAATGACCCACAAAGCGGCAGAGATGCTCGCCGGCACGGCCAGGGTGTCGAAGATCTGGATCAAGACCGCATCGGAACACCAAGCCCTGCTGTATGTGATCGTTCCGCTGCTCTTCCTCATGTCAGTCATGATCGGCCCGATGTTCACGATGCTCGACGACACGCTCAAGTCCCTCGGGGAGCAGTTCCCCGAAGAGCTGCTCTCGCTGTTCGGTGGCGGAGACATGGGTACACCGGAGGGGTTCTATCAGGTCGAGATGTTCGGCATGATGATCCCAATCTGCATCCTCGTGGTGACCATCGTCATCGGGACGGCAGCCCTGGCCGGGGAGGAGAAGCGCAACACGATGGGTCTCCTCCTCTCCAACCCTCTACGCCGGTCGACGATCGTCGTTCAAAAGACATGGACGATGATCCTCTATGCGGTGATTGTCGGACTCGGGGCGTTCCTCGGAGTGGCTGCCGGATCGCTACTCGGCGGACTCGGCATGGACATGGGGAACATCGCTGCGACCTGCGCACTCGCGACGTTGCTCGGCCTGGCGTTCGGCGCCCTGGCTCTCGCCCTAGGTGCTGCCACCGGACTCACTCAGGTCGCGAGCTACGGCGCGGTCGGAGTGGCAGTTGTCGCGTTCATCACCAACGGCTTCCTGCCGCTCAATGCCAGCACCGCCGCGTGGGCGAAGGTTTCGCCGTTCTACTACTACCTGAGCAGTGATCCGCTCATCAACGGGATGCATTGGGGTCACGCGGCAATCCTCGCTGGGCTGTTCGTGGTTCTCCTAGCCGCGGCAATCGTGCTCTTCCAGCGACGGGATCTGCGCCAGCACGGCTAGCGCTCGCCCGGGCTCGACAGATCCCGGGATGCCGGGCACACAAGAGACCCCCGGCATCCGCCGGGGGTCTCTCAGTTTTCGTAGCTCACGGGGTGAGCAGGTTGGACCTAGTTCTCCTTGCGGTACTGACCAACGAGTGTTGCCCCGCCCAGCGCCACAATGCCGGCCAAGACCAGGGCGATGCCCGTGATCCCGAGTCCGCGCATCTGCTCGGTGGATGCACCGGTCACCGGCAGCGTCTCGGTCGATGCCGCCGTGGTCGTCGTCGTCGGAGCCAGCGTCGTCGTCGTCGGAGCCAGCGTCGTCGTTGGTGCCACCGTCGTTACCGTGGTGTCCTTGACCGGAGAAACGGTGGCCGGATCGGTATCAGTCACGCGCTGCTCGTTCGGACCGAAGCCCACAACCGTCGCCTCATTGTCATAGATGATTCCGGTCGCGTGGTCCAGGCCCGCGATTGTGCACGAGTACGAGACGGTCTCGTCGATGGCAAGGTCCCCGATCACCTTGCCGCACTCCGCCGTCTTATCGCCCACGCCGAGGAGCTCATCGGTGACCGTCACGTTGGTGAGCGGAGTCGGGCCGTTGTTGTGCACAACAATCGTGAACATCCCCACACCGTCTGGTCCGTAGAAGCCAAACTCGCTTGTCGCGCTTTCAGGAGTGGGCGCGTACTTGTCGATCTCAATCAAGGGGACCAGCGGGGCGACGGTGGTTGTGGTCGTGGTCGTCGAGGTGGTCGTCGTCGTGGTTTCGCAGTTATCGCTCGTTATCACGACTACCCCACCACTGAACTGGCCGTGGTCGCCCATCAACAGTGTGAGGACGACGGTTGGACCAAGAACGATGTCACCCGTGGCGACTGTGGTCTTGCCTGGAGCATCTTCGACACCCTCAAGCACCACCTGGGTTCCACCCGTCTCGACGATGATGTCGTTGTTCGGATGGACGGAGCTTCCATTCTCCGCTACGACGGCCCCCTGACAGCTCGCGCCAATGAGCTCAGGTGGGGTCTCATAGGTGCCAAGCGGCACAAGAGTGCCTCGCGGTGCCTCGATCCACGTATCGATCGGAATAACCAAACCCCCGGTCTGGCCAAACGCGGCAGCCGCGGAGATGAGAATGAGCGTGAACGCCATCCCGAAGATGACTGAGATACGTCTCATGATGTGTGAAGCCTTCCTTCCAATTCCCCGTTCCGGGATTCGTTGTGAACCCAAACCCGTCTGCGGCGGTCCGACCCGCGACAGACCCAGCGCCTAGAGCACCCAGCTCTCGCCATTGGATGACAGTGTAATCCTGCCGGAAACGGCAACAAGGTCGATTCTCGCCGCTATTCGATTGACTAGTCCCGAGCGATCTCAACGATCTCAACGTCCTCCACAACTCCTACGTCATCCCCATTGGGCGTGTCGACAGATTCCGGCGCTGCAAGGACCTCCGTCACAACAAAAACAGCAAGCACGATCACCGCGGTAAGTAGAACCGAGAACCCGGTCGGGGGCGGGCCGAAGAGCACGAAGGCAAGTCCCAACACCACGGCAACGACCTCGATCGTCGGCTTCCAGTCGGCAATGAAGTTCGTAAACGCATTGGCGTGGTCTTCAACCGGTTGGCGCCAACGCCGAATAGTCCCCGACGCCCATGTGCGGAAGCGTCTCGAGCGGGGTGATGGCCCGGCGATCCACGCCACCAAACCCACGATCAGCGCGAGGATGAGTGCGGCCCACATCATCTGATAGAGGCGATCCAGGACGAGATCCCATGCAGCACCCACTGCTTGCTGCTTGGTTGCATCCTCAATGGCATTCACCACGTAGTTGCGCCCATACCGCAACGCAACGAGGCTGGCGACAAGGCCAATCGCGGTCCCGAAGCCCAAGAACGCAGTCGTGCGTCTGCGGTCTCGCGAGAGCCAGATGGCCGCTGCAATGAAGATCAGGGCCAGCAGCGGAAGGAACCACCCCAGCGTGTCGATTGCCTGTGCCAACGACTGGACGGCCGCCAGTTGTCCGTCCTCGTACACCACGATCGAGCCCAGCACCGTGTCGGTCTCAGGCAGTTCGAGACCGGTCTCTTCGACCTTGTCGACCACCACACCCGCGATATCGTCGAGGTTGATAGATACGACGCCCCCTTCGGATTCCAGTGCGCCGTCGTTGCCCGAGATGACCGCGCTCGCCGCCTTGTGGGTGACCCGAAGCGCGGCCGACCAGACCGTGCGGAATGCATCGGTGACGATGACCTCGTTCGCCGCGCCGGCGATCACTGCGGTGATTGACTCCGTCACCGGAACCGATAGGAACTTCAAACCGTCGGGGAGGTTTCCCGCCACCCAGACCTCGACATCGCCCGCCTCGACGATCGCATCAGCAACACGCAGCGCGATCACCGAGGCAACCGCCTCCTCTTGTGGCAGCGGTTCCAGCGTTGCAACGAATTGGTCCTCGTTCTGAATCGTTGTCTTGGCCCACGCGACGCTGACCGATGCGACCAACGCCACCACGGCAAGCACAACGAGCACGCCAACCGCGACCTTGCGCCACAAGGGATTCGTCGTTGAGGCGGGCTTGGACTTCTTGGGTTGTTGTGCCGCGATCTGCTGCTTGAGTTCGGCATTCTCAGCCTGGATGGCTGCCACGGTCTCGGCGTCTACGACCTCGCTCACGACAGCGGCCTGCATTGGCTCAACAACCGGATTTCCGTCCGTCGATTTGGTGTTCTCTTCGCCGCTCATACGATCGCCTCCCTCGTGGGTCACAGTACTCGCCTCCCAATAGTGATGGTCGACCGCACCGCCGTCGACAGGCACCCGACGCACACGGTATCGTGTGTAGTACACCGCAACCTGAGGGGCACACATGTCGATGTCACGGGATTCAATGTCAGAGGAATCGGCGACAGAGGAACTGGTTTCGGAGGAGCTGGTTTCGGAGGAACTGGAGGTAGAGGAGCTGGTTTCAGAGGAACCGGTTTCAGAGGAACCGGTGGCGTATGAATCGGTGTTCGACACCGTTGAACCCCAGAAGAGCGTCAGACCGCCGAAGCTCAAGAAAAAGTACTACGAGGCCGAACTGGCGGAACTCCAGACGGAACTGGTCAAGCTCCAAAGCTACGTCAAGGAAGAGGGTCTCAAGGTCGTCGTGATCTTCGAGGGACGTGACGCAGCCGGCAAGGGCGGAGTGATCAAGCGCATCACCGAGCGACTCAATCCCCGCATCTGCAGGGTCGAAGCCCTCGGAACTGCGACCGAACGAGAGAAGACACAGTGGTGGTTCCAGCGCTACGTCAGCCGCCTGCCCGCGGCCGGCGAGATGGTGCTGTTCGACCGATCCTGGTACAACCGAGGTCTCGTCGAGCCCGTTATGGGCTTCTGTACGCAAGAGGAGTACACAGAGTTCCTGCGTTCCTGCCCCGAGTTCGAACGCATGCTGGTGCGTAGCGGGATCCTCCTCATCAAGTATTGGTTCTCGGTGAGCGACGAGGAGCAGGAGCGCCGATTCCTTGCTCGTATCGATGACACGATCAAGCGCTGGAAGCTGAGCCCGATGGATCTCGAATCACGCGCCCGGTGGGTCGAGTTCTCCAAGGCGAAGGACATCCTGTTTGACCACACCGATATCAAACAGGCCCCCTGGTACGTGGTAAATGCCGAGGACAAGAAACGAGCACGGCTGAACTGTATGAGCCACCTGCTCTCGATGATCCCGTACGAAGACCGGACGCTCGGTCCGCTCGAATTGCCGCCGCGCCAGGACGACACCGGCTACATCCGGCCGCCCATCGCGGAGCAGACTTTCGTTCCGGAAATTTACTGATCGAATCGGGTCAACCGCTGAACGGACCGAGAGCGTCCGTCCAGGCGCCGTCGGCCGCGCTCGAAGCAACCGCGGCATCGACGAACGCCACACCGAGCGCTCCGTCCGTTGCGTTGGGAAAGTGCAGAGCGAGTGGATCAACCGGTATGCCGGCCCGGCGGGCAGCTATGGCCTCTGCAGCATCGGAGTAGACGTTGGCGAAGCCTTCGTGGAACCCTTCGGGGTGCCCGGATACGATGCGCGTGGCTCGAACTGAGATCGGCAGCGTGCCTGGGCCGTTCGGCGTCCGCACCTGCGCGGGCCCATTGAGCGGGTTGAACCTCAGGCGGGTCGGTTGCTCTTGTAGCCACTCCAGGCTACCGAGCGTGCCTGATACGCGGATCCGGAGGGCGTTTTCGATGCCGGCCGCCGTCTGCGTAACCCAGAAGCTGCCGCGGGCCCCATTGCTGAACCGCAGCAGCGCCCCGGCGTAGTCGTCGACCAGTCGACTCGGGACGATATGGCCGACTTCGGCCGCGACCTCAGTGACCTCGAGACCGGTGATGAAACGAGCCAGGTTGTGAGCATGCGTGCCGATGTCGCCCAT
>Ga0316198_10000856_pt1 | contig 16958 bp, 15 predicted proteins | sample OudBieAanoxic_MG_FD_204935 | JGI IMG/M metagenome (GOLD analysis project Ga0316198, IMG submission 204935) | Coastal sediment microbial communities from Oude Bieten Haven, Netherlands - site A anoxic | ecosystem: Environmental > Aquatic > Marine > Coastal > Sediment | place: Netherlands...
CCCGGGCGTGTCTCAAGCGGCAACCGACACCTTGGCCGGATTGCCGGAAGGCGTGCTGCTCCCCGCGTGCAGCGAAGATCTCCCGCCGGCAGTCTTTCACGAGATCGCGCTTCGCTTCTCGACGAACGACGAGGTGCTTGCACGGCTTGCCGCGAACCATTCCGTATCAGACGCGACGATCGCGAAGATCTCCACCCACTGCCCTGAGCGCATCACCGAGATCATCGGGGTCAACCAGCAGCGATTGCTCGGCGCGCCAGCGATCATCGAAGCACTATACAAGAACCGGAACACGCGGATGTCGAGCGCGGACCGCCTGATCGAGCTCGCGGCGCGCCACGACCTCCAGCTCACGGGCATTCCGATGTACGAGGAGCTGAAGCGCGAGGTTCTCGGCCAGCTCATTCCGGAGCAGAGCGAAGAGCGCCTCCCGACCGACGACATGTTCAGCAAGGCGCTCGAGCATGACGCTGACGAGGACGCCGTCGAGCGTGACAAGATCGAGGGGACCGAAGAGACCAAGCAAGAGTTCGTGCCGCTGCAGAACCAGCTCCGCGACATGAACGTCGGAGAGAAGATTCGGATGGCGCTGCTCGGCAACGCGGCAGCCCGCTCGATCCTGGTTCGCGACCCAAACCGCGTCGTCGCGATGGCCGCCATCTCGTCGCCCACGATGGGCGAGAACGAAGCCAAGAACGCGGCGCAGAGCCGCGAGGTCTCCGAAGATGTGCTTCGCTACATCGGTCGCAAGCGCGAATGGCTCCGGAGCTACGAGATCAAACGCCACCTCTGCAACAACCCCAAGACCCCGCTCGCCCTTTCGATGACCTTCCTTGCCCATCTGCGCCGGAATGATCTCCGTGCGCTGTCGCGCAGCCGCGGCATCCCGAGCCCGCTCAAACAAGCCGCCAAACGACGAGCCAAGCAGTTTCAATCATGAGTTTGTTCAAGAAGCTCTTTTCCGCAGACCCCGAGGCCCTGAGGCGGAAGGCCGACGGCCTCTTTGAAGCCGGCGCCTTCGGCCCGGCAAAGCTCGCCTACGAGAAGGCCGCCGAGGCGTCGCCGGAAGAGGCCCGTCCTCCCCTCCGAGAACGTGTGCGCGCCTGCATGGATGCCATCGCCCGCCAGCGCATCGACGAGGCGAAGGGATATCTCGAGCACGGCGCGATCGAGCTGGCGTCAGATGAGCTCGCCGGCGCCCTGGAGGTCACTGACGACGACGCCCTGAGAGCCGAGGCCCAAGGATTGATGGACGGGCTCGAAGCCACAGATGCGAAGGTGCAGGCGACCTCGGAGGAGCTGACCGATGAGGAACGGATCGCGCTCCTGATGGGACAATGGGAGGAAGCCCAGGCGGAGGAGTACGAGCAGTACGGAGACGCCTTGCTCGACGCGCTCCTGGCAATGCACAAGGAGCGCTTCAAGGATGCGCGGGCAGAGCTCGAGGCCTTGCTCGAGGCCGCAGCGAACCCTCAGTACCTTTGGCTCGAAGTCGGCCGCGCGCGCTTGCTGACCGAGGACGGCGCCGGAGGGAGAGCGGCCCTCGACGCGTTTCTCGGTTCGCTCGCCGATGGCGAGGCCAATGAGGCCAAGGTGGCGGTCAATCTCACACTCGCACGACTCGCCGACGACGACGGCCAGTTCGAGGAGGCGATGAAGCGGTTCGAGGCCGCCGTCGAGGCCATCCCCGACGACTACCGCCCCTACCTCGCCATGGGCGCGTTCCTCCGCGACAAGGGCCACGCCAACGAGGCGCTGGAGGTCCTCCGAACCTCGCTCGAGCTCAGCGAGAACACAGCCACCGATTGGCGGCTCCTCGAAGAGCTGGGTCTGGCGTCGGAGCAAGCCGGCAAACCAGATGAGGCGCTGAGCTTTCTCGAACAAGTCATTGAATTCTTTACGAGTCGCCAGGTGATGGACTTCCCGCCAGCCACCGCCACCGCCCTCGCCACCCTCTACGAGTCGAGCGGTCGACTCGACCGCGCGGCGGACATGTACCGCGCCCTCAGCAAAGGGAGTGACGGCGACAACCACGCCGCCTATCACTACGAGGCCGGCCGGCTGCTCCGCGCGCTCGACCTCGACGACGAAGCCCATCGCATGCTCAAACGCGCCGAAGCATTGCTCACAGCGCAGGACTCGGAGCTCCGCGAGAAGATCGCGGCATTGCTGCAGCCCTAGGGGCTAAGCGACGGTTTTCCATCTGCTTTTCCGTCCACTGACGATTCCGGAATCGGTGCTACATTTCTAGGGCGTAGCGGCGTGGACCGGGAATCTACCTGGCCGCGACCAAAGCGAGCCCATCCAATGACCGGAAGACGACGCGTGCCCGACGGGCGGCCTGTGACGGTGCCGCGTCTCGGCAAGATGAAGCGTGACGGAACACGGATCACGATGGTGACCGCCTACGACGCGACCTTTGCTCGCCTCTTCGACGAGGCGGAAATCGATGTGCTCCTGGTCGGGGATTCCCTCGGCATGGTGGTTCAAGGACAGCAGTCGACCCTCCCCGTAACGGTCGACGAGGTGATCTATCACTGCCGCGCCGTGGCACGCGGGACGCGCCGCGCGCACGTCGTAGGCGACATGCCGTTCATGAGTTGGCAGGTCAGCACCGAGGAGGCGCTCCGCAACGCCGGCCGCTTCCTCGCGGAGGGCGGCGCACACGCGGTAAAGCTCGAGGGCGGCGTCGACGCAGCCCCCACGATCGAGCGTATCGTGCACGCAGGCATCCCGGTCATGGCCCATGTCGGATTGACCCCCCAGAGCGTTCACGCGATGGGCGGTTTCCGTGTGCAGGGCAAGACCGAAGTCACTGCTGCCCGTGTGCTCTGCGATGCGAAAGCGGTTGCCGAAGCCGGCGCCTACGCGCTCGTGCTCGAGGGCATCCCAAGCGACCTTGCCCGACAGATCACGGACGCGATCGACATCCCCACCATCGGGATCGGGGCCGGCCCGCACTGCGATGGCCAAGTGCTGGTTTGCTACGACCTGCTCGGGCTCACCCCAGACCTGAAGCCGAAATTCGTAAAGCGCTACGCGGAGTTCTTCGACGATGGAGTGGCCGCCGCGCGCAGCTACGCAGACGAGGTCCGCGAGGGCGTCTTCCCGAGCGAGGAATACGCGTTCGGCAACGTGAAGAAGAGCGAAACCGAGGCGCCGAAGTCAGGTCTCAGTCTCGTGCACGAGATCGGCGCTGCGTACGGCCCCAAGAGATGACGACGCTCGTCCGCAAGCCCGCCGACTTCAGGCGAGCCTGCAATGGGGCGCGCAGCGATGGGCGCCGAGTCGGTTTGGTCCCTACGATGGGAGCGCTCCATGCGGGTCACCTTTCGCTCATCGACGAGGCGAAACAACGGGCGGATTTCTTGGCCGTCACCATCTTCGTGAATCCCTTGCAGTTCGCCGAAGGCGAGGACTTGGACCGCTACCCGCGGACGATGGAGAGCGACCTCGCAGGCTGCCGTGAGCATGGCGTCGACCTGATCTTCGCGCCGGACGCGGACGCCATGTACCCGGCGGGGTTTCAAACACAGGTTTCTCTCGACGAGGTCACAAGGCCCCTCGAAGGGGAGTTTCGGCCCAGCCACTTCGACGGCGTCACGACCGTGGTGACCAAACTGTTCAACCTGACCGGGCCGAGCGTCGCGGTCTTCGGGCGCAAGGACTATCAGCAATGGAAAATCTTGTCGCGCTTGGCGCTCGACCTCGACATGCCCATCGAAGTCGTCGGCTGTCCCATCATTCGAGAGCCTGACGGACTCGCGCTCTCTTCGCGCAACCGCTACCTGTCCGATTCGGATCGTGACCGCGCGCTCGGGATCGTGACCGGATTGCGTGCGGCCTATGACGCGTGGGCCGGCGGTGAACGGACGCCCGATGCGCTCCGTGCTATCGCAGCGGCTCCCGTCGAGGCACGCTTCGACCGCGTCGACTACGTTGCTGTTGCAGATCCGGAAACACTCGGAGCGCCCGAAGACCCTGGTTCCCGAATGCTGCTCGCAGTCGCCGCCCATCTCGGAGGCACGCGGCTGATCGACAACGTCGTCCTCGGAGAAGACCCCCGCCCCTGATCGCTCAGAGGCCGTGAAGCCACCACGCGGCCAAGCAAACCAGTGCCGCGCCCGAGCCGAGCGTCCACATCCAGCGTTGGTCGATTGTGGTCGACGCCGGGCTCTGCCATCCGACGAGCGTGGGCTCGCCGTCCTCGAGGTCGTAGCGGAGCGGCGGTTCCTCCGGGGCTGGGGTGGCGAGCACCGAGACCGTCGCGACGCGCTGGTGCGTCTTCGGCACGTTCGGTGCCGCTGGCGGTACGGATACGACTGCCGGAGCCGGCAGGTCCGCGAGGAGCGCCCCAAGGGCGTCCTGTGCACGTACCACTGGACGGCCCGCTAGATATGCGTCGAGTGCCTCGCCCATGGACCTCGCGTCCGGGAAACGCGCGGACGGATGGCGCTCGGTGGCGCGCGCCACGATCGCGTCTAGCTCGGCCGGAACGTCGTGCCGAATCGACGATGCTGGCGGAACGTCCGCCTGGCGAACTGCCTGCAATAACGATCGCACGTCCGGCGCGTCGTGAAGTCGCCGGCCGCAAAGGAGCTCCCAGAGCACGACGCCCGTGGAGAAGATGTCGCTCCGGTGATCGAGCGACGCAGCGCGCGCCTGCTCGGGCGACATGTAGAAATACTTGCCCTTGATGACACGCGCTTCCGGATCGCTGCGCCGCGCGTTCGTCTTCGCGATCCCGAAGTCGGCAATCTTCACCTCGCCGGCGAAGCTCAACAGGATGTTCTGCGGTGAAATGTCACGGTGCACGATACCTAGGGGCGCGCCCGTTTCGTCACGACGTGCATGCGCGTAGTCGAGCCCCCGACACAGCTGCGCGATCGCGTAGGCCGCGAGGTCCACCGGAAAGCGTGCGCCCGTCCGCCGAAGTGAGTCGATGACGTGCTGGGCGTCGTACCCCTCGACGTGCTCCATCACGAGAAAGTCCGTCCCGTCCGCGCGGCCGAGATCGAAGGTCTGCACGATGTTCGGATGAGTCAGCGCGCCGGAGAGCTTGGCCTCCTCGACCAAGCTCGACCGCTCGCCCCCGACCCCGACCCCGACGTGTGCTGGGTGGATGCACTTGATCGCGACACGCTTTTCGAAACCGCTCTCGCCGCCCACCGTCGCGAGATACACCTCGGCCATTCCCCCGGTCGCAAGGCGCCGAAGGAGCGTATAGCGGCCCAGCGGCCTCGGAAGCGCAGTCGTAGACATCGCCTTCGACCGCGAATCTATCCAATTCGATTCCATGACGTAAACGAATCGGTGACGTATGCTGATGTCATGAGTCGACCACCCACGCCGAAGCTCACTGCGGGCCACCTCGCGGACATCGGTCTCTTTGGCGGATTGAGCCAGGAGACGCTCGAGGTCCTCGCGTCCTCGATTCCGGCCAGCCGCGTCGAGGCCGGGGACATGGTCGTCGAGGAAGGCGACACCTCGACCCAGATGTTCGTGGTCATCGCGGGGGAGCTCGAGGTGATCAAGAAGGGCGAATCAGGCGGCGACGTCCGAGTGGCCGTTCTCGGCCCCAGTGACTGGTTCGGCGAGATGTCGATCATCGACGTCCAGCCCCGCTCCGCAAGCGTGCGCGCAGTCGCGCCCACGCTCGTGCTCTCGGTCACCGCCGATCACGTCGAAAACCTCCTCTACAGGCGGGACGTCAAGGACTATGCCCTGTTCATCATGAACATCGCGCGCGAGCTCAGTAGGCGCCTGCGGGTTGCCGACGGCATCCTCGCACAGTTCTACGCTGCCCTCTCGCATCAGTACGGTTCACCTCCAGGGCGCTGATCGGCCGCTGGAAGCTCGGGCTACTGTTGCTGTCGAGGTTCGGGGCCGGCGCATCGTGAAAATCGACACCGACGGCGACATCATCGACGAGGAGCCGCTAGCGGGGCCTCGGGGGCGGGCTCGTCACTCTCTTGAGCTCGTCGATGTCCTTCAGGGACTCGAGAATGATCGTGGCGGTCTCTTCGATTGCGCACCTGGTGACGTCGATGACCATCCACTCCGGGTGGGCGCGGAAGATCGCGTGGGCGAACTCGAGCTCCGCCTTCACGTGATCCCGCAGGCCGTAGTTGGCGTCGGGCGGCATCCCGAGCTGCTGCAGGCGGTGCTTTCGGATTCCGAGGAGCTGATCGACGTCGATCGTAAGAGCGATCACCCGGTGGCCTGGAAGCTCGAGAAGCTCGCTTGGAGGCTCGACGCCGAGCACCAAGGGTACGTTGGCGACCCTGAGGCCGCGCCCCGCCAAGTACGTTGAAAGCGGGGTCTTGCTGGTGCGGCTCACGCCGCACAGGACGAGGTCCGCCTTCTTCAGATTGCGCGGCTCTTTCCCGTCGTCGCTCTTGACGGCGAACTCAATCGCTTCGACGCGCCGAAAATACTCGGCCGACAGGGGAAGCTCGGCAGATGGGATATTGACCGGATCGGCTTGGAGGTGCCGCGCGATTTGGACCAGAAGCGAACCAATCACGTCGACATACGCGACGCCGAGCTTGTCCGCCTCTTCATGGAAGTGATCGCGCAGCTCAGGCCGCACCAGCGTGAAGACGACCATCGCTTTGGCCACGGCAGCTTGTTGCATGATGGCGGTTAACGCACGTCGGTCTCGGACCCGCCGCTCGATCTTCAGTCGGACCTTCTCGTCCGGGAACTGCAGGAGCGTGGCGCGCGTGACGCGCTCGGCGGTCTCACCCGTCGAGTCGCTGACGACGTAGATAACCTTCCCATCCATGCAGGTGCAGACTCAGCGACGGCAGCTCAGCTTGCGCCCATGCATGCGGTTGACACGGCGGCGGTTCTTCGCCTTGCGCTTCGCGGTGCGTCGAGCGCTCTTGTTGCGTTTCCGAGGTCGGTCGCTGTTGACGATGGGCAGATACATGATTTCTCCTAGGGGCCGGGTTTAGGGGAAGGCGGCGGATGTCGCAAGCCCCCGGATGTCAGCCCCGCACTCTGCGAGATCATTGCGGGATTCGCCTGCCCCTCGAGTGGATCAACGCACTCGCTTGGGGACGAGCAGCCAATAGTCCAGGTCCAGCACCACATCCTTGTGATAGACCTGACGACCGTCCCTATCGACCTTGAGCGGGAAGCCAGCTGCGCTCGCCTGGACGTCCTTCAACGCCACCAATCGCACGCGGATCGCACCGCAGTCGCTTCTGCCCGGAAGCTCGGATTTGTCGAGGACCTCGCTGTAGGCGTAGATCGTATCCCCGGCAAACGTGGGGTTCGCGTGGGCCCCACCGTTCCAGGCGAGGATGGCGAGCACCCGCTCCATGCCGTTGAAAGACAGAGAACGGGCAATGCTGATCACGTGCCCGCCGTACATCAAACGGCGACCGAAGCGAGTGTCTTTCGTCTGCACGGCATCGAAGTGGACCTTCGCGGTGTTCTGATAGAGCCGCGTCGCGGTCGCGTGTTCGGCTTCCTCGATGGTCATACCGTCGACGTGGTCGATTTTCTCACCCACTTCATAATCTTCGAAGTAAGCGCTTCCACCCGAAGCCCAGTCCTCGTATCCGCTCAGGTCGAGGTTTGTTGGGATGACCAAGTCCGCCGGCGCGACTTCTTTCGGCACCTCCGGCCGGTCAGCCGCGCCGGTCGGCGTCGACGGGTCTCGCTTGTTCACCATGACCCAGCGGCAGAACTCTAGAACCGTCTCGCCACGCTGATTGGTTCCGACGCTCTTCACCCACACGACCCCCGTCTTGCCACTGCTGTTCTCCTTCTTACCGAGAACCTTGGACACCGTTCGCAGGGTGTCGCCCGCGTACACGGGCGCGAGGAAACGTACCCCTGCGTAGCCGAGGTTGGCCACTGCGTTGAGCGACACGTCGTTGACGGTCTTGCCGAACACGAGGTGAAACGTGAGCAGGTCGTTGATCGTCTCGCGAGGATAGCCGAGCGAGCGCGCGAACTCCGCTGAGCAATGGAGGGGATACCGGGATCCCGTCAGCCCGATATACATCGCGGCTTCGCCCTCGGTGACGGTGCGTGGCACCGCGTGTACGAGCTCGGAGCCCACCTCGAAATCTTCGAAAAAATTGCCTGGATTGGTCTTCGCCATGTCGATTCCTCGTTTTCGAAGGAGCGACCATACGCGGGACCGCGTTGAACGCAAGCGTAGCGCTGCCATAGCGGGAGCCGCTTTACGGGGGCCCCGAGTGCCATCAGACTCCGACGGATGGAGCTCGAAAAGCAGCGGGCGCGAATGGTGGAAGAGCAGCTCCGCCGAAGGGGGATCGCGGACAGTCGCGTGCTCGCGGCAATGGGGGAGATCCCACGCGAGGCCTTCATCCCGGACTCGGAGAGGCGCAACGCATACTACGATGGCGCCCTTCCCCTCTCGCACGGCCAGACCATCTCACAGCCTTTGATGGTGGCGATGTCGGTCGAGGCCCTCCGTCTGCACGGTGACGAGACGGTGCTCGAGGTCGGCGCGGGGTCCGGGTACCAAGCTGCGATCCTCTCGAGGCTCGTGAAGAAGGTGTACGCGATCGAGATCATCCCGGAGCTCGTTGCCGGCGCGAGACGAACGATCGAATCCCTCGGCATCGACAATGTCGAGCTCGTCTGTGCGGACGGCCGCAAGGGTTGGCCGGCAGGTGCGCCCTACGACGGCATCGTCGTCGCCGCCGCTGCCGAAGAGGTTCCGCAGGCGCTCGTGGAGCAGCTCAAAGAAGGTGGCCGCTTGGTCATTCCAGTTGGAGGCAAGTGGGGTCAGGCGCTCCAAGCATCGCGCAAGCGCGAGGGAAACCTCGAAACCGAGGACCTCTGTCGCTGCGTCTTTGTCCCGCTGGTCCACGGCGGTTAGACTCCGCCGCGCGGAGGAGTACGCAATGAGCATGATCGTTTTTCGTTATCTTCATTTCTTGGGCATCATCTTTTGGATCGGCTCGGCGGTGGCTGTTTCAATCGCCGCGGCCTCCCCCATGCCGTGGGAGAGCGGCATTGCCCAAGCCCTGAGGAAGGTGACGCTGCGGGTCACCACGCCGGCCATGCTCGTCGCCTTCGCTGGCGGCTTCGGAATGCTCATCCCCGACTTCGCAGAGGTCTATGCGAAGCAGGGGTGGATGCACGGCAAGCTGACGCTCCTGCTGATCCTCGCAGGCGCGACCGGCGTGCTCACGGGCAAGTTGCGCCGATGGGCCGACGGCCAGGAAGTCACGCAGAAGACGTTCGCTCGACTGGCATGGGTGATTTCGGTACTCGCCGTAGTGATCGTGACGCTTGCGATCTTCCGGCCGTTTTCGTAGCAACCGGCTCTGAGTCGCATTGGTTGTGTGCGTGGGAGCCGCGCTCGTGGTGCACGGCGTGCATCTCTGGAAAACCGCCGTTGCGTCGCGCTCATGGCGCTCGAGCTCGCAGAGCACCTCCCTTAGGCCGAACGCTCGATTCGCGGAGGCAACAGATACGGATAGGGCTTCCGAAGCATCCTTTGATGCACCCAACGGTCGGCTCGGCGTGCGGCTTGCATCAGCGCGTAGGTCTGCGCGTCGCTCTTGTAGTGCGCGCGGACTTGCTGCTCGGTGATTCCAGGTGAAAGCTCGAAGACCTCGTTCGCCAGCGGAATCAATGCGGGGAAGATCTCGCCGAGCCCCTCTTTGATCAGGTTGCCGAGGAAGTCGAGCGCCTGTCCGCGCACCGAGTGGTAGTTGTCGAGGATTCCCTTCAGCAGGAAGCGTTGGACCAGGATGCGAATTGGGCCTGGCAAGGCACGCACCACCTCGGTGAAGTCGAACAGCTCCCGACCCTCCTCATCGCGAAGGAACGGCGTTCCAACGTCGAAATAGCGGAGTCGGTCGCCATCGAACGCCCAGTTCGAAAGCTGACCGTCCGGCGCCAGCGACGGTGTGACCGAATCGCGGATGCGCTCGAAGATCCTCCGGACGTGCGGCGCCGCCTCCTCGGCGGTCTTGCCGCGCAAGAAGTCCGGACCGAGCGAGCCAGGGGCGAGCATCGGCTGAACGCAGTATAGAACCCAGGAGTACGGGCCTTGCATGAACGGCGTGTCGGTCTCGACGACGTCGATGCCGCAAGCCTCGAGCGCGCTGACGTAGCGGGCGATCGCGTCGGCGATCCGCGCGGCGGACTCCCGCGACGAAAGAGGTGCCAGTCGCTTGCAGACGAAGTCTCCCTCTGCCGTCGACAACTTCACCGCCACCGTGATCTCTCCGTAGCCGATGACGTCGAAGTCGCTGGCCGAGCCGACTCGCACCGCCTCGCCGAGTCGCTGCTCGAAAGCTTCGATCTCCGAGTCACGCACGAGCGGCATCAGGAGAACGCCTTGTCCATTCGTCCAATCAGATCCGCGGCCTCATCGTCGCTCAAGATGAGGGGCGGAAGGAACTGGAGCACCGACCGGTCGTTCCCAGCTGGGAAGCAGAAGACGCCTTGTTGCATGATCCGAAGGAGCGCACCGAGCGCCTCGGGCTCACTCCCGAATCGCAGCCCCATGAAGAGCCCACGCCGTCGAAGCTCGAATGGCAGAGGGGCGAACCCCTCTGCGAATCGCTGCGACAACCGGTCGACCCGGTCGAGAAATCCCGGCTCCCCGACGATGTCGAGTACTGCCTGGGCCGCCACGCAACCGAGCTCGGCGCCGCCGTAAGTCGAAATGTGCACGAACGGGTTCGTCTCGGAGTCGAGCACTTCGTGCAGCTCGATGGTCAGCAAGGTCGCCGTGATCGGATAGATGCCGCCTGACAACCCCTTGCCGGTGATCAACGCATCTGGAGTCACGCCTTCGTGCTGGATGCCCCACCAGCGACCGGTCCGACCGAGACCGGTCTGGACCTCGTCCACCAAGAGCTTCGCACCTCGCTCATCGCAGAACCTTCGAATTGCCGCGAAGTACCCGGCGTCCGGGATTGGCATGCCCAGCGTCGCCGGGACGGCTTCGAGAATCACGGCCGCCGTCTGATCGTCGATGGCGGCCTCCATCGCGGCAATGTCGTTGAACGGCACCTGCGTGAATCCAGGCAGGTTCGGCCCGAACGGTTCCCGAAAGGCCGCATCCCCAGCAGCAAGCGCGAGCCCAGTGTGACCATGGTAGCCGCCCTCGACCGAGATGACCTTCAAGCGCTTGGTCGCGCCTCGCGCCGCTTTGATGGCCACGTCGATGGCTTCGCCGCCGGAGACGCCGAACACGACGCGCGGCAAGGCGTCGTCGAGGGTGGCCGAAAGCCGCGCCGCGAGCTGTGCCCGCTGACCTGACAGGAAGTGATGGTTGCCAATGTCGAGCGCTCCGAGCGCGTCCTTCACCGCGCCGGTCACCCGAGGATTGCAGTGGCCGAGGCTGAACACGCCTCCGTTGCAATGACAGTTGATGAGCCGAAGCCCCGTGTACGCGTCTTCGAACCAAATGCCCTCTCGCCGCCCCATGACGAGCTGCAGGCCCATGCGTTGGTAGTAGGCGAGCTTATTCGGGGCGAGGTGCTCGCGAAATGCGGCGATCAGCTCGTCGAACGACTCGTACGGTTGAGGAGGTGGGCCCTTGAACATCAGCGGGAGTCTACCCGAGCTTCGCAGGTGCTTTCTGGCTCAAAAACGCGCGCGCCGGCGAAACGACTGCGCGACCGCTTTGCGGAGGCGCAGGTTCTGCGCGCCTGAGAGCCGAAAACTCGGCAGAACCGCCGCAAAACGTCCATTCTGAAGAAGGCATCCGAATTGCACCCGCGTTCACCGGCCGCGGGGGAGCCGCCAGAAGAGGTTTCGTGACTCCATTTCATCAGGCGCATGGCAACACCTTCCCAAGCATTCCGCCCGGGCAGTCGAGCACGGCTTGGATCGACTCGCTCTGCGCCGATTTCTCCGGGCACTCGTTTCTCCGCAAGAGCAGCGACGAATGCCCACTGCTCGGCAAGTTCGCGTATGGGCTCGACCGACTCGCCGCGTCGGCCATGTCGGTTCCGTTCAAGCGGAAGATCAACCCGCATCTCTCCGACACGACGCTGCAAGAGTACATCGACTATCACGCGTTCTATTCGCAACCCCGATTTCTCGACGACCCCGGATCCGCATTCGAGGCCCCTCCGCCAGGCCATTCTGTCATCGAGCGGGGGACGCGCCGACGCTCATGGGACCCAAAGACCGCCAGACTCGCGAGCATCGATTTCTACAGCCCGTTTCAAACTCTCGACCCGCGCTTCCGAAGCGAGTACGCGGCGCTCGAGCCGAACGATCGGGTCGAATCCCGTGCGTGGTTCCACGAGGACGGACCCCGACCCGTCGTGATCTTCTTGCATGGGTTCTCGGCGCCCGACTACCGCATCAACAAGATGTGGTTCTCGGCGCAGCGCTTCTACGATGCTGGGCTCGACGTGGTGTTCATGAACCTGCCCCTGCACGGCGGACGCATGCCAAGCTCCGCGGCGTACCACGGCACCGCGATCATCCAGCCGTCGCTATGGCGTCTGAGTGAAGCCTGCGCGCAGGGAGTGATGGACCTTCGGATTCTCATCAACCACCTGCTCCAACGCGGCGCACCGAAAGCCGGGATCATGGGCTATAGCTGGGGCGGCTTTCACGCATCGATGATGGCTTGCCTCGAGCCCCGCACGGACTTCATCGTGAGCGTCGCCCCGGTGGTGAGCATCGCGGACTTGGTGATGAGCTGGCCGATGCGATCCTTCTTCGAGGAGTCGCTCGACGAGCCGGCGATGATGATCCGAGAGCTCCGAAAGATCCTCGCACCGTTCACGCCCCTATCGCACGCGTTGAATATTTCGAAGGGGCGCGTCTTGCTGGCCGCAAGCGCCAACGACGGGATCATTCCGGCCGTTCACACCGAGGCGCTCTGGGAGCACTTTGGGCGGCCGAATGTATACTGGAGTTGCGGTGGACACATACTCTACTTCGACAAGGCGCGTGTGACCGATCGCGCGCTGGGGTTCCTCCGAGAGATCGACGTCATCACGTGACCATGCAAGTCCGCGGCTACAGCCATCCCGACTTTCGTTCGCTCCGAGACACGGTCCGATGGTGCGCGCCCGCGCACGGACCAGGCGGCGTCGCGATCGCCGTTTATCACCGGGGCGAGCTCGTTGCGGATCTCGCGTGCGGCACACGCAACCGAGAGGGGGCCCCTTTCGAGCCCGAGACGCTGGCGCTGAGCATGTCCACGGGAAAGGGCGTGATGGCCACGCTCCTGCATCTGATGGTGGACCGCGGCGCGATCGACCTAGATGCGCCCGTCGCGAAGTACTGGCCCGCGTTCGGCAAGAACGGCAAGGGCGGTATCACCATCCGGCAGGCGGCCTCCCATCGTGCAGGGCTCTATTCGATCGCGCGCATCATCGACTCTGCCGAGGAGATGTTCGATTGGGACCACATGGTGGAGGTCGTCGAGGACATGTGGCCGGTGCACCGGCCCGACACGGACTTCGGGTACCACGCCTGGACCGGCGGGTGGATCATCGGTGAGGTCCTGCAGCGCGTCACCGGCAAACCCTTCCCGGCGCTCGTCAAGGAGTACCTCGCCGACCCGCTCGAGCTCGACGGGCTCTACATGGGTCTGCCAGAAAGCGAGCTGCCGCGAGTCGCGGAGTTCCTGATTCCGCGGATTCCGCGCAAGGTCCTGCGAGGACGTCCCCGCAGCCTTCGCGCACAGGTCCGCAAAACCGCGTCGACGACAGCGCGCTGGCACTCCGCGGTCGGCCAGTTCGTCGACGCGATGATCCCGCCGGGGCTCGGCGATGTGTTGGGCGACCCCCGTTGGCTCACTTCGGTGATTCCGTCTGGCAACGGCGTGTTCAATGCGCGCTCGCTGGCGCGCCTCTACGCAGCCCTCAGCCTCGGCGGCAAGCTCAACGGGGTCCGCTTGATGTCGGCGTCCACCCTCGCGGAGGCAGCCGAAGACCAGAACTCAGCTATTGGACGCGTGATTCCTTTCCCACTGCGCTTCAAGGTCGGCTACATGCGCCCGGTCTCGCTCGGACTCCGCTTCTCCCTCGGAAAGCGCCAGCTCGACGTCGGTCGCCCCAACCCGCACGCATTCGGTCACTTCGGCGCCGGCGGCTCCGGCGCCTGGGCCGATCCCGAACGCGAGCTCGGCGTCGCCATCGTGACGAACTGCTTCGGGGGTCGAATCCCCGCAGACCTCCGTCCCGTCGCGGTCGCCACTGCGAGCTCGCGTTGCGCGGACCGGCGCTAGCTCTACGACCGAGCTTGCCCGCGTCGGTGACGTGCTGTAGCTAGCGCGAGGATGCCGACGCTCGCCCTGCTCTTCTGTATGACCGCTGCGCTCTACGCCGCGGTCGGCTTCGGCGGAGGGTCCACGTACAACGCGCTTCTCGTGCTTGCAGACACCGACTATCGCGTCCTCCCGTCGATCGCCCTGCTCTGCAATCTCATCGTGGTCACCGGCGGCGTGCTTCAGTATCGGCGCTCAGGCGACCTCGACGCGCGGTTCGCCCTTCCCTTCGTGGCGTTGTCGATTCCGATGGCCTGGCTGGGCGGGCGCGTGCCGATCGAACAGGACGCGTTCGTCCTGCTGCTCGGGCTCTCGTTGCTCGGCGCCGGACTGGCAATGTGGGTCCAGCCGCCCAAGTCGTCCTCTGCGGGCGGGTCCTCTTCGACAGCGAATTGGTTTGTCGGGCTACCGGTGGGCGGTGCCATCGGCTTCTTGAGCGGCATGGTCGGGATCGGCGGCGGCATCTTCTTGGCGCCAGCGCTCCATCTGCTTCGTCTCGCCGATCCGAAACGAATCGCGGCCACCTCGAGCTTCTTCATCATGGTGAACTCGCTCGCGGGCCTCGTCGGTCAGACGATGAAGCAGGGCACCACCGCTCACTTCGATCGCCTCACCGACTACGCCTGGCTCTTCGTCGCGGTCCTGATCGGCGGGCAGGTCGGCAGCCGCTTCAGCACGCAGGCTCTCTCCGGGCACGTCGTCAAACGGCTCACCGCGATGCTCGTGCTCTACGTCGCAGCACGGCTTCTCTACACGAGCCTCGGGTAGGCCGAGCTCAGCGCCTCACACGCCAGGGCTTGGCGCGCTCCAGCTGGGCCGCGAGCTTCAGCAGCGTCGCTTCGCCGCCGAACCGGCCGAGGAACTGCACCCCGACCGGCAAGTCGTTCTCCGTCCTGTGGAGCGGGACCGACATCGCCGGGATGCCTGTGAGGTTCGCGATCATGGTCCGCTGCATGACCTGCTTCGCCAGCCTCTCGAGCTGGGCTTGAATCACCGCCTCGCGAATTCGCCCAAGCCGTAAGAGCGCCGCCCCTGCCCGGGACGCCAACAGCTCGAGCACGCGCTGCTCGGCCGCGGTCGGCACGGCCTCATCGAGCGGTACCGGAATCCGGCCAGAAGCCGGAATGACGAGGACATCGTGCTTCTCGAAGAAGGCCGCCATCGCTACGCCGAGGACGCGCTTCTCATGACTCGCGCTCGCGCTGACCTCCGCGGGGGCGAAGCGGCCCATCGCGGCGAGTAGCCGCACCGGCGCTTCGAGGGTGCTCCGAACCCTCGCCGCCCCGTACTGGGCTTCGAGCTTCGCGACCACGGCGGCCGTGTCGGTGGCGCCGAGGATGATCCACGTCCGGAAGACCTCCCACTCGTCGTACGGGAGCGAGATCTCCTCCACCTGGTGCCCCAAACCCTGCAAAAGGTGGCCAGTGCGGCGGATCGCGTCGACACAGGCCCTGTCCATGGGCAGACCAAATGCATCGCTCGCTGTCGAAATGCCGACACGCAATTGCGCCGGATCTTGCTCCGTGGCGGCCAGGAACGGACCGCCCGACGGGGCTCCATAGGGCGAGCCTGGCTCTGGGCCCGCAGTTGCGTCGAGCATGGCCGCGGAGTCCCGAACGGTTCGGCTCACGACGTGGGAGGTGGACTGGCCCGCGCACTCCCAGCCGAAGTCGGGCCCGATCGGGTTGCGGCCGCGAGTCGGTTTCAAGCCGAAGATGCCGCACGCGGAAGCCGGGAGGCGGATCGACCCGCCCTCATCGGTGGCGGAGGCGAGCGGCACGATGCCAGCCGCCACGGCCGCCGCGGAGCCCCCGCTCGAGCCCGCCGCCGAACGGGTCACGTCCCAGGGATTGCGCGTCGCCCCCCATGCCTCGCAGATCGTGTGGCCGGAGAGTTTGTACTCCGGGGTGTTGGTCTTGCCGAATACGACGACCCCAGCGCTGAGGAACCGCCGGACAATCTCGGCGTCAAAGCTCGACACCTCCCTCAGGTGGAGGCGGCTCCCGTTGCTCATGGGCGTTCCCCGGAGGGCGTGATGCGCGTCCTTCAGCAGAAACGGCACGCCGGCAAACGGACCCGAGAGCGGCTGCTTCACTCGTTCGTGCGCGTAGTCGTAAAGCGGTGTGACGATGGCGTTGATTTCGGGGTTGCGCTGCTCGGCGCGGAAAATCGCGGCCTCGAGCACTTCCTTCGCAGTCACGTCGCCTTTGGCGATGAGCGCGGCCAGCCCCAAGCCGTCGTGGCGTACGTAGTCGTCGAACACCGAGCTTAGCCTTCCCTTCGCCGAACGGCGCGAGCCCGCGAGCTGACAATGGCTACGATCGATCCCAAGGACACGACAGCGATCACGTAGGCGCCACCGTAGTCGAACACGTGGCTGTGCGCCTCGTATAGAGCAATGCTCGCGCCGACCCCGAGCGCGTATCCGATCCATGGTTGTTCGCTGAGGCGCACTCGCTGACGCCGGGTGATGATGGCAACAAACGGCCAAAACGAAGTCGATGCGACGTAGCTTCGGTATGGCTCGCCGAGCTCGGCCACGAGGCGCCGATCTTGATGCATGGCCCCGATGAACGAGAGCAAGAACACGCCGACGAAGAACACGAACGTGACCTTCGAGGGCGCCAAGAGCGCGTGCGCCGCTGCCCACAACCCAATTCCTGAGAAGAACGGATGGCGCGTGATCTGTTGAATCCCGCGTGCCGGCATCGCG
>Ga0316198_10000857_pt1 | contig 16954 bp, 13 predicted proteins | sample OudBieAanoxic_MG_FD_204935 | JGI IMG/M metagenome (GOLD analysis project Ga0316198, IMG submission 204935) | Coastal sediment microbial communities from Oude Bieten Haven, Netherlands - site A anoxic | ecosystem: Environmental > Aquatic > Marine > Coastal > Sediment | place: Netherlands...
AGTGCTCGCGCGGCAGCGAATGCTCATCGTGGTGCAGAAGGCCACCGAGCTGGGGGTCTCGCGCATCATCCCCGTGCTCTCGGAGCGCTCGGTGCCACGCGATGGCCTCGACCATGAAAAGGCCCATGCATGGCCGAAGCAGGCCTTGCGCGCTGCGCGTCAGTGTCGGCGAGCGAGCTTGCCGGAGGTGCGTGAAGCTATCGAGCTCAGCTCCGTCCTCGAGGATGAGTGCTTCACCGAAGCCGACCTCCGCTTCTACCTCGACGATCGAGCACCGGGCCCCTCCACACTGGACGACCCGGCTCCTCGTACGGAGCGTGAGAGACTTCGCGTCATCTTCGCCGCGGGCCCCGAGGGAGGTTGGAGTGACCAAGAGCGGGACATGCTCGCTAGCCGTGGCGCTCTCCCCCTTCGGCTCGGCGGCCGCGTTCTACGCGCGGAGACGGCGGTGTTCGCCGGGCTCACGCTGCTGCAGCACCAGCACGGCGACATGTAGACGCATGCCCATCCGAGGCGGCGGAGCTCACCGCCCTAGCTTTGCCTTTGCGGCGCGCTTGGCACCAAGCATCACCGCGTCCTTGAGGTCCAAGGGAAGCGCCGTGCGAATGTTCCTCAGCGTATCGGCGCGCAGGCGCTTCTTGGACAAGGCGTGTGCGGCCAGATCGAGCTTCATGAGAGCTGCGGCCTTGTCACGCGCTTCATCGAGCAAGCGCTCCGGAGGCACCAAGGCGTCGACAAAGCCAACTTGCAACGCCTGCTCCGGGGAGAACTCTTCGGACAAGGTCACCGCGCGCTCCCGAGCCGCGGGGTTCAAGCGGAGTCGAAGCACCTCGCAAGCAACACGCGGCATCGGGAGCCCGATCGCCACTTCGTTGGCAACGTACGTGTACGGGCCCGGCACTCCAAAACGGTAGTCGCCGGACAACAACATGAACGCGCCCATGGCGTATGCATGACCAGGGGACGCGATGACCACCGGGGTCGGAAACGACAAAAGGCGCGCGGTGAGACCGTAACCCGCGCGCAACATCTTCACCGCTTGCACGCCCCCGGACTTCATCACCTTGAGATCGAAGCCCGCCGACAACACTCCTTGTCGCCCGGTGATGACCACAGCCGCGCCCTCCCGCTCCACGCTCTCGAGCGCCGCGTAGATCTCGCCGAACATGGCCGGAGACAGCGCATTTCGCTTGCCATCGTCCATCGTGAGTGTCGCAACCGAGCCATCGACCTCGAGTTTCACTAACGAGCTAGTCATGCCTTCACACCTAGCACGTGACTCGAGAGCCGCGTATCGGCATCGACCGGCAGAAGTCCCGCAGCGCCTGCCTTTTTCCAGTGCGCCGGCGACAGAGCCGGGGCTGCGCGAGCTCTGCTAGACGCGTCGGACCTGGACCTCGTGGCCCATCATGATGGCCATCCCGCTGACCGGCTCGAGGTTCGCGTGCCCGCCTGGGATGACCTCGTTGATGTTGGCCCCCGGCAGAGCCGCGGCTCGCCGCACCCCGGCGCCTTCGTGGCCCCAGCCGTGCGGCACGGCGATCACGCCGCGACGCATTTCATCGCTGAGGCGAGCCAGGATGCGTACGGCCCCTTGACCGGTGCCGACCTCGATCTCGTCGCCGTCGGCGATCGAGAGTGCCTCTGCATCGACGGGGTGGATGAGTGCTCGGTTGCCCGCCGGTTGGCGGATGTGGGGGCTGTTGTGCATCCAGCTGTTGTGTGAGCGCCGGTCCCGCTGGCCAATCAGAACGAGCTGGCCGGGCCGCGGGCGGAGCGAGCTCTCCTCTGCTTCGAGCCGTGGCAGGTCCACGGCGACGTCCTCCGGGTAGAGCTCGACCTTGCCGTCCTTCGAGACGACACGCTTGCCAAAGAAGGTCCCTGGCTCGTTGGGCGGCAGCATCACGCCGCCGGGTTCTTGCTTGAGCTGCTCGAGCGTCACCTCGCCGCCCCAGCGCATCAACAGAGCCAAGACATGATCGGGCGTGAGCTCGACGTTGCCGGGTAACCGCGCGAGCACGCGATTGAGGCGCGGCAACAGGTTGCCCACCTTGCCCCACGGTTTGGCGCCACATGCGAGGGCGAGGTCTGCGAAGATGCGCCATTCCTCCCGCCTCTCGTACTTTGGGCGCACCATCGCCGGCGTGTACTGAGCGTGCGGCGTCACCTGCAGCATGGCGTGCGACGCGGGGTAATCAGAGCGCTCGAGCATGTCGGTGGCTGGCAGCAGGTAGTCTGCGTAGGCGGAGGTTTCGTTTCGATAGATGTCGATCGAGACCAGCAGCGAAAGCTTCTCGAACGCCTTCGCCAAGGCGCCACCGTTGGGCATCGAATGCACGGGATTGCCAGCCGACACGAAGAGCGCCCGAATCCGCCGCGGGTCGTCGTTGTCGATTTCACCCGGCAACGCAGCGACCGGAAAGCAGCCTGCCACCTGATGCCACTTGCCGCGGAGCACCCGGTGTTCGTTGAAACCGCCGAGGCCAAGCCAGCCGGCAAGCTTGAGGGTGTCGAACGGACCCCGAGGCACGAGCAACCCTCCCCGGCGGTCGATGTTGCCCGTGATCAGGTTGAGCCCCTGGACCAGCCAGTAGGCAATCGATCCGAAGGGGCCCATGTTGACGCCGGTCGACATGTACAACGCGGCGCCATCGGCGTTGCGGTAGGCGCGAGCCAAGGCGCGGATGGTCGCGGCGTCGACTCCGGTGACCGCGGCCGCGCGCTCGGGGGTCCACCCGGCAGCCGAAGCGACGAATTCGTCGACTCCGTTCGCAACCGCCTTGGCCGGCTCGAGGTCGATGCCATCTTCGTGCGCGATGACGTGCAGCATCGCCATCAGCAGGTAAACGTCGGTTCGAGGCTGGATCGAGACATGCTCTCCGACTTTCTGCGCGGTCTCGGTCCGGCGGGGATCGACGATCACCACCCGCCCGCCGCGCGCCTCGATGCTTTGGAGGCGCTCGAGCGCGTTCGGAAGCTGAACCATCGACATCTGGCTCACGACGGGGTTGCTACCCATGCACATGAAGAACTTGATGTGGTCGAAGTCGGGGACAGGATGCACCATCGAACGTCCGTACATGGACGTGGAGACGTGCAGCTTGTTGTTGTTGTCGATCGAGTGGGAGGCGAAGAGATTCGGCGAGTGCAGCGCTTCGATGAAGCCGGCCGACATCAAGATGTTCTGGAAGCTGAAATAGGTGGGGTTGCCGGTGTAGAGCCCGACGGATCGAGGGCCCCACTGCTTGCGTAGCTCCCGAACCTTGGCACCAATCTCTTCGTTCGCCTGCTTCCACGTGATCCGCTCGAAGGTAGAACCCACTCGCTTCATCGGGTAGTTGAGGCGCTCTTCGTCGTGGTGCATCGCAGCGCTACCGAGCCCCTTGACGCAGCAATAACCCTTCGACAATGGGTTGTCGCGGTCGGGACGAACTGCCCCCACGCGCTGGGTCTGCTCGTCGACCTCGACGGTGAGACCGCAGTGCGCCTCGCAGATTCGACAGTATGTGCGCTTGATCGTGCTCATCCCGATGCTCCGAGCGGAAGGATAGTCGGCGAAACGCTGGTGCGCCGCTGACGATAGGACGGTTTTTCAACGCACGCGCCTGGGATGAGCAAAAATCTCTCGCGATACTGCGCACCATGCGAATGGTCGGCGCTGATTTTTCTCTGTCATCTTGGGCGCTGCCGGGGGTAGGCTCGACCGGAGTAAGGGGTTCAATGTTTTCACCGAAGAAGATCATTCCGCGCTTGGCCATCGCGGCATTGCCCCTCGCGGGCACCGCCTGCGGAGGCGGTAGTGATGGCGGGCTCCCACAGGACAACGTCACGGACGCGATCAACGCGTTCTGCATGACGGTCGCGCGCTGCTATCCGGGCTACGACATGAATGAGTGTGTCAACTACGAGCAGGCCTTCGCCGAGTACGCTCGCAACTACGGCGAAGCATGCGTGAACGTCGTGGCGAGCTATTTTCAGTGCCTCTCCGAGCTCAGCTGCGAGGACTACATAGACTACGGCCCTGGGTTCCAGGCCTGTGAAACCGAGATCAACGACACATTCGAAGCCGCGTGTTCCAAGTAGCTCATCGGCAGTCCTGCTAGAGCGCCAACGCGATGATCATCGTCACCGGCACCAAACGTTCCGGCACATCCATGTGGATGCAGCTCTTGAGCGCCGCAGGGTTCCCGCCCATCGGCGCGGCGTTCCCGCGGAACTGGGAAACCACCATCAAGGACGCCAATCCCGCCGGCTTCTGGGAGTCGAAGCTTCGACACGGCATCTACTACCTGACCAACCCCGACCCACAGACGGGGCAATACTTGTTCCCGGAGCAAACGCGGCAGTGCGCAGTGAAAGTGTTCGTGCCGGGTCTAATCAAGACCGACCGCGCGTTCATCGGTCGCGTGGTGGCGACCGTGCGACCGTGGCGGCAGTACGTGCGCTCACTAGAGCGGCTCTATCAAATGGAACGCGACGCTCGTGACGCTGCGAAAGAGAAGAATGAAGACCCCTTGCCACCGGCCGTGTACTTGCCGCCAGTGATCGAATGGTGGGTCGAGAATTTCTCGCTCTTCAGCGACATCGTCACGCGGCGCTATCCCTTTACGATGGTGTCCTACGATTCGGTCATCGAGGACCCGGACACCGCGGTCCGCCGGGTCTTCGACTGGCTCGGCGAGGGCGATGCCAACGCTGCCGTGGCACAGGTCGATCCCGCCCTCAGAACCCAAGACGTGACGGCACACGAAGCCAAGGCTGCCGGTGAAGACGACGTGGAGCCGGCGGTCGTCGAAGTGTTCGATGCGCTTTACGAGGTCGTTCGCAAGCAGGAGCCGATCGAGCAGTCGTTCATCGACCTGCTCAACGAGACGAACGAAAGGCTGAGCGCGCACATCGATGCGGCAATGCGCGAGACCGCGGCCGCCCATCTCGCACGACGAAAAGCCCTGCGGGAGAGGCAGGCGATTGACGACGCCGCCAAGAAGGCAGAATCAAGCGCAACGGAGACCTAGAGCGTCGGTGGTGGGGTCGACCTGCCACGCGCGGCTTGTAGAGAGCTCGGAGATCGCGCAGATGGAGGCGCGTGCCTATCTTGGTCGCAGAGGGATTGCGCAAGGCGTATGGCGAGGCACGGCTCCTCGACGGGGTGGACCTCTCGGTGCACCAGGGCGAGCGACTCGGGCTCGTTGGGAACAATGGCTCGGGGAAGTCGACGCTTGCGCGTATTCTCGTCGGCGAAGACCAGCCCGACGAAGGGCGCGTCGCGCGGCGGCGGGAGGCGAGCATTCGCTACCTGTCACAGGAGCCGAGTCTTCCTCTGGGCCGGAGGGCGCGGGATGTGGTGCTCGAAGGGCTTGGCGCCTGGGCCACGGCGTATGAGCGTCACGAAGAGCTCAGCCATTTGATCGCTGCGCAAGAACCGGGCTGGGAGGCACATCTCGAGGCGCAGAGCGAGGCAGCGCACGAGGTCGAGCGGCTTGGCGGCTGGGAGAACAGCCGCAAGGCAGACGTGCTCTTGCAGCAGCTCGGGCTCCGCGAGCTCGACCGGAACGTCGAGCAGATGAGCGGCGGAGAACGACGGCGGGTCGCGCTTGCGCGGCTGCTGGTCGAGGAGCCCGACTTGGCCATTCTCGACGAGCCAACCAACCATCTCGATGCGGACACGATCGAATGGCTCGAGACCTATCTTCGTGATCAGTATCGCGGTGCGCTAATTTTGATCACGCACGATCGCTACGTGCTCGATCGCGTCGTGACGCGGACGCTCGAGATCGATCAGGGCAAGGTGTACAGCTACGAGGGCGGCTGGCACGCGTACCTCGAGGCCAAGGCGGAGCGGCTGGCGCACGCCGACCGCGCGGAAGCCAATCGGCAGAACATGTTGCGAACCGAGCTCGAATGGCTTCGGCGCTCGCCGAAGGCGCGTACCACGAAATCCAAGTCACGCGTCGATCGCGCCGAGGCGCTCCGGGATGCGGCGGCACCCAAGACCGAACAGGTGGCGAAGTTCGCGGTGCAGACGCAGAGACTCGGGAACACCGTGCTCGAGGCGCAGGACCTCGGTGTTCGCCTCGGCACACTCGAGCTCTTCGACTCGCTGGATTTCATCCTGTCGCGGGGCGATCGCCTCGGCATCGTGGGTCCAAACGGCGCAGGCAAGACGACGCTGCTGCGGGCGCTCCTTGGTGAGCTCGAGCCCACGGAGGGCCAGGTCGTCGTCGGCGCAAATACGAAATTCGCGTATTTCGACCAGGGGCGGAGCGGCTTGATCGAGGAGGAGTCGGTCCAGCAGAACGTGGCCCGCGATCGCCCGCAGGTGACCTTCCAAGGGCGCTCGATGGACATTCGGAGCTACCTGAAGCGCTTCCTGTTCGAGCCGTATCGCACGCGGGACCGGGTCTCCTCGCTTTCGGGCGGCGAGCGGGCGCGGGTCGCCCTGGCGAAGTTACTCTTGGCCCCGGCGAACGTGCTGGTGCTCGACGAGCCGACCAATGATCTAGACGTGGCGACGCTTTCGGCGCTCGAAGCGATGCTTGTGGAGTCCCAGTCGACCGCGCTCATCGTCAGCCATGATCGCTACTTCCTCGACCGGGTCGCCACGAAGATTCTCGCCTTCGAGGGCGACGGCCGAGTGCTCCAGTACGCTGGCAACTACAGCGACTACCGGGACCAGCGCGCCGCGCGTCAGCCGGACGGCAAGCGCTCTGCAGAGAAGGCCGCGAAGAAGTCGAAGGCCAGCGCATCGCCGAAGGGCTCGAAGCTCTCGTACAAGGAGAAGCAAGAGCTCGAACGGCTCGTCGGCGAGATCGAGCGCTTGGAAAACGAGGCTGCGGAAGTCGACGCGATGCTGAACGAGCCCACACTCTACGCCGAGCGGGCAGACGAGGTGCCGGCGATCCTAGCGCGGCAGCAGGACCTTCAGGAAGCCCTAGAGACGAAGATGGGCCGTTGGATGGAGCTCGAGGCCAAGGCCGGCGGCTGACGCCTGTGGGGCTACCCCGGTTGGGCTTGCTTCACGAGCGATCAGCCGACAGGCGCGCGGCCCCGAGCCTTCTGCGGGTCGCGCATGTCCAGGAGAGACACAGCGACGCCGTACGTCGCGAAGTGACCGGCTGGACGAATCTCGATGATGCAGTTGTCGGCGATGGTCCCGTGCTGCTCGATCAGCCGTCCCGTGAGGGTCTCGAGGAGCTTCGGATCGAGCTCGCTCATCGGAATCACGCGCGCAGTGCCGCTGAAGGCGATCGTCGCGTCGGGGATCTTGATCCAGGGCATGAACGGAACGCGCTTTGCGATTGTCACATTGAGCGCCACGTGGGGGTTGCGCAGGATGTGCTTTGCCTTCCACGAATCCTTCGCGACCCGGACGTAAAGAACCCGGTCGATCGCGACATAGACGATGCCTGAAGAGCGGGCCTGGCCTTTGGGATTCACGTAGGAAAGCACGGCGAACGAGCGCTTTTCGATTTCCTTCCAAACGAGGTCTGAGCCAATGGGAGCCGGCATGGGAGGAGTCGTAGATCTGCGTCGGGTCCTGTCAAGGAGAGTCGTGCGTAGCTTTCTCGATCGAGCTGTGAAGGGGCCTGACGGACATCGAAACCTTGGTGTCAGGCAAGCCGAAACGGACGGCTCATGACTCAGACCAGAACAAGGCAAGCCAGACGGTGGGCGCATCTGGGCTCGTCCACGCGACTTGGTGCCTTCTGTGCGCCGGTATGAACGCGGCGTCGCCCGGACCGAGCTCGACCTCGTCATCCTCGTCTTCGTAGCGTAGCCTCGCGCGGCCGCTCAATACGATTACCCACTCGTGTTCGGACTGGTCGTACCAAGACGACTCCGCAGAGGCATGCCCGGTCGAAACGATTCGTTCAATCCGGAGGCCGGGCGTGCGCAGGAGCTCATCGACTTGCTCCTCGTCGAGTGACCTTGGAAGATCTTGGAGCAATCGAGGATGCCTGGTGTCGCGCGTCATTGCTCTAGGCTTGCCACTACCCAATCCATGCGAGGAATGACGCGATGACCTCTTTCGCGTCTTGTCGAATGATAGGGCCGTGGGCGACAATGAGCTGGCGCGGATCCCAGTCGAGCTCGGCAGAGAACGTCAGGTCCTCCCGCTTCTTCGCGAGTCCGGGCGCTGCATACATGCGAGCCCCGGGATAGCGCTCGGCCCACTCGGTCAGGAACAAGTGATGGAGCTTGTTCGGGGCGACGAGGTAGCGGACCTCGCCAAGCTTCTCGAGCTCTTCGGCTAGCTCAGAGGTCAGTGCAATCGGCGACCACAGCCAGAGCTGCCGGCTGGCGAGCCGAGCTACGGCCATCCGCGTCGGATAGGGAAAGCTGTAGAAGGACACAATCGGACCTTCCGCGGTCCATAGTTCTTCACCGGCGGGGTTGAGCACGGGCGGAGTATACAACGCCATGCGTCGAGCAGCTCCTCAACGCTCGGGAAGGCTTACAAGGTGGCGACCTGTTGAAGCCGTTGCAGCCGTTCGGTGGAAGGTGGTTGCAGGTGGCTCAGGCGATAGTGTTTGTCGAGCTTGGCGTATTTGGTCTCGCCAAAACCGTGATAGGGGAGGAGCTCGTAGGCTGAAGCGCCGCCCGCGTTGCTCACGAACTCGGCGATGGCTCGAATGTCTTCTTCCGAGTCGTTGATCCCCGGGATGATCGGCGTGCGAACGACGACGTCGACCCCGGGAAGCTCGAAACGGAGCCTTCGAAAGTTGTCGAGGATCTGGTCGTTGCGAACTCCGGTGACCCGCTCGTGCTTCTCGGCATCCAGACACTTGATGTCGAAGAAGATCCGATTCGCCAAAGGCGCGACTCGCTTCATCGTCTCCCAGTTGCAGAGTCCCGAGGTCTCGATGGCGGTGTCGATCCCGCGATCTCGGGCCGCTCGGAGAAGCGCATGCACGAATGAGCCTTGTGCAAGAGGCTCGCCACCGCTCACGGTCAGTCCGCCTCCGGACCTGACGTAGAATGCGTCGTCTTCTTCGACGATACGCAAGACGTCGTCCACGCCCAGCCAATCGCCCGACAGCTCGAGCGCTTCCGAAGGACAAACCGAAGCGCAGTCGCCACAGCCATCGCAACGACTACGGTCGAGCGTGGCCTTGCCATCATCATCGTGGGAAAGGGCTCCCTCGAGGCAGACAGCGATGCAGCGATCGCATTCGTCGGAGCCGACGCAGCGATCGCAGCTATGGATCAGCTCGACCGACCGCGAGCGACCTTCCGGGTTCGAGCACCACATGCAGGCGAGGGGGCAGCCTTTCAAAAACACGATGGTGCGGATGCCCGGCCCGTCGTGAAGTGAGAACTTCTGTACGTTGAAGATCAATCCCTTCGGCGCGTCGTTCAAAACTCATGCTCCGTTCTGCGGATGATCTCGTTTTGAAGAGCCGGCGTGAGGTCGACGAAGTAGGCGCTGTATCCCGCGACCCGGACCAAGAGGTTTCGATACTTGTCTGGATCCTCTTGTGCGGCGACAAGCGTATCCCGATTGATGATGTTGAACTGGATGTGCCACATCTTCATGTCGCAAGCGGTGCGAATGAGCGCCATCAGTTTTCGGGTTCCGTCCTCCCCCGCCAACGACGCGGGCGAGAGCTTCATGTTCAGAAGCCGTGCGGCTCGCTCTTTGTACTGGGCGCACTTGGTGCTCCCGATCGACATCAGGGTGGCGGTCGGACCCTTGACGTCCCTGCCCTGCGATGGGCTGATGCTTTCGGAGAGCGGCTCCCGCGCCTTGCGCCCATCCGGAGTCGCCCCGACGACCGCACCGAGTGGAATGTGGGACGTGACGGACACGTAGCGCAGATCGAGCTCGCCGCCGAAGGCGGTGGTATGACGATGAGCCAGGCCTGCGAAACACGCTTCGATGTCATGACCGAGCTGGTCGACCGCGTGGTCGTTGTTCCCGTACTTGGGTGCGTGGACGCACATCTGTCGCACGGCCTCATGGCCGACGAAATCCGCATCGAGCGCCTCGAGAAGCTCGTTCATCGTCAGCTTCTGCTCTTCGAAGACGAGCGCGCGAATGGCCGCCAGTGAATCGATGACGGTGCCGAAACCCATGACGTCGAAGAACCCGAGATAGAGCGCGCCTTCGATGGGACCCGAGTGGATGTCTTTGCAGCTCTCCATGCAGAGATCGTGCAGCATGGAGAACATCGGCGAAGCGATGTGGCGGGACTTGAGCGTATCAGACACGTACTGCTGGATGAACGTGTGTTGAACGACGTTTTCGATTTGCCGGCTGAAAGCCTCCCAGAGCTGATCGAAGGTCTGAAACGTCCGCGGGTCTCCGGTGCTGATGCCCACGAGCCCGTCGCCGTAGCAGCCTATGCGACCATCGCGGAGCGTCATCTCGAGGATGGCGCCGAGATTGATCCACGCGCAACCGGTGGAGATGCCCTCTCGATTGAGCATCTTGGTCTCGGAGCAGCCGGTCACGCAGTAGTCGTTGGCCTCCTCCATGCTGCCGCCCTTGGCAACGAGCAATGGAATGATTTCGTCGTCACAAAAGAGCTTCGGAAAGCCGGAGCCCTCTTTGATGGTTTCGGCGACCTCATGGAGAAACGCGTTCGGTGTGCGTGAATGAATTCGCGCGGCGAGGTCGGGATAGTTGAGTGGGAACTCGCGCTTCGACTTCAAAATCAGATAGGAGAGCTCGTTGCTGGCGTCCACACCGTCGGGCGTGAGGCCACCAATCGTGGTGGCTTCCCAGTGTGCAAACCCGTCGGTTAGCGACGGCATGCCCGGCTTGGCGTACACATCGGTGCTTCTGGCCATGCCGATCCAGATCGACTCCAGCAAGGTGAGTGCCTCGTCCTCAGTGAGCCGCCCTGCATCGATGTCGTTGCGGTAATAGGGATAGAGATACTGGTCGATTCTGCCGTTGCCGACGACACCGCCGACCGCCTGTTCGAATCGTGAAACCGTCTGCACGAACCACTGCGACTGCACCGCTTCGTGGAACGTCCTCGCTGGATGTTCCGGAACCCGTTCACAGATGTTGGCGATGTTCTCGAGCTCGCGGCGCCTCTCTTCGCCTAGCTCTTCTGCGGCCATCGACCGTGCCAGCTCGGCATATCGATGTGCAAATGCGACCATCGCATCGCAGACGATGCACACGGCTTCGAGAAACGGCCGCTGCTCGACGTAAGCGGCGGTGTCGTAGGGATCGAGGGCGGCAAGTCGCTCCGCAGCTTCCTTTCGTATCGAGCCGATCCCACGCTCCAACACCTTGCCGTAGTCGTGCGCCCAGGCGAGCATCGATCGGCCCGACGCGGTCGGTGTCACGACGAATATCCTCTCCATGAGGCGGCGCGTCTCTTCGGGGAGCGCGTTCATCGTTGCCGTGTGGTAGGCGTGGGCGTGCCAGTACGGCAGGATGTCCTCTTTGAGGGCAGTCACGTCCTCTTCGGTGATGAGGATCGGGTCGCCCGGCTTACTCGGTGCGAGCTCGTGGGGGTGTGTGTAAAAGCGTCCCGGCCCGACCAGCTCACAGTAGACCACGGCGTAGCGGCCCGGCGGCCCGGCACTGCCGACCAGCAGCTCGTCCTCTTCGATATGGATTGGCTGGTTGTCGAGGATGTGTGCAAGTGCCTTGGCCCAACGCAGCACCATCGCTTGCCCCTCGGTCGATTTCATCGATTCGGTCAGCAAGCGAGCGCGGTGGATGTTGAGACGGATCGGTTGGTCGCGAAACCCTTCGAGCATTCGCTGAATGCGGGCGCGCTTGGATTCGGCCACATCGGCGACCAGGCCGATCGGCTCCCCTTGCTCGATGCGCGCTTCGTGTGGCGTCCGTACCTTTGCAAGCGGTGCGTTCGCGGGGGATTCGAAAGCGTCCAACATGGCTTCGGCTCCTTCCAGGCACACCGTGCCCGAGTATAGGGAGACCCTACGATTGGGACGCCGATAATCGCAATGGTCGGGGCTGACTAATCGATGTAAAATATTGACATCATGCATTTGAGCGCCTGCATCCTCTTGCCGCGCACGCTCCGCATTCCGAAGCAGCACGCGCACCTCGGCTACGAGCTGCACTATGTCATCGCAGGGCGGGCTTCGTTCGAGCTCCCGGACAAAGAGCTCAGCGTGAAGCAGGGAGATTGCTTCTACACACGCCCACGGACGATGCACCGAATGGAGGTGCCCGACGGAGAGTATCTTCTGCAATACATCGCGCTGCTCGAGCTCGACCCGGCCGCAGACGCCGAGCTCGCGGACGACCTTCAGACCCTCATCGGCGAAGGCCGGGTCCGTCGGCTGGGGGATCGATACCACGCGCTCTTCGCACAGATGAGCCGGCAGTCATTGTCCGATGACGCCCGCCAGCATCGCGCGGCGTCTGCTCGTATGGCGGGGTTTCTCTATGACATGATGACCGACACGCGGGCTGCGCCTGGGAATCATCCCGCAGTCGAACAGGCGCTCGAGTTCATGCGCTCACAGGTGGGCGTTGCCTATGGCCTCGACGAGCTCGTCGCCGAGCTCGCGCTCGACAAATCGTATTTCATTCGCCTCTTCAAGAGGAGCATCGGAGTGCCTCCCATGAAATACGCCATGAACCTCAAGATGAGCGCGGCCTCGGACCTGCTTCGTACCACGACGGAGCCGCTCGCCGCGGTTGCCGCCCGAATCGGCTTCGACGACGAGTACCATTTTGCCAAGCGGTTCAAGCAGTGGAGCGGGACGGCCCCAGGGATGTATCGCAAACAGGACTAAGCCTCCTGGACCTTCGTTAGTTCGCGTCCACCACGCTGCCGGCGCCAGTGATACGGACGTTGAGCTGAGGGTCGCCTTTGTAGAACACCGCGCCTGCGCCCAGGAGGTCGACGTTGAGTTGGTCGGCAGCACTCACGTTCACCGTGCCCTGCCCCGTCAGAAGGACGCTGCTCTCATCGGTCGTCAGCTCGAATGCTTCGACTGTGCCCGAGCCCTCTAGTGTGACCTGCTGACTCGTGACGTCGCCGGTCAGCGTCACGGTTCCTGCTCCGCTGAGGATCGTTTCTATCGCACTTGCCTCGGTCTCTGCGTTGATGGTGCCCGCCCCCGACAGCTCGACATAGTCGAGCTCTGGCACCGTGATTTCGACGCTGAACTCGCTGATCCCCCCTGTGCACTGCGTGTACCCAATCTCCCAGATGCCGTTGATGACGTCTCGGTTGAGTATGTCGATGACGTTTTGCTGGCTTCGGACGACCACTTGTTGTGGGGTGCCTGGGACGACCGTCACGTCACCTCCGACTTGAAAATCGAACCCCGTGAGGCTCGAGAGATCGAGTGTTTGGGAAACGATCGGGCCGGAACCACCGACGCACGAGTCGGAACCGCATCCGGCCACCGAAACCGCCAATCCCAGAACCACGCTCGCCGCCGCTCGAAAGAGTGTCATGGCAAGGACCCTAGCGAGACCGCGCAGCGAGTCAAAATCCTGCAGCGCTCGCCTCTCTGATCAACGTCGGCCAGATGTTCGGAAGTAGTAATGCTCGACCGGATAGACTGCCGGTTGGCCTTCCGCGTCGAGGCAGGGGCGCGCGATCGCCGAGGACAAGCCCGAACGTCGGCGGGTTCTGCCCGCGACCGCTTTGAACGTGGGGCCGCTGTTCGCTTCATCGCACGCGAGGCAGGCATTCAAGCTCCCGTCGGGCAGCTTGTGCCTCGTGGGGAGCGTGGCCGTGCAGGTGCCCATGCACTTGTCGCGCGTGTTGTCGATGTTGAAGCTCCAAATCTGCGCGCAAGCCTCCGTGAAGCCGAGGTTTCTCAAGCAGCTCAGTTGTGTCTTGTCCCCGAACAGCCCACGCATGCCGCACAAGCGCCCCGCACGATTGAGGTCCTTCTGTTGGATGTAAACCGCGAGGTCCTGCAAGGAGGAGCAGGCGCCGCACCGGCCGCGGTGAGTGACTTGGCCGCCCGCGGCGCGTGCCGCCCGCTCCGTCGGAAACGTTTCGAGCCGGTAGGTGCGGCCCGAGGGGCTCGAGTCGACCGGGATCGCCGCGCAGTAGGCCGGGGCGTCGTCCTGCTCGAGCGATGCCTCGCCGAACGGATCGGCCGGCAGCACCTCCGCCGGATCTAAGAGCCTCCAGCTGAGTAGCGCGTAGGCGTCGTGCGCGTCGTACCCGGGCTCTGAAAATACGTAGCGGCCGCACATGCAGGAGGGACCGCACTTGCCGTCCGACTCCAACTGCTCCTCCGGGGAGCAGAAGAGGCTCGCGCATGCTTGGTTGGCCTTACTGACGTGACCAGGGGAGCCCTCGGGAGGCCCGTGCCGCACTCCGCAACCCGTCGAGAAGATTGCGGCAGCGGCGACCCCCCACGCCAAGATGTGTCGACCCAACGCCTCGCAGGGTTGGCCAAGAAACCGTACCAGAACCATGCCGGATTTTTGCGGTGCCGCGTCGGCAATGCAAGCGGTCAAGCCCCGTCTACACCGGCCTCGGCGAAGAGCCCGAGGCTCCGCCATTGCGCGGAACGACCCATGACCTAAGTTGCGCGCTGGAGGGAGTGCCGATGACGACGCAGCAGGACAAGACCCCCGAGCACCGCGCGTTCCGCGAGACTGTCCGCGCCTTCGTGCGCAACGAGCTCGTGCCGAGGGCGCGCGAGTTCGACGAGATGGGGCGGCTCGACAAGTCGCTCTTCCCGAAGATGGGCGAGCTCGGGATGCTCGGCCTGCGCTACGACGAAGCCTACGGCGGCGCAGGGCTCGACTGGACGTACACGGCCATTCTCTGCGAGGAGCTCGGGCGCGCAGACAATGTTGGCGTAATGACGGGCATTTCGGTGCACACGGACATGGCGACACCATCACTTCACCGCTTCGGCAGCGAAGAGCTCAAGCAGAAGTACCTGGTCCCGGCGATTCGCGGCGAGGTGGTGTCGGCCATCGCTGTGACCGAGCCGGATGCGGGCTCGGATGTGGCGAACATTCGGACTCGTGCCGTGCGCGACGGCGACGACTGGGTGATCAACGGCTCCAAGATCTACATCACCAACGCCGCGACGGCCGACTGGCTCTGCCTGCTTGCGGTCACCGAACCGGAAGCGGGGCACGCCGGCTTTTCACAGATCATCGTGCCAATGGATACGCCGGGCGTTTCCTACGACCTGCTCGACAAGATCGGCTTCTGGGGCTCCGATACCGGACAGATCTTCTTTGAGGATGTGCGGGTTCCGGTGTCGAACACCATCGGCCAAATCGGCGCCGGCTTCATGCAACAGATGATGCAGTTCCAAGGCGAACGCCTCGTCGCCACCATCGGCCTCGTCGCCTACTGCGAGGAGCTCTGGGAGACCACGTGCGAATGGGCCCGAAATCGCAAGCTCTTCGGGCGAACGCTGATGTCGATGCAGAACACGCAGTTCAAGCTCGTAGAATGCAAGACGCTCCTCACGACCGCGAGGCTTCTCAATCAAGCCTGCGTCGACGCGCTGGTCGACGGCCAGGACGCCACGGAGCTGATCAGCATGGCGAAGCTCCACACCGGGCGCGTGGTGCGCCAGGTGGCAGACGTCTGCTTCCAACTCCACGGCGGCATGGGCTACATGAAGGAAAGCATGGCCGGTCGCGCGTATTGCGACATGCGCATCGCCAGCGTCGGGGGCGGCAGCGACGAAACCATGATGCACTACCTCGCCAAACGCTGGAAACTCTGACAGCGCACCAGGCTCTACGAACGTTTGCGCCCGCCGCCCGGTCCCGCGCGGCGGCCTACCCGCCCGCTCGGCTGCTGTCGGCTTCCCTGGCGTCTGCGCTTTTCATGAATTGATAGAGCGCCTTTGCCGGAAGCTGGCGGGACGAGGTGGCGCTCGCTGCTACCGATGAGGTCGCCGCGTTTGGCGTTGATCAACGCTTCGCGGGCGAGGTCGTGTTGATCGACGTCCCAATATTGAAGGAGTGCTTTCTGCATTCTCTTCTCGCGGAGGCTCTTGGCGACGTAGACCGGCTCTTGGCTGAACGGGTCGAGCCCGGTGACGTACATGCTGGTGGCCATGCTCATGGGGGTCGGGATGAAGTCCTGCACCTGCCGGGGCCTGAGGCCGCGCTTCTTGAGATAGCGTGCCAGCTCGATCATGGACTCGGTCGTGGAGCCTGGATGACCGCTGATGTAGTAGGGAACCAGATGCTGGTCCTTGCCGCTCTTGTCGCTCGCGCAGGCGAACATCTCGGCAAAGCGCTCATAACTTTGCGCGCCAGGCTTCTTCATCTTGTCGAGGACCTCTTCGTCCACGTGCTCGGGTGCAACCGAGAGCTGCCCGCCGGTGTGATGCTCGGCGAGCGCTTCGACGAACTCGGGGCTCCGTTCGGCGAGGTCGTAGCGGACCCCCGAGGCGATGAACGCCCGCTTCACGCCCTTCTCTTTTCGCACCTTGCTGAGGAGATCGACGAGGGGGCCGTGATCGGTGACCAAGTTCTCGCAGACGCCCGGGTGCACGCAGCTCAGGCGGCGGCAGGCTTTTTCGATGCGCTCATCCTTGCACGCCATTTGGTACATGTTCGCGGTCGGTCCGCCGACGTCGCTGATCACGCCGGAGAAATCGTCCATTCGCCGCAGGGCGCGGACCTCGCGCAAGACGCTCTCGGCGCTGCGTGACTGAATGACGCGCCCCTCGTGCTCGGTGATCGAGCAGAAGCTGCAGCCGCCGAAGCAGCCACGCATGGTGACGATGCTGTGCTTGACCGTTTCGTAGGCTGGGATGCCGGCGTCGTAGGAAGGGTGCGGGTAACGCGTGAACGGCAGATCGTAGAGCTCGTCCATCAGCTCTGTGCTGAGCGGCTCGGCAGGCGGATTGAGGTAGACGGCCTCGTGACCATGCGGCTGGATCAGCGGGCGCCCGTTGCCCGGGTTCGTTTCCTTCTGGAACGCGCCGCTCATTTCGCTGAAGCGTTCGTTGCTCTCTTTGATCTCTTCGTAGCTCGGCAAGCGCACGGGCTTGCGATCGC
>Ga0316198_10000860_pt1 | contig 16930 bp, 13 predicted proteins | sample OudBieAanoxic_MG_FD_204935 | JGI IMG/M metagenome (GOLD analysis project Ga0316198, IMG submission 204935) | Coastal sediment microbial communities from Oude Bieten Haven, Netherlands - site A anoxic | ecosystem: Environmental > Aquatic > Marine > Coastal > Sediment | place: Netherlands...
TGCTCCGCCACCCGTATGCGGTCCCGGGCGCTGAATTTGGAGAAATAGCCCTCGTCTTTGAGGATGCTGCCGTAAATCGATTTTTGAAGCACGACGAAGCCGTTTTCCTTACGTCCGTCGAGCAGATCCCTGCCGGCCGGCACTTTCAAATGGCTGGCCTCGTTTTCCACCGACGCCTGGTATTCCGCCGAATAATAGGCGCCCTCCCTTAAAACGGTTTTGCCCATGAACCCGGAAACATAGGCGCGTTGTTTCAATGTTGTTTTTTTTCGAGTTCGAGTTCTCTTTGTATCGTTTTAGAGGCTGAAAGCAGTTCCGGGTCTCGACTTACCCTTAGAGTCGCCCGGCTGATAGCCGAGCGGTCTACATTAAACCGGAGGGCCACTTCGCTTCCGGAGATCGACAAGTTCTGCGTGGCAACAAAGCTGATCAGGGCGCGAGCACGTGCGATTTCAAAGCGTCTAGTCGGCCGGGCCAGTTCCTTCTCTTCTATGCCAAGATAACGGCACGTAGCGGTGGATTTCCTATGTGAAAGGTAATACACCAGCGCTCTTTCATTTCATTTTTCCGTTAAAATCGGGCTCACGCTACTGCGTGTGTGTGGGAACCGATTGCTTTTCTACACGGCAAGCAGTCAACTTAAATGGGGCGATCTTGGAATATGGGTCAAGCTTATCACGAGTGAGCCGATTGACTGGCGCCTCACTAAAATGGAAGGGCATGAAAATTTCACCTTGCAAAACCTCTGTGCTCGCTTTGAGCGTAGTCTGAATCTCTCCTTGACGAGAGATGATTCTGACCTGTTGGCCGGTTTCCAGTTCCAACCTTAAAATGTCATCGGGATGCATCAACACGTAGGATTGGTTGGCGTAATCGGTCAGTGCCTTACTGCGACGAGACATGGTGCAGGAATGATACTGGTAGAGGATTCGACCGGTATTCAATAAAAAGGGATAGTGCCTATCAGTTTTTTCTGTCTGTGGGACATAATCCACGGGATTCAGGATTGCCCGCCCGCTGGGCGTGTTAAATTTTTCGAGAAACAAGGTGGCGGTCCCGGGATGATCCCGGGTAGGACACGGCCACTGAATGCCTTCGCGTTCTATCCGGTCATAAGAGATACCAGCCATTATTGGCGCAACCCGGGCTATCTCATCTAAGATCTCGGCTTCATTTTTATAGGCATTCATTGGATAGCCCATCCGTTTCGCGATCTCCCATATCGTTTTCCATTCATCCAGGGCGTTTCCGGGAGGGTCAACCGCCTTGCGCACCCGATTGACCCTTCTGTCGCTGTTTACAAAGGTGCCATTTTTTTCCGCAAAACAAACTCCCGGCAAAATGACATCGGCAAAAGGCGTGCTTTCGGTTGGGAAAATATCTTGAATCACCAAAAACTCCAATCGTTCGAGAGCTTTTTGAGTGTGATTCAGGTTGGGGTCCGTCAGCATCGGATTTTCACCCATGATATACATGCCCTTAACCTTTCCGTTGAAGGCTGCCTGTATAATTTCAACTGTCGTCAAGCCGTTTTGGGCTGATAGGACTTTGGCAGGAACATTCCAGACGGCGGCCACTTTTTCCCTGTTCGCTTCGTCAGAAAGCGGGATGTAGCCTGGATAAAAGAGCGGCGAACAGCCCACATCCGATACACCCTGGACGTTATTTTGGCCTCGCGGCGGATTTAACCCGGAACCCGGCTTGCCGATTTTACCGGTGATCAAACACATGTTAATGAGCGCAAAAACGGTATGGGTGCCGGTTATTTGCTGGCTGATGCCCATACCGGTGGCAATTAAGGCCCGCTCCGAATTCGCGTAGAGTCTCGCGGCTGCAAAAAGTTTCGAAGATGAAACACCGGTGATCTCCGTTACCTTATCCGCGGTGTATGGCGATACCGTCTTTGTCAGTTCTTCAAAAGCCTCCATACCTCCTTCAATGCGACGCCTGATAAAGTCGTTATCGATTAGATTTTCATCGATGATGATGCGGATCAGACCGTTGAGAAGGGCGATGTCGGTTCCCAGGCGAGGTTGGAGCCAGACTTGCGCAAATTTAACCAGAGGCGTCCATTTGGGGTCGATAACGATGAGTTTGGCGCCTGCGGCAACACCGCGCTTTATAAAAGTTGCCGTCACCGGATGGGTTTCGATGATATTATTGCCAATTACCAGAATGCAATCAGCGGTCTCATAATCTTCAATTGAATTGGATCCAGCCCCATCACCCAGTGATCGCAACATGGCCGTGACCGTCGAGGCATGACAAAGACGGGTGCAGTAATCCACGTTATTATTACCAAAAGCCGTTCTGATAAATTTTTGAAAAATATAATTGTCTTCATTGGTGCATTTGGCCGAAGCATACCCCGCCAAGGCATCTCTTCCATATTTTACCTTAATTTCATTGAATCTTCGCGCAATCAGTTCCAGCGCCTCATCCCAACTGACCGCCACAAACTGCCCATTGCGCTTGATCAGTGGTTGCGTCAGGCGGTCATTGTGGTCAACAAAGTCGTAGCCGAAGCGTCCCTTGACGCAAAGCCTACCATCGTTGGGTTTTATGCCTTCTACCCCGTTACAGCGCACAATGCGATTGTTTCTGACCATCAATTCGACCTGGCAACCCACACCACAATAGGGGCAGGTGGAAACAACCATACGATCCGGCTTTTGATTTTGAAGCAGATCACGGTTGGGCTTTTCGACGATGGCGCCCGTCGGGCAAAGTTGGATACACTCGCCGCAACCATCACACTCGGACTGGCCCCATACGCCGAATCCGCCAACCACATAGGACCTGATTCCGCGCTGAGCAAAAGACAGGATATTTTTGCCTTGCACCTCATCACAGGCCTTGATGCATCGAAAGCATTTGATGCACTTTGACGCATCGTAAGTGAGGACCGGCGAACTTTCATCAAAAGGGTAAGAAAGGGTTTCCCAGATAGAGGGAAATATTCTTTTACCTGGATCTTCCAGACCATATATGGAGACGAGTTTTCGGAACTCATCTTCGTAACTTTGATCCGATGCTTCATTATGTTCACACAACAAACAATCGAGCAAATATCGTCGGGCTTCTTCCAATTCCTCATCGAATGCGGTTACTTCCAGGCCTTCACTGACGCTGACCGTGCATGAGGTAATTAATCCTCCCGTACCTTTTATCTTCACGACACACAACCTGCAAGCACCGGTGGGTGTCAATTTACGATGATAGCAAAGGCTAGGGATGCGAACGTTATTCTGTCTGGCGACTTCAAGGAGGTTCAATCCTTTGCGGGTAGTGATTTTTTGACTGTCAATGGTGATGGTTAACGTGTCACTCATCTTTCGTTCCTATCTCATTTCGAAAAACAATTCATGACTGAAGTGGGCGAGTGCACTTTTTATCGCCAGAATCGGTGACTGGCCGAGCGGACACAATGACGTCTTGGCCATGATTTCAGAATGGCGCAGTATTTCGGAAAAGGCGTTTTTTCTGTCGCGGCGAGCAGCAATGATCTGTTCAAGCAAAATGAGAAGTTGCTGCGTTCCGACACGACAAGGAACGCACTTGCCGCAGGACTCATGTTGAAAAAACCTTAGAATCGAATTTAACATTTCCAGGATGGATTTATCTGTGGCCATAACGATCACGGCGCCTGAACCCAAGACGGCATCTTTAGCTTTCAGAGTGTCATAATCCATGCGTACATCCAGATACGATTCCGGAACAAAGGTGCCGGCGGCACCACCCAAAAGGGCTGCTTTAAATTTTTTCCCACTCGAGACACCGCCTCCGAACTGATCGATCAGTTCACGCAGAGTGACACCCATCTCGACTTCAACATAGCCGGGCAAAGCGACGTCTCCGCTGAGGGTGAAAATTTTAGTACCCGGTGATTTCTTCGATCCCAAATGCGTGTACCAATCCACACCATGGGTAATGATGGCAGGGATATGAGCCAGTGTTTCAACATTGTTGATCAAGGTCGGCAGACCGAACAATCCTTTCTCGGCGGGATAAGGCGGTTTGATTCTGGGGTAGCCTCTCTTGCCTTCAAGCGATTCCAGCAATGTCAGTTCTTCACCGCAAAGGTATGATCCAGCGCCAATTTTCAGCTCAATATCCAGAGAATACCCGGATTTCAGAATATCGCTTCCTAAAAATCCACGTTCCCTGGCTTGTGCGAGTGCCATGCGGGTCATTTCAATGGATTTTGTATATTCACCGCGAATGTAAATATAGCCCTTCTCGGCACTGACGGCATAGGCCGCGATGATCATACCCTCAATATAAAGATGCGGGTTGCCTTCCATGATGATACGATCCTTAAAGGTGCCCGGCTCGCCTTCATCGGCATTGCAGACGATAAAGCGCATACATTCGAGCAGCTGACAGGTTGCTTCGCTGGTAAATTTTATTTTCATGCCCGATGAAAATCCAGCACCCCCGCGCCCTCTTAGACCAGATTTGGCAATGGCGAATACGATTTCCTCCGGCGTCTGTTGCAGGGCTTTTTTTAGAGCCTCATATCCGCCCGAGGCCAGATAATCATCGATGCTTTCAGGATTAATGAGTCCCACATTTTTGGTTGCGATTCGGTATTCGGCGATCACGGTGTATGTTCCTTATTCTATTTTTTTATAGATTTTGAAAATGTCCTCAATTCCCGAAGGCTTCACTCCCCCGTATATGGAATCATCCACCGATAGACAAGGCGCCCTGTCGCACTGGCCGATACACTCGGTGGGCTCCAGGGTGAACATGCCATCGGGAGTGGTCTCGCCGATTTTTACGTTCAAGATACGCTTGATTTGGTCCAAAATGCGGCCTGATCCGATCATCTGGCAAACAGGCGATCGGCACACCCGGATAATGTGTCGGCCTCTAGGTTTCAAACTAAATAGAGTGTAGTAGGTGGTGAGTCCGTAAATCTGGCTGTATGTAACGTTCAAATAATTAGCTGCCCAAATGAGGTCTTCTTCTGTAAGGTAGTTTTTGGAATTGTTTTTTTGCAACTCATGAAGGATAAGAAGCACGTTTTCCATCGATTGGGAATATTTTTTTGCAATATCATCATGTTGCATCTTGGTTCCAATCCACTTATGGTTCGAAGTTCTATTAAAGTTTTGAATCGATTTTTAGGGAGCCGGTCAGAACTAGTGCCTCCCTTTCAGCACGGACAATCAACTATCAGATATTTTCTGGGGAACAAAGAACAGCTCGAAATCGCGTGAACCTATTTGACTGACATGGATGTAATTTTTATCGCGTGCTGATTTCATATTTCTTAATTTTACGATACAAGGTGGTTCTAGATACGCCAAGCAAGTCGGCAGCTTTTGTCAAGTTATACTTTGTTTTACTAATAGCGATTTCAATAAGGTTTTTTTCGTTTTCATCGATCAATAAATTTCTTCCAAATGCAACGTTCAAATACTTCTCAAGGGGAATGCATTGATCTTCAGAACGCGGATCCGCAAAATATTGAGACGGTTCATTGCCGTGTTTGGCAGTCGTTATGAATACGTCAGAACGACTATCTGTAATCCATTCAGGTAAATGTTTCGGCGCGATATGTTTCGCATCCATGGAAATGTAAAAAGATCTTTCTACAATATTTTTTAGCTCACGAACGTTTCCTGGCCACGGATAGAAAAGGAGAAGATTCAGCGTTTCGGGTAAAAAAGATTTCGAAATGGCATTTTTCAGGCACAGGCTGTCTAAAAAATGATTCGCCAATTCGGGTATGTCATCCGTGCGGTCACAAAGACGCGGGAGTTTGATGAGGAAAACGCTCAAACGATAGAAAAGATCTTTCCTGAATGTGTTGCAATAGTGGATTTCCTTTTCGATATTTCGATTGGTAGCGGCAATCAGCCTGAAATTCAATTTGACAGGTTTTTGGCTCCCGATGCGATAGATTTCTTTTTCTTCGATGGCTCTCAGTAAACTGGCCTGCATTTCATGCGCCATTTCACCGATTTCGTCCAGAAAAAGAGTACCGCCGTTTGCAATTTCAAACTTGCCGATTCTTCCGCCTTTTTTCGCTCCGGTAAATGTACCCTCTTCATATCCAAACAACTCACTGGCAATTAAATCTTTAGGAATCGTGACGCAATTGATGGGAACAAAAGGGTTATTTCGCCTGTCGCTGTTGGCATGAATTTCCTGGGCTATCATCTCTTTTCCTGTACCAGTTTCACCGGTAATGAGTACATTGGCGCTATTGGTCGAAGCCACTTTGGCCAGGTTGATGCACTCTATAATTTTTTTGTTTCGGCCGACTATGGCACTGAAACGGCGGTGTTTATCCTTTTTTTGAGGGGTGAGGTAGATAACATCTGGGTAGATCGTGTTAAATTTCGGTGGCACTGGACCGGCGGATTGCCAAAACGACTCAATTTTTCCATCTTTTTGAACTCGTCCCAATCGAGACCATTGCCAAAGATGTTGAATCCTTGGACTCATCATCACTTTACCCTGAAGCCCTTCCATACAGACGCTTTTCAAACACTGGCGGATTTTTTCCATGTCATTCCCGCCATGGGCAATACCGGTTGCTTTGTCACAGGCCGATGACAACAAGTGAATTGCGTCGTAGCTCGAAGCCATTTCCCGACTGATTGGTTCGTTTCCATACCGGATGTTGAATGCGTTGACAAATTTTTTATTGATAGAACTTTCAACGCTTTGAAAGTAAGACGACGTGCAAATATGACCGGCGGCAGCTTCACTGCCCATTAATTGTATTTCTCTTTCAGAGGTTATCGGGCTGATGATTGGAAACGGTATGTTGTTTTTCTTATATTGTTTATAGAAAGAAACAACGGAATCCCCTACAATCGTAGAAAAAACCACCACAGGCGATACCTGCTTACAGAGGCCTTTTAGTCTTATGAAAAAATGATCAAAGCTTTGACAGCCCAAGGGAAAATATTCTTCCAAAATTGTTCTGCCACCTGCATTCTCTATATATTCCTTAGCTTGCTTATTAGTAGATCGGGGATAAATGTAGTCTGATCCGACAATAATAAATTGAGAGGAAAGATTTTCAATGGCCCAGGAAAGGGCCGGTTCGACCTGTTGATTGGGCACGGCGCCTAAATAAAAAATATTCGGATGTGTCTGATCTCCTTCGTAAACAGTGGGGTAAAGAAGTAGACCACCCGTTTCGTTTAGGACCGAAATGACTGAATTTCGGACAGAGGACATATAACATCCCACCAGGGCATCGACCCGTTCCTCCTTGAGCAGGTGGTAAGCTTTCCGAGCTGCCACATGTGGATCGGATTGGGTATCGGCGATGACAGGCTCGAACTGAGTTGCTTTAGATCGGTTTATATCGTCTATTGCCAACAGAGATGCATGCAACTGCCCTATGCCGACAATTGAAATGGTCCCGCTTAAAGAATAGAGTAGGCCAATTCTTTTTCTCATTTTGTTTTCCGACCTCAGTGAAATTTTGGTTATGGGGCGACGATTCAACTAAAATCATCACCTTTTACGCGAGTGCAGGCCGAAAAAGGGGATATTTTATCTGACACTGCCAAACTTTACGGTAAGTACAAATTTGGCAAATAAAATCACCTGACAAAGAAGCCGCTGGAAATTGTCAAGACATCCTTGCTCTGGTGAAAGCTACTTGGTTGAATTCTTGCAGAGACCTGAAGTAATCGATTCTGAAGCTTGGCGTGAGCTATTCTGGATATAGGGCGTGAGCTATGAAGATTCATACCATCAACATAACATTAAGCCAGAGTAAGGACCTAATTTTCCCCTAATACATACCTCAACAAATTACAATACCTTTTTTTCATGATCCGTTTCGTGTTTGTGCGAATTTGTTATAAAGTGTTCATTTTTGATACAAATTGTAACATACAAACGCTCTCTTCGTTGTCATTCCTGCAGGCTATACCCTCCCATTCATCCTTATATTCCAATTGATTATTCTTGTTGCCACAAAAATACAGATTTATTCGATTCAATTGGCGTACATTTTGCTCTAAATTTATTATCCGATTTAACCATGTGTAAGATACCGATTCGATTTTATTTCTCAAATATTCGTAAGTGTCCCATTATACGATCAGCCCTTCTTGGAATCAGCCGCCTAATAGACACTAAATCAGGCGCCTATGAGGGTGTTAGGTTATCCATTCGTTTACGTCGGTTTCGTCCTTTTTATCAACGCCTTGATGCTATGCGGCACATTGAATCCAAACCAGGTTATCACAATGAACGCCTTCACTGGAATATTGATTTTCTTTATTGTTATGAGAACCGTTTTTTTTACAACCTTTAAACAGGATAATCCCTTAAAGAAAGGAGGACATAAATGAGACACGGTGATATTTCATCTAGTCATGACTGTGTAGGCACCATGGTGGTAAACTACGCAATGCCGAGGTTTCACAAAAAAACTGAAATAATTGATAACTGCCACAATATTGCCCAGTATATGGAAGGAGCAAAGATTGGACACCCTGGCTTGGACTTGATCATCTTTCCTGAATACAGCACCGAAGGAATTCTATACGATCCGAAAGAATGCATGGAGTTGTCGGCAGTTATACCTGGAGAGGAGACGGAAATCTTTGCCGGAGCATGTAAAAAAAATGATGTGTGGGGTGTATTTTCATTAACAGGCGAAAAACACGAAGAACATCCTGATAAAGTTCCTTACAATACCCTGATATTAATCAGCAACAGAGGTGAGATCGTTCAAAAATACCGCAAGATCATGCCATGGTGTCCAATTGAAGGTTGGTTCCCGGGTGATAGAACATATGTCTCTGACGGACCGAAAGGTCTAAAGATTAGCCTAATTATTTGTGACGATGGCAATTACCCCGAAATCTGGCGGGACTGCGCCATGAGGGGGGCTGAGTTGATCGTGCGTTGCCAAGGGTACATGTATCCAGCCAAGGAACAACAGATAATGATGGCTCGTACTATGGCCTGGGCAAACACCAGCTATGTTGCGGTGGCTAATGCAGCAGGCTGGGACGGAGTATATTACTATTTCGGACACTCTGCCCTGGTAGGCTTTGACGGTAGAGCACTTGGTGAGTGTGGCGAATCACCGATGGAAAATCAATACGCCGAGCTGTCAGTCAGCACCATAAGAGATGCCCGTAAAAACTGGCAATCACAGAATCACCTCTTTAAATTGTTGCATCGAGGTTATACCGGATGCATCGGATCAAAGGGAGAGGACGAAAGAGGTGTGGCTCAATGTCCCTATGAATTTTATCATACATGGATTAATGACCCTGAAAAAGCAAGAGTCAATGTAGAAGAGATCACACGTGCGACTGTTGGTACCTCAGAGTGCACAATTCGTGGTATTCCGTGCTGAGGGTATCGTGCTGTTTTTCATCATTTCATTTGGTAAACGCTGTCTCCGTTTAAACCGTTCGGTCATATTTTAGGTTTGTGAATTGTTACAGAAAAAGTACCAAATTTGCTGGAAGGTGAAATAGAAAACGAAACCAAAAAACATCAACTAGAATTCCGATCTAATATGCCTTATTTAGTTTTTATCGAATCAGTGAGCTATGGTTACTAAATTGGTTTCGTCTGAAAGGAGGTGAGGGACTTACCAGTGCTAACAGTGTTTAGAAAATACTGTTAGAAAAAATGGTATTAAGAAGGCGTTAAAGAGTTATGTTTTGAGGGCGGCTTTGGGAGAAAATTTATTAGGTGCTTCCAAGGCCTTGAAAGGCTAACCAAGTTTTGGACTGCCTGTAAAAGAAAGAGAGGTGAAATTATGGCATACGGCGTTAATGTAAAATTTCCATATAACCTCAAAAAGAAAGCTTGGGAACAAACAGTCCTTCCCTTTAACCGTTGGCATCCCGAAGTTCCAATGGTCGAAAAAGTCAAAAAAGGTGAAGTCTTCTCTATTGAAATAGCTGATTGGACAGGCGGACAGATCAAAGATAATGATAGCGCCAATGATGTTCGTGATGTTGAACTGGAGCAAGTTCATTATTTAGCCGGGCCATTTTATGTTGAAGGTGCAGAACCTGGGGACCTTCTAGTTGTTGACATTTTGGATATCGGCATGCTGCCTGGACCTGAGGGGCAATATGGCTTTACGGGTGTTTTTGCAAAGGAAAATGGTGGCGGTTTTCTGGTAGAGCATTTTCCTGATGCAAAAAAAGCCATATGGAATTATGAAGGCATTTACTGTAAAACACGCCACATCGAAGGTGTACGGTTTGCCGGGCTGACACATCCGGGCCTGATAGGAACCCTTCCTTCCCAAAAGCTGTTAGACACCTGGAATAAGCGTGAAAGGGCACTTTTTGAATCAAATCCAAATCGTGTGCCACCCCTATGTGCTCTACCTAATCCCGATAAAGCAATGCCGGGAACCGCAACTGGAGATGTTGCTGATCGGATCAGACAGGACGGCGCGAGGACTGTTCCAGGACGGGAACACGGTGGCAACTGCGATATCAAAAACTTATCGCGTGGTTCCCGCGTCTACTTCCCAGTCTTCGTAAAAGGTGGCGGACTCGGCCTGGGCGATTTTCACTTCTCACAGGGGGATGGGGAAGTATCCTTCTGTGGCGCTGTAGAAACAGCGGCTTGGGCGGATCTCTGTTGTGACGTCATAAAGGGCGGCGTCAAAAAATACGCGGTCACTAACCCGATCTTTCAGCCAGGTCCCGTAGAGCCACGCTACTCTGAATATCTCGTATTCGAAGGAATTTCCGTGGATGAATTTGAGGGCAAAGTCCACTACATGGACGCGAATATCGCTTATCGGCGTGCCTGCCTGAATGCTATTGAATATCTCAAGACCTTTGGTTACACGGGAGAACAGGCTTATCTGCTATTGAGCTGCTGTCCATGTGAAGGAAGGGTCAGCGGCATCGTCGATATACCACATGCAGTTTGCACGCTGGCAATCCCGACAGAGATTTTCGATTTTGACATTAAGCCATCGGGGGCTGGACCGTCGAAAAAGAGTCGTGGCAAGCAAGCTGATTGCTCTTAAAAGAATAACCCGTCTATCAGTTATTTTAACAATTTTTGATAGATGGCATAATTGAAGTGGCTATGTTTTCTTCTCTTTTCAGGCCAGGGTGGGGCAACTCACCTAGGCTTGAAAAGATTGAGGATGAGATTGGCCGTATTCTCACTGCCAGTAGTAACTATGGATACACAATCAAGAGACGGTACGAAGCGTCATTTAAAATAGAACGGGTGACGATTTGCGCACTTAGGTATTATTACCTGCCTTTATCTTTGCGGCTCGACTTGCATGTTCAAGTCAAGAATAAATGACTCTCTTTAAAAGAAATTTTTCTCTCTTAGAGCAATGGTCATACCGCCTTCTTCCATTCGTTAGATAAGGCCTACCTGACCAGCACCTAATAAAAGGAGGGAGATATAATGGCTAGCCTTATGTTGTTCTATGTTGGGGCAGTTCTTTTTTGTAATGGATTGTGGATTTTAGGGCACATTGATGATAAAGAGTTGGCTGTAATTGATTTTTTCGTCGGAGCCCTGGGTGTTTTTGTTGCCATCCACGGCGCCTTTACGATTAGCCTCTTGTTTGCCGCTCAGATACTTTTGTTCGCTTTTACTTATCTTTGGGTAGCGCTTAATCGGTATTTGGGTGTCGACGGCCGTGGTTTAGGTTGGTTCTGCCTTTTTGTTGCTTTATCAGCGCTTCCATGGGGTATTAAATATATAGGTGAAGCAGAAGGGGGTTGGCCCCTTTGGCTTGCGCTTAACTGGATAGCGTGGGCAGTGCTGTGGTTCATGTATTTCTTGCTGCTAGCTCTTAAAAAAACCAATATCGCAAGGATTACGGGTTGGGTCACACTCATAGAGGGGGTTGTTACTGGATGGTTACCGGGTTGGCTCCTGTTAACCGGGTACATGGCCTGATTGCTGCGCTATCCAAAATGATTTAAGCACAAACACCAATGGTATCTTTCAGACTATAGATATGACCCATTAGATAAACAGCAGCAATTGATCTTTACGCCTATATAAACATAGCCACAACAAAAACTAAAAATTCATCATATAAATCCTGGAGGGACTAAATATGCCATTATTTGAGTTTTATTGCGGTGAATGCGGTGTTTTCGAAATGGTGCTTGGTTTAAGCGAAATAGATGGGAGGTTATTTTGTCCCTCTTGTCAATCAGAAGTTCAACGTATTTTTACGCCCCCTTCGTATTATCGACCTTTTTCTGGAATCCGTCATAATGTGTTAAAAAGGGCTAAGAAAGGACGTGAACCGCTGGTCGTTAGAAAGGGAGAGGGAGATCCCATGGAGTCTGTTTTGCCTGGCTCCCATAGTCACCATAATCACCACGGAGATGGAACTGGAAGTCCGGGCTATGCACCATGGATGATTAAACATTAGGGATTTCCTCAATTATTAAATAGAGGCAATTCACTGATGGTTGATGGCACTATTACGTGTATAATTCATAAATGAGTGCCGCCAACGGCCGTTGCAACGCCCAGTTTGATCGCAAAAGAAACTTTGGTCCTGCATGAAGTTTCATACAAGATTTTTTCATGATAGGCATGGCAGCACAAAGGTTTGTGGCGTAGCGTAATGAAAGTAAGCCATAACCGGAATCTTGCGAAGAACGCCGCACAGTATATAAAATGCCTATTATTGATAGACACTTGGCAAGTTGGCGGCACGACATATGTTTCACTTGTATCCAAAGGAAACCGATATTGGACTGGGTATACATAAACAAGTCCGCCTCCGCCACATAATTGTTTAACCGATTAGTTTCGTAGTAGATGTTCGTGGGCACCCAAACGAAAATCCACCAACACCATCTGAAGAAGCGGTTTCGGGGTTGAGGGTGCTATTCGGCAACTTTTCTCGCTACGCGCTCTTTGGAAGTAGCCTTTTCAAGCCTTCATAAAACCATACTGGTCAAAAAATTTAAGGTTAACCTTATTATTATAGGTTGCTTCCCCTCTATTCAATTCTTAAGATAATATTGTGATCTTCAATGTGAAATCTCACATTTTATGTGCTGTTGAAATCAACGCACTCTGGTCGTTGCCTGAAGTATTAGTCTCAGTTCGAAAAAATGATTGTGAAATATCGGTGCCGACGCTTTGAATCGCGCTTAATGCATAACCTTATATTTGTGAAAAGTCCTAAGCTATTTGTTAACCTAAGAGGACGGCTTGATTTGATCACGAAAATATTGTTAGTGATGCTTGGCGGTGGTTTCGGCGCCTTGAATAGATATGCGCTTGCATTGATAGCTGCCAAATACATTGATAGCAGATTCCCTTGGGGTACCTTGTTGGCAAACCTGATCGGTTGCTTTCTCATTGGCATTGGTTTCGGTTTGGCAGAACGAACGAGTTTTTTGGGACCATCGGCGCGTCTGCTATTTATGACTGGTTACTTGGGCGCTCTGACGACCTTTTCAACTTACGCACTGGAAACTATGAATGCCTTGCGCACTGGCAGTAATACGATTGCATTGGTCAACTTTATTATCAATAACCTTTGCGGTGTTATTTTAGTCTTTGGAGGAATTTTGCTCATTCAAATTATATTTAAAGGAAATTAGCGAGCCATGCCAATCAAGTACAGTATTATTGAAATTTTTACCAATGAAGAAGCACGGCACAAAAGCAAACCGCTTTATAAGGCTTTAGTTGATTACATTCAAAAACGTCGAATTGCTGCCCGCTGCATAGTAATGAAGGGAATAGAAGCTTATTATGAATATGGTGAATTCGCCACTCAGGATTTACTCGAAATTTCATACAATATGCCGATAAAAATCGAAATTCTTATGCCAACATCAGAGCTGGATCAGATAATGCCGACTGTAGACATGATGGTTGAAGAAGGTATAATCACTGTTCGTGAATTGCATCTTTACGGCCATAAAATTCGAAAATATCTCATTCCGAGGCACTTAAGAGTGAGAGATGCAATGACACCGAATCCACAAATCGTGCAGACCAATACACCGGTTGACGAGGTAATTAAATTGCTGTTATCCTCCATTTTTACCGGGGTTCCAGTCGCTGATCAAGAAAATCGTCCCGTCGGCGTTATCACCCAAAGTGACCTGATTTACAAAGTAAAAATACCGATTAAATTAAGCATCTTGCCGGAACGTGAAAAGTACAGGTTGAATGCTTTTTTGTTGAAACTATCTGGACGTAACGCTGAAGAAATAATGACTAAACCAGCCATTACGATTTATCAAGATAAAATGCTGACAGATGCTATTGTAATGATGATTGAAAGAGAGGTTAAACGTTTAGTTGTGGTTGATAATTCTGAAAAGATAGTAGGAATTTTAGCTCGAATGGATATTTTCCATGTAATTTCAAAGGAATCACCGGATTGGAATACCTTCAAGAAAAAGAAAGTTATTTTGAGTAAACTTCAATTAGTTTCCGAAATTTTGCGCGATGACACATTTTCGGTGTTACCTGATACATCCTTAGAGGGAGTACTTAATCTCATCAACATCAATGATCTTGAGGCTATCGCCGTAATTGAAAAAAACGGTAAATTAGAGGGGATGATTTTTGAGCATGATCTTTTAAAAGTTTTTTCTGACTACGACGTTAGTATATGGGAATATCTTTCTAGTAAATTGTCACGGCATAAAAAAGGGACAAAATGCGGAGTTTTCACAAAGAAACTGCAAGAAAAGACAGCATCTGAAATTATGAAGACAGACTTGATTACCGTTTTTCATGATAGCGGTATTGATGACGCTCTGGCTTTAATGATCAATAAGAGGCTCAAGCGCTTACCTGTAATAGACAATGATGGGAAATTTAAAGGGATAATCAGCCGAGAATCCTTGCTCAGGGCGTCGATCCGTTATGGATCATAGATAGCGTTTCGGGCAGCTCGGGGATATAGGGAACGCTGGTGAAAAGTTAACAAAAATTAGTGAATGAAACTGATTTTTATTTTAGCAGCTAAGAGGAAGAGTGCTATTCGTGGTGATAGCGGCAACTGATCACGACAACCACTTCTTGATCGACTTTATAGACCAGCCGGTGCACTTTGGTGATGCGGCGGGACCAGCATCCCGACATCTGAAACCTTAATAAAACGGGCTTGCCGATCCCGCTTCGGGGGTGGTGGCCGATGTCTTTTTGCAGTTACCGGATGCGCTTGACCATACGCTTTTCCTTGTCCCAAAACCACACAAAATCCTACCAGCGAGAATACCTCATTTGTCGATCATTTTCCCGCTTTCCCGACATAGGTGTCGGCCGCCTTCAATGCTGAAACCATTTTGTCTATCGTCAGTATGCGCGGATCGAATATCACCGTGTTTATTTCCCGGAACATTCGAAAACCATTGGTGACTTTTATAACGCCCTGCAGCCCCTCCAGGGCTGATTTGCCGACATCGTATCACTTCACGTAAAAGACGGCTTCGGCAAGCCCCGACGCGTTTGTGCTGACAGACGAGAACAAAAAAGTACCGACGATCATCACTGCCAGGAGAATTGAAAAACAGGCTTTCATGGAAAATCCTCTATATATGGTACTCGATATATCGATGCCGTTATCGGCCCTCACTCACGGCATCGTTTAACAGTCGACTATTCGAAAAGCTTGCGGTATTTTCCGTAGCCCTCTTTTTCCAGATCCGCCGCGGAGACGAACTGCAGGGACGCCGAATTGATGCAGTACCGCAGGCCGGTGGGTTCGGGGCCGTCGTTGAAGAGATGACCCAAGTGTGAATCGGCATGCTTGCTGCGCACCTCGGTCCGCACCATGAGAAAGCTCCGGTCGGTTTTTTCGACCACGTTCTCCGGTTCCAGCGGCCGGGTGAAGCTCGGCCAACCCGTCCCGGACTCGAACTTGTCCGTCGAGCTGAAAAGCGGCTCCCCCGAGACGATGTCGACGTAAATACCGGCTTCGTGGTTGCTCCAGTATTCGTTGTTGAAAGGCGGTTCGGTGGCGTCCTGCCGGGTGACCTTATACTGCAATGAGCTCAACCGGCGGCGCAGTTCCTCATCGCTTGGAATCTTGTAAGCGCTGTCGGTCTTAGCCGCCGTCATCTGACCCTTTTCCATGCCGGCTTTCACCACTAAGGGCGAAATGCTTTCGTTGTTATTCGTCATCGGGCCTCCCGTCATTCCGGTCTCTTTTGTCGCTTTCGTATTTTGTCCCTTTCCTTTCGGATTCACTATCGATGTCGCATCGCCCCACACCTTCTCCAGAAACTGGTCGCGACCCGAGCCGGAGCGGTACCAACTGTAGCGGATCGGATTCTTCTTGTAGTAATCCTGGTGATAGTCCTCGGCCGGGTAAAATGCACCCAGCGGGAGGATTTCGGTGACGACCGGTTTGTCGAACCGGCCCGAAGCCGACAGCTTCTTCTTGGAAGCCTCGGCCATTCCACGCTCCTTGTCGTCGGCATAGAAGATGACGCCGCGATACTGCGACCCCCGGTCGACAAACTGACCACCGTCATCCGTGGGGTCCATGTGGCGCCAAAACACGTCGAGCAACTGCTCGTAGGTGATCTTGGCCGGGTCATAAATCACCTTCACGGCCTCTACGTGCCCGGTGCCGCCGGCTGAAACCTGCTCGTAGGTGGGATTGGCCATGTCGCCGCCGGTATACCCCGATATGGCCTCAATGACGCCGTTGACTTTTTCAAAATCGGATTCGGTGCACCAGAAGCAACCGCCGGCAAATACAGCGGTCTGAGTCGGACCGTGTTTGGTGTCCATTTGTGCATTCATTTTCGCATCGGGGCTTTTGATCTGATAATAGCCGAAAAGAACCATCACCAGGGCAAAAAGCGTGATATATAATCTCTTCATGCAACACCTCCAGGTATTCTGTTCATGGGTTTTCCCTGATTGGCTGAAAACATAATCGATGGCCAGCACCATAAATCAGGCTCTTCGTATTCAAATAATAAGA
>Ga0316198_10000861_pt1 | contig 16914 bp, 9 predicted proteins | sample OudBieAanoxic_MG_FD_204935 | JGI IMG/M metagenome (GOLD analysis project Ga0316198, IMG submission 204935) | Coastal sediment microbial communities from Oude Bieten Haven, Netherlands - site A anoxic | ecosystem: Environmental > Aquatic > Marine > Coastal > Sediment | place: Netherlands...
TTTTCCAAGGGTCGACATCTGTCGTGGATCGTCTTCGCGGCGATCACCGCGCTCTGTCTGCTCGCCATCAAATAAGGAGATCCTCATGACCCGCGACATCATCGCCACCACCAATGCACCCGGCGCAGTTGGTCCTTATTCACAGGGCATCCGCACCGAACAGTTCGTCTACACCGCCGGGCAGGTGCCCCTCGACCCCGCCACCGGAACCCTGGTCACAGGTTCCATCGAAGACCAGACGCGGCGCGCTCTCGAGAATGTCAAAGCCGTCCTCGAAGCTGCCGGAACCGGTCTCGACAGGGCCGTCAAGATGACCGTGTTCATGACCAATCTCGGCGACTTCAAGCGGATGAACGCGGTCTACGCCGAGTTCTTCCCCGAAGCTCCACCGGCGCGCTCCGCATTCGAGGTCAGCGCTCTCCCGCTCGGAGCCGACATCGAGATCGAGGCGATCGCACTCACGAATAATTCTTAATTCTCAATTTTTAATTCTTAATTCATCGCAGAGCCTGTAGAAACGGTGCGATGTAATTAAGAATTAAAAATTTAGAATTGAGAATTCGTTTCGGTTTTTACCGGATTCGACAGCGTCCCCACGTCCTCGATCTCGACGGTCACATCATCGCCGGGATTGAGCGGCCCGACCCCTGCCGGTGTTCCGGTGAGGATGATGTCGCCCGGCTCCAGCGTCATGACCTGGCTGATATATGAAATCAAACAGGCCGGGTTGAAGACCATCTCGCTGGTTCGTCCCTGTTGGCGGAGTTCTCCGTTGACCGAGCAGCGGATCTCGAGATCGGCCACCGCCGCGCGGTCGATCCCGGCGACGATCCATGGACCGACCGGGCAGAAGGTGTCGAAGCCTTTACCACGGGTCCACAACTTCTCCGCTCGTTGGATATCCCGGGCGGTGACGTCGTCGGCGCAGCTGACACCGAGGACCGCGTCCCATGCCGCATCCTCGGAGATGCGTCGGCACCGCCGCCCGATGACCACGGCGAGCTCGCCCTCGTGCTCGACTTGACCCGATTCAACCGGTAACTCAATGGCGTCGCCGGAACCGATCACCGCGCTCGGCGGCTTAAAGAAAAGCAGGGGCGTCTCCGGCACCTCCGCCGCGTGCTCCGCTGCGTGTGCAACATAATTCCGGGCGACGCAGATGACCTTTGATGGGGCAACCGGTGCCAGGAGACTCATCTGATCAAGACGGCCGAGGACAGCCCCGCCTCTCGGTTCTTCGTCGAACGGCCCACCGGGCAGAAGTACGATCTCGTCGCCTTCAACCATGCACCAGGCGGGAAGTCCTTCGATTTCAACGCGGACGATTCTCCTCACACCACACCTCCCGTTCAGCGAATCACTACCGGGACGGTCGTCGGATCGCCGGATCCGTTATCCACGACGGATGCGTAGGCCCAAACCTGACATCCCCCCGTCAACACCTTAACGATGGCGTATCCGACGGGGCACGGACCCGCGCCTGATGTTTCGAAGACTCGATTGACCTGGCTCCAACCACCGGGCGGCACCGAGGCATAGAGCTGCCCCTTTTGCGCGCCTTGATCATCGTGGAGAAAGACCCGGACGTTGCACGTATTCGCACCATAGTTGGTGAATCCGATGTTGGTGCGGAAATCGTCGGTGCTCTTGAGCTGACTCAAGTAACCCTCGTCACGGGGGGTCAGGGCGGCGGACACACCGAGCCCCGGGAGGAACTGGCCGAAGGTCCCATCATGTGAGTCGTTGAAGGTCCGCGCCGTCACCACCAGCGGCCCATCGGCCTCGACATCGACCGCTCCCGAAGAATCCGGAGCCCCGAAGAGATCGGCGGCGATATTCGCAAACTCGCGGAGTTCGCCGTCGGCCAGGGTCACCGAGGTGGCCTCGGAGTCACCACTGTGACGATAGGTCAGATCGGCCGTGACGCCCTGCCCGGAGAGATTGAGCAGAGCGAGGTTCGATTTCCATTTTGTCTGGTTGGCGCCGTCTGTCTCGGCGATACCGGCCGTCAAATACCTCTCGTCGCCGGCCATCGTCGCGACCTCGGCCGGGGACTCGGGGATGGTCGTGGGATCTCCCGAGGAGTTGTCGACCACCGATGCGTAGGCCCAGACCGGGCCGTCTCCCCCCGCCAGGTCGACCAGGGCGTAACATCCGCTGCAGGCGCCGGCGTCAGTGGCTCTGAAGACCCGGTTGACCTGAAACCAACCTCCGGGTGGAACGATCTCGGCGAGTTGGGAACCAACCGCTTCCCCTAAACCGTCGAAGAGCCGGATCCGGACGACCGCCCCGTCTCCCCCGAGGTCGATGAAGCCGACGTTGGTCCGGAAGCCGGAACCGCTGTAGAGCTGGGACAGCACCGCGACCGCGTCACCGGCCAGACCCTCGTTTTCGGTGACACCCGGAAGGAACTGACCAAACGTACCGTCGGGCGAGTCGTTGAAGGTCCTCGCGGTCACGATCAACTCGGTGGGGGCCGTCAACTCCACGGCACCGGCTGAGTTCGGGACTCCGAAGGTGTCCACGGCCACGTTGGGAAGTTCGACGATCCCGCCCGGCCCCACCGACACCGATGCCGTGGACGTACCGAGGTCGTGTCGGTACTCGAGATCGACCTGCGCCGATGTCTCACCGGGGTTGAGGATCGCGAGATCGGATTTCCAGCGAGTCTGGGAAGCGCCCTCGGTCTCTGCGATACCGGCCACCAGGTAAACACTGTCCGTTTCGACGCCATCCTGGATGACCGAAAAACTCTGATCGAAAACTGAAATCGTGCCGATCCGCTGCTCCTCGGATAAATTGGCGCTCACGCTGAAGACCACGCTGCCCGATCCCGTACCGGTTCCGGCGGTCACGGTGATCCACGCATCGGTGGTGGTCGCTTCCCACCCACACCCGGAATCGGTCGCGACGGTGAAAGCTCCACCTCCCCCGGCGTCGGTAAAGGTCTGGGATGCCGGCGACAGAACATATTCACACTCGGCGCCCGCCTGAGACACCACAAAGGTGAGACCCGCGATGATGAGCTGCCCCGTCCGGGGCGGGCCGGAGTTGGCCTGGACGGTGAACCCGACGATGCCGTTGCCGGACCCCGACGCGGGCGCCACCGTCAACCACTCGGCCTGGCTCGAAGCGGTCCAGGGACACCCATCGTCGGTCGTCACATGGATGATCCCGCCCCCACCTGAAGCCGACACCGAAACCGTTGTGGGACTGATCACGAAAGTGCAGTTGGAGCCGGGGGATTGCCCCAGGAAGACCCGGCCCCAGCCATAGTCGTTGTCTTTGCCGGTGGAACCCAGATCGAATGCGCGAGCCTCGAGAAAAGCCCGGGTCTCGGCATAGTCGAAACCCGGTTCGGCTTGCCGCACCACCGCTGCCGCGCCTGCTGCGTGCGGCGAGGCGGCCGAGGTCCCAAAGAAACTCCGGGGTCCATAGGACACGGTCGAGACGCCGTCGTAGGCGGAGAGATCCGGCTTGGTCTCGCCGCCTGAAAAGCTGCCGCCTGGTCCGTTGACCGGACCAGCCGAGCTGAACGATCGATAGCCGAAAGGCGAGGTGTAGCTGACGGCGGCCACCGAGACCACGTTGTGGGCATCACCGGGAAGGGTGAGCGAACCCTCGGCCACCCGGGTGTTGAGGTCGCTGTCCAGGCTGAAGAGCTCCACATCGTGGGTGCCGGTCACGCCAAGGCGGTTGATCCTGACTCCGAAACGACCGCCATCCGGCGCGGTGTACGAGATGGTCTCGTACGGCGTTTGATTGCTCTGCCCCGTCTGAGGTCGATCGGAGACCGCGACCTCCACCGGTTCGTCGCCATCGAGGTTGAAGAGATGGAGGCTGTAGTCCGATGTCGGCGAGGTCCAGTCGTTCCAGACAATGTTGACCGAGACACGATCGTCCTCGGACATGGTGGAACTGAGGGTGTTGAGATCGACTCCGGGGGCGAATTCCACCCAGTTGTCGGAGTTTTCATCGACACTGACGCCCTGCCAGTGCGAGCGCCGTTCGTTCCCCGCCGAGGTGAGAAAAAGTGCGTCGGTTGCGGCGATAAAGGCGTTGATCTCGTTCGCCATCGGGCCGGTGCCGTCCCCGGGCCCGGTGCCATACCACCCGAGTGACATGGTGACCACATCGACCCCCTGACCGGCGAGCCAGTCCATGGCGGCATAAAAATCGGTAGTGGAGCGGATATGAGCAAGAAAGAGATCGGCTTCGGGCGCAATGTCGTGGACGAGCTCGGCGCAACCGGTGCCGTGCACCTCGTCATCCACCAGACTCGCGCCGCCGAACGCCTGATAGATCGTCTGACCGGCGGGCGGAAGTTCGACTCCAAGGAGATCCTCCCAACCCCCGAACTGGACATCGATGATGCCGACCCGGATCCCGGCTCCGGTCAGACCCTCGGCGTGCCAGGCATCCACATTCATCACGGCCACCCCTTCCGAGGTCACCGCGAGGGTGGTCCATTTGGGTGGCGCAGCCGGAGGTGCGGGTTCGGGAAGCTCGGCGTAGATCGGCCGTTCCACGAACACGACATCGGAACGCTCTGCCAGGTCGGTCAGGAGCGTGGGTGGGACAAACGCCTGAACGCGGCCTCGCGCGGCGAGCACGAAGATCGCGCCATTTCCTCGAAGCCAGCCCTCGATGGCCGCCGTACCGCCGCCGTCGCTCACCGCGACCACCTGGACCCGTTCGTCGCGAACCGCGATCCCGAGGCTCTTGGCGATCTCGAGCGGGCTCGAACCGGTGACGACAGCCCGCACCGTGTCGTCGAATCGATCGGCCGCCTCCACGTCAACGATTGCGGTAATGATGAGCAGCAAACACAGCGTCAGGCACCGAAACTTCATAGGTCTCCCTCTCTGACCGGCGGCCCTATGGTCACAAACCGAGGCGAATTCAAATTCGACCAGGGACTCATTGTAGGCGCAACAACAACCGGCATGCGAGGCTTCCCTCTTCGCTGATATGCTCCACCTCAAGAGCCAAACCGGAGGCCGCGCAATGAAACTCACCCATCAACGACGGAAAATCACCATCGGAGCAGTGGAATTCGAGGCCTCCCGGACCGCCGATGGGGTCGCCGAACTCTGGGCGGACGACGACGACGCTCTCGCCTGCGCCCTCGGTGCCGCGCACGCCACCGACCGTCTGGTCCAGATGGTCATGGCCCGGATCGTCGGTCAGGGGCGAATCTCGGAGTGCCTCGCCGATGACGAAACGACCTTCGCCATCGATCTCTTCATGCGACAGATGGGCTTTCGCCGCGAGGCGGACCGCGAGGTCGCGGATCTCGATCCGGAGGCGCGCCGTTTCGCCGAGGCCTATGCAACCGGGGTCAACCACGTCATCGCAAACCGGCGGCGGCCGGTGGAGTTTGTCCTCGTCGGACACCGGCCCGCCCAGTGGACCCCTGCCGACACGCTCCTCACCATCAAACTCATGTCCTACCTCGGTCTCGCACAATCTCAGCAGGATGCGGAGAAGCTCATCATCCAGGCGATTCACGGCGGGACTCCCATCGAGGCTCTCACCCGCCTGTTCAGCCCTCACCTCGACGGTCTCGATGACGAAACCGTCGATGCCATCCGCAACCTCGCCTACATCGAACCCCTTCTGCCCCCTGCCCTCCGGTTCCTGCCGGGCGCACCCAAAGTTGCGGCGAGCAACAACTGGGCGGTCAGCGGCGCGCGATCCGCCTCCGGCAACCCCATCCAGTGCAACGACCCCCATCTCGAAACCAACCGTCTGCCGGCTATCTGGTACGAGGCGGTCATGCACACCGCCGACGACGATCGGGTCGGCGTCACCATGCCCGGAGTTCCGGGACTGGTCATGGGCCGGACACGGAACCTGTCGCTCGGAGTCACCTATGGTTTTATGGACATGGCGGATTTTTTTGCCGAGGACTGCCGGGACGGGCGCTGCCGCCGCGGCGACGAGTACCACGCATTCGACACCCGAACCGAAACCGTTCTGAGGAAAAAGAACCCCTCCACGGAGATCACCATCCGCGAAAACGACCTGGGTGTTCTCGAGGCCGACCCTCTGCAGAGCGAACTCGCCGACGGGATCTATCTGACCCGGGCATGGTCCGGACACAGGGAGGGGACCGCCGTCTGTCTCGACGCGATTCGGCGAGTCGTCCAATCGAGCACGGTACCCGACGCGCAGGCCATCCTCCGCAAGGTCTCCATCTCGTGCAACTGGGTGCTCGCCGACCGCCTCGGCAATATCGGATACCAGCAGTCCGGGCTCCTTCCCGACCGCCGCCACTCCGGAGTCCACCCGGTCCCCGCGTGGCGGGGCGAAAACCACTGGCGGGGTCTGGTCGATCCCGACCGACTCCACTCGGAACTCAACCCGACCGACGGCATCGTGGTCACCGCCAACAACGAGATCAACGCCACCTCAGGACCCATGGCCGTCAACCTGCCCATGGGCTCCTACCGCCACGATCGGATTCGAGCCCTGCTCGAAGCGAGCAGCGAACATACCCCGGAGACAATGAAGGCCATCCAGCTCGATCTCATGTCCCTGCAGGCCGAAGCGCTCATGGAGATCTGGCGCCCGCTCCTCCCGGACAGCCTGGCCGGGAGACTGCTCGCGCGATGGGACCTCCACTACGACCTCGACTCACGCGGAGCGACCCTCTTTGAGGAGGCCTATCAACGGATTCTGCTCGAAGTCTGCGGCGATCGGATCTTCGGCCGAGACGTCTGGGACGCCCTGGTGGAAGAGACCGCCATCGTCGCCGACTACTACCACTTCTTCGACCGGATCCTGTTGTCGGAAGATCCCTACTGGTGGGGCGACGAGGGCCGCGAGGCGGTGCTGACGAGGATTCTCGGCAACCAGCTCACCCACCTCGATCTCTATCACGTGATGCCTTGGGGACGCCGCCGCCGGACGATGATGACCAATATCTTCTTCAACGGCAAACTGCCGCGGATGCTGGGTTTCGACTACGGACCCATCTCGATGCCGGGCAACCGCGCCACCGTGATCCAGGGCGGCCTCTTCACCGCCCACGGCCGGATCACCACCTTCGCTCCGTCCTGGCGGTTCATCACCGACATGGGCGCCGATACCGTGCATACGGTGCTTGCAGGCGGGCCATCGGGGAGCCGGTTCTCTCGCTGGTACACCACCGATGTCGAGCGGTGGTTGCTCGGGGAGTACAAGACACTCCAATTATGAATGATGAATGATGAATGATGAATGATGAATTTCATCGCAGGGGCCATTGCCTCCGGATGAATTCTGAATCACCGCGGCATGACCCATTCTCGATGGATCTCGACGCGGGCGGGACGCCCGCGCTACAAGAGGACCATCGCGTTTTTGAGTCATCGCACCGTCGCACCGTCGCACGGGTAACCGCAGGGGCGTCTGATTTCTCAAAGGCCCGAGGCACCGACACGACACTGAAGGGCATGCTGGAAGCACGCCCCTACACCGGACGCTGCGATGGCCATCCTGGCTGTCCTTCAGTGACATATCGGTGGGTATCGCGTGTCCAGAGAGTCGAACGCCGCCGGGTTGAAGTCCCCAGCCCGCCGCCACCAAAGTGGCCCCCACTTTCATATGCGATGGTGCGATGGAATCTGTGTCCATCCGTGTGATCTGTGGGCGATCTGCGACGGTGCGATGGATCAGAGCGATGACCCATTATTGCGATGTTGCGTCTTTGCGCCTTTGCGCCTTTGCGTTGAATTGCGATGTCCTGAGCGCGCTCAGTTCACCAGCCCTGCTTCTTCGGGCGGAGGTTCCACCGGTGGTGGCGGCGCTTCGTCGGATTTTCCGTTTCTCTTCGAGGTGTCGAACTCGAACTCACATCGTCCGCCGGCGAGGAGGGGTATCAGGCCGTCCTGCATCTCCTGGTTGGCTTCCACGCTGAGCGCGGGCGGGGGCACGAGGCGCGCCCTGAACCGGCCCGGCCGGCGCAACTCGAACCTCACCGGCATCTCGCCGGGATGCTCGAGCAGATACTCACGGATGGACTCGAAACCCGCCTCGTCCATGACATCGAGATCGAGGACGATCCGCAGCCCCGCCGCCTTCTTCGAATCCATGGAGGGAAGATCCGCAACCTCCTCCACCATGAGTTCAACGTGGTCGCCGTCGCCCTTGAGGGTCGCTGTCACCAACAGCGCCGCCCCGTCCTCGATCAACCGCTCGTAGGATTCGAAGGTGTCGGGGAAGGCGACGGCTCGGACCGACCCGCTCGCGTCCTCGAGTTGGAAAACGGCCATCCGACGTCCCTGGTTCCGGCCCTCCTTCTTGATCGGAATGACCTTCAGAGCCGAAACCAATCCACCGACAACGGCGGTTTCCGCGCCCTCCTGAAATCGAAGAGACAGATCGTTGATCGCGCTGTTGGCGTAGCGATCGAGTTGGGGTCGATAGGCATCGAGCGGGTGGCCGCTGAGGTAGAAACCCATGACCTCGCGCTCCCAATCCAGGCGGTCTTGGTTCTCCACCCGCTCCGCCGATTTAATCTCGAGTTCAAGGCTCTCGGACGGGAGGTCCGCAAACAGAAAACCCTGGCCGAGTTCGCGCTGTTCCCGTTCCCGAGTGGTCATTTCCACGAGTTGATCCAGGTTGTCGAGCACGGGTTTCCGGCTGACGTTGAACCGGTCGAAGCACCCGGCCTTGGTCAGGCACTCGAGCGCTTTCTGATTGACCGCCCGCGCGGGCAGCGAACCCAGACACTGGGAGAGCGATGTGAACCCTCCGGTGGCCTCCCTGGCCTCGAGGAGCGGCTCGATGGCGGCGTCCCCGAGACCCTTGATCGCTGTCAGTCCAAAGCGGATGTTACCGTTCTCCACTGAAAACTCGTGCAACGAGGTGTTGATGTCCGGTGGCAGGATGTCGATCCCCATCTGCCGACAACGCCCGAGGTACTGGCTCAGCTTATCGGTGTTCGATGCTTCGGATGTGAGCATGGCCGACATGAAATGAGCCGGATAATGTGCCTTGAGATACGCCGTCAGAAATGCCACCTGGGCGTAGGCCACCGAGTGCGACTTGTTGAAGCCGTACTTCGCAAAGGGCACGATCTGGTTCCAAAGCTCGCGAACCTTGTCCTTCGGGTGGCCCTTCGCCACCGCACCGTCGATGAAGTTCTGCCCCTCGCGATCGATGATCTCCTGCTTTTTCTTGCCCATGGCTTTGCGGAGCATGTCGGCTTTGGCCATGGAGAACCCACCGATCTGAACCGCGATCCGCATCACCTGCTCCTGATAGACGATGATGCCGTAGGTCTCGCCCAGGATCTTCTCCAGTTCTGGGAAAATGTAGGTGATGGCCTTTTTGCCGTGTTTGCGATCAGTGTAGTCATCGATGAACTGCATCGGGCCCGGACGATAGAGGGCGTTGAGCGCGGCAACATCGAGGAAGACCTCGGGCTGGACCTTGCGCAACACCTCCTTCATCCCTGATGACTCGAACTGGAAGATCCCATCGGTGTCGCCGGAGGAAAAGAGCTCAAAGACCTTTGGATCATCGAGGGGAATTCCCTCGAGGTCAAAGTCGGGATCTTCCTGTGCCCGGATCGAGTCCACCGCATCTGCGAGCACGGTCAGAGTTCGCAGGCCGAGGAAATCCATCTTCAGCAGGCCAAGCGTCTCGACGTCGTCCTTGTCGAACTGGGTCGCGACATCGCCATGCGACGTGCGAATCAAAGGCACGAGATTGACGAGGGGCTCGGGAGTGATGACGACACCGGCGGCGTGCACTCCACAGTGCCGAGCCTTACCCTCGATACGGGTCGCCGTTTCCACCAGCGTCCGGACGTCATCGTCCCCATCGACCAGTTCTCTGAGTTGGGGCGAGTCCTCGAGGGCCTTTTGGATGGTGATGTTGAGGTCGTCGGGAATCAGCTTAGCGATTCGGTCCACATCACCGAAAGGCATCCCCATGACACGGCCGACATCACGGACCGCCGACTTCGCTTTGAGGATGTTAAAGGTCGCGATCTGACACACCGATTCCTCACCGTATAGCTCGCGAACGTAATCGATGACTTCCTCACGTCGTCGCTGGCAGAAATCGATGTCGATATCAGGCATCGAAATCCGCTCAGGATTGAGAAACCGTTCAAAGAGAAGGTCGTACTCGAGCGGATCGATATCGGTGATTCCAAGCGCGTATGAAACCACCGATCCGGCGGCGGAACCGCGTCCCGGACCCACCGGAATCTTCGCCTCCCTGGCATGACGAATGAAATCCCAGACCACGAGAAAATACCCAGGAAAACCCATTCGTCGAATGATATCCAGCTCGTCATTCAACCGGATTTCGTAGTCGCCGTCGGGGTGCCTTCTCGGAGCGGGTTTGTCCAATCGGGCCTCGAGGCCGTCTCGGGAGCATTTCTCGAGGAAAGCCTCGATAGAGTATCCCTCTGGAACCGGGTAGTTGGGCAAATGAAGCTGATCGGTATCGAAACGCACATGGCACCGGGAGGCAATTTCCACGGTTCGTTCGCACACACCGGGATAGTCCGAAAAAAGAACCCCCATTTCCTGTCCGTTTTTGACATAGAACTCGGCGTTGTAGGCGGAGTTCTGGTGAAGTTCTTCCAAGGTGCGGTTGAGTCCAATCCCGAGCATGACTCGGTGGGCAAATAGGTCTTCGCGCTTATGGAAATGACAGTCGTTCGTCGCCACCATCTCGATCCCTGTCAACCGGGAAAGATCACTCATCCCCTGACGGACGAACTCTTCGTCCACGGTTCCGTGGTTCTGGATCTCCAAAAAGAAGTTGCCGTCGCCGAGAATCTCGCGGTAGGTCTCCGCCGCCACTCTCGCCCCCTCCGAGTTGCGATCGAGCAGAAGCCGGGAGACCTCGCCCGAGAGACATGCCGACAGACCGATGAGCCCCTCTGAGTGTTCGGCAAGGACCTCCTTTGAGATTCTCGGCTTGTGGTAAAAGCCCTTGAGAAATCCCTCGCTCACCAGCCACATGAGATTCCGATAGCCACGATCATTTTCCGCGAGCAATACCAGGTGATCATACGGACGACGACGCCCTGGGATAGGAGAACGCTCCAGATGGTCGCCCGGGGCGACATAGACCTCACATCCGATCACCGGACGGAGACCGGCCTTCAGAGCGGCTTTGTGGAACTGAAATGCGCCAAAGATGTTGCCGTGATCGGTGATCGCCACCGCCGGCATTTCGTAGCCCGAGACCTGGGTCACGAGTTCGGGAATGCTGATCGTCGAATCAAGAAGAGAGTAATGGGTGTGGAGGTGGAGGTGAACAAAATTGGAGGTCTCTTTTCGGGCCATGGCGTCATGATAACCCGTGCCGACCTCTCTTTGCAGACGTTCCTACCGCGCCCTGTAAACCGCGGCGTACCCGCCAAGCCCTAACCCGGGTCGCCTTCTCCCTCGGTAACGGGATACGGCCAGATTCACGCAGGGCAACAATCACCGACAACCGAGATCATCAACTGAACCAACCGGTTCAAAGAATCTGATGAAGATTCCTCTTCTTGTTCTGTCATCTCGCTGACGAAGACATCGAGTCATTCCGAGAACGAATCATCGACATTTCAAGGTATGGAGTCGAGAATTCTGTTCATAGTTCTAATCAATATATTTTTCATAAATTTTGAACATTTCTCTTGACAACCCGGTTCCTTTCCATCATTGTGTATCTGTCAATGCTAAATATCTATGAAAAGACCGCGCAATCGAGGCCACCAGAAGCACAACCCGAGCACTCGATTATCCGCGTTTATCGGAGACACGCTGCACGAGCCATTTCCGAAGAACGGTGGGAAGTGGCGGAGATCTTTTTTGATCGAATCCTGGATGTTTCACCTGGACTGACAGAGGCCTGGTTGATGAAGGGCCTCCTCCGTCAGTATTGTCGAGAAGATGATCACGCCGCGATCCATTGCTATCGCAAAGTCATCGATCTTTGCAGCGGAGATGTTTCTCATCCTCACGCACAACGAGCGCGGGCATCTCTTGGACGTCTGATGACCGTTTGGGGTTGACCGAACCTGAAATATCATGACGTGATTTTCTGCTTTCGGCAGTCATTCCCCTATCCAACTCGACGATCGCAATTTCACCGCAAAGAACGCGAAGGTCGTCCATCGCAACATCTCAAAGATGTCTTTGCGCCTCTTTGCGATGGATGCTTCTTGGCGTTCTTTGCGGTTCAACTCTGAGATGGAACGATGGTCGAGATGCCCCAACTTGCGTCTAAGCGGTGAAACCGCGGTGTGCCGGTTGCACACATGGTCGCGTGATAGCATGGGCACCGTGCGCCATACGGCGTCTGGAGGGGAACATGGTGGATGAAGTCGGACGTGAAGTGGTCCTTCACCGCCGAGACGGTTCAACGCTCCGCGGAACACTGCTCAGAGATTTCAGTCCGGGCGATCACTGCGTCGATGTCAGAACCACCGATAGTCAGGATCTCCGGGTCGAGTTCGAAGGGCTGAAGGCGGTCTTTTTCATCAAGGACCCGCGCCGGCGCGATCTCGAAGTCCAGATCTCTTCCATGGATATCCACATGCGCGCCAGCGCGGCATCGGCCAGAGTGGAGTTCTTCGACGGCGAGGTCGTCCACGGCCGTGTTGCCCAGTACTCGGTCGAGGAGCATGGCTTCTTTCTCTTTCCGACGGCCCCGGAGAGCAACAACGAGAAGATCTTCGTCGTGGTCCAGGCCCTCAAGACCCTCTATGTCGAGACCTTGGCCGACGGCGAATCCTGATTCGAGGGTCAATGAAGCGTAGCTGCCGAGTTGCCGCCGCCGTCGCCTTTGCGCTGACGGCGTTCGGGGTGTCCGCAGCCGAGGGCGAGAGCCGGGCGACGGATCGCCTTGATGCGCTCAATCGCGCGCTCTCGGGTGCACCGGCGTGGCACGCTGAATTCGATCAGGAATACATCCCGGTCGGGATGACCATGGGCGAGAAGGCCCATGGTCAGGTTTGGCTGGCCTGGCCCGACCGCGCGCTCTTTCACACCGGCCAGCCACCCTTCCGCCTCATGGGCCTTCAGGGCCGGACCGTTCGGTTGGTCGATCTTCCCGACGAGACCTGTGACGAACACCAGCTTTCGGACCGCGAGTGGGAGCGGGTGCCGCTCGCGGCGGTGCTGGATCCTCGTGGTGCACTGGTGCACTTCGACATCGTCGAACACATGGATATCGGAATTGTCCTGATCCCGAAAGAACCCGGGGGCGTGGATCGGGTCGAGGTCGTTCTCGGCGAGGACAATCTGCCGGACGAGGTCTCGATCTGGGATCCGCAGGGCGCGGTGAACTGCTTGGAATTCTCGGATTGGACGAGATCGAAGGAGCCACCCGACGGAACCTGGCTTCCGGCAGCACCTGCAAACGTCGAGTGTTCGACGGACCCGGGGCCGTTGGACTGACCCTGCCGCAGGCAGGTGAAATTCGAAATTCGAGACCCCTACCCCATGTTTTCAAATCCTCAAGACCTCAGGTCCTCAAAACCCCATGTCCTCAAGTCCTCAGGTCCTCAAATCCTCAATACCTCAAAGACCTCAGGTTCTCATGTCCTCAAGCCCTCAGGTCCTCAAGCCTCCGGCCAAAGACCGGATGCCGTGTTATCCTTCGCGGGTTATGAAGGCGGTGTCCTCGCTCCAACGTTCGGCACGGATCCGTGAGATCTTCTGGCCCATCATGGGCCGCCTCAAGAACGTCGAGGAATTCTTCACCCGCGAGTTCGAAACGACCGAACCCATGGTTCGCGATGTCTGCACCTATGTCCTCGGCAGCGGCGGCAAACGACTCCGCCCCGCGCTCGTCCTCCTGATCAGCCGGATGCTTTCCTACAAGGGCGAGCGCGATGTCCGTTACGGCGCGATCATCGAGATGATCCACACCGCGACCCTCGTTCACGACGACATCATCGATGGTTCGGATCTCCGCCGGGGTCGACCGACGGCAAACAACCGTTGGGGAAACCAGACCACGGTTCTCGTCGGCGATTGGCTCTACAGTCGTGCCATGGATCTGTGTCTCGAATTCGGAGACGTGGATGTCATGCGTCAGCTCGTCACGGCGACGCTTCGGATGACCGAAGGCGAGATCCTCGCCGATCAGGAGAGAGGTCGCCTCGCCATCGACGACGCAACCTACATGGACATCACCCGGCGCAAGACCGCCGAGCTCTTTGCGGCGGCGTGCGCCATCCCGGCGCTCTTCCAGCCATCGACCCTCCACCTCACCGAGCCCCTGGCCGAGTTCGGGCGTGATCTCGGGATCTGTTTCCAACTCGTGGATGATCTGCTCGACTTCACGTCGGAGCGGAGCAAGCTCGGAAAACCGGTCATGGCCGACCTCCGAGAGGGCAAGGCGACCCTGCCCATCATTCTCTTGCTGCCGCGACTCGATGGCCGCCAGACCGAGCAACTCCAGTCGGTGGCCTCGACCGGGAAGTTCGAGGCGATCTCGGTCGAAGAGGTCCTGGAGCTGGTCCGCACATCCGGTGTCCTCGACGAGACACAGCGCCGGGCCCAGTTCTTTGCTGATCGGGCTCTGCGGCGCACCGAGGGTTTCCCGGAAGGGCCGGAGCGGGAAGCCCTGGCCAAGGCCACCCGCCTGCTCCTCGAACGCGGCATGTAAGCTCCCAAGCCCGCGCTTCCTGCGGAGCTCCCCACAACACAATTCCACCGCAACGAACGCGAAGAACATCGCATTCTTCACTCATCGCACCATCTCAACATCGCAATGGGACACGGATCAACACGGATGAACGCGGATCGGACGGATCTTTCTAAAAAGTGGGTTGTTGGTACTCGATCGCTGTCCAACTTCGTGTTGGCGGGAAAGGTTGCTTTCACGACGTGGTTTTGGATTCGGAAACGGATTTGCACGGAGGGTTCCCACTCAGCTTCTTGCTGGTTCAAGGCCAGGGTCCGTGATATCCGTCTGAAATCAACAACGACAGCCATCCGGATTTCCATCGCGTCACCACGAAGTCGTATGTCCTCCCGGAGGGTGGATGCCAACCTCAAGAAAAATCCGTGTCAATCCGTGTTCATCCGTGTCCCATTTTGCGGCGTGCGACGTTAGAAAGCACCGTTCAGAGCGTGAGGCCTGCGATGGCTCAGTGCCGGAAGTGCCTCCGCCCGGTCATGACCATGGCGATGCCGAGCCGGTCGCACGCGGCGATCACATCCTTGTCGCGAATCGATCCGCCCGGCTGGATCACCGCCCGGATCCCGGCCTCGTACAGGGCTTCCACCCCATCAGGGAACGGGAAGAACGCATCCGATGCGGCGACGCTACCGGTGAGATCGTGCCCATGTTCTACGGCCTTCGCCACCGCGATCTTGGCCGCATCGACACGGCTCATCTGACCGGCTCCGATGCCGAGGATCCGATCGGCGGCGCCGACGACGATGGCGTTGGATCCGACATGCTTGACCACGCGCCAGGAGAGCTCGAGGGCCTTGAACTCGGCCTCGGTCGGGGCGCGTTCGGTGGCGACCTCATCGGCCTCGCCTTCCCACCCGGTATCCCTTTGTTGGATGATGTACCCGCCGTCGATGTCGCGAATCACGGTGCCCGACGGGGCGGCCGGTTCGGCCTGAAGGACCCTGAGGTTCTTCTTCCTGGCGAAGCTCTCGAGAGCCGCTGCGTCGAAGTCCGGCGCAACAACGACTTCGGCAAACTGCTCAGCCACGATCTCGGCAAAAGCGGCATCCACTTTTCGGTTGGCGACGATCACACCGCCGAAGGCCGAGACCGGATCCGTCGCCCGGGCGATCCGGAAGGCATCGGTCATGTCGTCCGCGAGTCCAACACCGCACGGATTGGCGTGCTTGATGATCGCCACACCGGCCGAGGGAAGATCCCATACCAGCCGCCACGCCCCGGTTGCGTCCCCGAGGTTGTTGTATGAGAGGCCCTTGCCCTGATGCTGGTAGGCGCCGGCAAGACCCGTGGCATCGCTGCGCCTGGCGACGAGACCCCACTGATGAGGGTTCTCGCCGTAACGCAGGACCCGCTCTTCGCTCTCGAGTAGATCACCGGCGACCGCCGCTGAGAACGACTTCCGCTCGGCGCCCATCAGCTCCGGCAGATGGGCCGCAATCGCCGCGTCGTAGGCCGCCGTGTGGCGATAGGTCTTGATCGCCAACATCTTTCGCGTCTCCTCGGTAACGCCGCCCTCGGCCAGTTCGCTCAGTAGCTGCGGATAATCGGCCGGATCCACCACCACCGCGACCCGGGCGTGGTTCTTGGCCGCCGCCCGAAGCAGGCTGGGGCCACCGATGTCGATCTGCTCGACCGCCTCCTCGAGAGCCACACCCTCGCGGGCCACGGTCTCACGGAACGGATAGAGATTCACCACCACGAGATCGATGGCCGGGATATCGTGCTCGGCAAGCTGCGCCGAGTGGTCCTCAGAGGGCGCGGCGAGAATCCCGGCAAATACCCGAGGGTGGAGGGTCTTGACCCGACCACCGAGGATCTCGGGAAAACCGGTGTGATCACCCACTCCGACGACCTCACAACCGGCTTCACGCAGGCTGCGCGCCGTGCCGCCCGTGGAGAGCAGCTGCCAACCGAGTTCTTCGAGCCTGGGTCCGAGGACATTGAGACCCCGCTTGTCGGATACCGAGATGAGCGCGAGTTTCGCCATGCAATCCTCCCTTGACGGGCGGATTGTACACACTCCGGCGGGAAACCCGCCGGAGTGAATGATGAATGATGAATGATGAATGATGAATTTCATCGCAACATCGCAGCATCGCACCGTCGCACGCACTAACACCCGAAGGCACGAAGGGGTCACGAACGCACTGTTGACTCATCACACCATCGCACCATCGCAAATGGGACACGGATGATCACGGATTCGGCGGATCAACACGGATCGGGCCCCTAGCCGACATCGACCATTTCGTTCTCACGTCG
>Ga0316198_10000862_pt1 | contig 16913 bp, 12 predicted proteins | sample OudBieAanoxic_MG_FD_204935 | JGI IMG/M metagenome (GOLD analysis project Ga0316198, IMG submission 204935) | Coastal sediment microbial communities from Oude Bieten Haven, Netherlands - site A anoxic | ecosystem: Environmental > Aquatic > Marine > Coastal > Sediment | place: Netherlands...
TCTTTCACAATAAGTGGTTATATCGACCAAACCGCTAATTTTTATTCGGTTCCATTATCGCTTTCGTCGCAGGCGCTCCATGGCCAGTCGCAGACTGGTTTGCATTCGCTTGATCGCCTGGGCCAGAAGGCCGATTTCGTCTTTCGAAGGGATATTGATCTGCATGTTCAGATCGCCTAAGCTCATCCGTTCGGCCACCTCGGTCAGTTTCATGATCGGAGTGACAATGGCCCGGGCTGAAAACCAAGCGATCAGGGAAACGAGCACAACCGTTGCCGCCAGCAAGATCAACGCCACCAATTGCACCCGTTTGATGGCGGCGAACACCTCGGCATCTTCCTGCTGGAGAGCGATGGTCCACCCGCGGTCGATTACTCTTACATGTCCGTAGCTCGGCTTGCCTTTCTCGCTGGTGAAGTTGGTTGATAAGGTGGTCCAGCTGCCTTTTCGATACGCTGCGATCAGGGGGTGGCTGTTGAGGTTTTTCTGGGATTCGACGTAAGACTGAACCTGATGGGCGACCACCTTACCCTTTTCGTCGAGTAGGAACGCAAAGCCTGTTTCACCTCTTTTCCATTTTGCAATGTACTTGGACAGATCGTCGATCGTCATTGCAGCAGCCAAGACGCCGACGAGTCGATTACCTGTTTTAATCGGGACGGAAATAACCAGGGACGGCTTCTTCGATGTTTTACCGATAAGCGTTTGCCAGCTCACCGATTTACCCTGAATGATATCTTTGTAATATTGGCGGTCCGAGTAATCCTTCAATGGAACATCGTCGCTGCGGGCGACATTGCGCCCATCCAGGCCGACGGTGAATACCAGGTACATGTACGGGTACTTTTTTTGAAGATTCCGCAGAACACGTTCTTGGTTCGGGCGGGCCATTGATTTGATATCCGGCAGTTCAGTTGCGGAGTCAAGAATCAGGATATTGTTGTCGATCCATCCGTCCACCTGGGTCCCAAGGCTCTCCGCAGTCAAGGTGAAAAACTGATCGGATTCGTTGTGAATTCGGTTGACGTTTTCCTTGTAGGCAATGCCCCAGAAGACGACGAATGGTAGTAGACTGATGAGCAGCATGACCAGGATGATTTTTGTAAAAAGACTGAAACGGACTTTCTGCTTGGCCAACCCTGGGGTGACATCTTCGTCTGTTGAACCCACGGCGGTGCGACTTCCTGTCGTGTCTACTTGCTCTGCATCCGGTTGCGCCGGTTTCTTTTTTTCTTCCACAGGAGTGTGATCGCCGGGTGTCGGGTCTGTTTGGTGGTCCGTTGCCGCCGCCGGTTGAGAAATGTCTTTGTCTTGAGGCACTGATTCCTGCGCTGGAGCGGGTTTGATGACGACGATAATGTTCTCGCACGCTTTGCATTTCAAGCGGGCCTTATCTCCCTTTATTTTACTTTCGTCTAACCGGTAATTTTTTCCGCAATTGTCGCAGGTGATCTGCATCATTTCCGTGAGCTCCTTGCTGTATGAATTCTTTTATTCTTGCTGAATGATGTTCTGATATTCTCTTGCATTTATCGGTCAGAAAAAATTAAGCTCAATCATCAAACAGGCAGGCAGTCATTAACAGAGATCTCAAGTCTAAACCTTAATCAGAGGCAGCATCGCCTTCTTGAACTGCATGCGCACGTCTTCATCAGGAATTTCCACTGCGAGCAGACTGATCAACTCGGCTGCCTGGTTTTGGGGGATTTTCTTTTCCGACAGGTTCATGTCGCTGATGGCGTCTTCCAATATTATCTGGGCCATGGGGCCCACAGCGCGGGCGAGATGATGTTTCAAAGCCGCTATAAATTGACTACCGAGGCGGGCGCCATTTTTACGCACGGGTTCGACAAGCTTTAATTCCAATAGCTTTTCGAGGGTCGCGCTCAGCTTGTCTGGGTTCATCCCAATTTCCTGGGCAACTCGCCCTAAAGCTTTGTTTTCATCGATCGCAATGAGCAAGCGAATCATATCGGCGTCGAGCAAGACTTCTTTGTTGTCCAAACGGGCGCATTTGCGGTAGTGCAATTGAAGACGACTCTGTTTTGAAGTTTCCATCAGTCCTGCTTAACCCCGCATTCTTGCGACGATTTTGTTATATTGTGTAGCAAAATTTATCAATAATTCAGGATACTAGGATACTATTAAAGCGCTTTTTAGTCAAGTGAAAAATCCTGGAGAAAAATCGAATTACGAACTCTTCCGCAGGGGTTTTTTCGGTAGAAAGAGGGTGCACTACCATTTGCATTCGTATTTTTTGCCTCTTAGTGTTATCGATATGGTGTCGATACGCTTGAGCGCGTATCTGGAGTTGCGCCCAATGCGGGTACCCATGGCTACAGGTGCGTCGCCGGCACTTATTTGCCGTGATATCGGGAGATTGCGGCATGAGAGGTCAACAGCATTCCATAATGACTCCCTCTGCGGGAATACGCATCTGATCTTATTCGCTGAGGTGTGCGCCTTGCAAATGAACGCTTTCAACTCGTTAAAAATGCGGATTATACCGCTTTTATAAATATATCTCGGAATACGGAAGGATGGCCATAAGTGGTTTTAGGAAGAAACGTTCTAATAACGGAACGTTTCTTTACAATTACTTTAAAGCAGAAATGGGTGGAGACAGATAGAGGCAATGGTTGAGTTTTATGTCTGCATCGTCGTATCGATAAGGGGATGAATTTGCGAGATTCGGCACAGCGGTTTTTTTAGGTGGGGTCTGAGACCAGTATAGCGGTTTACCTGATGTTTTGAATTTACTTCGGCGGCAGATTTTTTTCCAATTGTTCTTTGAGCTTTTTCTCCACATCGGCAAAAAGGCTTTTTTTCTTTTCGTCTTGAGCGGCTTTTATCGATTCGATTTTCTGAGCAAACTCTTTTTTGCTGTCCTGGAATTTTTTTACTTCCTCATCCATGCGGCTGCCTTTTTCTTCCCGAGGAATCACTTCGATTTTAAGATGGTCCTTGATAAACAGACGGGTGCCGAAGCCGCCTTCGACCATATCAATAATGCCATACTCTATAAGTTTCTTGCAAACATAGTTGCCCTGCTCCAAAGAAAAGGCCAGCAGTCTGCAGACGGCATCTATGGACGGATGGGCACTGTCCCGGTATTCGCATACGCGAATACCGGCAACAAAAAGGTGTGCGCTGGTGTAGAGATCCTCGAGCGCCATGATTCAGAACCTGAACCTTGAATGAAAACTTCAAAGAATGGTTTCAGATAAAATTTTGGATAACAAGATATCCAAATGCTTGACATTGAATTTTCGTAAGAGTAACATCACCAATTTATTTGTCAAGCAGGAACGATGGTGGATATCCGGCTTACGGCATAGGTGTTGACGGGTATCAAAAGGGGGGGGCATGACGGAAATCATCGATGTGAACGCTAGGGAAATATTGGATTCGCGCGGTAATCCCACAGTCGAGGTTGATGTGTTTCTATCCAGCGGTGCAGTGGGGCGGGCGGCCGTGCCATCCGGCGCTTCCACCGGAAAGCGCGAAGCTCTTGAACTCAGGGATAAGCGTTCCAAACGTTACAATGGCAAAGGTGTGCGGAAAGCTGTCGACAACGTTATGAAAGAAATTGCCCCTGCCATAATAGGTTTGGACGCTGCAGATCAACGATTCCTCGATTCCCATATGATCGCCTTGGACGGTACGGAAAACAAATCGAAACTCGGCGCCAATGCCATTCTCGGCGTTTCGATGGCGGCAGCCAGAGCCGCTGCCAATGCTTTCGATTTACCGCTCTACCGATACATTGGTGGTATAAATGCCCGTTATCTGCCGATACCGATGATGAACATTATTAATGGCGGCGCTCACGCGGGTAACAATCTTGATATCCAAGAATTCATGATTTTACCCAATGGTGCCAAGAGTTTCGCTGACGCCGTGCAGATGGGGGCCGAAACCTTTCACACCCTAAAAACGTTGTTGAAAAAAGAAGGTCTCAATACCGCTGTGGGAGATGAAGGCGGGTTTGCACCGGATCTGAGAGCCAACGAAGAGGCAATCAAGCTGATTATGAAGGCCATTGAAGAGGCCGGTTACGCACCCGGAAAGGACATCGGTATTGCCCTGGACGCCGCGGCGAGTGAATTCTATAAAAACGGAAAATATATACTAGCTTCGGAGAAAAAGAAACTTACCGCCTCTGAAATGATCGATTATTACGAGGAACTGATCAGCCGCTATCCGATCCTTTCCATCGAAGACGGATTGGCGGAGCAGGACTGGAAAGGATGGCGTTTGATGACCGATCGTCTGGAGGGTGCGATTCAGATTGTCGGTGATGATATATTTGTAACCAACCCCAAAATTTTGACCAAAGGGATAGAAGAAGGGGTTGCCAATTCCATCCTGATCAAGCTGAATCAGATCGGAACTCTGTCAGAAACTCTCGATGCCGTTGCGCTGGCCGAACACGCCGGTTACACGACTGTAATTTCCCACCGGTCGGGCGAAACCGAAGACACGTTTATTGCCGACTTGGCCGTTGGTGTCAATGCCGGTCAAATTAAAACCGGTTCAATGTCGCGAAGCGATCGAATTGCCAAGTACAATCAACTACTTCGGATCGAACAAGAATTGGGAGGCGGGGCAAAATTTTCGGATGAATTGTTTTAATCGTCAAATGTCAAACCTTAAAATCGATCCGAACTGCCGGTCGAAAAATAGATACCTACCTGCCAGGACAAAGTGATGTCACGGATTGCTACCATCATATCTCTGGTCCTCTTGCTTGCCATCTCCTCCATTGCAGACCCTCCTGCCACCAAGGCTTACGTTCTCCACGGATACCATCTCCTGGATTTGATGCTCAAGGAAATGGGCAGCCCTCGAGAGCTGCAGGTAGTTCAAAAATCGACCCTTGAAGATGCGGTCACACCGGAATTGACTGCTGGTGTCAATGAAACCATCAGTTACTTGATACCGGGTGCGTTTCGCTCGGAATTCACTTCGGCACAAGGCGACCATATCCACGTTTTTTCCAACGGCCGTTCTTTGACGATTTTCAATCAACGGATCGTATCTGAAAGTGAAAGCGACCTCGATCGGTACAAAGATATTTTCCTGTTTAACACACGGCAATTGCTGAAAAATCATCTGATGCGGCTGGGAATGGCTCCGGATGTTTCCAGCGTTGGCAGGTTTCAGGGAGCACTCGTTTATGTACTGGGGGCTCAATACCCGGACGAAACTGTACCGCAGCTGTGGCTGGATAAAGACACGTTCCGGCCCGTGCGCTGGTTGATACGGCCTGCCGCGACGGATAATTTGAGTGATCCTGTTGAGATCAGGTACGGCGGTTGGCGTAAGACGGGGACCATCTGGTATCCGTTTCAAATCGAAATCTATCAAGGGGGACGTCTACTGCGTAATATTCAGGTTGCCAGGGTACGGAAAAATCCAAACTTGTCCCATCGATTGTTTGATATTGCCTATCTTAAGTCGATCTATCCCAAGGGCGAACCACCCCAATCCGAACAACCTGAGACCGGCGGTAAAAGTGAAGTGCAGAAAACCATCGAACGTTTTCGCAGGCTTTTTGAATAGACAGACGGTAGAATCTCAAAATTAGGATTTTGGTTCAAGGTCAACTCGGACCCAACGCTGAAATTGGGCTAAAATACTTTTTTGAGATAGCTTCTACTCAAAATTAACCCGAAGAAATCACCCAACGTACCACATGGCGTCTTACATGGTTTAAGATGGCCTTTTTTAAGGGCCGGCGGATGGACGAGGATCGTATTTGATTTACGACGGCTTCGTCTCGGAGAGTCATAATTCTGTAAAATTAGCGAGTAATTTTTGGAGATGTAAAATATGGCGAAGACAACGAAATTCATCTTTGTCACCGGAGGTGTTCTATCATCGCTTGGAAAAGGATTGGCATCGGCCGCCATCGGGGCTTTGCTTGAAAGTCGCGGCCTGAGCGTAACCATTCAAAAGCTGGATCCCTATATAAATGTAGATCCGGGCACCATGAATCCTTTCCAGCACGGAGAGGTTTTTGTCACTGACGATGGTGCGGAAACCGATTTGGATCTCGGTCATTACGAACGCTTCACTAGTGCCAGAGTTGGAAAAGACAACAATTTTACAACCGGGAAAATATATCACTCGGTCATCAACAAAGAGCGTCGGGGAGACTATCTGGGAGGAACGGTCCAGGTCATTCCGCACATAACCGATGAAATCAAAAACTGCATTAAACTGGTTGCCGGAAATGTGGACGTTGTCATTGTTGAAATCGGGGGAACCATCGGTGATATTGAAAGTCTTCCCTTTTTAGAGGCGATTAGACAATTCAGAACTGATGTCGGCAAGGAAAATGTTCTCTATATTCACCTCACCCTCGTGCCTTACATCGGTACCGCCGGCGAGTTAAAGACAAAACCGACTCAACACAGCGTTAAAGAGTTACGGGGCATCGGTATTCAGCCCGACATCCTTCTGTGCCGGACGGACCGATATCTATCGGAGGACATCAAATCCAAAATTGCCCTTTTTTGTAACGTGAGTAAAGACGCGGTGATCACCGCTAAAGACGTGGAATGCATTTATGAAGTTCCAATGGTTTTCCACAACGAAGGTCTCGATGCCAAAATTATCGAACTGCTCAACATTTGGACCCGGGAGCCCCGTCTGGAGGCCTGGGATGGTTTGGTTAGAAGAATCGATAAACTTGAACAGGAAGTATCCATCGCCATCGTCGGTAAGTATGTCGATTTGACCGAGTCCTACAAAAGCCTCAACGAAGCCCTCCATCACGGTGGCGTCGCCAATGACACCCGGGTCAACCTCATCTTTGTCGACTCCGAGCAGGTGGAAGATGGTACCTGCAGCCAATATCTGACTCAAGCTGATGGGGTCCTGGTGCCTGGCGGCTTTGGAACGCGAGGTGTGGAGGGCAAAATTTGCGCCGCGAATTTTGCGCGGCTCAACAAGATCCCTTACTTCGGAATTTGCCTTGGGATGCAGATTGCGGTCATTGAATTCGCTCGTAACGTTGCCGCTCTCAGCGGTGCCAACAGCTCTGAATTCGACATTGCTACCCCGCACCCCGTCATATACTTGATGACCGAGTGGATCGATGAAAAATCCGGGACGGTCCAAAAACGCGACGTAAATTCTGCCAAGGGGGCCACCATGCGCCTCGGCGCTTATCCCTGCCGGCTCAAAAAGGAAACGTTAGCCTATAAAGCCTATGGCCGGGAAAACATATCCGAGAGGCACAGGCACCGTTACGAGTTCAATAATGCATTCATAGACAAGCTGATGGAAAGCGGCATGGTATTCAGCGGCATGTCACCCTCGGGCGATCTGGTCGAGATTATAGAACTGACGGAGCATCCATGGTATCTCGGTTGCCAGTTCCACCCAGAGTTCAAGTCCAGACCCATGAGTCCTCACCCGCTTTTTCGCGACTTCATCCGGGCAGCTGTCGCATTCAAGAAAAATCGGCAGGGATAGTCGGGAACTAAATGCCAGATACGCGTAGGTGTTCGAGGTCGTGCGAGGGTGTTTAGCCTCTCTTTTAAACCTGCAAACATTTATAAGATTCGAAGATTATACCGCTTTTCAAAAATAAATACCGCAGTACGGAAGGGCGGTGTGGTATAAGTGGTTGTAGAAACAAACGATCGCATAACGGAACGTTTGTTTGACATCCGCTATAACGGCAACTTTTGTGCTACGTTTTGGGAGTTTTCTGACCCGGCCTCAATTCAGATACGATATATTCGCCGATTTTTTCCGCAGAACGACCAAAAAGTTCATCCATCGCAATACTTTCCAGATATCCGTCATCCCAGGCGACGCTGTTTTCCTGCACGATGCTGGTAATGTGCTCGTATTTACCGCCGAGAGCCTTGATTTTGGCGACCAGGCTGACATCATTCTTGAATGCGATGTTCAGCAACAGTAGGTGCTCAATCATATTAGGTGTTTCCGGTTTTGTGGATATGATTGGTATCACAAGTATACTGCGATCATCTTTGCGTCCCTTTCCGATGTAAACATTTCCCTGACGAACGATGATTCTCTTACTCCCCTTTAGCTGCCGATCGGTTTCTACTCTCGAAGGAATGGGTGCCAGTACACCATCTTTTTGTTCCACTTCGATGGTGGTCTCTTCTGTCGGCTCGCCAAGCAGATTCAGGCGGTCGATGCGATATCTTATGGCCCCTTTGATTCCGGCGACAATATCCTGCAGGTTTTTCAAAACGATAATGTTGCTGGTGGTCAATTGGGATACTTTGAAATCATAATTCGTAAGGGTTTCAAAGAGCAACCCTTCAAGTTTTTCACTAATCCGGCTGGTGCCGACAGTGACCGTTTTCGCCTGATGCTTGATGGCATCTACCGGTCGGGCCATGGCATTGATGCCGTCTCCGATTCGGCCAAAGAGACGGTTCAGCATATTGAGTGGCGTGCCCTTAGTTCCGAAGTCAATTTCATAATCGCTCACCGGCAGTCTGCCGGAAAGGTATTTCAATAGCAGGGTCAGATCTGCAGCGGCTTCGAGGCCCATACTGTCGGGAAATTTTTTCTGGGCATTCTTGCGCCGGAATTCGCTGTAGAATGAAACGATTTTTTCTTTAAACTGCTTTTCAAGGAGAACTTCATAAATATCTAAGCCGTCGGTGGTGAAGGTGTTGATCGTCTTCTGGAGGTCGGATTGAAAGTTGTAAAGAAACCGTGACCCGTCGTTGATCGTCAGGGCGGCATAATATCCCCAGATATGACCGACCAACGTGTTGAGAATCGGCGCCAGGTGCTCACTAACGGATGGTACATGGAAGATGTCTTCGGTGTAGGGTTCAAAGCGATTTTCCCCTTCCGAAGCGATCACCACCGGTGTCGCTTTGTGGGCCTTGAATATGGCCGTGTCCTTTATGATATCTCCGATGACCGATTGGCGGGTTCCGGCGGCACAGATAATAATCAACGGTTCTGCCGACAGGTCGATGTGCTTTTTGTCTTCGACGAAATCGGTTGATATCGTTTTATAGCAGAGTTCACTCAGCTTTATGCGGATTTCATCGGCCGAAGCTTTATTGGGGCCGCTACCGACAACCGCCCAGTGGGTTTTTTGAGTTGCCCATTTTTGAGCGGATTCACCAATGGCGGTACGGTTTTCCAGAACCGTCCGCATATGGTCCGGTATTTCAAGCAACCGCTTGATTTCGGCGGTAATAAAACCCGCGTCCCGGCGATTTTTCAGGACGGCAATATAGAGGCCAAGAATCGCACCGGCGACTATTTGGGAGTAAAAAGCCTTGGTGGAGGCCACCGACATTTCAATGTCGCGCCCGCTGCTGGTGTAAACAACCCCGTCGACCTTGAAGGTGATATCCGAATCACGCCGATTGACAATCGCCAGGGTGTGGGCACTGCGTTCGCGAACCATATCCACGGCCCGGTTCGTGTCCGTGGTCGTACCGGACTGGCTTATAGCGATCACCAGAGCGTCCGCCATGCTGTTGGTTGCGTCTTCCTGCTGGATCGAGAATCCACTCAGTTCGGAAGCTTTCAATGCTCTGATCTGAAGTGTCGGTTCTTGCAGGTAGTAATTCAAGATATCGGCGCAGGCCGTTGCGGCAACGCCTGCAGTGCCCTGTCCAACGAAATAGATACGTCGGATCCCAGCGTCAGCCGGGTCCGCTATCAAAGCGTTGCGCAGCTTTTCGGGTATGACGTTTTCCAGTGTCGGCACGTATTGCCGTATGCCGTTATCTTCCCGAATCTTCCACCGGTTCTGCAGTGTCTTCTCAACAGAGTTCGGTGATTCTGATATTTCCTTCAAAAAATAGTGGTCAAACTCCTGGCGATCGATATCCCGAGAGGTGATTTCAGTGCGTTTAATATCCGCCTCTTTGAGTTTCAGTGGGGTACCGTCATAGTACATGGCACGGATTCCGTTCAGACCCCCGGAGCTTTCCTGGTCGAGAATGAATATCTGGCCTTGGGTGTCACCTTTTTTGCCCGTGACGATCTTTTCGCCGTTCATTTTGATATAATGCTGCGTCTCTTCCACAAAGCCGTATACTTCGGAGGTCGGCATGTACAGATCATCGGACAAACCGATAAATAAAGTCTGACCGCTGCCCTTTTGTGCCAGGAAAAGCTTTCCCGGTGCCAGATCGGTATGCATGGATATGGCATGAGACCCCTGAAAATCATTTACCGCATGTCGAAATGCTTCTTCTGCGTCACAGCCTTTGACGATATATTTTTCCACCTGGAGCGGAATGATCTTCGTGTCGGTGGTAACATCTTTATGAAGCCGTATACCGCTTTTTTGATGTTCAGCCATCAATTCAATGTAATTGTCGATATCGCCGTTGAGGCAGACGTGAATGGTGCTTCTTTGGGGACAGGAGCCCGCGATGACATGATTGTCGACTGGATGACAGTTGGCCTCTGTGATGGCACCAACAGATGCCCAGCGGGTGTGACTGGAAACAGTGTGGTACAGATGGGGATAGGGGACCAGACGTTGCAGCAGCCGGTCTTTATTAATCTGCTGCCTCAGGTAGCGGATGTTGTCTCCGAGTCTCCCGATTTCTGCGGCAACCTTGTAAGTGAATGTGACCGTGACCATCGCTTGTCCGCCGCTACCCGCCGTTTCGTTGACAGCGATGCTACCGTTTACTAAAATGTCCCGGTTACTGCGGTCTTGCAACTGTTCATCCAACCCCTCATGAACCAGTTTGGTCTGAAAATCCTGATATTTTGACCCTTCCAGGATGAACATCAGAGAAATTCCAGCCGAGTCGCGTCCTCTGACTTCCAGGCGGTCAATGCTGTTGAGAACAGTGTTGATATTCTTATAGATGCTCAGTTGGTTCGAGGGCAAATCACCGTCTCGGGAATGAATGTCGCCAAAGTTCTTTATTTTTGATATATTTTCAATGACTTCGGCAGATAGACACCAGGCGACATCCTTCAAAATCTCCATACGCTGGAATAACACCTCCCCGACACTGGTGTCCATATGCCCCATCTCTTTATCGAGCACAGCGGTATCTTCGGTAATAATTTTGTCAAGACGTTGTGCAATCGATTCGATCGTCGCCAGCTTATCCCGGTCGGTAAAAATTTCGTAGAAGCGGTTGCGACATTTCAATCCACGGGCGGCTTCCAAGATTTTTCCGATGATTGCGTCACCGCCAACATACTTATCCACCAAATCGAATTGCTGCTCCAGACATTGCCGGTAGCGGTACCGTTCAATCGTATCCACCGTTCGGTTTATTTCTTGCAAATCAAGCGAACCGTTAGTTTTGTTTGATCTTTTTAGCGCAACGATGCCAGCCAAACCACAGGCAACGAAATTGGCCCTGTATGGAAACAGCACGAGCGCACCGTTCGGGACCTGGGACAGACAACGGCAGAAATAAACTTCAGCGTTAAGCAGTGCGGCAATGGATACCAAGGTTGACCGCCAACATGTGGCGGTACCCCTTCGAAGGCCTTTCAACAATTTCATATATCAACTCCCGGTTCAGGGAAAAATTTCAGATCGATGTTGTTTTACAGCCGTCCACGGAGAGAACCCGGCTGACGATAGCGATGTCTTCCGGTCGGTTAACATCCACACTGCAACTGGTGGTTACCACAACCTGAATGGGGATGTCGTTTTCCAGTAGGCGGAGTTGTTCGAGTTTTTCAGTTTGTTCCAGGTAACTTGGCCCAAATGTGACGAATTTCTTAAGGGTTTCTGTCCGGAAGGCATACATGCCGATGTGTCGATACGCGCGCTCTGGTGGCGTGTCTCTGTGATAGGGAATGAATGAACGGGAGAAGTAGAGCGCTTTACCGCTATTGGAAAAGACCACCTTGACCGAATCGGGGGACTCGACATCTGCTGCGGTCGCTTCCCGTGCAAGGGTGGCTACCCGAGTCGGCGCGGTTGCAAAGGGCGCTAAAAGTTCGCTCAACATACTCGGCTCCAGTGCCGGCTCATCCCCCTGAATGTTGACCACTACGGCTTCATCCTGGACACCGAGGTGCTCGGCGGCTTCCAGGACCCGGTCCGTGCCGCTGGGGTGATCTTTTCGGGTCATCACCACAGGCACGTCGAGCTCTTCAGCGGCAGAGTAGATCCGTGTGTCATCCGTGGCCAATACGACGCGTGTTAGTTGAGGACACCGGCGGGCCCGGTTGTAAACATGCCAGAACATCGGTTTCCCGAGGATATCCACCAGGGGTTTCCCGGGAAAGCGCGTCGATCCATAACGCGCTGGTATGATACCGAAGCATTGGGGGAATACAAGCATTGTTTATTTTATCAGGTTTTAGCCGATTTTGAAAATTAAAACGGCCAAACCGGGTATCTAAAATGATGCAAAAGATCAGTTCCCAGGTGATGGTCCCTTATGGCCGAGTTTGCGCCGATTCAAACTAAATATCGCTGGAGATGATTTCAGGTGCCATCTGCCAACCTTTATTTTAACTGAGTCCCGGGTTTCATTGGCCGGTTCGGCGTTACGATGCTTGTCCTGGCATCATCGACTGCGGCAAGCAACATTCCGTTTGAAAGGATACCCATGATTTTGGCCGGCTTAAGGTTGGCCACAACAACAATCTGTTTGCCCTGGAGTTCATCGGGCGTGTAGCTGCCAGCTATACCGGCGACAATCGTTCTTCTTTCTCCCACATCGATATCGAGTTTGATAAGTTTCTTGGCCCGCGGAACGGCTTCGGCCTTAATCACCGTGGCAACCCTCAAGTCGACCTTGGCAAAATCTTCAATCGATATTTGCGGTTTGACCTCAGGCATTGGCTCAACTTCACCTGCCTGGTGAACGCCGGCGGTTATTATTTTCTCGAGGTCGATCCGCGGGAAAAGAATCACCGTTTTGGCAAGCTTCGTACCGGGTGGAATTCCGTGCCATTGGTTTAACCTGTCAAGGGTATAAAAAGGCGATTCAGAATTCAGCCCGAGGTGTTTGTGCATGGTTATGGCCGTTTCGGGCATCACCGGATAGATGAGACCTGACACGATCCGCAGACCCTCCAGCAAATTGTATAGAACGGCATTGAGCTGTTTGTGGCTGGATTCCTTTTTCGCAAGTTCCCATGGCGCCATCACGTCGACATACTTATTCATTCGCGAGATGAAATTCCAAACGGCCTGCAGCGCGTGATGAAAGGCAAATTCGTTCATCGCCGATGCGAACAGGGTTACCGTTTCCCTGGCATGCTTTTCAAGGTCCAGGCCCAATTCGGCTTCGATGTCGGCTGCCACCTCGGGGACAACTCCGTTCAGATATTTATGGGCCATAGTAAGCGTTCGTGAAAACAGGTTGCCTAAATCGTTGGCCAGATCAGAGTTGATACGTTGGGCCAGCGCGGTTTCTGAAAAGTTCGAATCGAGCCCGAACGTCATATCGCGGGTAAGAAAAAAGCGAAATGCGTCAAGGCCATATATGTTTTTGAGCTCCAATGGTTCAATCACGTTTCCCAGGCTTTTGGACATTTTGCTCTGTTCTATATTCCAATAGCCGTGAACATTCAGGTGCTTGTATATTTCGATGCCGGCGGCTTTGAGCATTATCGGCCAATAGATGCCGTGGGGCTTCAGAATGTCCTTGGCAACGATGTGCTGAGCGACGGGCCAGAATTTTCTGAAGAGTTCGCCGTCCGGGTATCCGAGGGCCGATACATAGTTGAGCAACGCATCGAACCATACATAGGTGACGTATTTATCGTCGAAGGGGAGTGTAATCCCCCACTTGAGCCTTGATTTGGGCCGCGAAATACAAAGGTCTTCAAGGGGTTCTTTCAGAAATGCCAGCACTTCGTTTCTGTAACGTTCCGGCCGGATAAAACCCGGATGGTTTTTTATGTGGTCGATCAACCAGTCCTGGTAACGGCTCATCCTGAAAAAATAGTTGGACTCCTTGATGGCTTCCGGCGCTGTTTCATGATCCGGACACTTGCCATCTACAAGTTCTCGTTCGGTATAAAAACGTTCGCATCCGAAACAATACAGCCCTTCGTATTCACTGAAGTAAATATCTCCGGTATCATAAATTTTCTGAAGAATCCGCTCAACCACGGCCATATGTTCTTTTTCCGTGGTGCGGATAAAACGGTTGTAGGAGACATCGAGCTCCGGCCATAATGATCGGAAAAGACCGCTGATTCCGTCAACGTATGTTCTGGGGCTTATATTTTCTTTCCTTGCGGCCCTTACAACCTTGTCCCCATGTTCATCCGTCCCGGTGAGGAAGAAAGTGTCTTCCGATTTCATCGTATGGAAGCGGGTAACCACATCCGCTATAATCGTTGTGTAGGCGTGTCCGAGGTGGGGCCTGGCGTTGACGTAATAGATCGGCGTCGTGATGTAAAACTTGTCGGTCATGGTCGCTCCTGGTAGAGATATTTATGGCTGAGGTTTATTGTAGGTCGGGAGTAGGTGTTGTTAACCCGCAAGGTTCATGAAATCTTTTCAGGGTGTGGCTTTAGAGAAACAATGTCGCGGTGCTGCGCACGCTCTCAAATACTCATATGCGGAACGAAATTTCTCTTTCGCGCCGGCGTCTGCCACGCGTTCACCTCAATGGTCCGGCTGCGTGACATCCTTCAGGCAAACATCCATTTCGGCGCCGCCCTCCATTCGCACTGTCACTTGTTCGGCCAAAACGTTGTGGCGGATAACTTTTCCCAGGCCGGCCGGAGTCTTGACTATCTTTCCGTTTTTAGGAAAACGTTTTTTTAAAGTTTTGTACGTTTCGAATTCGTAAGTCAGGCAGCACATCAACCGACCACATTGCCCCGATATTTTCGTGGGATTAAGGGATAAGTCCTGTTCTTTGGCCATGCGTATGGATACCGGTCCGAATTTGTCCAGAAATGATGAACAGCATATTTCCCTGCCGCAGCGACCGATGCCACCGCACATCTTGGTCTGGTTGCGGATACCCACCTGTCGCATTTCGACGCGGACGCTAAGGCGTTTTACCATCATTTTAACCAATTGACGAAAATCGACCCGTCCATCCGAGGTAAAGAAGAAGGTATATTTACTTCCGTCAAAGGATTTTTCGACGGCAAACAGGTTCATCGGCAAACCGAGTTTCTTGATGCAATCAAGACAATAGCTATGTGCCTTTTTTTCGTCTTCCACATTCGTACCGAGTTGGCGCACATCATTATCGTTTGCCAGCCGGTGAACTTTTTTTAGCGGTCTTACTGGTGGATTTTGGTCAACCGGTTGCGGAGCAACGGCCACGGTGCCAAAGCTCAATCCCTGCTCTGTCTCGACGATAACCTGATCGCCACATTTCAGCACGAATGCCCCGCTGTCGAAGTCGTATACTTTACCGGCCGGTTTGAATCGGATACCAACTTTTTTACTCATTTATATATTCTTTTCTAAAATGAAGTTTTCGTGTCAAGTGCGTGCCAGCCGCAACATCATCACTTCCAGGGTCAGCCGCAAGTTGGAATTGGCATCGATTTCCTTTTGAGCGGCAAGGATGATTTCCATTTTTTCCAACAAGACCGTTTCGGGCATCTCTTGCGATACTTTCCTCAGCTTGTCAATCAAATCGGTGTTGACCACTCTTTCTGGATCGTGACGGCATACGATGAGGTCACGCAACCAGGACAGCATGGTTTCCAGGGATAGCGGCACTTGGGTCTTACGGGTAAACAATTTTTCTGCAAAAGCGAGTAACACCCCGGTTGGACGTGTGCCAATTTTTTCGATTCTCTCGATGCCGGAAGCGGCGAGCAACCAATCACGGTAACGCAGCCAACCTGAACGATACAAATCGACGGCCCGGTTCAGGCTGCCATCCGCCATGGCCGATAAAACCTTTGCATTATCCGGAGACACACTGTGGTTTGCGGTCAGTTCAGCCACAATTGATCCACGTGACACAGGATTGAAACGCACAATCTGGCAACGTGAAACGATTGTCGGCAGCACATCGGCTTTCTGTGGAGCGGTGAGGATCAGTAGGGTCCGATCGGGTGGTTCTTCGAGCATTTTGAGCAGGGCATTGCCGGCGGAAGGGTTCAAGGACTGGGCCTCGGCAATAATGACGACACGCAGCTGAGCCTCATAGGGCTTCAGCGCCAGCGTTTCGACAAGACCGCGTATTTGGGCAATTTTGATATACTGACCGGCGGGTTTGATATGCAGGATATCCGGATGGTTGCCGGTGAGAATTTTCCTGCACGCTGAACACTTACCGCACGAAGCGAGTGGCGCAGAGCCTATCGTGCCGCCGGATGGGGCTATACCCTGATTTGCCGTAATTCCGATGCAATTGCAGGTCATTGCGAAAGCATCGGCGGCCGCTCGTTTACCGATCCCAGCCAAGCCCGTAAACAGGAGCGCATGGGGGATCGTTGCTTTCTCGAAGAGGGTGTTTAGGATCTTAACGGGCCGATCCTGATCCATAATGGTTGCAGAAATTGCCACAGGACTAAAGAGAGATGTCTACCCGTTCGCGCAGCTCTTTACCCGACTTGAAAAAAGGCAGTTTTTTGGGTTGTATGAGAACCTTTTCGCCGGTCTTCGGGTTTCTCCCGGTGTAGGCTTTGTATTCCTTGACAAAGAAGCTGCACAACCCGCGAATTTCAACCCTTTCTCCCTCGGCCAATGCATCTGCCATACTGTCGAAAAAAATCTGAATGACCTTTGCTGCTTCAGATTTTGATATATTCCCTTCAGTCTTCAACGCTGAAATCAGTTCCAGTTTGTTCATATATCCTCCTTCTCACAAGATGAGTGGACGACGTTCAATTAAATATTTATAAACTAATTCTTTATAAAAAGTCAAGTAGTTATGACAATATATCGGGCATGCGTTCCACATCGTTCTCTTCGACATCCACCCCGGCGTATTGGCCCAGGGCGTCAATATTGACGACCACCC
>Ga0316198_10000863_pt1 | contig 16913 bp, 16 predicted proteins | sample OudBieAanoxic_MG_FD_204935 | JGI IMG/M metagenome (GOLD analysis project Ga0316198, IMG submission 204935) | Coastal sediment microbial communities from Oude Bieten Haven, Netherlands - site A anoxic | ecosystem: Environmental > Aquatic > Marine > Coastal > Sediment | place: Netherlands...
CCACTGCTTTACTATAGTACTATATTATATAGGATAAAGCAAGAAAAAACTCTGAAGATAACAGATCTATTAGAAATATTAAAATCCAAAGAAATTATCTGTATTTCACAGCTTTTAAATTGGTGGATATTTGTGATGAAAATCATATATTCTGTCTTTAGTTCTATAAAATTCTTAAAATATCGTCGGTAGTATAGATCATCTCAAATTTATCTAAATTATCGATAATATGCTCTTTTTTCTTGAGGGGCAGTTTTTTAGTATAATAAGTCTTAGTTTTATCATAATTTTTAACCACCTCAAACTCCTCCAAAATATTTATGTTTTTAGGAAGGGTTAAATTGTCATTTATTTTTACAGCCCCATCAACATGGACATCTTCCCTTGTAATAACCATAAAATCTCCTTCAATTTTGTTTACTGGAAGGTCGTTGTAGAAGATGTAGTAGTCATAGCCGCTACAGAACTTATCTGAAATATCTAAAGACTCAGAAAAGTAGTGGGGAAGAGGATCTTTGGTAACAACCAAGGTTTTTTTATTGTGTAATTTATTCCACAGCCCCATGGTATAGATTATAGTTTTCATCCCTCTATTCCCCGAATAGATGATCAATGGGTTTTCTTTTTTTCTAAAGATAGTGGATAAAACTTCTTTTTGCAGGGAATTATAGTCTAAATCTCCCAGGATAAAAGTTTTGATATCCTTTAATATCCCGCCGGCTTTAAAATGATTGGTTTTAAAATTATGGTCGTAATCTATGGTGATATGGATATTGTAGTTTTCTTCTTTTTTTATAATATCTGTAATGCCCACCTTAAATTTAAAGTTGTAGTCATAGGTTAAATTTTTTAATATACTTTCAGTCTGCTGAGGAAGATACCCTACGATGGACTTTCCTGAATTTACAGTAATTCCATTGGAGTATTCAAGATATGTAGGAGAATTCATATCTATATTTCTTTTGCTATAGATCACTTCCTTCATGGGAAATATCGTATCATACAGATCGATACTTTCCTTCAATAGGTTTTTCTCTGAGTTCCCTTCCCTGATATCTTCTACAAACATCTTTACGTTGAACCTGTCCATATATGTATCTACCTTTAATTTAAAGGCTACATCTACAGATTTCATCTCTATCAATCGTTCAAAATGATGGGAACTGCCAAACCAGACACAGTTTTTCAGAGCGGTACCATCTGTAGATACAGCATCAAACATGATGTGGGTTTTATCTTTTCCGATCAACCTGACTCTGTCTAAGATGACGTTTTTCACCTCAAAGAGAGGTGTTGCATTTCCAAAACCATAGGGTTCAGCTTTTTCCAGTTCGTCATTAAAATTATATGTGAGTTTTGTAAAACTGATCTCCTTATCGATCTTTACAGGTTTTTTATAATCTTCATGGGATAGTTTAGAACCGGCGTGTTTATTAATTTCATCTCTAAACTCATCTACTTTATCAGCATCTATGGAAAATCCTGCAGCTCCTGCATGACCACCATATTTGATGAATATTTCCCTCATGGAATTTAATCCTTCGATAATTGAATATCCCTCGATACTCCTGCATGAGGCCTTTGAAACACCCTCTTTCTCCTCCATGATTATAGTAGGCTTATAGTATTTATCTACGATTTTAGAAGCTACTATCCCCACTACCCCGTGGTGAAATCCTACTCCAGAGACTACGATAACATTATCTTCATAATATCTATTTTTTTCAATCTCAGCTTCTACTTTTTCCAAAATATCAGCCTGTACTTCCTTTCTTTCACAGTTTTGACCGATTAATTTTTTTGAAATCTCACGAGCTTCCACCATGGAATCACTGATTAGGAGTTTAACTGCCATCTTAGCATCTTCTAATCTGCCGGCAGCATTAAAAATCGGTGCGATGATAAATCCCACATCATAGGTATTGAATTTTTTCACTTCCAAATCATCAAAGATGGTCTGAAGCAGGATCTGTAATCCAGAATGATTTGTACGCTTTAATTGCTCTAAGCCTAATTTAGTAAAAATTCTATTTTCTGCTTTTAGGGGAACTATATCGGCAATGGTACCAATGGCAACGATATCCAAATATTGATAGATCTCTTCCTTTCTGCCTAAAGTTTCATAGAGTCCCATCATCAGCATAAATGCAGTTCCTACTCCGGCAAGATATTTAAAGTTGTAGGAGTTGTCCTCCCTTTTGGGATTAACTACAGCATATGCAGGGGGCAGGATATTATTTATATCATGATGGTCGGTGATGATGACTGTCAGTCCTATGGAGTTTGCATATTCGACCTCTTCTACAGACGAGACACCACAGTCCACGGTAATGACCAGGTCTCCTCCCTGCTCCTTGATGTGAGATAGAGATCCCTTGTTTAACCCGTATCCTTCATCTCTCAGAGGGATATAGTAATCTACCTTATAACCCAGTTCTTTTAGAGCCAGATAACAGAGGGAAGTAGATGTTATTCCATCTACATCATAGTCACCATAGATAAATATTGTTTTTTCAGCTTTTCCCATTTCTATGATTTTATCTACTGATTTTTTTACATCGGAAAATTCAAAGGGCGAAACTATATTTTCTATCTTAGGATGAATGAATTTTTCTATCTTTTCATGGGTATCTATTCCACGGTTTATCATGATATTAAGAAAATCCTTACTGAGTCCAAGGGACTCAAATTGTTTTGTATTGTGTACATCTTTATGTATCCATCTTGTTTCCATATATATTCCTCCAAACTCTCTTTAAATTCAAAATATTTGTTACAGATTACGCGGGTTTAAAAGCCTTGTTTTCTTAGAATCAAGAATACCGAAAAAAGATCTGCAATCATTAATTTTTTTGAAAATTTAAGATATTATTTTATAACTATATATTACCATAATTTTTTTTTTTTGTTATGAGAATAAAAAGTCGTAAACTTATAATAGAATAAAAAATGGAGGTAGGTTATGAATGAAACTTTAAAAACTATAAATAACAGGGTATCCCTGAGATGGTATGATAAGAAAAAAATATTAACTGAACATATGGATAAAATAATAGAATCGGCAATCAATGCTCCTACAGCTGGGAATATGGTTATGTATTCAATTATCCATATTCAAAATAAGGAAACTATGGAAAAATTGGCAATATCCTGTGATTCTCAGCCATTTATAGGTACAGCTTCCGATATACTTATCTTTGTTGCTGATTTTAATAAATGGAACACCTATTATAAAAATGAAGGTGTCTACCAAGATAAAGGAAGAAGGCCTGGAAATGCAGAGATGCTTTTAGCTTTTGAAGATACCATGATAGCATCGGAAAATGCTGTGATTGCGGGAGAAAGTTTAGGGATAGGGAGCTGTTATATAGGAGATATACTGGAAAATTATGAATATCATAAAGAGTTATTAGATCTGCCGGATTATACAATACCTTTAGGGATGCTGACCTTTGGGTATTATCCAAAAGATTATAAGAGGGTAAAAAGAGAAAGATTTAATAGGGAGTTTATTGTCTTTGATGAAAAATATAAAAAATTGGATAAAACAGAGTTGAAGACAATGTTTGAATCAAAGGAAAAAGAATTTGATACAAAAGATTCCAATAAAGGGAAAACTTTTGTAGAGGAATTTTATAATAGAAAAACAAATTCAGATTTTATGGAAAACTTTGAAAGGTCGGTAGATCAGTGGTTTAAAAATTGGAAATAATAAAAAAGATTACTTCTATATATTAAGCATAGAAGTAATCTTTTTTACTGAATGCATAGGTCTCCTACCAGAAGATTATTTCTATCCTCATGTAGAGCAACTATTAAAAGCGTTGAGGCCACCCTTAAGACTTTTGATAGATTTAAATCCATTTGTTTCCATAGTAATGCAAGCACCCCTAGCGAAATTTCCACGGGTACATACAACGACATAAGTTTTGTTTTTATCCAATTTTTTTATTTCATTTTCAAAGTTTTTATCTTCATAATCTATCATGATAGCATCTTCAACTAAAGGAGGGGTATCAATTATCTCCTTTGGAGTTCTGACATCTAAGACTATTGTGTTGTCACTTTCTAATAACTTCAAAGCTTCGTCTTTTGAGATATCGAATGCTTTACCCTTTTTCCCGAATCTTAAACCTAAGATTTTTAACATAGGTCAATTACCAGTTTTAATTTTTTCTATAATATTCATGACTTCCACTCCCTTGATCTATAGTTTTTATTTACAAAAAAGAACTTCGATGATTTTTATTATCTTTTCATTAGAGATGGAATAATAAACTTCTAAGCCTTTTCTCTCACCTTTGATAATTTTTTCAGCCTTTAATTTAGATAAGTGTTGCGATATTGTAGATTGTGGTGCCTCTAAACAATGTTGCATTTGAGTTACATTGGCTTTTTTTACTGCAATTAAATTTTTTACTATGCATAATCTTATAGGATGAGATAAAGCTTTTAAGACACTAGCTTTATTTTCAAATAATTCTGGATTATCTTTGTAATATAACAAATTGTACCTCCTACATAAAATTCTTTTATTTGTATATTCGAATAATACGATTTATTCGTCGATATGTCAAGTAATTATCTATTCAGACACAAAATATATACTTGAGATCAAGTATATATTTTGTGTCTGAATAGATAATCTTAAGTTTGATGTTCATCTAAACATATCTTTCCTCAGCCTGCTGAATCCGTCAAAAGCAACCTTATTTATAACAAAGGTTGTGAGGAAAAGAGATAGTCCCCTGATACAAAAAATTGCCAGCATGATGCTGATCTGATACTTAATAGCACTAAAGGGAGAAGCCCCAGCTAAAATTTGTCCTGTCATCATCCCAGGCAGAGCAACCAATCCAATGGTAGCCATATTTGCAAGACTAGGCTGGAGGGATGAGATTATAGATCTTCTGTAAAACTCTTGTAATGCTTCAAACTTTGTGGCACCCATGGAAAGAAGGTAGAAATATGAATCTTCTCCCTCTTTTATTTGGGTAAAAAAGTTATTTAAAAATATAACCTGTCCCTGCAATAGGTTACCTAAAAGCATTCCGCTGACTGGGATAATATATCTGGATTCAAAAAAACTAATGTCAGGTAAAATTATAAATTGATACATTGTATAGGTTGCAGTCCACGATAAAAATATAGATCCAAAGAGGGGAAAAACTAATTTCTTATAGTTTAATTTAACCATGTCTATGGTGGAGATAGATGCAACCAATGCCATGATGAGGATATAGATGAAGTTTACAGCCCAATTATTAAATTTAAAGATATATTCTAGATAGACACCTACTAAAAACAACTGAACAATCATCCGTCCAATGGAGGTGATGGATCTTTTCAGGAGATTTACCTTAAAAAAATTCAATCCTAAAACTAATAAAAAAATCGGTATCAAAAGCAACGAAATATTAAAAAAAGATATATTCATAAGATCACCACCCCATTACTTCAAATTCGTCATAATCCAGCCATTGGTTATCATGGGAGGAAATTATAACTGTTTTATTTAGATCTTTTATAATCTCGATAACTTTTATTTTTAGATCGTGATCCAGTCCGGAAGTGACCTCATCTAGGAGGAAGATCTCCCTATCTAAAAGTAAAACCAATATAAGGGCAATTCTCTGCTTCTCTCCTCCAGATAAAAGTGAAGGAGATTTTTTTAATATCCTTTTATCCAGGTCAAATTTTTCCAAGAGTTCATAGAGGTTGGATTTGGACAAGTTAATTTTTTTATTTTTCTGAAATGAAAATATAAGATCTATATATTTTTCTACACTTTCTTCAGTGAAAAATATGTTTTGACCAATGTAGGCAAATTTTTGACGAAGGGCATCTACGCTATTCTGCTCTAGAAGTTCTCCATCTATAAAAATTTTACCGCTATCCTTGGGAATATAGCCCATGATTAACTTGAGGAGGGTACTTTTCCCGGCGCCAGAAGGCATCTTGAGGAGGATTTTTTTATTTTTTTTAATATGCAGGTTTAAATTTATAAATATCGGTTGCTCTTTTAACTTTAAATTTATATTCTCTAGTTTTATCATAAGAAGCCTCCTATATATTTTTACTCAATTCACTAACTTTTTCCTCACCTTTCTTTAATATGACTTTGCCGAGATCTGTAGTGGTATAATACTTCCTTATTTTCCCATCTACTTTTTTTTCTTCTAAAGAGAGTAAGCCGTCTCTGCACATTTTTTTTAAAAGGGGGTAGATGGTTCCGGAGCTCATACTGTAACCATGATCTTTTAGGTGATCCATAAGCCATACCCCGTAGATAGGTTTTTTACTGCCATGTCTAAGGATGTGTAGTTGTATAAATCCTAAAAATAATTTTCTTAATATTTTTTCTTCCATAATTCCTCCTAATATCATTTATTGATATCGATATTTGATATTAGAGTTTAACTCATAATTTTTAACATGTCAAGAGAAATGGAAAATAAAAAAGATGACTCCTGTGTAATACAGAAATCATCTTTTATCGGTAGTCTAACTATGCCTTCTTTTAAGTGTTCAATGGAGACAGTTCATTTTATTAATTTTTATATAGACTTTTATATCTATAGTAGTTGGTAATAACTTTTTTAATAAACTCCTGTGAATCTGAATATGGTATCTGCTCCACATCAATATCCCCATTTTTATCTAATTTCCAGCTGGAGATAACCTCTTCTCCATCATAAAAACTGGCGATGGTGAGGCTGGTATTATTGTCAAAATTAGACAAAAGATATTCTAGATGCCTAACTCCAATAGCGATATTTACTTCAGGATTTAAGAGTTTTTTAGTAGTAATATCGGGGTCATATAGTCTTGCAGTTTTAAGGTTTAACTGCATGAGCCCCAAATAGGTACCCTTAGAGATCAGATCGGAATCAAACTTACTCCCTTCCTTAATAAGACTGAAGATAAGTGCCTCCTCCACATCATATTTTTTACTGTATTTTTTTACAAGGTTGTTATAATATTTAGGATACAGATAGGAGTGAAGATTTGAATACTTAGAAAACTCTTCCTCAGCAGAAAGGGAGGATTTCATAGCCAAATCATATAATTTAATTTTTTCTAAATAAGATGTTTTAACAAAAGTCTCAAAGATCTTATCTTCAGGGAAATTGAGAGTATCAGATTCAATGATTAATAACTGGGGGTCACCTAATTCAGCCAATTGATCTAGGAGGGTTAAAGAGTCTTTGTAGATACGTCTCTTATAGTTTACAGGATATTCTTCCAAAACTCTAGCAGTCTTAGTGATGTTGAAAGCCACTTGATAATAGTAGGAGTTCAGGTTGTGTTTGATTATCCAGTTTAAATAATTTGGATTTTTACTTTCATTATAGAGCATATTCCTATAATAACCAGCCAGGTTAGAATTTGGATAAGCCTGTATATACTTGATTGCAGACTCCTTAAATAGATCCATTTGAGATGATTTGAAATAAGATCTAGTCAGGAGTTCATGAGCTTTATCATTATTTAATTTTTTACTCCATAATATAGCTTCCTCATAATTTTCTAAAATAAAATAAATTCTTCCAATGGAATAGATGGATCTTTCCAAATATGGAGATTTATCCACTAATTTATATTTTTCAATAGCCTCCAATGGTTTGTCGGATTTTTTTAAGGCATTTCCCAAATAATAATAATAATCAGAATCTGTATTTCCAGAACTAAATTGATTTTTTATAAGCTCTATCATTAGGTCATATTGGTTTGCTTCTTCTAAGATATTCAAGGTGCCGATAACCATTTCCTTGTTATCAAAGGAAGAATTAATTGATTCTTTATAGGCTTTATAGAACTCTAAAAAGAGTCCTTTTGAATATAGGTAGTGTCCTATCATCTTGAGATCGTCGCTTTTTAGTTTGTCGATGTTTTCATAATTATTTTTGTATTTTATATCCAATATATAGTTATAATAAGGGTTTTTAGAGGCTAGGATATTTAGTGCTTTCTTCTCGAAGGGCTCTAAATCGGGTGAATAATAATCTTTTATGAGAGTCAGATACTGGTAGTGTGCATTGGTAAAATAACCCAGCCGGGAATAAATCTCTCCTAAATAAAATCCACGTCTAAATTCAAAAAAATTAGATTTTTTAAATCCTAAAAGTTTTAAAAATTTAGGGTCGTAGATAGATGAATCCAAATATTTGAGAGCATTTTTTAATTCTCCGATTTCATAGTAATTCATGGCAATATAGTAATCAGGGTAATGAGAATTAACTAGTTTAGAATCTCTATAGACCTCTATAAAATTTTCAAATTTTATTTTTGCCTGATCAAAGTCTCCGCTAAGATAAAGATTTTTTGCCTCGATAAAGGCTTTGTACTCCCCTATATTATCTGAGGGAAATAGAGTAGCAAAGATAAATATATATAATAAGATAATTTTTTTCATGAGAATCTCCTTTTAATTAATATCTGAAGTTTTGCATAATTAAAAACGTTCAGTTTAGTATTTTAGGGCCTGTAATTACCGTGAAACAACAGTAAAACTGTTGATAATAATTAGAGTATACCATAAAAGTAGTCAATAAAAAGCAGTCAATAAAAAGTAGCTGTTTTTTTTAGTTTTAGAGATCAAAAATAGGGTATAATTAATTAAATAAAAAAATGAAACAATTAAACTAAAAAAGAAATAGTCAGAAATTTATAATTTTGTTATAATATTAAGGCTATTTTTTAAAAGGGGTAATGTTATTATGAGTAGGATAAGAATATTAGATGAAAGTGTATCCAATATAATTGCGGCGGGAGAGGTAGTAGAGAATCCAGCTAGTATGATAAAGGAACTGTTAGAAAACTCATTAGATGCAGCAGCAGGGTCTATTAGGGTAGAGGTGAAAAATAATGGTCGAGATGTAAGGCTGGTTGATACAGGTGTAGGAATGGGCAAAGAAGATCTATTTCTATGTGTGGAGAGACATGCTACTAGCAAGATTAAAGATAAAGGGGATATCTTTAATCTTACTAGCTATGGATTTAGAGGTGAAGCATTGGCTTCTATAGGATCTATATCTAAGATGATTATTTCTAGTAAAACTAATAATTCTAAGATCGGACATAAGATAAATTTAAATGCCGGTAAGATCACTAAATACGAAGAAATATCTAGAACGGACGGAACAGAAATAGTTATTAAAGACCTATTTTTTAATACACCAGCAAGACTTAAATTTTTGAGGAAAAAATCCACTGAATATGCACGGATAAGGGAGATCGTTTTAAAAGAGGCTCTCTATAATAGTCAGGTCTCATTTTCCCTACTTTTAGATGGAAGGGAAGTCGTGAAAACCAGTGGTCGCGGGATAGAAAATACTATCTTAGAATTATTCGGCAGAAATACACTAAAAAATTCAACAAAATTTTCTTTGGGATACTGGGGAAATATGGATCTTCTAAAATCTAATAAAGAGTCTATATATACCTATGTTAATGGCAGGTACGTCAAGTCAAAAACTATTGAGAAAGCTGTTTTAGATGCCTATTATACTAAATTAGTCAAAGGCAGATATCCTTTTGCAATAATATTTTTTAATATCTCGCCTGACTTAGTAGATGTCAATGTTCATCCTTCTAAAAAAATTGTTAAATTTGTGGATGAAGATGGTGTGTATAAAGAGATATTGGATTGTTTGACCGATGCTATCTACAGGGATGACAGGAAAAATTCGATCTCTTTAAAAATTGAAGAGGACGGAGATGTAATTCCAGAAAAAAATAACCTTTTAGATTTTGAAGAGTTGGAAAACTTAATAACTCCTACGGTAAATAAAGTGATAAAAACAGAGCAATCTACCTTGATAAAAGAAAAAAAATTAGAAAACAAGGTAAGAGAGAGAATTGCTAAGGCCAACAAGTATAGCCACGAATATGAGGCGAGTCTCCCTCCAGATATTTTTCCTTTGGAAATAAAGGAAAGTAAAATAGAAGATGAGGCTGAAAAAAATGAAAGCAGAGAAGATAAAACCACTTCAGAGAAGGGGAAAGAATCTATTGAGATCAAAAAAATCCTCGAGGCAGAAAAGCAGGATAATAAAGATCGAAAAAATCCAGAAGAAGTTAATGAAATCAAAGATGATTACAGGGTTTTAGCCCAACTTCATAATATGTATATCCTGGTTGAGACAGGGAAAGAGTTAGAGATATATGATCAGCATATTGTCCACGAGAGGATCCTATATGAAAAATTAAAGGATAAACATTACAATAAAAAAATATCTATTCAAAACTTATTAGTCCCCATAAAATTAGAATTGAATGGTTATGAAACTGAGATTGTAAGAGGTAATTTGGATTTATTCAGTGAATTTGGATTTGAGGTAGAGGAATTTGGTGACGATGAAATCTTAATCAGAGGAGTTCCTATATTTAACTTTAGGGTCAGTGTAGAAGATACATTCAGACACCTGTTGGAAAACTTAGGTGGAGGTGACCCAAGGGAAAAAGTTATTATCTCCATGTCTTGTAGAAATGCCATAAAGGCAGGAGAAAAGTTGACCTTGAAGGAGATGGAAACCTTGATATCAGATCTGCACAAGATCGGCAAATATACTTGTCCCCATGGCAGACCAATAATATTGAAGATGACTTTTGATGAGATGAATAAAAAATTTAATCGGAAATAATATTTTTGGAAAAAAAAGGCCTTTCTAACGTCTAAAAAATAGTATAAGAAACATTAACAAAAATTAAGGTAGGAAAATCCACATTTTTTGTGTAGAATTAATTAAGAGAGAAAGATCTAGAGTAAGGAGATAAAGATGGTAAATGTAAACATTATTTGCGTAGGAAAGGTAAAAGAAAAATATATTAATATGGGAATAGATGAATTTACTAAAAGGTTATCTGCCTATACGAAATTAAAAATTATCGAATTAAAAGAAGATGGAAACGATAAAAATAGAGATCAGTCCATGGAGAAGGAAGCCAAACAAATAATAGAGACTATCTCTAAAAATAAAGGGTATTCTATCTTAATGGATATAGGTGGGAAAAAATTTTCATCGGAAGAGATGTCTAAAAAAATAGAGCAGATAACGGTCAATGGAAATAGTACAATTAACTTTATCATTGGTGGCTCTTATGGGGTGACTAAGGAAGTCAGGAGTGCTGTAGATTTAAGGATGAGTTTTTCAGACTTAACATTCCCTCATCAATTGATGAGACTTATATTATTTGAGCAAGTTTATCGTTGGTTTAGTATATTAGGGAATAGTAAATATCATAAGTGAGGTGGGAAAAATGTATGCTGTTGGAGAAAATTTTGATTATCTAATAGAAGATGAGGAAAACGACATATCCGTTATAGGAGATATAATGATGTTTGGAGACGAATATTTAATAGGAGAAAACCTAGATGGAAAGAGGTATGTTTTTATATATAGAGAAGATGAAGAGATAGTGGAACTGGTGAATGAAGAGGATGAAGCATCGGATATTTTGGATAATTGGGAAGAGGAATATTATGCCGGTGGGACAAATATTGGAGACTGGGATGACGATTCATACTATGAAAGAGAAGATAAAATAACTACCGGTTCTGGTGATACAGAGGCATATTTTGAAGATGATGATTTTTCTGAAAGTGAAGAAGACGTAGATTCATTTATATCCGGCTTGATGGGAGGGTCGTAAATGAAACTAAGGATAAGAACAACAGATAGTTTCGGAGAAAATTATGATGCTACTTTCGATGCTGCAAGAGAAGATAATAAAATGGGTGTTAAATACACATACTCAGATGAATATGCAAAGGTGAGAATATTTATTTTGAAAGAAAAGGTACAGATAGTAAGGGAGGGAGAGATAAAGAGCAATAAGCTTTTGAAGGCAAATCAAAAGACAGCTTTTTCCTACAAGGCATCATATATGAATAGAAATTTTGAAATTTTCACTAAATCTCTTGTCATAGAAGATAAAAAAATTAGTGCTGTATATTCTATAATTGAAAAAAATTCAGTGGTGAATGAATTGACTCTAAAGATAGATGAACTATAATCTATGGTAAAAATATAAAAAATTTGATACAATAGAGCAAGAGATTGCTCTATTTTTATTTAAAATTAACCTTTGGAGGATGAGATGAAAAAAATAATATTATTTGCAACCATCTTATTGGGGGTTAGTATAGGGTCTTATGGTGCTATAAATAATTCTAAGGAAATAGATGAAGTCAATAAAAAAATAAATAAAGAATTATCTTTATTCTATGGGGGCTATGAAAAAATATATTCCCATGGGATCAATAAAAATAATATTAATTTTATTTTGGGAGAAATTGATCCTAGAAGAGCTGGAAAAGTTGAATATGACTTTGAGACCATTCCAAATGGGAGGGTAATAAGTCTGGGTTTAGATGAAAAAATTGAACTTAAAAACATTTCTCAGATAAAAAAACTAAAAGTAACAGAGAAAACATACAAAAATTCTCTTGTAGATTTAAAAAGAGAGGGAGAGAACCTAAAAATCACTTTTTCTAGTGTAGGAGAATATAAGATATCTTTTACAGAAAAAAATCAAATGGTCAAAGAGATAACTTTTAAGAAAATTACAAAGTATCAGCCATTTCCTGAAGATATAGAAAAAAATATAGAAGAAGCTTACAATAATGGGGATTATAAGTTCTTAAACGAGAATTTATTGCTTTTAAATACTTTTTTTCCGGATTCAGAGGAGATAGTAAAGGGGCTTTTTTATGCCTTAGAATTGAATGAAAAAAATAACAACTACGATGCAGTGAGGAATGCCTCAAAGCTATTGGTGAGGAACTATAAATTAGATGAGGAAAAAAAGGAAGAGATAATAAAAATCTATCTAAATGCCCTAAAAGAATTAGATGAAAGAGATGAATACCTTGAATTTTTAGAAAAATTAGCAGCTCATGATGAACGATATCAATCGAAATATTTGGATGCTTCTATAGAGTATAAAAATTATAGTTTAAAAGCTGTTAAATTAGCTCTAGATCAAATTTTAATTGAGTCTGCTCCTAAAATTACAGAATATTTAGGAGATTATTACTATCAATCAAAAAATTATAGTAAGGCAGTTACCTATTATAAAACAGGTGGAAATTTTGAGAAATTAGCCCTGGTATATCTGGAAACAGAGGATCAAATCAGCTATGAAGCCTTGAAGTTAGAGGCAAACTCTGAGCAAATAGAGAAAATAAAAAAAGTAGAAATCAAATATTCAGAGAGAAAAAAGCTTGAAGAATATATTGGAACTGCAGAAAAATATACTAAAGAGGGAAGGCTGCAAGAGGCCGAACTATACTATAAACGATCTCTAAAAAAAGATATATCACCTGAGTTAAAAAGCAATATCTATTATAAATTAGCTAATTTATATTACAATTTAAATGAACTTCAGCTAGCAAAAAATACCTTGGAATTGACAGATATTAAAGTTTTAGATGAGGAATATTTTGGAGGTTATTATTATTTAGGTGGGATGATCTACTATAATTTAGAAAGCTATGATGAAAGTTCCAAGTATTTTAAAACATTAATTAAAAAATTTCCAGACACTACCCTTAGTAATAGGGGAAGGATATATATATTAAAGATAGAAAAAATAAATAAAAATAAATTAGAGAAAGAGGTCGAGTATGAATCCAACAATTGAAAACAATGACCACATTGTCCAAGACAAGTGGAACAAGGTAGAAGAGATCAAAGCAATGGGAATAGAACCATTTGGTAGAAAGTACAGCAAGTTAAATATGGTAGAGGATATTATAAATTCAGAGGTTGAGTTTGATAAAGACCCTGAAAATTATAATGAAGTATTCCAAACTGCAGGAAGAATCATGGCATTTAGACCGGCAGGAAAAAAGGCAGTATTCGGTCACATTGAAGACCAGACTGGAAGAATCCAATTTTACATCAGAAAAGACGTAGTTGGAGATGAAGCATTTGAAGTAATGAGTAAAATTGGAACTGGAGATTTTATTGGAATCAAAGGTGGAGTATTTAAAACAGGTAAGGGAGAATTCACACTAAGAGCCATTGAATTTGAATTTTTATCTAAAAATATCAAGCCATTACCAGATAAATTCCACGGATTAACAGATGTAGAAACTAGATATAGACAAAGATATGTAGACCTTATCATGAACAGAGAGGTAAAGCAAACATTTATAACTAGAACAAAAATAGTTAGTTTCATAAGAACATTTTTGACTAAAAAAGACTTCTTAGAAGTAGAAACTCCTATTATGCATCCAATCGTTGGTGGAGCTTCGGCAAAACCATTCGTAACACATCATAATGCTTTAGATATGGAATTATATTTAAGAATAGCTCCAGAATTATATCTAAAAAGATTAATTGTTGGTGGATTTGACAAGGTATTTGAAATCAATAGAAGTTTTAGAAATGAGGGAATATCTACTAGACATAACCCTGAATTTACTATGATGGAACTATACCAAGCATATGCTGACTTTGAAGATATGATGGATATTACAGAAGAGATCATCACAAATACTGCAAAAGAAGTACTTGGAACAACTGATGTTGTATACAATGGTAAAGAAATAAAATTAGAAGGGTTTGCAAGAATACACATGGTTGACATAATAAAAGATGTTACAGGTGTAGATTTCTGGCCTGAGATGAGTGTAGAAGATGCTAAAGAATTAGCAAAAGTAAATGAAATACACTTAGCTCCTCATATGGATACAGTAGGGCATATCATCAACGAATTCTTCGAGCAAAAATGTGAGGATACAATAGTACAACCTACATTTGTAATGGGTCATCCAGTAGAGATCTCTCCATTAGCTAAGAGAACAAAAAATGATGGTAGATTTACAGATAGATTTGAGTTATTTATCGATGCAAGGGAATATGGAAACGCATTCTCTGAGTTAAATGACCCAGCTGACCAAAAGTCAAGATTTATGGATCAAGTAGCAGAAGCTACAAAAGGGAACGAAGAAGCCAATGCAGTAATAGATGAAGATTACATCAACGCATTGGAATATGGTCTTCCACCAACAGGAGGATTAGGAATCGGTATCGATAGATTAGTAATGTTATTAACAGGAGCAGAATCTATCAGAGACGTATTATTATTCCCGCATATGAGAAAAAAATAGATCCTTCCTTTTTCTGGAGATTTCACGATTATTTAAATTTATTCTAACTATAAAATAGATTTTAAATATAGAATTCACTGAGGAAACCTAGGAATGAATCAAAAACATAAAATTATAATATGAAAGGGCATAGAGAGATCTATGCTCTTTTTTTATTTGGGAAAGATAAAATTTTAAAGGGGCGTAAAGTTTAATTATAAAACTTTACTTGAATAGTAAGAAATAGATGTTGACAAGTTTAGTAACTTATGTTATTCTTACCTCATAAATAAAACACTTAATTCCTACGTGTTAAGTGTATTTTAGGAGGAGAAAGATGACAACAACTAAAAAAACTAAATATAGTTTGAGAGCCTTGGTGTATATGGCATGTAATCCAGAAAAAAAGTATAGTGTTAAAGAAATTTCGGAAAAAGAAGATATTTCCAAGAGATATCTGGAGCAGATATTTTTAACCCTAAAAAAATCAGGGTTGATAACAAGCACTAAGGGGGCTCAAGGGGGATACCTTTTGGCTAGGTCTCCAAAAGAAATAAGTGTTGCAGATATCCTAGATGTAATGGAAAATAACCAAGAAGAGGGCTGTTGTAGCAGCAGTAATCTAGAAACATTGGAATGTGTTTTGGAAAAAGAAGTGTGGGGAAAGATGGATGAAAAACTAAAAGAACTGACTGAAAATATAAGTTTAGAAAATTTAAAAGAGAAATACAATGACGGTGGTACGGATATTTATTATATATGATCAAATAGGAGGAAATTATGAACAAACTTAAAATGTTATTATTAGGAATATTATTAGGAACTTTATTTATAGCTTGTGGAAAGGAAGGATCTAAAAAAGAAGTTATCAGAGTTGGAACTTCTGGAGGATATTTTCCATTTACTTATACAGAAAACGATGAACTTAAAGGTTTTGATATCGATGTATGGAATGAAATTGGAAAAAGAATGGGAAAAGAGATTGAATTTAAACAGGCAAAATTTAGTGGTTTATTTGGAATGTTAGACATAGGAAAAATAGATACAATATCTAATCAAATTACCATTACAGATAAAAGGTTGGAAAAGTATGATTTCTCAGTTCCCTATGTTTATTCTGGAGCTCAATTCTTTGTAGCTAAAGGAAATCCAAAAGGAATTAAGGGAATACAAGACCTGGCAGGGAGGAGAGTTGCCACAGAAGTAGGAACTAACTACGAAGAGATAGTAAGAGAATTATCTGCAGAAATAGATTTTGAAACAGTGGTTTACAATTCAGGAAGTTTAGTAAAAGATGTAGAGTTAGGCAGAGTAGATACATTTATGATGGATAAGGTTTCAATCATAGAGTTGATTAAGAAAAATGACCTTCAAATAGAACTACTGGATAAACCAGCTAAATATATAGCTAATGCTTTTCCTTTTGTAAAAAAAGAAAAAAATCAAAAGGTTATGAATGAAGTTAATGAAGTTTTGAATGAGATGAGAAAAGATGGAACTCTTATAGAGATTTCTAATAAGTATTTTGGAATGGATATAACTTCAAATTAATTTTCAACTGAACTTTCGCGATGGTGCACGCATTAAAAACCTTAGAGTTTGCCCGCCTCCGGCGGGCAAACAACTATAATTTTTCTTTAAAATCATCAAAACATTTTATTTTAAATAGGATTTTAAAGAAAATAAGAATTACATCTTAATATTATTGTGGTTTTGTAGCGAGAAACATCAATTTTGAATTAATTTGAAAAATAGAGTTTGATAATTAATAGGCATTTTAATTTTGAAGAGAGAAAAACTTTCTAAAGTT
>Ga0316198_10000864_pt1 | contig 16902 bp, 15 predicted proteins | sample OudBieAanoxic_MG_FD_204935 | JGI IMG/M metagenome (GOLD analysis project Ga0316198, IMG submission 204935) | Coastal sediment microbial communities from Oude Bieten Haven, Netherlands - site A anoxic | ecosystem: Environmental > Aquatic > Marine > Coastal > Sediment | place: Netherlands...
TGATCAGGATGTCATCGAACTGTTCGACAGAGTAGCACCAGGCCTGCCGGTATTGATTGAGGAATGAGAATGCTGATGTGCTAGGATGCGTTCACTGAACGGTCCACAAGCAGACCGGAATATTCACCTGAACCAGCATGGCTAGAGTCATTACTGTCACCAGCGGCACGGCTGGCGTTGGCAAAACCAGTATTTGCATAAACCTGGCTGCCCAGCTGGCGCGGCGCGGCCGGCGCGTGTGCCTGCTGGATGCCGATGGCGGGGGAGCCAATGTCAGTTTGTCGCTGGGTCTTGAACCGCGCCAAACCCTCAAAGACCTGATCCTGTACGGCGTGGCGCTGGATGATGTGCTGATCCGCAACCGCCAGGGGTTCGATATTGTGCCAGGCAGCTCCACCACCGACTGGATAGACGCGTGGACATCGGAGCAGCTTCACCACCTGGCGGCTTCCCTGAGTCAGCTGGACGACTACGATTTCGTGCTTATCGATTCTTCTACCAGCACGGCAAGCAATGTGCTGTCATTCGCGCAGACCAGTCCGGAAGTCATTCTGGTGATCACGCCGGCGCCCATATCGGTTCCCGACGCCTATTCATTGCTCAAGCTGCTGTCTTCCGAGTACGCCAGCAAGCGCATCCAGGTTATCGTAAATAGGTCTACTAATCATATAATTGGAATGTATAGTTACAGTAGTTTCAGGGGGGTGGCCATGTTCTACCTGGGGATGCAGTTACCACTGCTCGGCGTGGTAAGCGAGGAAAAGAACATGCAAACTGCGCTGCACCAGCAGCAGGCGCTGGTCAACGCCGATTCGCAAGCGGCCGCCGCACGCGATATCGGCAGTCTCGCCGACCAGCTGCTGGTTGAAAATGCTGATCAGCCTGAACGGGATATGCAAAGTTTCTGCAATCGTTATCTCAAAGCGGTTGAAGCAAAAGACGCCGACCAGATTTCAGCAGCATACGTGCTGAAAATACCCGTCGGCCGCAAACAAAAGTTGCGGCAACAAGTCGAATCTCTGTCCAACCAGGTAGACGACCTGATCAAGGAAATCAAACGACTGCGGGAAGCCCCCGGAGCCACACAGCACACTGTAACCGGACCTGATACGGAAACATCTATTGCTGCGCTGGCGAGTGATTCAGAAACTGTCACCTTTCAGGGAGAGACCTTTTCGATATATTCCACACAGAGCGCAAATGCCGGCAGGCAATACTTTGCCTGGCACGGCCTTGACGACTGTCCGGAGTCCTCTGAAGCCGTCAATATCGCCGTTAAGGAGTCGGATTAATGAGCATCGGGCCGGTGATGGCGGATATCCAGGGTCTGGAGTTGCAGGCGGAGGAACGGGAAATGCTGCAACACCCGGCGGTGGGTGGTGTGATTCTGTTCAGCCGTAATTACCAGTCAGCGGAACAGGTTCATCAGTTGGCCGATGACATACACCGGCTGCGCCAGCCGCCACTGTTGATCGCGGTGGATCAGGAAGGCGGGCGCGTACAGCGCTTTCGTGACGGCTTTTTCCGCCTGCCACCGGTCGGCCGCCTGGGCGACATCTACCAGAAGGATCATCATCAGGCACTGCGGCTGGCTGAGGAAGCCGGCTGGCTGATGGCCAGCGAAATCCTCTCGGTGGGCGTCGATCTGAGTTTTGCACCGGTACTGGATCTCGACCTGGGGGTTTCCACCGTGATCGGTGACCGGGCATTCCACCGCAGACCCGAGGTGGTGACAGAACTGGCGCTGGCCTATCAGCGCGGCATGCACCAGGCGGGCATGGCCAGCGTCGGCAAGCATTTTCCCGGGCACGGCGGTGTCGTTGCTGACTCGCATCACAGCCTCCCGGAAGATGAGCGTTCCCTGGCTGACTTGCAAATGAAAGACCTGATTCCGTTTGAACGTCTGATGCATAACGGCCTGAACGGCATTATGGCGGCGCACGTGTTGTATCCCCGGATTGATTCACAGCCCGCCGGTTTCTCGAAGCGATGGCTGACCGGCCTGCTCAGGCAGATGCTCGGTTTTCAGGGGGTGATATTCAGCGATGACCTGAGCATGGGTGGCGCCGAGTGGGCGGGCGATTACCCGCAACGGGCGCGCATGGCGCTGCAGGCGGGTTGCGACATGGTGCTGGTCTGCAACCAGCCGGAACACGCCGCACAGGTTGTCGAATCGCTGAGCGACTATAACGACCCTGCCGCCCATTTGCGCCTGGCCAGAATGCATGGCTCTGCCTTTCCGGATCGCAACACATTGACAGCCTGCAAACGCTGGCGGTCTGCCACCGCACTGTTGGATCAATGCGAGCCTGAGCGCTGGCTGGATATGGATCTGGAATAAACTTATGTTTGGGGTTATTTATGCCAAGGCGTGCGCAAGTCAGCCGATATAGACTTTCGAGACACGTTGTACCCCAGGGCACCCTCTCTTGCGGAGCAATTCACCTTGTAAATACATCCCTGTACGCTCGACGGCCGCGTCCATGCAGCCGACGGTCCCGAAAATCAATATCGGCTGACTTGCGCACTCATTAATACTGCTGAAATTCAGGGGGAAACAATTCAAGCAAATGCGAATAGATTCTGATAAGACCAAACAGTTCCTGGCAGATGCGTACATGGCCGCCAGCCCTGCCATTTTCTTCTGCTGGACTGCGGATGCGGACTGGCCCGTTGACTATGTATCCGACAATGTGAATCTGCTTGGCTACAGTGTTGAAGAGTTTGTCGAGGGAAAAACGAAATTTACCGACATCATTCATCCGGATGATCTCGAACGCGTTATTCAGGAGGTAGGAGAATACACCGGGAAGCAATGCAAATCCTTCACACGGTCTTACCGTTTGTTGAGCCGCGATGGTGATGTGCGCTGGATAGATGACCGGACCGTGGTGGAACGTGACGCTGATGGTAAAGCGTCACGTTACCTGGCGATCATCACTGACATCACAAGAGACAAGGTTGCATTGGAAACGTTAAAGCTCAGTCAGGAAAAATATCGGGTTCTTGTGGAGACAAGCGATGATTTCGTTTGGGAGGTTGACACCGACGGGATCTACACTTACTGCAGTCCGCAGGTAGAAAGAATACTGGGGCATACTCCGCAAGACATGCTGGGGAAAACCCCTTTTGATTTCATGTCGCCTGAGGAGGCCGTCAATATTGGAGAAAAATTCCGGGCTATTGCTGAAAAGCGGGCGCCATTTTCCTCTCTGGAAAACACCAACCTGCACAACGATGGTCACGAGATTGTTATGGAAACAAGCGGTGTTCCTTTTTTCGACGGGCAAGGGAATCTGGCGGGTTACCGGGGTATAGACCGGGATATCACGGAACGCAAGCAGGCGGAACGCGAGCTGGAGGTACAGCAGGAATTCCTGCAGTCTGTCATAGACGGTGTGCACGACAGTATCATGGTGATCGGGCAGGATTGCGATATACAGCTGATGAACGAAGCCGCAAGGGCCTCGATGAATCCCGAATTTGTCGCCGACAGTCATCATCCGAAATGCTATGAAGTATTCCACCGACGGAATACACCGTGTGGCGGGGACGATTATCCCTGTCCCCTGAGGCAGGTTATTGAATCGGGGAAGCCTGCCACTGTCGTCCACAACCAGCCGCGGACGGATGGCAGACTGTCACACCTGGAACTGATCGCGACACCGTTGCGGGCGGATGACGGGACTATTCGTGGCATTATCGAAACCGCACGTGATATCACCGGGCACCTGTCTGCCCAGCAGCAGCTCGAGGAGCAGAAGCTATCGCTTGAACGACTTGCCCATCATGATGCACTGACCGGCCTGCCCAATCGGCTGTTATTCCTGGACAGGTTGCGGCAGGCGATAAAAATGGCACACCGTGAGGATAATCAGCTGGCCGTCCTGTTCGTCGATCTGGATAGATTCAAGCAGATCAATGACAGTCTGGGTCACCCCATGGGCGATGCCGTTCTGAAAGCGGTGGCCCGCCGCCTGCAGGGCTGCCTCCGGGAAGAGGATGTCGTGGCACGTCTCGGTGGTGATGAATTCACCATCATTATGGGTTCCCTGCACAAGCCTCAAAACGCTATGGCTATGGCGCAAAAACTGATCCGTTCCGTGCAGCGCCCTGTCAGGCATGAAGATCATGAACTCTATGTTTCCGCCAGTGTGGGTATCAGCCTCTACCCGCAGGACGGGCAAACCGCCGACCTGCTGTTGCAGAATGCCGATGCGGCCATGTACAAGGCGAAACACGAGGGGCGCAGCAACTTTCAGTTCTATACGGCGGATATGACCGAACTGGCCTTTGAGCGGGTGCTGATGGAGACCCACCTGCATCGCGCGCTGGAAAAAGAACAGTTTGTCGTTTACTACCAGCCCCAGGTTGATCTGCTGACGGGCAAGCTTATCGGTCTGGAGGCGCTCGTTCGCTGGCAACACCCGGAGCTGGGATTGTTGCTGCCGACAAGATTCATTCCTCTGGCGGAAGACACCGGACTCATCCTGCCGCTCGGCAGATGGGTGTTACAGACGGCTTGCAGGCAGATAGCCGAGTGGCACGATGCGGATCTCTATCCCGGACGAATCGCCGTCAACCTCACCGGGAACCAGCTGAAAAACGATAAGGTTATATCGACCATAGAGCAAATCCTGGAGGAAAACAGCTGCCAGCCGGACTGGCTGGAACTGGAAATTACCGAGAGTGTTATCATGGAGCAGCACGGGCGCTCGTTTAATATTCTCCAACAATTGAAGGACCAGGGGATCGCGTTGGCCATTGACGACTTCGGCACCGGTTACTCTTCCCTGGCCCACCTCAAACGCCTGCCGGTTTCCAGATTGAAAATCGACCGGTCATTCATCAGGGATATCCCAAAAGATCCCAGTAACAAGGCCATCGCCCGTGCTGTGATTGCCATGGGCAAGAGTATGGGCCTCAGGGTAATAGCGGAGGGTGTTGAAACAATGGAGCAGAAAGCGTTCCTGAAGGCAGAACGGTGTGATGAAATGCAGGGATATCTTAACGGCCGCCCGCTGCCCGGAGACCAGATGACACGGGTATTGAGAAATCAGCCCGGCCTGGGTTTCTCACAAGCCTAAGTGCATACAATCACTGCACCCCGTTAACGGCCCCTCAGGGAGGGTGTTGTAAAAGTCCCCTCTCCCCCCCGGGACGCTTACAGGGATGTAAGCGGTAGGGCAGCGCATGGAGCAGTTGCCGAGAGGGTTAGGGTGAGGGGATCAGAAAAGCTAACGCTTTGATTTATATGTCCCCTCTTCCCAGCCTTCTCCCGGAGGGAGAAGGGGTTAAACCTTTTGCGACACCCTCCCCCGGGACGCTTACAGGGATGTAAGCGCTAGAGCAACGCATGGAGCAGTTGCCGAGAGGGTTAGGGAGAGGAGGTCAACAGAGGCCAGCTATTGATTTTAGACACCCTAATTCCAGTCTTCTCCCCCAGGGGACCCTCTCTCGCCGGAGGGAGTTTACCGGAGGTTTGTTCAGGGCACCGTTGAATTGATCGTCAGATCGACGCTTTGAGTTCCCTTGCTTGCGACCGGTGTTACGGTGCCTTGCAGATCGCCACTCTGCGGCATGGCCTGTCCGGATTTCGAGACCCGTGCGCCGACTGTCACTTGAGGGAAGTTTGACAGCACCATGGCCGGTGTCATGGCCAGCGAATCATCGAGGGTGACGGTGACGGGCAGATCCCTGACCTGCTTGCGGACAATGGCCAGCGGCATTTTCGGGCCCTGTGCAGCGCGGGCAAAAACAAACACCGTATCATCCGCCGCGGCTTGTGCGGTTAAAGCCGGGTCCAGCGATACCGTCACGCGAATCTGACTGCCGCTGTCGCTGTTGCTGACAGGCGCTGCATTGTCTGCAGGCACAGATTTTTCAGCGGCCAGCACAATGCCTTTTTCCGCCATGACATTCTTGGCCTGCTGGATCTGCTGATTGATAACAGCGACATTTTTGTCACCCGCCGGCAAAACATCCGCCACGCGCTGCCAGGAGTCGATGGCGCCCTGGTAATCGCCACGCTGGTGTTTCCAGTGCCCGAGCAGCCAGAGTGCCTTGACATTGCCGGGCTGCAGGGCGAGCGCCTTGTTCAGCAGTTCACCGGCCTCATCCGTGAACTCACCACCATTGGCCGTAACCATCACATCTGCATAATCTGTCATCAGCGCGGCATCATTATCGACCAGGCGGTAGGCCTGTGCATAGGCCTTGGCAGCATCCTGGTAGCGTTTCATCGAGCTATAACTGCGTCCCAGCATGATCCAGCCTTCCGCGTTATCCGGCTGTTCGCGCATGCGCCGCTCAAGTTTTACGACCATTTCCTCGATCGAATGTTGCTGTTGTGTGGCGTTCCCGGCCTTCTGCGTCTGCGTGGCGGGCAGCCTCGCCAGCGCCGACATAATGCCGGGCGCGCCCAGTTGCTGGTAAGTGACATAAGCCAGAGCGGGGATGAATACCAGCAGGACGCCGGCTATCCAGCGGCCACTGCGTGGTGCAGCTGTTGCAGCTCCCGTATCGTCGTCGAGGTCGTTGAGCAGTTCGCGTTCCAGGTCCTGACGCGCCGCCTGGTAGGCCTGCTTGTCCAGTTTGCCGGCTTCAAGGTCGGCGCGCAGCTCCCTGAGCTGATCCTTGATGACTTCCGCGTTGAGTTGATTGCGGTCAAGCTTCGATTCCCGACTGCTGCTGAACAGCGGGGGAATGGTGAAGGCCAGCGCAATGGCGGTCATCGACACCGCCAGCATCCAGAACGTGCTCATGCTTTTTTGTCTCCGTCAGCCTCTTCACCGAGGATGGCCTTCAGTCGCGCCTTTTCCTGCGCGGAAAAACCGGTTTCGGTTTGCCTGGTACGTTGTCGAACGGTTTTTACCAGGAACAGAATGCCAATGGCCAGTAACACGAACGGCCCGTACCAGAGCAAGTAAGTGGAAGGCTTGACCGGTGGGCTATAGAGGACAAAGTCCCCGTAACGAGCGACCAGGAAGTCGATAATCTGCACATTTTCCTGTCCCGTCTGCATGAGGTCATACACTTCCTGGCGCAGATCGTGGGCCAGCTCGGCATCGGAATCGGACAGTGACTGGTTCTGGCAGACCAGACAGCGGATTTCGGCGATCAGCTCTTTGTAGCGATCTTCGTCGACATTGCCCGTGAAATCGAATTTCTCCAGTCCGGCCAGACCGGTGGTCGCCCACACCAGACAAAGGGCTGCGAATACCGTGGGTAAAAACTTCATCCGCTGCTCGCCTCCAGTTTTTCGACCAGCGGCAGTATTTCATCGCGGACGACTTCCTGCGTCAAAGGGCCGATGTGCTTGTGCCGGATGATACCTTGCTGGTCGACGATAAAGGTCTCGGGTGTACCGTAGACACCCCAGTCGATGCCGACCCGTCCGTCGTTGTCGAAGGCGTTGGCGAGGTAGGGATCCCCATAGCGCAGCAACCAGCGTTGCGCCTCTGCGCGGTCATCCTTGTAGTTCAGACCATAGATCGCGACCTTGCCGCTTTCCGCCAGTTGCATGAGTACCGGGTGTTCGGAGCGGCAGGCCACGCACCAGGTGGCCCACACGTTGAACAGCGTCACCTTGCCTTTCAGGTCGGCGCTGCCCAGCGTCGCCTCCGGCTGCTTGAGGCGCGTCAGCGAAAACTCCGGGGCCGGTTTGTCGATCAGGGGGGAGGGCACCTTGCGCGGGTCGAGGCTCAGCCCCTTGTAGAGTAAACCGGCCAGGGCCAGGAAAGCGACCAGCGGCGCCAGATAACGTACAAAACGTGGCATCAGGCATTGCTCCCGGCGGCCAGGCCCGCCTTGTCTGCCGGCGTACGACCGCGCCGACGCAGGGGGTTACGATAACGCGGGTCGGACGCTGCCAGCAGGCCACCGGCGCCGATTAACAGAGCGCCCAGCCAGATCCAGCGCACCATCGGCTTGTAATACAGGCGCAGACTCCAGTCACCGCCGCCGAGGGGCTCACCCAGCGAAACGTAGATATCGCGCCAGAAACCGGCATCGATACCGGCCTCGGTCATCGGTTTGGTTTGCACCAGGTAGGTCCGTTTCTCCGGCTTGAGCACGGCGACCTCGCTGTCGCCCTTGAAGACACGCACGGTACCGAGCTGTGACCGGTAGTTGGGTCCGTTATGGGGTTGTGCACCGTCAAAGCGGAAGCGGTAGCCGCTCAGTTCGATACTCTGGCCGGGCGACATGCGAATGTCTTTTTCGACATCGAACTGGGTGACGAAGGTCACGCCGATGACGAACACCGCGATACCGATATGGGCCAGCCACATGCCGTAATAACTACGCCCGCCGTGGCCGGCGAAATCGCGCGGCAGACCGGCCAGGCCCGATTTGTTCTTCAGGCGCTGGCGCAGACCGGAAAACAGGGTGGTGGCCAGCCACAGCGACAGTGCCACCGCGACACCCGCTGAGGCCGAATCGGTGACCGCGGGCAGGGCGACCAGCACGCCACCGGCGACGCTGATGGCAAAGGCAATGCGCAGGCGTTTCAGCAGCAGGACCGGATCGTGGTGTTTCCAGCGCGTCAGCGGCCCGGCCCCCATGAGCAGTATCATCAGCGGCATGAAGGTCACGAACATGGAGGTGAACCAGGGGAAACCAACCGAGATTTTGCCCCAGCCAAAGGCGTCATAGATCAGCGGCGCCAGCGTGCCGAGCAGCACCAGCGCCGTGGTGACCACCAGCAGCACATTGTTACCGAGCAGCAGGCTCTCCCGGGACAGGGCGTCGAAACCGCCGCCGCGCGGAATATTCGGTGCGCGCACCGCATACAGCAGCAGCGAGCCGCCGATGACGATCAGCAGGAACATCAGGATGAACAGGCCGCGCGCCGGGTCGGTGGCAAAGGCGTGCACCGAGGTGAGCACCCCGGAACGCACCAGGAAAGTGCCCAGTAGACTGAGCGAAAAGCCCATTAGCGCGAGCAGCACCGTCCAGCGTTTAAAGGCACCGCGTTTTTCCGTCACCGCCAGTGAATGGACCAGTGCGGTGCCGACCAGCCAGGGCATGAAGGAGGCGTTTTCCACCGGGTCCCAGAACCACCAGCCACCCCAGCCGAGCTCGTAGTAAGCCCACCAGCTGCCGAGCGCGATGCCGATGGTGAGAAACACCCAGGCGACCAGCGTCCAGGGACGCGACCAGCGTGCCCAGGACGCGTCCATCTTGCCGCCGATCAATGCCGAGATGGCAAAGGCAAAGGCTACCGACATGCCGACATAACCCATATAGAGCATCGGTGGGTGGATGGCCAGCCCGAAATCCTGCAACAGCGGATTGAGGTCACCGCCTTCAGCGGGCACCGGGAACACGCGGTCGAAAGGATTGGAGGTCAGCAGCATGAACAACAGGAAGCCGATACTGATCATGCCCATCACGGCAAGCACGCGCGCCACCACTTCATCCGGCAGATTACGGGCCAGCGAGACCGCTACCGTCCAGGCGCCGAGAATCAACCCCCACAGCAGCAGCGAACCCTCGTGCGCACCCCACACCGCCGAGATCTTGTATATGTTAGGCAGCTGGGTGTTGCCGTGCTGCGCCACATAGCGTACCGAGAAATCATCGACCAGGAAGGCGTTGGTCAGCACTGCAAAGGCAATCGCCAGAAACAGAAACTGTCCCCAGGCCACCGGTCGCGCCATCGCCACCCAGGCCGGCGTGCGGTTCAGGCTGCCGACCAGCGGTACCACGGCCTGCACAATGGCCATGCACAGGGCGAGGATCAGCGCATAGTGTCCGAGTTCAGGTATCACGGCTTGGCCACCCCTTCATTTTTTTCTGCCACACCCGCGTCGTGGGCAGCCTGCAGGGAATCCGCAACTTCCGGCGGCATATAGTTCTCGTCGTGCTTGGCCAGCACTTCTTCGGCGACGAACACGCCGTCATCGCGCAGCCGTCCGTGTGCGACGATACCCTGTCCTTCGCGAAACAGGTCGGGAAGAATGCCGGTGTACTGCACCGTGACATTCTTCGCCGTGTCGGTGACATCGAACTGCACCGTCAGACCGTCCGACTGGCGTTGCACGCTGCCGTCGGTCACCAGGCCGCCGAGGCGGAAAGTGTGATCCTTGGGTGCTTCACCGCCGATCACTTCACTCGGCGAGTAAAAGAACATCAGGTTCTGGTTGAAGGCGTTGAGCGCAAAGGTCACGGCGATGCCGACACCGACGACCATCAACGCAATCAGGTACAAACGTTTTTTTCTCGCTGCTCTCATTTCATATTCCTCTCTCGCCGTTCGCGCCGGGCCAGGTCCGCCAGTATTTTGCGCCGCTGCCGGAGCGGTGACAGTACGTTGGCCAGCAGCACGATCAGCGTCAGGCCATAGGACGTCCAGACGTAGAACGCGTAGCCACCCATGTGGAAAAATTCACCCAACGTCAGGATCCCCCTGCCAGTTGCCGCACCCACCGGGTATTGCGCTCGCGCTGCAGGATTTCGCAGCGTGCCCGCATTAGGACCACAACGGCGTAAAAGAGTTTAAACGCGACCGCCATCAGCAATAAGGGGATCAGCATGCGCACATCGATGGAGGGCGCGTCGAACTTGGTCACCGTCGGCCCCTGGTGCAGCGTATTCCACCACTCGACCGAATAATGAATGATGGGGATGTTGACCACGCCGACAATGGCCAGTATTGAGGTGGCGCGTGCCGCCGTGCGTTTGTCTTCCACCGCATTGTGCAGGGCAATCACCCCCAGGTACAGGAACAGCAGGATCAGTTCCGAAGTCAGCCGCGCATCCCACACCCACCAGGTCCCCCACATCGGCTTGCCCCAGATAGAACCGGTCACCAGCGCCAGGAAGGTAAAGGAAGCGCCGATGTGCGCACTGCTGATGGCCATGACTTCAGCCAGCTTCATGTGCCAGATCAGACCGATGGCGCCGGCGCCCGCCATCACCACGTAGATGAACAGCGACATCCAGGCGGCCGGGACGTGCACGAACATGATCCGGTAACTCTCACCCTGCTGGTAATCCGCCGGTGCCACCCACAGACCCTGGTACAGGCCGACCAGCATGAATCCGGCGCAGATCACCGCCAGCCAGGGGATCCAGGCGCCGGCAATGCGGTAAAAGTGTTTGGGTGAACCCATTTGATGGAAGAAACGCCACATAGATTTTTAACTCAGACTGATTTTCAACGCGGCCGCGGTGGCGACCGGTGACAGACTGCAGGCCAGTGCCAGCAGTGCTGTCAATAAGGAAAGGTGAGCCGTAATCGGCAGCCCCGCACTCGCAGTTTCCACCGCATTGGCGGCGAAAATCAACACCGGGACGTAGAGCGGCAGCACCAGCAAGGAGAGAATCATACCACCACGGCGCAAGCCGACGGTCAGGGCCACGCCGATCGCGCCCACCATACTCAAGACCGGGGTTCCCAGCGCCAGGGTCACGATCAGTGTCCACACGGCCTCTGCGGATAAATCCAGCAACAGCCCCAGCAGCGGCGCCACGATCAGCAACGGCAGACCGGTAATCAGCCAGTGGGCGAGGGTCTTGGCCAGTACCAGCACCGACAGCGGGTGTGCGCTCAACAGGAAATGCTCCAGCGAGCCGTCCTCGAAGTCTGAACGGAACACGCTGTCCAGCGACAACATGGCCGCCAGCAGGGCCGCCACCCAGATGATGCCCGGGCCGATGGAGCGCAACAGCCCCGGGTCGGCGCCGATACCGAGTGGAAACAACGCCGTCACCAGCACGAAGAACAGCAGCGGATTGATCATTTCTGCGCGCTGGCGGAACGCCAGCGTGAGGTCACGGCGCAACAGCAGGGTAAAGGCTCGGCTTGTCGATCGGGTCTTCATTCAGACAGGTTGATCCGGCGAATAGCAGCTGTATCGAGGTTGATGGAGTGGTGAGACGTAACGGCGATCATACCATTGTTGGCCAAATGAGTGGCGAACAGCGTTTCCACCACACCGATTCCGTGGGTATCCAGCGAGGTAAAGGGTTCGTCCAGAATCCACAATTTCGCGCGGGTTACCAGCAGGCGCGCCAGCGCCAGCCGGCGCTGCTGCCCGGCCGACAGGTTGCGCGCGGGAACGTCTTCAAAACCGTACAGGTCAACCTGTGCCAGTGCCTCCACAATGGTGATGTCATCGTTCGGGTCACCCAGACCTTTAGCCATGGTCAGGTTTTCAACGGCGGTCAGGTCCAGTTTAACGCCGTCCTTGTGTCCGACGTAGGCGGTATGGGCGTGGTATTCGGGGCCCAGCTTGAAAATATCCTCACCATCCCAGGTGATTTTGCCGCTATCCGGCAGGCGTATGGCGCACAGCGTTCTCAGCAACGACGTCTTGCCACTGCCGTTACGCCCCTCCAGCAACAACACCTGGCCGGGTTCCACATGAAACGACAGGTTCTTAAACAAGGTGCGGTCATCGCGGATGCACGTCAGGTCGTGGGCTTCAAGCTTCACGGTGGCTGTTTCCCGGGTCTTTGAAATTCAGTGTGTTGCCGCACCTGCCGGAGCAGGTTCGGGATCGAACGCGGAGTATATATTACTTTAGTAATTGGGGGTCAGAGTCAATTCTTTCTTTCTCAAGCTGTTACCAAGTTGGCAAGTTGGAGTCAGACCACGCTAACTCACTCAACAGTGGCAAGTTGGAGTCAGACCACGCTAACTCACTCAACAGTTTTAAGATTCCCTCACGAATGGTTTCGAATTAGGGCTTAGAATGCCATTTTCAGGGGTGAAATGGGCCGTGCGTAACAATGGTGTCAGGAACCTAATTCACGCGTTACGATTTTTCTCCCTGAATTTTCGCCGGTCGCCCTCTGGCGCGCACGGTAGATTGGAGATCATACAGCTCAACAATATCAGATAACCAGGTGGCACTACCAAATGAAAATAATGGTGTCAGGAACCTATTTTACAGATTATTATCCTTCTCCCTTTATTTTCGGCGGTCGTCCTCTGGCGCGCACGGTAGATTGCAGATCATAGCGCTCAACAATATTAGATACCCAGGTGGCGCTGCCGAATGGCTGTCCCCGCTTGACGCAATTTCGCAATGCGTTCAGTTCTTCTGTTGTTTGTGGTTGATTGACATACTCGGTCCAGTTGTTTGGAATTCTGACTGGCCATTGATCGAGGAGTCCTGAAGATTCACTCGCCCGATTGTGTCGATGCCACAAGCTGCCCCAGCGCCAGTTTTCCGCCCGTTGTACAAGGTTTGCTCGTTGTGCATTACGTTCAACGTAACGACACATCTGTAGCAGGTGGGCATCGGATTCAACAACGAATGATTTAAACCGACCCTGGTAAAGATGACCCTCGCCAGCTGTGCAACGGTACGCATGCCATCGTTGTGTATGGGTCAATGTCAGCCATCCGGTAAATCTCGACAGGTCATTGTCTTTACGTGGCCAGAGGGCCATGTGCCAGTGGTTTGGCATCATACAAAATGCCAGTATGCGCATATCGAATTGATTCCGGGCATCGATGAGGAGCTGTTCGAAAGCCTGGTAGTCGGCAGGAGAATGGAATATCTGTGAACGCGCAGTTGCGCGATTGAGGGCGTGATAGACAATACCGCCCGTTGTGACTCGTCGTGGCCTTCCCATAGCTTGCCCTCCTTGGCGCGCATCATGTGTGGCTGTGTAGCGTATGCAGGATATTACACGACTAAAACATGTTTGGGCGTCTTCGGTCCATCGCGACGAGAAAAAGGTGCCTGACACCTTTACAATCGCCTAATTTCTATTTTTGTCGGTTCTGGATTGACGGTGCCGAAAATAGCGTCGATATCAAGTTATGGTGATTGACACCATAATCAGGTTGGGGTGTAATAAACCCCATGAACGCAAGGAAGCTGTTCTACCACAAGGAAACACGCGACGACATCATTCTGCAAATGGTTATCTGGCAGTTGCCTGAGAAAACAACTGTGGCACCGCGGATACATGCTTGGTGCGCTATGACAATGAAACGGGCAAAGGCGATCATCGCCATTATGGCGATCAGGAGGAGGTGTATTCTTTTCAGTCGATAGAGCGACTGGTGGAGGATTTTCGTAGCGACTGTGTCCGACTGGCGGGCTGGGAGTGGTAAGCATGAAACGTATTGAAATAGAGATCATGCGTTCCAGGGACGCGCTGAAGGCTGCCGTGGATACCTGGCATAAAGCCGAGACGGGCAAGAAGGTATCCCCGAGAATTTCCTTTGGCAGTATCAAAGACCTGTTTGCGGCGATAACGGAAAAACGGCTCGAGCTGTTGCGTTATGTTGCCGATCAGCAAGACGCTTTGAACACGCGGCAGTTGGCCCAGGCCCTGGGCAGGGATTATAAGAACGTGCATACCGATGTCAGCCAGCTGAAAGAACTCGGTTTGATCGAAAAAGATGAGAAGGGGGTGTTATCGGTCCCTTATGACGAGATAGTGATTCATGCGGGTTTAACGCAGGCAGCGTAAGACAGAAACGGCGAAACCAAGTTAAAGGCGTCGGTGACAAATCGCAATCGTTGTCACTTGTCACCGACCCCATTGAACCAAAACATGTTTGGGCGTCTTCGGTCCACCCCGAAGAGAAAAAGGTTCCTGACACCTTTTTAGTTTAGGTAGCGAGTCGCTAAGCTATCCTGTGAAGGCCTCGTACTTCATTTCCACTCCGCAATAAAAACATTAGTCTCGCCTTTTACCTTGCCGAAACGGTTGGAGGCGAACACCAGGGTCTTGCCGTCGTGGGAGAACATGGGGAAGCCGTCGAAGCCCTCGTAAGTGGTGACGCGCTCGGTTTCGCGGGTCTCGATGTTGACCAGGTAGAGATCGAAATTGCGGCCCTTCGGATCGTCCATGTTGGAGGAAAAGATGATGTGTTCGCCGTCGGGGTGCCAGTAGGGGCCGAAGTTGGCGGCACCATTGTCGGTGATCTGGATCGGCTTGCGTTCGCTGAGTTTCATGATGAACAGTTCCAGTTCACCGGGACGGATCAGGCCGTCGGCGAGCAGCGCCCGGTAATCGGCCAGCGCCTTGCCGCTCGGGCGGGAGGCACGCCAGACAATCCATTCGCCGTCCAGCGAGAAAAAGGCGCCGCCGTCATAGCCGGCCTGGTCGGTCAGTTGTTCCACGCCGCTGCCATCCGGGTTCATCAGGTACAGTTCCAGATCGCCGCTACGCAGCGAGGTGAAGACGATCCTGTCGCCGTTGGGCGAATACACCGCCTCGGCGTCGTAGCCGTCGCTTCTGGTCAGCGGCTGCGGATTTTCGCCACTGGGTCCAGCCGTGAAGATGTCGTAGCTGTCGTGCAGCGGCCACACATAGCCCAGTGAATAATCCGGCTTGGGCGGGCAGCGATCCTGTTGCAGGTGGGTGGAGGCATAGAGTATGGAGCGGTTGTCGGGGGCGATAAAGGCGCAGGTGGTCACACCTTTGCTGGAGGACAGCTGTCTGACCTGGCTGCCGTCGGCCCGCATGCGGAAGATGGCGTCGCATTCGAGTTCGTCGCGGGTGGACTGAAAAATCAGCTCCTGGCCATCATGTGAAAAATAGGCCTCGGCATTCTGGCCGCCAAAGGTCAGCTGGCGAAGGTTGTGCAGGTGGGCTTCGCCGGGGAACAGCAGGGCGTCTGCTGCGGGTTTGGCTGGGTCGCCGGCCGCCACCTGAGTTGCAGCCGCCATCAGAGCCAGCGTGATAAATTCGACAATAAAGTTTCTGTTCATTGGGTTTATTCTTCCCTAATCGAGTGGGCTATGTATGGGTCTTGTATGGTATTACTCTGCTGTCCCGTTAACTGGCTCTCCCCGCGGAGAGGGTCTCAAATCGTTAGCTTTTTTTATCCCCTCACCCTAACCCTCTCCTCCAGAGGACCTTCTCTCGCCTGCGGCGATTCACCTTGTCCCGGGGGGGAGAGGGGACTTTTACAACACCCTCCGGGGAGAGAAGGGACTTTTACTACAACCTCCTCCGGAGGGAGAAGGGGCCAGAACCTTTCTGACCCTACGTCATCGTTCCACGACACGCGTGGTCACCGCCTGCTGGTTGCCATCGCGCCGAAAACGGATGCGGATCTTGTCACCGGGACTCAGCCCCCGTAACGCCTGTGCGTAGTCGCGAAGGTTGTGCACCGGCTCGTCGTTCACCGCGACAATGATATCCTCCTTGCGCAGGCCCGCCTGGGCCGCCGGTGTATCGGCCTGCACGTCGGTGATGCGCACGCCGTCACCGTCGTAGGCATAATCCGGCACCGTGCCGAGACTGACACGCCGTGTCTGTCCGCTGAGCGCGGGTGAGCTGACCTGTTGTTGGCTACCCAGCGTGGCGTGCAGCGCCTCCGGCCGTTCGGCCAGATAGGCCACGGTTTCCTTCAGGACCTTTGCCGTCTTCACCAGGCCGGGCAGGTCTATTTTATCCCCCGTGTCGCCGGGACGATGGTAATCCGGATGCACACCGCTGAACAGCTGCACGGCGGGCACACCGGCTTCGATAAAACTGGTCTGATCACTGGAGCCGAAATCGTCGGCCACGTCCTGGATCGGGACGCCGCTGACATAAGCGGCACCGCGCAAGATATGCACCCATTCCCGCGCCGTACCGGTCCCGAACACCGTCAGCGGCCGCTGGCCCAGGCGCCCGACGGTATCGAGGTTGACCATGGCAATGGTCTTGCCGACAGGGTAGTCTTTGCTGCGCTGCACATAATGGCGCGAGCCCAGGCGACCATTTTCTTCGCCGGTAAAAGCGACGAAGACGATAGTTCGCGCCGGCGGCTTACCGGCCAGCACACGCGCCAGTTCCAGCATGACGGCAATACCGCTGGCGTTGTCATCGGCGCCGGGATGAATTCTGCCCTCATCTCCGGTGTGGGCGCCGCTTTCACCGCGACCCAGGTGATCGTAGTGTGCACCGATCACCAGGCTTTCGCCGGCCCGTTCAGGA
>Ga0316198_10000866_pt1 | contig 16892 bp, 13 predicted proteins | sample OudBieAanoxic_MG_FD_204935 | JGI IMG/M metagenome (GOLD analysis project Ga0316198, IMG submission 204935) | Coastal sediment microbial communities from Oude Bieten Haven, Netherlands - site A anoxic | ecosystem: Environmental > Aquatic > Marine > Coastal > Sediment | place: Netherlands...
CCTGACGGTATAATCTATCGATATCTTCCATGGTGAAGTCGACTTCACCCTCCTGCGCACCCGCTAAAAGATGCAATACGGTATTACTCGAACCGCCCATGGCGATATCTAAAGTCATGGCATTCTCGAATGCATTGAAGTTAGCGATATTGCGTGGCAATGCAGACTCATCATCGTGCTTATAGTAGCGGGTCGTCAGGTCCATGATACGGCGACCCGCCTCCAAGAACAGCTCACGACGATCGGCATGGGTCGCCAACATAGAGCCGTTACCGGGGAGTGACAAGCCTAAGGCTTCGGTTAAGCAGTTCATCGAGTTGGCGGTAAACATGCCTGAACATGAGCCGCAAGTCGGGCAGGCGCTGCGTTCGATCTGTTCACTGTCTTCGTCTGAGACTCGCTCATCGGCGCCGGCGACCATGGCATCGACCAAGTCGAGTTTAATGATCTTATCTGATAACTTAGTCTTACCCGCTTCCATCGGCCCACCGGAGACGAAGATCACCGGAATGTTGAGTCGCAGTGCCGCCATCATCATACCAGGGGTGATCTTGTCACAGTTTGAGATGCAGACTAAGGCATCGGCACAGTGAGCATTGACCATATATTCAACACTGTCGGAGATAAGCTCCCGTGAAGGCAAGCTATAAAGCATGCCGCCGTGTCCCATGGCGATACCATCATCGACGGCAATAGTATTGAACTCTTTGGCAATACCACCCGCCTCTTCGATGGCGCCAGCCACCAATGAACCCATATCCTTCAGGTGAACGTGACCCGGTACAAACTGAGTAAAAGAGTTAGCAATCGCAATAATCGGCTTACCGAAATCATTCTCTTTCACTCCGGTAGCACGCCATAAAGCGCGGGCTCCGGCCATGTTACGACCTTCGGTACTGGTAGCTGAACGTAATTTTGGCATTGCGATTGTCCTTTTTAGGAAGGTTCGAGTTACTGGTTCCTAGTTCCTAGGAAGAGCAACCAATTCAACCTTCTAATTAATTTCTTTAAACCCAAGAGCATAAACGCTTAGGCATCTTCATTCTTTGCTTATCTAAGTCCTGACTTCTAGAACCTAGAACCTTCTTTTATAACACTTCCAGCCAGCCCCACTTATCTTGCGTCTCGCCATTAAACAGGCCGAAGAAGCTGTCTTGAACCGCCTTGGTGACAGGTCCGCGCTTACCACAGCCGATGTCGATGCGATCGACACTGCGTACCGGCACGATTTCGGCGGCGGTACCCGTCATAAATATTTCATCGGCAAGGTAGAGAAACTCACGGGACATCGCCTCCTCAACAACCTCATAGCCTTGATCGCGAGCCAGGGTAATAATGGAGTCTCGAGTCAGACCCATCAAGATGGCTGCCGTTGCCGGTGGCGTGTAGATCTTGCCACCCTTAACCACAAACAAGTTAGCACCAGCACCTTCGCTGACCAGACCATTAACGTCCAACGCTATACCTTCATCGAAACCATTGCGCTTCGCTTCCGTCGATATCTGTATCGATGAGAGGTAGTTACCTCCAGCCTTAGCGCCAGTTGGTATCGTATTGGGCGCGAGGCGATTCCATGAGCTCACGGCAACATCGACCCCGGCTTCCATGCTGTCTTCACCTAGATAGGCGCCCCAGGGGAATGCGGCAACCATCAAGTCACAAACGGCATCTTTTGGTGGCGTGATCCCCATACCTATGTCGCCATAGAAGGCAAGTGGACGGATATAGGCACTCTTCAGATCATTCTTTAGCACACTATCACAACATGCCTGCATCGCCTCATCAAAAGTATAAGGGATTGGCATGCGGTAGATTTTAGCCGAATCGAACAGACGACGGACGTGATCGGTCAAACGAAACCCCGCCGGACCAAGGTGAGTATCATAGACACGGATACCCTCGAAGACAGATGAACCATAATGTAAGCCATGTGACATAACGTGCACCTTGGCATCACCCCAAGGCATTATTTCACCATTAAACCAAATGAACTCTGCTTTCTTTGCGGTCATATCTCTTCCCTCAATCTCTTTCAATGTCTATAACGACTTACTACAACTTGCTAATTAATTTATATTGCCTCTCAAAGCACAACTAACTGGCGACTTTATCTGCCTTTACCGGCTCCAGAGTTAGCGCCTGGCAATGGATAACATCAATTAATTTTTCCAGCTGATTGGTGAGCAACTCAACGGCGCGTTCACTCTCAACCGACATATCTAGGCTGGCGGTTTTGCTGTCTTCTAATTGCATATTCATCCCGGTGACTTTAAAACCACGATGACGCACGACTCTGAGTACTCTCTCCAACACCTCGGGGCGCTGAGCAAGGGTTAACGTTAATGTGTAGATCATCTCTGCTTCTCCATAGTGCCAGTCTTAAATGAGGTCTTAAATGAAACCTTATTTGTGTCCGATAGCATCATCATGTTGATTTATCCATCTCTTCCATCATGTCTCTGTTCGAAGCCCCTGGTGGGACTAAAGGCCAAACGTTATGGGCATCATCAATTCGAACATGCAGCAGGTAAGGTCCTTCACAATTGACTAAGTGATCCAGCGCCGCTTCGACCTCATCGGTTGTAGTGATGGTGCGGCCGGGAATATCGAACGCCGACGCCATGGTGACAAAGTCCGGGTTATCGGAGAGATCGGTCTCGCTATACCTTTCTTCGAAGAAGAGCTGCTGCCACTGCTTTACCATGCCCAGCTTTTGATTATCGATAAGTAAAATTTTGACCGGTAACTTACGACGCTTAATCGTAGTCAACTCCTGGACATTCATCATAAATGAGCCATCTCCGGATACGGCGACCACGGTCGCATCGGGCCGGGATACCTTAGCGCCGATAGCGGCGGGTAAGCCGAACCCCATGGTGCCAAGACCCGCACTGGAGAGATGGTCTTCGGGTTTACGGAACCACATATGTTGCGCGACCCACATCTGGTGCTGGCCGACATCACAGCACACCACACTGTCTTCGGGTAACTTATCGGCTAATCGGTTCAACATGGCGGGGGCGAAGATGAGCTCACCGGGTCTGTCGTAGTTCCAACTATGTTCACGCTTAAGCTGCGCCACTTCATCCTGCCAGGGAGTTATCTCAAGCGATGTGCACAAGGCTGGTAAGATCTGACGAAGGTCACCGGCTATGGCGACATCAGGAAGGCGCAACTTGCCCAGTTCGGCAGCGTCGATATCGAGGTGGATCACCTTCGCATGTTCGGCAAATGAGGCCAGGCGCCCGGTAACGCGGTCATCGAAACGCGCACCGACAACGATCAGCAAGTCGCACTCCTGAACGGCAATGTTCGCCGCCTTGGAGCCGTGCATACCTAACATACCTAAGTAACCCGGGCTGTCATTCGCTATCGAGCCTAAGCCTTTCAGGGTGGCAACCGAAGGGACACCCGTGGCATCGATAAACGCCCTTAACTGATCGACCGCGCTGGCCATTCCCACGCCGCCGCCAACATAAAGCATTGGCTGCTTAGCCTGTTTGAGCAGAGACAGTGCCGCATCAATTTTTTCTCCATCGACCTCAGGCTCAGATATCCGCTCCTGAAATGGCGTCTTGTATTCGAGCATGCCTATCTGAATATCTTTAGGGATATCGACGAGCACTGGTCCGGGACGACCAGACGCTGCGACTTCGAAGGCCTTATACAGGGTCGGGATAAGCTCATCCATCTCTGTGACCATAAAGCTGTGCTTAGTACATGACAATGACAGTCCCAAGACATCGATCTCCTGAAAGGCATCGGTACCAATTACGGCGGTCGATACCTGACCGGTAATAGCCACGAGAGGAACGGAGTCGAGCAGAGCATCGGCGAGTGACGTCACCAGATTAGTGGCGCCGGGTCCCGAAGTTGCAAAACAAACACCGGTCTTTCCGCTGGCACGGGCATAACCCACAGCAGCAAAAGCGGCACCTTGTTCATTGCGGCTCAATAGATGCTCTACCGGCGCACCATAGAGGGCATCATAGATTGGCATGATGGCACCACCAGGGTAACCAAATATGTTGGTGACACCGTGAGCCGCCAATACCTTGATGACCGCGTCAGCGCCCCTCATCATCTGCCCTTGCTTCATCTGCCCTTGCTCCATCTGCCACTCTCTCTGTTTGCCGACCTTAACTGAGTACTCGCTCGAAACTCACTGTTGGTCTGTATTTTTAAGGGTAGAGCCCTGTCTAACTCAGCGTTTAGCTTGATTATTCGGGGGCCCTAAACGAAAAACCCCCCGGTCCTTTCGGAGCGGGGGGTTAGTTGCAATCTTTTACCTAATTAGGTTTGTCGATGCGCCGTGCGTAGCCCCCGCTGTGATCTAATAATCACGACGGTAATAATCTCAATAATGAGTAGGGCGACTTGGTTAAACATGCTTGACCTGTTTCCTAATTAGTTTGCTTAAATTCTGCCTCTTCACCTGTGAAGAGTTATTAATCAATACCACAAAGCCAATAAAAAACACAACAAAAACCTTTTCACCCACAAGAAACTGACCGTTTCTCTATCTGAGCGATGACCAAGAAATCCTTCGTTCAGATGTGTCGGCTAACCAGCCTCTCACTTGAAATTATCTTTTACTTCAATGGTTAAACTTTTTGCTTTTGTATTGTTTAGCTTTATTGCTAAACCCGGCTAATGCGCCGGGCTAGTCACAGAAAAAATATTACTTCTCTTCGACGATACGCTGCATCTCTGTCATGTAGCCACGCAGTTCGGCGCCAATTTTCTCCACACCTGTACCGCGAATCGCTGCATTCACTTCGATTAGACGCTGATTATCGACACCGTTACCACTGTCGCTCAGACCCGCACCCAGGAACTCAGGAGACATGGCATTGACGTAATCACGCAACATAGGCACGGCGGCATGGTTAAACAGATAACAGCCATATTCTGCCGTATCTGAGATAACGATGTTCATCTCATAAAGACGCTTACGTGCAATCGTATTCGCAATAAGTGGTGTCTCGTGTAGTGACTCATAATAAGCCGACTCTTCGACAATACCCGAAGCAACCATAGTATCGAACGCCAGCTCAACACCTGCTTTAATCATAGCGACAAGGAAGATACCTTTATCGAAATAGGCCTGCTCATCGATATCCTCATCACTTTGAGGTGCATTTTCGAAAGCAGTTTCACCCGTTTCTTTACGCCACTTAAGTAGATTAGCATCATCATTTGCCCAATCTTCCATCATAGTTTTTGAGAACTCGCCACCTATGATGTCGTCCATATGCTTCTCGAACAGAGGAGCAAGAATGCCCTTAAGCTCTTCCGCCATCTCGAACGCTTTAATCTTGGCTGGGTTAGACAGGCGATCCATCATGTTGGTAATACCACCATGTTTGAGCGCTTCGGTCGTTGTTTCCCAACCCTGTTGAATAAGCTTAGCGGCATATCCCGGCTCAACCCCATCGGCAACCATCTTCTCATAGCCAAGAATTGCACCGGTTTGCAGCATGCCACAAAGAATCGTTTGCTCACCCATAAGATCAGACTTCACTTCGGCGATGAACGATGAATGAAGCACACCCGCTCTGTCACCACCTGTCGCACTGGCATAAGCTTTAGCGATATCGAAACCGTTCCCCTTAGGGTCGTTCTCTGGGTGAACCGCAATCAGAGTTGGTACACCGAATCCACGCTTATACTCTTCGCGTACTTCGGTGCCGGGACACTTAGGGGCAACCATAATGACAGTGATGTCATCACGAACCTGCATCCCCTCTTCAACAATGTTAAAACCATGAGAGTAAGACAAGGTTGCGCCCTGCTTCATTAGCGGCATAACGGTATTTACGGCATCGGTATGCTGCTTATCCGGAGTCAGGTTAAGTACGAGATCGGCATCAGGAATGAGCTCTTCAATCGTTCCTACACGGAAGCCATTACCGGTAGCCTTCTGATAAGAAGCGCGTTTCTCTTCGATAGCCTGAGCCCTGAGTGCATAAGCGATATTCAAACCTGAGTCGCGCATGTTCAAACCTTGGTTAAGGCCTTGAGCGCCGCAACCTAAGATGACGATATTCCAGCCCTTGATGAAGTCACAACCCTCACTAAATTCGTTGCGATCCATGAAGCGGCATTGAGCCAGTTGTTCGAGTTGTTGACGCAAATTCAGAGAGTTAAAATAGTTAGCCATCTGATATACCACCTTCTGTATCGAATTTAGAAAAGTCGCTCAATTCATCTTGTTTGAGCAGTGATTGAGATCACTATAGCGCATGATTTTAATTGCTTAAAATGATATATTCGGAACATAGTGTTGCGCTTTATGCAATACCGAGTAGCCCACCAGCGAGGTTCCACTCGCTCTTATTTAAGGCGGTATTTTTAAATGGAATGTGAAATGAAGGAGTTCAGATTTGGATATAAAAACCATCAAGCTTTACCTGCACCTTACTGAGAGCCTCCACTTTTCCCGCACCGCTCAGGCCATGCACGTCAGTCCGTCGACCCTAAGCCGGGCAATGCAAAGATTAGAAGATGAGGTAGGCGCAAAACTCTTTCAACGGGATAATCGCAGTGTCGCACTAACCAGTGCCGGCGTTGAATATCGCCACTTTGCCGAACAGACTCTGGAGAGTTGGAGTAAGCTAAAGACTAAGATAGATCCCAAGCAAGACTTGCTCAGAGGCAAGCTCAACCTCTACTGCTCGGTCACAGCAGCCTATAGTCACCTACCGGGGTTACTCGATAGATTCAGACGCGAACACCCATTGGTCGAAATAGCATTAACCACAGGTGATGCAGCCAATGCCGTCAGGGAAGTTAAAAATAACAGCGCCGATATCGCCATTGCCGCACTGCCGGACCCGTTTCCCGACAGCCTGCATTTCGCGAAAATTGATGATATTCCACTGGTCATCATCGCCCCCACATTTCGTTGTCAGGTGCAGGAGTTACTAACGGAATCTTATGTCCCATGGGATCGCCTGCCCTTTATCGTCCCCGAGCACGGACCGGGAAGACGTCGAACCGACAACTGGTTTAAACAGCTGGGCTTATCACCCAATATTTATGCTCAGGTTTCAGGTCAGGAGGCCATCGCCTCTATGGTTGCTTTAGGCTGCGGAGTCAGCATTACCCCGGAAGTCGTCATCACCAACAGTCCCGTTCGCGACAGAATTCAGATAATTCCGACTCCCATTGCGATTCCGCCTTTCGAATTAGGCTGCTGTTGCAGACGTAAGCGATTAGACGACCCTATAGTGGCCGCGTTTCTTAAGGTGGTTTAAATCAATCACCTGAATTGAGATTAACAAGCATACTGCCAATAACCGTATACATCTCACAAAATAGCGCATAATATAAACAGTTGATTAACCTGAGCTCTGGTTATTCAACCCTAGCGTATGGCCTTTGCTATACTCAGTATCAACGGCGCCCGGCAGAATATTACTAATGACCTTAAGTCCTTACTATTTAGTGCTTGCCCTCTTACTTTCCCTGTTTGCGGCGCCTTCGATGGCGGAGCAGAGTTACCTACAGCCTAAATTAAAATTTTGTGTCGAAGACACTGAATTTCCCCCCTTTAATTACTTCCAACGAACCGATGGGGGAAAAGGGCAATCCAGCGGCTATGATATCGATCTGCTCAAGCTCGTTTTCGAGCCCTCCGGTATCGAATATGAGGTGGTAGCCCTCCCCTGGCGACGATGTCTAAAAGAGGTCAGCGAAGGAATTTTAGATGGCGTGATGAGCGCCTCGCTCAGCCCTCAACGCGCTAAAGACTATTTTCACTCTGACGCCTATTACTATCTTAACCCCAGCTACTACTATCTCAGATCCGACTTCCCTGACGGGCTTGAGATACAAGCGATTTCTGAACTTGAAAGCCATGGAAACATCTGTGGAATAAAAGGGTTCAACTATATTAACTTTGGCTGGGTAAACCTAAGCAGACTCTATGAGATCAATGAAATAGCGCATCTGCCTACTATGCTGCAAAAGAAACGTTGTCGCTTCTTCCTGGCCCGTAAAGAGACATTGGCAGGTACCTTAGCCCTTAATCAGCTCTATCGATTTGAACGACTGCTAGGAAGGAGTACGGTTCCAAATCTCCAACCAGAACCCTTTCATATGCTGATATCACGCAAGTCCTCTTCAGCTGAGCTAATCAGTAAGTTATTCAATGAAAAGGTCAAACAGCTCACTCTCAATGGTGAGCTTGAGAGACTACTCGAACACCATCTTCATCAGCTCAGACTAAACGCCAAGAATAACGACTAACTCCCACAGTTCATAAGCGACCAGGTTCAAGATCACAGAGCAAACTCTCAAAAATGATTTGTTCATCTATACTTTTATTAAGCTGACCAAGTGTTAATTGATTGATTATGAATAAAATATAAAACGTCTATGAATATACTGGCTATCTTCTTAGTATTAACAGGGTTAATGGGACTGCTCGCCTCTCTGTTCCCGACCCATCAAATACGTAATATCCCCAATCACCAGCACAAAGGCTGGTTACTCTTGCTTAACCTGATTTTCATGTTTATTTTGGGCTATCTGGGTTACATCTGGATGCTGTTCAACCGTGAGATTGGCACGCTGGAGATGATCGTAGCCACCATTTTTTGTGGCGGAGGGATGTTTGTTTTTGTCATCACCAAAATGAGCCGTGAAACCATATTTACACTTCAGAACACAATTCAAGCCAAACATTATCAGGCCCATCACGATCAACTAACGGGGCTACCTAACCGTAATCTGTTTTATGAAGAGTTAGATAAGCTGATCACCTTTGACGACAATATATTTAGCTGCCTGATGATGGATCTCAATGACTTTAAGATGATCAACGATACCTTTGGCCATGCCGAAGGCGATCATGTATTGCAAATCGTAGCCCAACGTATAAACAGAGTGCTACCCAACGATGCTATAGCAGCAAGGCTGGGTGGTGATGAGCTCGCAGTAGTACTTCCAGGTATTGTGCCTCAAGATGCACTCATCGTCGCTAAAGCTATTCAGGAGGAGTTACTCAAGGATATTAGCTGTGAAAATTATTCATTAGTGATCGGCATTAGCATAGGTATAGCCAAATACCCACAGGATGGAGATACTCGAAAGAGCATAATGAAAAGTGCCGATATCGCCATGTATCATGCGAAGAAACACGACGACCATTTACAGGTATTTCAAGCATATATGAGCTGACAGCATGCAAATAATCTTCATCAGCCCACTAAGCTTATAGCTGTCAGCGGTAAGTTTAAGCTATGGCGCTTGAGTCGAAGAAGTTCTGCTCCATCGTCTCGGCCGGACAGTCTGATACGGGTTTACCTACCACCTTAGCGGGTACACCAACCACGGTAGTGTGAGGCGCCACATCGGTTAATACCACAGAACCTGCGCCCACTTTCGCGCCTTGGCCCACTTCGATATTACCCAACACCTTAGCCCCGGCGCCAATCATGACACCTTGTCTGATCTTGGGGTGACGATCGCCTTGCTGATTACCCGTACCACCCAAGGTGACCGATTGCAGCAGTGAAACATTATCTTCTATCACCGCCGTTTCGCCGATGACGATACCGGTCGCATGATCAAACATGATCCCCGTACCTATCTTACACGCCGGATGAATATCGACTCCGAACACCTCAGAGTTTCGGCTTTGGATGAATTGAGCTAACTCTCTCCTATCTTGCTTCCACAGGCAGTGCGCTAAACGGTGAACCTGTATCGCCTGAAACCCTTTTAGGTTAAGCATCACTGTCAGGTAACTACTCACCGCAGGGTCTCGATCTTTGACCGCCTTGATATCGGTCGCCACATTGGTCAGCATCTCGTCACAATGAATAAAGGCTTTATCGAAGAGTTCACGGAAGGTAAAGGGTGACACCACACCGTCGGAGAGTTTATTGGCAACAACAAAGCTTAATGCAGAGCCCAGACACTCATGGTTAAGTATCGAAGTATAAACATGACTGGCCAATAGCGGTTCTTGTTTAACCAGAGCCTCTGCTTCTACCCTGAGTTGTTCCCAAACTTCATAACGCATATTGTTGCTCTTAAAATAATGAAGAAAATACCGAATAATGATCTTAACCCAATCCCTGAATAAAACATCTCGTTATAAGAGCAATTAGTTATATGGAATAACAATTGGGTTGTAACCGTATCCCAAAGTGTGCGCCATGTTGTAGAAAGGCTATTTTAAATCAGTCTTTCAGCTCAAATTCATCAATCACTTACAGTTAGACTTCGTCTAACAACTAACGTCGTGGAATTCCATCCCACACCCGGCCAAAAGGGGCTGGACGGCCTCGCCCCTCTTGGATCACCCCTACCGCCCCGGCGAAGTTGTGCTCCTTCGGTCTTTCTTGAAAATAACTAACGCTTCCGATGGGGCGTCCCAGCCCCCCGAAAGCTAATCCCACATCCATGTGGCTTCACATTATTTTCTGCGAATCCCTACGGCAACTTCCAACGGGGATCATCGTAACCCGCGACGGTGTTTGTACTCACTGAGGCCTAATCAACTCCTACACCTTTAGTTAAAGATTAATTATTGTTCGCCCTATATCTTTAGTTAAGTAATGCTTAGAGGTCTCACTTTTCAATAAACCACTGATTAACACAGGGTTTCCCACAGATAGTGTGTACAACCCCATAGGTTTATGGACTTAAGATAGGAAGTTATTCATCAAGCCAGTCAAGTGAAGACGATAGCTCTACAAGGTCTTTGTAATCACTTGGTGTAAGTTTATCCATGCCTTCGTGATAGTACGTGCAACCTAACCAAGAATTAGCAGTCGTCTGTTTAGTGCAAACTATCTCTTCAGTATGTGGATTAGCAAGTCGCAACTCCTCTAAGAGCACTTCAATTGGTTCATTTTCCAAATCATCAACACCGCCTAGTAAAGTTATTGCACAGCTAGGGGAGTGCCCAAAGAAAGTAACAAAAATATCAAGGTAATAAGTTAGAGAAGCTACATATACAGACTCAGAGTGTCTATTAGGGTATACACCTCTAAACTGAGGATGTTTAACTCTAGGGTCGAAGTCTATAAATATACGCTTATTTTCACATCTATAGCTTTCAAGTAAATAGGAATGCAAGTCCAAGCTAGTTCCATCTAGTACTCTTACAAATTGAGCCGAAAAAATGTCATCATAAACTAACTCGTCTTTCTCCCTGATACAGAGTAAAAATGTCAGCATTAAGATATCTACTGTTTTCCCCTTTGGTAGATTAGATAGAATTGCAATAATTCGTTCAGTTATTTGAATCGCTTGCCTAGCAGACAAATCAAAGCAATTTAAGATAGTGGTAATATTCTTCATATTCATTTTGTGGGAGTCATTCTCCGGCCACACAGTAATCTTCAAATCACTAAAGTGAGCGCTAGACAATTTATGGGGATCACAATGCACCTCCAATAAACTCTCAAAATCTGGTTGCCTCAAAGTAAAGCGGCTATTAAAGAACCGTCCAAGATAATTCCTAGCATCAAACCCCTCACCATAAATAACTTTAACTGCATGCTGTAGCTGTTCGGTATCCGTCCCAACAACAAAGACTACTCCGGGGATATCGAATATATGTTTGATAGTCTCCAGCATTTCGACAGCATAGCTAGGTCTACATCTATCAAGTTCATCTATGAATACAAATGCTGGATATTTTCTCTTTTCAGTTTTCGTATGGTCGGTATTATCCGCAGCAATGACTGCTTTTACCCATTCTCCAACATCTGTTTTAATACTTTCAATCGCATTAGCTTTAGCGTCATGCTCTTCAATAAGATGACTTACCAATTTTGAAGCTGCGACCCCCATGTCTATTGGTTTTCCATTATCATCCAGTTCTTCACTTGCTAGGTCGGCATCATCTGCAGAATCCATTATCATCGCAGGATCAATTCCTATGTACCTTTTACTCAAGCCTCTTGCTACTGCAGGAGCTACAGCTTTGAAAAGACCGACTAATTTCCTAGGCGCTTTAAATATCGGGTCATCTTCGCTCTTACCTGCTTGTACTCTCAGTTGCTTAATCATTGAAGATATAACTGTCATCAATGGGTCTTCTGAATAATCTTGTGCCCAAGCATCTATATAGACCGTGGGGTAATAGTCTTTCAGATCTTTGGATAACCTCTTGAGAAAGTAAGTCTTTCCAGACCCCCACTCAGAGTTTAAGTTGAGAACATAATTATGAGGCGTGTCTTCCGTGCTGTTATAGCCTTGGTCAGCCAGAAATTTAACAATGAATCGAGCATATTTCTGTCGGTCTAACTTGTCCTCTGTAAAAGTATATTTCTTACCTTTATCATCAGTTCCTTCTAGGGAAACAGACCAATCTAAACCCACATTTACAGCCATTTAAACCTCGATAAATACTGAACAACTAGAGATAGAACCAATACTACCAACAGCGCAATTGGTATGCCAAAACAATCACTTAATAATACATGAAATAGTCAAAACAAATTCCCCCCCCCTCCTTCATAAGTTGCCCGCCAGTTACACCATTCCTCACAACAAACCTGTCGAGTAATACACGATTGAACCTTTCAAATCGCCTGCAAGTACGATAATTCCCCGTTGGAAGTTGCCGAAGGGAGATGAGTTAAATCGCGTAATTGAGGCATGGATGCCGAGATAGCCTCAGGTGAGCCATGGATGGCGAATATGAGGCGATAGCGATTTAGCTCAATCGGAATGAGGCCCGTACTCAATGCATGTAACTTCGCCGGGACGTCATGGAGCTTTGGTTTACAGAGAATCAAGGAGGCCTTGGACGAGCAGTCCTCCTTGGTCGGGTGTGGGTTGAAGACCCACGACGTTAATGGCCGTCAGGCCATAAAGTGATGAAATCACATAAAATGATTCAGGCGCAGCTTGATTAGCTACAACCAAAAGGTTGCAAGAAAGCTGGCTTTCGGCCAACAAGCCCACCGAATGACAAATGAGCTGATTTCGACTCATTCAGTCGAAATCCCCATTCCCCTGCTACACTCAATACAGCAAGCTAATACATTGATAAAGCAATCAAACTAAACAAAAGGATTTGTTTATGGCAATCGCCTGTGTCGCCACCCGTGCCAACAAAGGAGTTGAGGCCCCCTCGGTCACCGTAGAGGTTCATCTGAGCAATGGCCTGCCGGCCTTCAATCTCGTCGGACTTCCCGAGACCTCTGTCAAAGAAGCCAAAGAGCGGGTTCGCAGCGCAATTATCAATGCAGGCTTTGAATTCCCCATGCGCCGTATTACGGTCAACCTGGCTCCTGCCGATCTCCCTAAACAGGGAGGGCGCTACGACCTTCCCATCGCCATAGGTATCCTTGCCGCTTCCAAACAGATTCCTAAAAACGCACTCAAAGATCATGAGTTTGTTGGCGAGCTGGCACTCTCCGGCCATATACGCCACTGCCATGGCCTGCTGCCCGTGATTGTCGATGCCCGCAAACAAGGTACCACCTTGGTCATTCCACTGGATAACAGGGATGATGCCGAACTGGTGGGCTATCAGAAAGTCCACTTCGCCTGTCACCTGCAAACCCTGAGCGAATACCTGCATGGACAGACTCCATTGCCGGGGATACAGACCGAGCTTGAGTGGATAGACACAGAGACACAAGAACACACAGGCTGCATGAGTGAAGTCATAGGCCAGTATCAGGCCAAGCTGGGTTTAGAGATAGCGGCCGCAGGGAATCATAACCTGCTTCTGCTGGGTCCACCCGGTACCGGAAAGAGCATGCTGGCCAGCCGAATGATGCAGCTATTACCTCCGCTTGATTATGACGAGGCACTCGAGGTCGCGGCGCTTCACTCGGTAGCCGGTATCTCCCTCGCACCTAAACATTTTTATCGGCGTCCATTTCGCAATCCACACCACACCAGCTCGGCCATCTCTTTAGTCGGAGGTGGCAGTAACCCCAAGCCCGGAGAGATCTCATTGGCACACCGAGGGGTGCTATTTTTAGACGAGGTGGTCGAATTTCCGCGTCGGGTACTCGATTGTCTTCGCGAGCCGATGGAAAGCGGCGAGGTCGTCATCTCCCGCGCAGCGGCTAAACTCACCTTCTCCAGTCGCTTCCAACTCGTTGCGGCGATGAACCCTAGCCCTTGTGGCGATGTGGATAACGCCAGAGCGACACCAGATCAGATCCAGCGCTACCTGTCGCGGCTGTCCGGGCCATTTCTGGATAGATTCGATCTGACCATAGAGGTACCTAAGTTGCCTGCCGGCGCCTTGACCCAAAGAGTCGATATGGGAGAAACCAGTGAATCGATAGCAATACGGGTAAAGCAGGCCAGAGAGCGACAACTTGCCCGTGCCGGTGTACTCAACAGCGAATTAAGCGGACGACAGCTACAAGAGAGTGGCGGGTTCGAACAGTCCGATCTGCTTTTTCTCGAACAGAGCGTCAACAAACTGGGTTTATCGGTGAGAAGCTTTCATCGATTGCAGCGCGTGGCTCGTACTATTGCAGATTTGCAACATAGCAAGAACGTAGACCGCAGTCATATCGCTCAAGCTCTGGGTTATCGCGCCATGGATAGGTTATTGAATAGCCTCAAATCGGCGTATTAACATCACTGGCTAGTCGATGCAAAATAGTCATCTCTCTTTACTATTTTTGCCCAACAGAGACACTACAACTCAAGTTTAGGTTGCTATCAGGTAGACAAAACTTATGGTTAATAATTTCTCTCCAATCTCGATTGAGTAAAACCTTGAAATATTCGCTGTCGGGCTCAAGTAAATTAAACAGCGGGAATGGCGATCCAGCGCGATATTGTCCACTGTGTTGATGCTTGGCAATTTTACCTATCACCACCGCCCCGGCAAGAAAATGGCCTCCGGCTAGTGCAGTGATCTTGCCCTGCTGACGCAAACGCAATACTTTTTCTGAGGTATTGACGGTACTGATTAAGATGTCTTTGCCAGCGATAAGCCCCAACTCCTCCAGTGCCTGCAATACACCGAAAGCCATATGATCATTCGCGGTCCAAATACCTGTCAACTTTGGATAGCGTTTAAGCATCTTTAATGTCAGCCAATAAGCCGAGTCTTCTTGCCAATTAGCATAAACAACTTGATGCAAAGTCAGCTGAGTTTGCGACTTAAAGAAATCAATAGCGCCAGATGTTCTATCCATAGAAGCAGGCGTTAAGGGATCACCTGAAATGCATATAACTTCGGGAGATTTAGCTATCATCGACTCTGCTAAGGCTCGCGCTGAATCTTGGCCGATAGAGTAGTTATCCGGCACCACCACTGGCAATAGGTATTTCTGCCAATGCGGATCCTGCATCAGCAGCGCCCTCTCCTCCTTACTGATATCATTAAGCATCAAGGCCACATACACAGGCAGGCCGTATAATGATTGGAGCATCTTCGAAGCGCTAGCCTCTTCGCTAACCAGCACAACATATTTAGGCAGGGTCTTCGATCGTGCCAAGGCATTAACCTGATCTATCATCAATAGACGATCTCGATTGGAGTGAAAGATCTCAAGTTTCAAATCAAATAGGTTTGCCGCTTCAAGCATTGCTTGATCAACATCCCCCCAAAAACTTTCTTGCGCATTTCCGGGATTAAAAAAAACCACATCTGCCTTAGCTTGCACCTGTGAACAAAACAGGCAAAGCAGACAAAATAGACATATCAGCTTCATACCGCCTCTCCTTTGTGTCGACACCGTTAGCAATCGACATAAAGCAATGATTATCATTACCACTATAGTTTAGTTAACCACACCGCAAACCACTAATATCGCCAATGCCAGCAATGTGTGACCATTTACCGGGAGATTTGTATAAGAAAATGTGAATATTTCCGTGATTTAGCACATCTAGATTGAGCAAAAGCCCTACTGCTAGTAGTATAAGTCTCCAATTTTTATCGGGGGATGTTAAGTGGGTGGAATTTTTTCATTAATCAGAGGCTGCCTTGCATTTGTTTGCTGGGTCATCAATACCATTTTTTGGGTATTACCCATTGTCATCTTAAGCCCGATTAAACTGATTCCAATCGCTGCGATACGAACGGCTTGCTCTTCACTGCTCGATAACTGCGCGAGCGCCTGGATAAGCATCAACGGCGTGATAGAGCGCATTTTTCACCCCGTAAAGGTCCACCTGCACTGTGACGGCGAGCTTTCGCCCAAAGAGTGGTACATGGTGATCGCCAACCATCAATCCTGGGTCGATATCCTGATACTTCAAAGGGTACTGAACCGTAAAATTCCTTTTCTGAAGTTTTTTTTGAAAAAAGAGCTGATCTTCGTGCCGTTTCTCGGACTTGCCTGGTGGGCACTCGACTTTCCATTTATGCGTCGCTATAGCACGGCTCAATTGAGAAAGAATCCTAAGCTCAGGGGCAAAGATATCGAGATCACCAGAAAAGCTTGCGCAAAATTTAAATCGACGCCGGTCAGCGTGATGAACTTTGTAGAGGGAACTCGCTTTAAATCCCATAAGCACACGAAGCAAAACTCTCAATTCTCACATTTGTTAAAACCTAAGGCGGGCGGGTTGGCTTTTGCATTATCGGCAATGGGTGAACATATTCATAAACTGGTCGATGTTTCCATCTATTACCCGGAAAAAGTACCTACCTATTGGGACTATATCAGCGGACAAGTGACAGAGGTCCATGTACATATTAAGGTCTCGGAGATAGCAACCGAGATGCGCGGCGACTACATGAAAGACAGAGAATTTAAGATCTCGTTTCAGGAGCAGCTCAACAAAATATGGCGAGAGAAAGATCAAAGGCTCGAACAATTCGCCCAGCAACACAATGAAAATCAGAAGGTGTCATAGCAAGATGTTGAATTTTTTACCTGGCCCAGTGCTATATATCATCAGCTCGCTTCTACTCGTCATCAACACGACGATTTGGG
>Ga0316198_10000867_pt1 | contig 16880 bp, 18 predicted proteins | sample OudBieAanoxic_MG_FD_204935 | JGI IMG/M metagenome (GOLD analysis project Ga0316198, IMG submission 204935) | Coastal sediment microbial communities from Oude Bieten Haven, Netherlands - site A anoxic | ecosystem: Environmental > Aquatic > Marine > Coastal > Sediment | place: Netherlands...
CGGATGGACTATGTCGCGGCAGCGACCAACAACCAGGGCTTCTGCGTCACCATGGAAAAGCTGCTCGGCATCACGATTCCGCCGCGCGCCGCCTACATCCGGATGATGCTCGCCGAGATGCAGCGACTGGCGTCGCACCTGGTATGGCTCGCGACCCACGCCGTTGATATCGGCGCCATCACGCCGTTCTTCTATACCTTCCGCGAGCGCGATGCCATCCTCGATCTCTTCGAGGAATACTGCGGCGCTCGATTGACCCTGAACACCATGAAGATCGGTGGAGTCCCCTTCGAGCTTCCGGATGGCTGGCTCGACCGTTGCTCCGAGTTGGTTGACGGTTTCAACGCCCACATTGACGAGTATGAAAACCTGCTGACAGAGAACCGGATCTGGAAGAAACGCACCATCGGCGTCGGTGTCGTTAGCGCCGAAGAGGCCATCGAATGGGGATTGACAGGACCGCCGCTGCGTGGCTCCGGCGTGAAGTGGGATATCCGGAAGATCTTTCCGTACGACCGGTACGACGAGATCGATTTCGAGGTGCCGATCGGTGAGACCGGTGATACCTACGATCGATACGTGGTCCGGATCGAGGAGATGCGGCAGTCGGTTCGCATCATCCGCCAGTGCCTCGATCGCCTTCCGGATGGGCCCCACATGGCCAGGGTCCCCAAGGTTCTGCGAGTCAAGGAAGCAGGAATGGTTTACGGCTCGGTCGAGGCGCCCAAGGGCGAGCTCGGTTACTTCATCGTCGCCGGCGAAAAAGCGACGGCCCCCTATCGGTGCCGCGTCCGACCGCCTTCGTTCGTCAACCTCCAGGCCCTACCGATGATGGTGGAGGGACACCTGGTGGCTGACCTCGTGGCGGTGATCGGAACACTCGACATCGTGCTCGGGGAGATCGATCGATGACTGAGTTCCTGACTTCACCTCTGATGACCTATATCGGCATTCCCCTGATCAAGGGCGTCGTGATGCTCGCGGTGATGCTCCTGACCATGGCCTACCTGACTTTTGCCGAGCGCAAAATCCTGTCTTATATGCAGGCGCGAATCGGTCCCAACCGGGTCGGCCCCAAGGGGTGGTTGCAGCCGATTGCCGATGGCCTCAAACTTTTTGTCAAAGAAGACCTCATACCTGGTCGTGCTGAGCGCTTCATCTTCGTTCTGGCGCCGATGCTGATCTTCGCGCCCGCCATCTTGGTATGGGCGGTGATCCCCTGGGGAGAGAATTTCACCATCGCCGGGGTGGAAACCACTCCATTCCTTGCCGATATCAATATCGCGGTCCTCTTCGTGCTCGCGATCTCCTCGGTTGGGGTCTATGGCTTGATTCTCGGTGGTTGGGCTTCGAACAACAAGTTCTCGCTCATGGGCGGGCTGCGCTCGGCCGCGCAAATGATCTCCTACGAGATACCACTGGGTTTCTCGGTGGTGGCGGTCCTTCTGATGTCGGGCACGCTGTCGCTGGTTGGAATCGTCGAAGCCCAACGCGACGCCGGTCTGTGGTTCGTCTTCCCAGGCATCCTCGCATTCGGCATTTTCTTCATCTGCGGGATCGCCGAAAACAACCGCAACCCCTTCGACCTCCCGGAGGCCGAAGCCGAGCTTGTCGCCGGCTTCCACACCGAGTACTCGGGGATGAAGTTCGCGATGTTCTACCTCGCCGAGTACATCAACATGATGGTGGTGTCGTCGTTGGCGGTGATCTTCTTCTTCGGCGGTTGGCTGAGGCCCTTCCCAAACGTCGAGGCCCTGGCGTTCCTCGATCTGATCCCGCCGTTCTTCTGGTTCTACGGCAAGATGCTGGGGTTCATCTTCCTCTACATCTGGTTCCGCGGCACCTTCCCCCGATATCGGTTCGATCAGCTGATGCAGGTCGGATGGAAGTGGCTGCTTCCGCTCTCGCTCGCCAACGTCGCGTTGGTGGCGTTGGGCGTCCTGTTGCTGAAGGGATGAGCCCATGAGCTTTGGTGATTTCGTACAGAAATTGATACCCACCGACCTCTTCGGCGGGATGGGCGTGACCGGCGCTTACCTTTTCCGCAAGAAGGAGACCATCCAATACCCGGAAAAGAAGATGGAGCCGAAGGACCGCTTCCGAGGGATGTTCGGCTACGATCTCGAGCGCTGCATCGATTGCCATCTCTGCGCCAAGGCCTGCCCCATAGACATCATCTTCATCGCCGACCACACAGAAGTCGAGATCGTCGGTGAAAAGAAGAAAAAGAAAAAGATCATCGATCGCTACGACATCGACGTCAAACGGTGCATGTTCTGCGGTCTCTGCGAAGAGGCCTGCCCGACCGAGCCGAAGGCGATCTGGCTCACCACGAAGAGCTATGAGGGGACGGTCTACGAGCGCAACGAACGCCTCTACTACAACAAAGAGCGGCTTGCGAACTGGGACGGTCTCACGGCTTTCCCGGGGGTCGTGCTGCCGATCGACGGTCAGGATCCGTCCTCGCCGATGAAGAAGCTGGAGACCGAGCCGGCAGCTTCGGACGAAGCGGCCGGCGGAGGAGCGAGCTGATGGATTTCCTGATAGCTAATTTCGGCGCCATCCTGTTCTACGTGGTCGCGGTCATCACCGTCGCCGCGGCTGTCGGCGTCGTCACTCTTCGCAACCCGGTGCACGCGGCTGTGTCGCTGCTGCTGGCCTTTGTCATGGTGGCGGTGCTCTTCATCATGAACCACGCCGAGTTCCTGGCTGCAGTCCAGGTGCTTGTCTATGCGGGCGGCATCATGGTCCTGTACCTCTTCGTCATCATGCTGGTGAAGATCAGGGATATCGGACCCGGGAAGGTCTTCCTCTCCGGCATCGCGCCGCTGGCGGTGCTCGGCGGCGTCGTTCTCGGCTGCCTGATCGCGATCGGCATCCTCCTCGGTTCGATGGCCGCGGGCGACGGCGGCGCCGCCGCGATGACGGCTATCGATGGTGAGACGGTGGGCAACACCGAGGCAGTCGGCTGGCTCCTCTACATGAAATACCTGGTGCCATTCGAGATCGTCTCGGTGGTGTTGTTGGTGGCAATGATCGGTGCCATCGTCTTCGGCAGGCGCGATGTCGCCCTTGCCGGAGCGGGGGAGGAGGTGGAGCCGTGATCGGGGCCACCCACTACGTTGCTCTCTCGCTGATCCTCCTGTGCATCGGCCTTGTCGGGCTCATGGTCCGGCGCAACTTCATCACCGTGCTGATGTCGCTCGAGCTGATGTTCAACGCCGTCAACATCAATCTGATCGCGTTCTCTTTCCGGCTCGGAGATCTTGCCGGCCAGGTGCTGGCGATCTTCGTGATCACAATCGCTGCCGCCGAGGCGGCCATTGGACTCGGATTGATCATTGCCCTCGTCCGTCTCAAGGACACGGTGGCCTTGGAAGAGGCCGACGAGATGGGGGGCTGACCGGATGAAGCTCTACGATCTGATCTGGTTGATCCCGATCCTCCCGCTACTCGGGGCGATCTTCAACGGACTCGTCTCCAATCGGCTGGGGCTGAGCAAATCGGTCACCAATGCCGTTGCGCTCCTCGGTTCCGGCCTCGCCTGGTTGCTGGGCTGGGGGGCGATCGTTCAGTGGGTACTGGATCTCGGCATCCACCATACCCACGTCGTGCGGCTGTTCAGCTGGATCCAGGGCGGTTCACTGCGCATCCTCGATGGCAGCCTCGCCGAGGTCGACATCTCGGCGTCCTTCCAGCTCGATGCGGTGTCGGCACTGATGGTGTTCTTCGTGACCTTTGTAGGCTTCCTCATCCACGTCTACTCCGTCGGCTACATGCACGACGAGTCGGACCGCGCCTATGCCCGCTACTTCTCCTACCTCAACCTCTTCATGTTCTCGATGCTGGTGCTGGTGCTCGGCTCCAACCTGGCGGTTCTCTTCGTTGGTTGGGAGGGCGTGGGTCTTTGCTCCTACCTGCTGATCGGCTTCTATTTCGAAAAAGACTGGTGCGCGGCCGCGGGCATGAAGGCATTCATCGTCAACCGCATCGGCGACTGGGGCTTCCTGCTCGCCATCTTCGCCACCTTCATGGTCTTCGGGACCCTCGAGTTCACCGAGTTCTTCCCGATGGCGGCGGCCCACCCCGAGCACTTCGCGTCGGCCGCGACTGTGATCGGCCTGTTGCTCTTCGTTGGCGCGATCGGTAAGTCGGCCCAGATTCCACTTTACGTCTGGCTGCCTGACGCGATGGCCGGCCCGACGCCGGTGTCAGCCCTGATCCACGCCGCGACCATGGTCACCGCGGGTGTTTACATGGTGGTACGCTGCAACGTCATCTACCGCCTGAGCCCGACCGCCATGCTGGTGGTCGCAATTGTCGGCGGAATAACCGCGATCTTTGCCGCCACGATCGGCCTCGTCCAGAACGACATCAAAAAGGTCCTGGCCTACTCGACGGTGTCCCAGCTCGGCTACATGTTCCTCGGCGCCGGTGTTGGAGCCTTTGTGGCTGCGATCTTCCACGTCCTGACTCACGCCTTCTTCAAGGCCTGCCTCTTCCTCGGCTCGGGATCGGTGATCCACGCCTGTGGCGGCGAGCAGGACATCCGCAAGATGGGTGGCCTCAAGAAGTACATGCCGACGACGTATTGGACCTTCCTGGTTGCGACTCTGGCGATCTCCGGGATCCCGATCTTTGCCGGTTTCTTCTCCAAGGACGAAATCCTGTTCAAGGCCTTCGAGGCCGGCGCCTCCGATCTGAACCATTTTGGGTCTGCCTACTACACGCTCTGGGTCCTCGGCATGGTGGGCGCGGTGCTGACCGCTTTCTATATGTTCCGGCTCGTCTTCATGACCTTCCACGGTGAGTTCCGCGGCGGCGAGGAGGCGGAGCACCATCTCCACGAATCGCCGTGGACCATGACGATGCCGTTGGTTGTACTGGGTGTGCTGTCGATCTTCGGCGGTCTTGTCGGGATTCCCGGCAAGCTCTTCCACCACCCCGAGTGGAACCTCATCGAGCGTTTCCTCGAGCCGATAATCCTGCCGATCGGTCACGCAGCGGAAGGCGGCCATGACGTCAGTCACCACGCGGTCAGCCTTGGCATGGAGTGGGGGCTGGTCTTCCTGTCGGTGGGCGTCGCCATCTTCGGAATCTGGCTCGCCTACCGCTTCTACATGGGTGTAGAAGCGCTGGTGCGGCCGCAGCGTTTGGCCGAGCGCTTCCCGCTCGCTCATAAGCTTCTGCTCAACAAGTACTGGATGGACGAGATCTACGACGCCACCGTGATCTCCGGAACGGTCAAGGGATCGCGGGGCCTGTGGGAGTTCGATGCCCGAGTCGTGGATGGCGCGGTCAATGGCACTGCGCTGACGACCGTCGGGTCGTCCTTCATGTCGGGAATCTTCGATCTGCGGGTGGTGGATGGCGCGGTCAATCTGATCGCTACCTGTTACGACGTGGCGAGCCGCTGGTTCCGAAAGCTCCAGGTTGGCTTTGCCCAGGGTTACGCAATGGTGATGGTATTCGGTGCGGCGATCCTGCTTGCGGTTTATTACCTCTTCAAATTGAACTAGGGGACGATGATGGACTTTCAATACGGCTGGCTTCTCAACCTGATCTGCTACCTGCCGCTGGCGGGCGCGCTGTTGATGATGGCATTCATCAACAAGGAGAACTCCACGGCGCTCAAGACCTGGGCAACGCTGGTCGTGGGCGTCGACTTCGTAGTCTCGATCCCACTGTGGTTTCTCTACAAACCCGACGGTGCGGAGTTCCAGTTCGCGACCCAGTTGAAGTGGATCCCGTCGGTGGGCGTCCAATATCTCTTTGGGGTGGACGGTTTCGCGGTCCTTCTGATCCTGCTGACGACCCTGCTCGGTTTTATCGCGGTCTACTGCTCATATACCGCCATCACCGAGCGCCAGAAGGAGTATTACGTTTTTCTTCTGCTGTTGCAGACCGGCATGCTCGGCGTCTTCTGCTCGCTCGATTTCATCCTCTTCTACGTCTTCTGGGAGGTCATGCTCGTCCCCATGTACTTCCTGATCGGCGTTTGGGGTGGCCCGCGGCGCCTGTATGCGGCGATCAAGTTCTTCCTCTACACCCTGGTCGGTTCGGTGCTGATGCTGGTCGGTATTCTCACACTGTATTTCTTCAACTCCACCGGGTTGGCCGCTGTCGGTCTCGAGGGTCTCGGTCATGCGGCGACCTTCTCGATCCCTCACCTCTTCACCATTGCGCCGCAGATTCCGCCCGAGGTCCAATTCTGGGTCTTTCTCGCCTTTTTCGTCGGCTTTGCCATCAAGGTGCCGATGTTCCCGTTCCACACCTGGCTACCGGACGCCCACGTTGAAGCGCCAACCGCGGGTTCTGTCATTCTGGCCGCTGTACTCCTGAAAATGGGGACCTACGGCTTCATCCGCTTCTCGCTGCCGCTGTTGCCCGACGCCACCCTCAAGGCGGTCGGTTGGATCGGTGTTCTAGCAATCGTCGCCATCGTCTACGGAGCGTTGGTGGCAATGGCGCAGAAGGACATGAAAAAGCTGGTGGCCTACTCATCGGTGAGCCACATGGGCTTTGTCATGCTTGGCATGTTCGCCCTCAACGAAGCAGGTCTGCGCGGCTCGATCCTGCAAATGCTCAACCACGGTGTTTCCACCGGCGCGCTCTTCCTTCTCGTCGGCATCGTCTACGAACGTCGTCACAACCGGATGATTGCCGAGTACGGCGGCCTGGCCAAAGTCATGCCCGTGTATGCGACCTTCTTCCTGATCATCACCATGTCGTCGATCGGCCTGCCGACCTTGAACGGTTTCATCGGTGAGTTTTTGATCCTGATCGGCGCCTACAACCATTCTTGGGTGTGGGCCCTCTTTGCCGCCTCCGGCATCGTCCTCGGCGCGGCCTACATGCTGTGGCTTTATCAGCGCGTCTTTTTCGGTGAGCTGTCGAACGAGAAGAACAAGGAACTGCCGGATCTCAATCGTCGCGAGCAGTGGACCCTGATTCCGTTGATCGTCGTCGCCTTCTGGGTCGGGCTCTATCCCAAACCGTTCTTCGATCGGATGGCGCCAACTGTCGACCGCGTTCTCCAACGAGTGGATGTGGCGAGACACGATCAAGGCCCGTCGGCGGGCGATCATGTAGCGGAGTTGGCCCACGCGCCGGCCGGCGAGGCTGCAGGGGAGCACGGGGAGTAGCCGATGACCCTCGCGCAGTTCGTGCCGTTCCTGCCCGAGATTTTCCTCGCCACTGCGGGCTTCGCTGTGCTATTGCTCGGCATACCGCTTGGCCGTAGCGGTGTTCGTCCCCTTTCGCTCTTCGGCGTTGCGTCCCTCGGCATCACCGGTGTCCTGGTGTGGCTGGTTGCGCGGCCGGTCGATGGGCCGGCGGTCATTCTCGGCGACATGCTGGTGGTCGATCAAATGGCGGTTTTCTTCAAGCTGCTGGTGTTGGCAGCTGGAGCAGTGGTCATCTTCATGTCCGCGGGCTACCTCGAGCGCTCTGGCTACGGAGGCGGCGAGTACATAGCGTTGATCCTTTTTGCCACCGTCGGAATGTTCATCATGGCCTCAGGGGCCAACCTTGCCAGCCTCTATGTCGGCCTCGAGTTGATGGCGCTTTCGGTATATGTACTGGTGGGCTTTTTCAAGCTCGAGGTCAAATCCAACGAGGGCGCAGTCAAGTATTTCGTGCTTGGTGCGGCGTCGTCCGCGATTTTGCTGTACGGCATCTCGCTGATATACGGTTCACTCGGAACCCTCGATCTGCAGGAGATTCGAGATTCGCTGGTAGCCCTGCCGACGGCAAACCCGATGCTGGTATTGGGTATGGTCCTGGTGAGTTTCGGCATGCTCTTCAAAGTGGCGGCAGTTCCCTTCCACGTGTGGACTCCGGATGCCTATGAGGGCGCACCGACGCCGGTCACCGCCTTCATCTCAGTGGCTCCGAAAGCCGCCGCGTTCGCGATGTTCATGCGGCTGTTCTTCGACGCCTTTGCTCCCGGGGTCGAGCACTGGCGAATCGTATTGTGGGTCGCTTCAGCGGCAACAATGATTTATGGCAACGTGGCTGCACTGACCCAGGACAACGTCAAGCGGATGCTGGCCTACTCGTCCATTGCTCACGCCGGTTATGCCCTCATGGGCTTGGTGGCATTCACCGAGATGGGTGCCTGGGCGTTGCTGATGTACATGCTGATCTACGCCTTCATGAACCTGGGCGCATTTGGTTTCGTGATCCTGCTCGAGTCGAAGGGCTATGCGGGAGAGAAGATCGTCGATTACGCCGGTCTTGCCCGTCGCCATCCAGGCGCTGCGCTCGGCATGCTGATCTTCATGCTCGCCCTGGCCGGAATCCCACCGACTGCCGGTTTCATGGGTAAGCTCTATCTCTTTGCAGCGGCGGTGGAGGGCGGCTACATCCTGCTGACCCTGATTGCCGTGATCATGTCGGCGGTGAGCCTGTTTTACTACTTCCGCATCGTCGTGCAGATGTATCTGCAGGACGGCGAGGAGGAGGGCGCTGAGCCGGCCGAGCTGCTGCACGATCGTTGGACCGAGGCGATGATTGCGGTGTGCATCGTCGCCACCATGGTGATCGGCGTGTGGCCAAGGCCGATCGTGGGTTGGGCCAAGAGTGCTGTGGGTGCTCTGGGCATAATGTAGCGGCTGGCACAGGCCGGCGACAAGGAGCGGCGGGATGGGACGCGGCAAGAAGCAGCTTCGCCGGGCTCGCCTGTGGCTTGACGTATCCGTCATTGGCATCCAGTTCCCGGTCGCAATTGTCCTCGGATATTTCTTCGGCCGTTGGCTGGACGGTCTATTCAAAACCGACCCGTGGATGACCATGATTTTCGCTCTGTTCGGCATTGCCGCCGGCTTTGTCAATCTGTTTCGCATCACCGCGCAAGCGTCTCGTGCGGAGGAGGAGATCGGAAAGCTCGAAGCGGCTGAAGACGGAAAACCGGATGATGAGCCAGGCAACTCGGCACAATGACGATTTTTCGACGCGCCGGGTCATCCGTATCACGGCTTTTCTGGTGTTTTTGGGTGCTGTGGCCGAACTTGTGCTTTTTCGCACATGGATTGGCGCTTTGAGCTTGACCGCGGCGGGACTGGTGGCTATGATCAATTTCCGTTGGCTGGAGGTGATCGTGCACCGGGCGGTTCAGCCTGGAAAACCACGGCTCGACCGCTGGACAGTTCTGAGGTTTTTCGGTCGCTTGACGCTCCTGGCCATCATTTTCGCGGCTTTCCTCGTGATTCCGCGAATCGATGCGGTAGCGGTGGCTTTCGGGTTCTCGACGCTGGTCGTGGCGATCGTGATTGAGGGCCTTCGTCAGGTTCGAATCGGAGGAGGATGATTTGGAACATCCAGTCTCGTTTCTCTACCACCCAATCAACAAACTCCTGATCGCGCTCTTCGGGGAGTCCAGCAACCGCTATCAGGAGCTTCTGGGTCTGCACGAGGCGGGATATTGGCTCCCGGACCACGTGGTCATGGCGATGCTTGTCGTGGTGCTGGTTGCCGCTATTCTGATCCCCACCAGCCGTCGTCTTTCGATTGAGAAACCCGGAAAGCTGCAACAGATCTTCGAGCTGCTGATCACCGGCCTCGAGGATCTTATCGAGGATGTCGTCGGGCACGGGTTCGGGAAGCGTTTCCTGACCTTCATCATGGGTTTGGCGATCTTCATCTTTGTCGGCAATATTTTTGGTCTCTTCTATTTCGTGCAGCCCCCGACCGCCAATCCCAACACGACATTTGCACTCTCGATCACCGCGTTCCTTTTCTATAACTTCGTTGGTATCAAGGCCAACGGGCTATTCAAGTACCTCAAGCATTTTGCCGGCCCGTTGCCGTTGCTGGCGCCATTGATGATACCCATCGAGATCATTTCCCACCTCGCGCGGATCCTTTCGCTGGCGCTGCGGCTCTTCGGCAATATCTTCGGAGAGCACACCGCAACCGGGATCTTTTTCCTAATGTTTCCATTCATTTTGCCGTGGCCGATGATGGGTCTGGGGATCTTTGGTTCGTTCCTCCAGGCCTTCATCTTCATCATGCTCACGATGGCGTATCTCAACGGCGCCGTCGGGGCGGAAGAACATTGATCGATATCAGGGAATACCAACCTTTGGGAGGATGAGCATGATTCGACGTTTTGCAGTTGTGGCAGTGATTTTCGTAGCCCTTGCTGTGGCCGCCCCGGCGATGGCCCAGGAGCATGGTGAGGCCGCGGGAGATGGTGACAGCAGCCCGTGGGGGCTCTTTGCACCGGCTATCGCAATCGGTCTCGCAGCGGCCTTCGGTGCGCTCGGCCAGGGCAAGGGTCTTGCCGCGTCAGTCGAGGCGATTGGCCGTAACCCGGGTGCGGTTGGACCGATCCGGATCACCATGATCATTGGTTTGGCGCTGATTGAGTCGCTGGTGATCTACGCGCTGATCATCGCGTTCCTGTTGCTTCCGTAGCCACAGCCGCCAAAAATTGCGCAAAGGAGCCCTTCGGGGCTCCTTTTTTTGTGCCCGGAATTGAATAGGGCGGCATATATGCCGCCCTTGCGCGTCACGGTTTCCCCGGGGCTGGGTGATTGGTGGGGGGGACGCTGAACCTCGTTACAGATCCTTCGACTCGGCCTTCAGCCTCGCTCAGGATGGAATTCCGACTGGCCAGAGGAACTGGCCGTCGTCATTTCATTTCAATAATGCAACATTTCATCTATTTGCTCCGTATAAGGAATGAGACTTGACATCAATGTTTCATTATTGTAGCATTCCCGAACTGGAGATTTATCGTGACACAAGTGGCTGAACCGAGAAAGTGGGATTTCACTACCGGAAAGTTGCCCTACCGCGACCAGCTCTACAAGAGCGCTCTGCGGATGACCCGATCGGTGGAGGATGCCGAGGACCTGATCCAGGAAACCTACCTCAAGGCGTTCAAATACTACGCCCGTTTCTCCGAGGGCACCAACTTCAAGGCGTGGCTCTTCAAGATCATGAAGAACACCTTTATCAACTCCTATCGCAAGAAGAAGCTGCAGCCGCCGAAGGTGGACTTCGATGAAATCCAGGAGGGTCTCGAGGAGACCTTGATGGAAAAGGGTCGCGGCGATCTCATTGATCCCGAAAGCTGGCTGATGGCGATCGAGATGGACCATGAGGTGCGTGAGGCCCTGCTGAGCCTGCCGCATGATTACAAGATGGTGGTCTTGTTCGCAGACCTCGAGGGATTCGCGTACAAAGAAATTGCCGAAATTCTCGCGGTTCCGGTGGGCACGGTGATGTCCCGCCTCTACCGTGGACGGCGGATGCTCGAGAAGGCTCTCCTGAGCTTCGGGCGCCGATACAACTATGTCAACGCGCCGCCTGAAAGGCTGCGAGACAACAAGATCGATCTGAACGAGTTCTTTAGCGAAGAGGTTGCGGCCAACTGACGCCCTCCCGGCCGCAACCTTCATTTCGCCGGAAAGGGTCCTCCTTCCCCTTTCCGGCGCTTTTTTATTCCCCGCGTCCGAGTCCGCGCCCCCTTCCGTGCCCGAAGGGTGGCCTCGGAATTCTCTGATTCTTTCCGACAACCGAATCCGGCATAATCCAGGGTCGCTATGATGTTCCACAATGCAACGAAACCGGACGCGGCGTCGGGCGCGGGCGCGGACGCGGGGGAGAACGATGAAGCAGGTATGGATTCCACGAGTCGGTGAACCGGAGGTCCTCGAAGTAAGAGAAGCGCCCGACCCGGAACCGAAAACCGGCCAGGTCCGGATCCGGGTCAAGGCGTCTGGCATCAACTTCGCCGACATCCTCGCGCGAATGGGGCTCTACCCCGACTCACCCAAGCTGCCGACGGTGGTCGGCTACGAGGTGGCGGGTACCGTCGATGGAGTGGGTGAGGGTGTTGAAGGCATCAGCGACGGCGACCGCGCAGTCTGTATGACCCGCTTCGGGGGCTACTCGGACGTTGTCTGTGCGCCACAGGCTGCGGTTCGATCGATTCCCGAGGCCCTCGATTTCGAAGGCGCCGCCTCGATTCCCGTAAACTACCTGACCGCGTGGTTGATGCTTGTTCGCCTCGGCAATGTGCGCTCGGGAGAGAAGGTCTTGGTGCACGCTTGCGCGGGCGGCGTCGGCCTGGCCGCAGTTCAGATCTGCCGCCACTTCGGCGCCGAAGTCATCGGCACGGCCTCGGCGGGCAAGCACGAGCGACTTCTCGAGATGGGCGTGTCAGCCTGCATCGACTACCGCACTCAGGATTTCCAGGACGAGGTCAAACGACTGACCGACGGCAGGGGCGTCGACATTGCCCTTGATGCGGTCGGCGGTGAGTCTTTTCGCAAAAGCTACAAGAGCCTTGCGTCCTTCGGTCGCCTCTTTGTCTTTGGCGCATCGAGCCTCGCCCCGGGCACCAAGCGATCCTGGATCTCGGCCCTCACCGGGCTGTCGAAGATGGGCTCATTCAAACCCATGCAGCTCATGAGTCACAACAAGGGCGTGTACGGCGTCAATCTCGGCCACCTCTGGCATCGCGGCGACGAATTGGCGGCAATGCTTGGCGAGATCCTCGATCTCTTCGCCGACGGCACCTTCAAACCGGTGGTCGATCGCAGCTTTCCGTTCAGCGAGGCCGCCGCTGCCCATCGCTACATCCAGGAGCGCAAAAACTTCGGCAAAGTGATTCTGACGCCGTAGCGCCGAATCTTGAACCACGACGACACGAAGACACAAAGGTCGTCACGAAGCAAGACCCTTCGTTGGGCGATGACTCGCGTCATCGATACGGCGCTCCATCTACGTGTCACCCTGAATTCATCGGAGGGGTTGCCCGTCAGTAGGGAACCCTCTTAGAAAAACTTCGTGAATGGCTTCGTGCCTTAGTGCCTTTGTGGTTGCGATGCCTGTCGCTTCCCGCCAGCACGCGAGCGACTGTTTCTGCCGCGGCGCTCCCAGTCCTCAAGCCTCAAGCCCCAGGCCTCAAGCCATTGGGCGTCCGGAGTTCACCAGCCTGGGCCGTAGAACCCGCCGCCGTAGCCGCCGTAGCCGCCCCATCCATGGCCCCATCCTGGACCGTAACCTCCGTAGCCGTGGCTGACATAGACGCTGGTCGTACCTGTGTAACCGTCAGAGCTGCACGAGACCGAAATCAAAGCCATACACACGCAAAGCGCCACCAAGACAAGGCGGGTTGAATTCTTCATTTTGCCTCCTGAGCACTGCCGAATTGATACACGAAGAGGGCTGCTCCGACGGGGTCCAAGATCAGTGCCACCGATCCAGCGGCGGGGTGCTCAGTTTCGCCGAGAATGACCCTGCCGCCCAGCTTCTTCGCCTTCGCGAGTGTCGCTGCGATATCCGTGATTCCAACGTAAGGCGCCCAACCCGGATCGACCCTCTCGAGCTCGATCGGGATCTTGACGATGCCGGCTCGCGGCTTCCCTTGCGAGGTGAAGAGGTGATAGTCCTCGCCACCGCGGTCGGTCGTGTCGTGGCCGACGCCAACCACATCCGCGTAAAATGTGGTGGCCTTTTCAATATCGTCCGTCCACAGCTCGGCCCAGACCCAGGCCCCCGGCCCCTCGGTTCCGCCGATTGGGGTCTTCCCGGACTGAACGAACATGACCGGTGCTTTCTCGGCGTCCCCGATCACTGCGAAGCGACCGAGATCTTTGACCTTGGTGATCTTTTCGTAGACCGCGGCGTTGTTTTCTCCCGCCGAACGCATCGACTGCTTGAGGTCGTTGACCGCGAGCGCGACCAGCCAGAAGGAGCGATCGACATCCTGTGATCCGTCGATCTGGCTGATGCTGCCAATCAGGCGGCCCTTGTGATTTATTCTGTAGCCGCCGTCCTCGACCTTCTCCACGTCCCAACCGAAGAGGTCGGCATAGAAACCGCTTGCGGCCTCGGCGTCCTCAGTAATCAAATCCGCACCGATGAAGGTGCCGGGCGCCGGAGCCCCCTGTTGTGCTGATGCCGGCACTCCCGTCATCAGCGCTCCGATGGTGACCGCGAAAACGATGGCGGCCAACTGACCGGGGGTTTTTCTATCGATTGTCATGCCATTACCCTTTCTATCTGTCGAGGTCCTCTTACGTTGAACGGAGACGAGGAGTTTTTTCATTTCATTTTTGGCGGCCGTCGGCAATCATGAGTCACCGGTCCCGATCCACGGTTTTGCCTGGTCCTCGGTGAGAAGCTTCGTCGGTGTCAGGAGCCCGCCGGAGATGACGAGTTTGACGCCCTCTTCGACTGTGATGTCGAGCGAGGTGAGATCCGATTGCTTGGTCACCACCAGATAACCTGAGGTCGGGTTGGGGGTGGTGGGCACGAAGACCAGGGCGGTTGGTTCCTCGCCGAACGCGGTTGCCTTGCGAAAATCGCGAGTCACGAATCCCAGAGAGCGGACGTTTTGGTTTGGAAACGGCAGCAAAACCACTCTTCGGAACTCGGCGGTTTCGTGGAGCTGGATGGCCTCGGTGATCTGCCGTGCGCCCTGGTAGATGGGGCTCAGGAGCGGTAGGCCCGTGATCTTCTTTTCGAAGTAATCGAGCAGCCGGCCGCCGAGGACATTAGTCGCCAATACCCCAAGCAGGAAAAGCAACATCAACGAGACGATCGCGCCGACACCGACCAATGGCTCGCCGACAATCCGTTCGGAGATCGGCCGGAACCACCTGTCCATCAAACCGAAAATGAATCGGGCGAAGAAAATCGTCACCACCAACGGGAGGGCGACCATGAAACCGACCAGTAGTCGGGTACGAATCCAGCGGCCGACGCTCTGCCTGTTCTCGCTGCGTCCGGCGAGATCGCTCAGACGTCTGAAGAAACCGCTTTCCTGGATCGGGTCTCGATCTGTCATGACCGCTGATTGTAACTCGGTTCTTCACTGAGATATCTCATACGCCTGAAGGAACTTGGCTCGATTGGACAAGCACGCTATGATGTGCGGCCGGAGGATCGATGGGCGCAGAATCGTTGATGATCATCGGGGGCCAGTGGGGAGACGAGGGCAAGGGCAAGGTTGTCGATCTCCTGTCTTCGGGCTTCGCCGCCGTCGTTCGCTACAACGGCGGCAACAACGCCGGCCACACTGTGCGTTTTGCTGACCGCAAGTTCGCCCTCCACCTCGTGCCCTCCGGCATCATTCACGATGGAGTGACTTGCTATCTCGGATCGGGAATGGTCGTCGACCCGAGCGGTCTTGTGACTGAAATGGACACCCTCATCGACGAGGGTGTGGAGATCGACGGCCGAATCAAACTGTCGCCGCGGGCAACCCTCATTCTGCCAACCCACAAGGCCCTCGACAGCGCCCGCGAGGGTACTTTGGGTGCCGGCAAGATCGGCACCACCGGCCGCGGGATCGGCCCTGCCTACCAGGATCGCGCCCAGCGCCGTGGTCTCCGTGCGCACGTTCTCGGCGATAGTTGCCTTCGCGAGCGAGCTCTCGCTCTCATGGAGCAGCACAATCGCGAGCTTCAGATCCTTTTCGGCGCTGAACCCGTCGACCTCGACGGCGCCGTTACCGAGCTCGAGGCCATGGCCCAACGTCTGGCGCCCATGATTGACGAAGTGGGTCCAGCGCTACGCCGCCACCAGGCGGCAGGTGGCGGCGTGCTTTTCGAGGGCGCTCAAGGCGTGATGCTCGATCTCGCTTGGGGCACCTACCCCTTCGTCACATCGTCCTCCTGTCTACCGGGTTTCGCGGCCGCCTCCTGTGGCATCGGACCCAAGCTCCTCGGCCCGGTGATCGGTGTCATGAAGGCCTATGCGACCCGGGTCGGCTCGGGACCGTTCCCTACCGAACTTGAAGGCGCGACCGGCGAGCGGATGCGTGAGCGCGGTGCCGAGTTCGGCACCACCACCGGCAGACCCAGGCGTTGCGGATGGTTCGACGCGGTCGCCGCCCGTTACGCTGTGGAAGTTGCCGGCATCGACGGTGTGGCGGTAACCAAGCTCGACATCCTCGACGGCTTCGAAACCCTCAAGGTGGCGACCTCTTACCGTCTGCCCGATGGTTCCACCCTCGATACCTTCCCGGCCGACGCAGAGATTGCGGAATCGCTGGTTCCGATTTATGAGGAACTTCCCGGCTGGAGCGCCCCGACAGAGGGTGTGATTGCCGAGAGTGATCTTCCGATCGAGGCCAAGAACTACCTCGCCTTTCTCGAGGAGAAGATCGGTGCGCCGGCGGTCATCGTCTCGACCGGTCCGCGTCGCGAAGAGACCCTCGTTCGTGGAGATTCCGAGCTGTCGGGACAGCTCCGTTCGATCATCACCGGGTGACGATCGCCAAAGCCCTTGTCATTCGGCGCGCGAAGGATTATTTTGTGCATTCTGAGTGGGTCGTTAGCTCAGCTGGTAGAGCATCGGACTTTTAATCCGGTGGTCCCGGGTTCGAGCCCCGGGCGACCCACCAAATTTTGTTCGAACTGAGGTCGAACAAAATTTTTCACGGCGTAGCCTTTAGGCGAAGCCGGACTCCTATTCCACTCCCGATCCGAGTCTTGAACTACGCCCGGGCAAGCCACCTTCCGTTTCAGCCACGGTCATTGCCACCGTTTCTCGCCGAGGTCGGGTCCCGATCAAACGAAGTTAAGAAAGCTAATCCTGGAACCGATTCGAGGTACCGTTCCAAGGAAATAAAGAACGAAAAGACTGAGTTCAAGTCAACGTAATCGTCGCTCACAGGGGGATCTCATGGTGTCCAGAAAATCTCTGACTGTTTTCACGATCGTGGCGTTGCTCTCCGCCGCTATCCCGTCAATCGCCACCGCGGAAACGGATGCCGATCTCCGGGCGCTGAAGTGGCGCAACATCGGTCCCTTCAACGGCGGCAGGGGCACCACGGTGGTGGGTCATCCCACCGACATGAACGTCTTCTATTTCGGCCACGGCTCGGGCGGTTTGTGGAAGACCGAGGACGCGGGTAC
>Ga0316198_10000868_pt1 | contig 16879 bp, 21 predicted proteins | sample OudBieAanoxic_MG_FD_204935 | JGI IMG/M metagenome (GOLD analysis project Ga0316198, IMG submission 204935) | Coastal sediment microbial communities from Oude Bieten Haven, Netherlands - site A anoxic | ecosystem: Environmental > Aquatic > Marine > Coastal > Sediment | place: Netherlands...
CGCTTCCGAAGTGGTCCCAACGGGCTAAGAGAGTCCCAGCCGTACCTGGGTCGTTCGTCGGGGTGGATGCCTTCGACGTCTCCGCGAGCTCCCAGCCGGGGTTGCCGTCCGAAGAGAACCGATAGGCGCCGATGTCAGCAGCGCCGGCGCGAGGGGTTCCATTGAAGTCGTCTGCCACTACGTGGACCGGACTTCCGGCTGCCGCCAAAGCGCCTGCCGGTGTCGGAAAGACATTCATCGGCGGCGCGCCGGTGAAGCTGGCGCCGACGAAGTCGATTTCGATGTCCCCTGACAGCATCGTGAGCGCACCGTCGGAGACTCCGCCCATACCGGCGTTCCCAGCAAAAACGAGCCCCGAGGTTCCACCGTTGACGAAGAACGCCCATCCATCCTGCGCGTAGAGCGCATTGTTGGCCACGACGACAGATCCGGAAATACCGCGCAGACTGATCGCGTCGCCACCTGCGTTGAGCACCGTGTTGTGTACGACCACGAGCTCCGACGGACTTCCCGACTGGTGCGGCTGCATGGCGATCCCGTCCGCGCTTGCGCCTAAGATGATGTTGTTGCGAATCACCGCGTCTGCCGCGGATTGAATCCCGTGGTCGCCGCAGTTCCACATCGCGTTGCGTTCGATGACGTTGGGAGCGCCGTTCGAGGCGCAGGTGAGAATGCACGGGTAGTTCGTGTCGTGGATGACGTTGTCGCGGATCACATTGCCGGAGCTGCCCTCTTTGAGCTCGATGCCATCGCCTTGGCCGACCGAGGGCTGATTCGTATGGTGAATGTAATTCCCTGCAATCACGCTGTCGGTGACCTCGCAGGCGGCATTGTTGCAGCCGAGGTACATCCCCTCACCGGTGTTGTTGGTGTGGTGGATGTGGTTGCCGAGGATGTGGAGCGATTCGTAGGTGACACCCGCATCGTTTGCCCGGATGGCCACATCGCCCGTGTCGTGCACTTCGCAGTTCTCGATGGTCAAGAACCGCGCCCCGCTAATCCGAAGGCCTGCCGAACCCCCGGAGAATTCGATGCCCCGAATCGTGACATGCTCTGCTTGATCGATGTCGACGATGTTCTCGTTTGCGCTCGGCCGATGAAGATGAGGCGATTCGCCCTCCGCGGCGCGGATCGTGATCGGCGCGGTTTCGGTGCCCGCGATTGCGAACGAGAAGCGCTCCGACAAGGTGTACATCCCGCCCGAAAGGACGAGCTCGTCGCCCGGCTGCAGTGCGTTGATCAGCGCCTCGACGTCATCGCCGGCGCCCGCCACAAAAATCTCGGCTGCGGCGACCGCGGGAACGGCAAAGCCGACCCAGACGAGCAGCGCCGCGACCGAGACGGCTCTCGAACCCCCAAGAAATATGACTTCACGTTAGCGAGCAGCCGACGGCATGGCAAAACCTGCCGCTTTCACGTCGAGTTTCGCTGGTAGCGCCGCGCGCGCTCCGGCACCATACCCCGAGTGCAGCCATGCCGCGTCTGATCCCAGTTGTATTGATGAGTCTGCTGGCCTGTGCGTCGTGCACCAAGAAGCCCAACACGATCGAAAAGGAGCCTGCCGTGACGAACAGCGCAAGCGGCCCGGACATCCGCGGCGAGGAAGTGACCTACCGCGCCGGCGACACCACACTCAAAGGCTATTTGGCCTGGGATGCGAGCAAGCCCGGACCTCTCCCCGGGGTGATCGTGGTGCACGAGTGGTGGGGGCACAACGACTATGTCCGAGGGCGCGCCCGGATGCTTGCCGAGGAAGGCTATGTGGCGCTCGCGCTCGACATGTACGGCGATGGCAAGAACACCCAGCACCCAGAGGACGCCCAGAAGTTCGTCATGGAGGCAGTCAGCAACGCTGCCGTCGCTAGGGAGCGATTCTTGGCCGCACACGAATTGTTGAAGCAGCACGACGCGATCGATCCAAGCAAGATTGCCGCGATCGGGTATTGCTTCGGCGGAGCGGTCGTCCTGCAGATGGCTCGGCTCGGAGCCGACCTCGACGGGGTGGCGAGCTTTCACGGGACCCTCTCGCCGCAGGGCCCACCGGCTCAGCGAGGGGTGTTCAAGGCCAAAGCCTTGGTGCTCCATGGCGCAGACGACGTGATGGTTCCTCCGGAGCAGGTTGCGGCGTTCAAAAAGGAAATGGACGCGGCCGGCGTAGACTACCGGTTCATCGCCTACCCCGGGGCGAAACACGCCTTCACGAATCCTCAGGCCACCGAGCGAGGCAAGGCGCTCAACATGCCGCTTGCCTACGACAAAGCCGCCGACACTCAGAGTTGGGTGGAGCTTCAGAAATTCCTGAAAGCACTCTTCGCGGAGTCCTAAGCCGCCATCGCCCGTCGAATCCACGAACGCAAAGTCGGGCGAAGACGAAGGCTCATCGTTTGAGCTCCTTCTTCAAGACTTTCCCCGTCGCATTGCGCGGCAGGGCATCGATGAACCTCACGTCGCGAGGGACCTTGTAACTCGCGAGGTGCGCCCTCACGTAGGCCTTTACGCCGCTCTCGTCGAGCTTCGCGTCGGGTTTGAGTACGACGAACGCTCTGAGCCGTTGACCCCAGTCTGGATCGCTCACGCCGATCACAGCCGCTTCCACGACATCATCGTTTCCGGCAATCAGATCTTCGGAGCCTAGCAAAAACAAACGCCCTCTCCGCGCGACACCCAAAGCGACATAACATTTAGTTCTGCGCAATTGCGCTTCCAAAGTGGTCCCAACGGGCTAAGAGGGCACCATCACGTTGACGGAGAGCACGGTCTCCAAGAACAGGAGTGAATCCCAATCTGGCGGTATCGCAAACCTTGGGACGCTAACGATTGAGAACAGCACGATCTCCGAAAACAGCGCGCTCTACAACGCCGGAGGGCTTGGTCTTGATGACCGTGCGACCCTTGTCATGCTCAACAGCACCGTGTCTGGGAATAGCGCGGGAAACTGGGCTGGCGGTATTGGTGGGGACCGGGTTTCGGAGCTTACGGTGATCGCCTCCACTATCGCTGACAATGTTGCCGATACGGCTGGGAGCTCAATCGCCTTGCGCCACGCGGAAGTGCTCACGATTCGAAATAGTCTGATCGTGGGTGACTGCTATGGGACCTTCTATTGTGAGTCTTCGTGTGCCGGCAACATCGAGAGCGGAGGAGACACGTGTGGATTCGATCCGGTCACCAATCGGGTCGATGTCTCCGCCCAGCAACTCGACCTTGGGCCGCTCGAGGACAATGGTGGAGACACTCATACACGCCTTCCAGGAGCCACCAGCGACGCGATCGATGTGATCGATCCCGACGACTGCCTCGATGCCGAAGGTGAGCCCTTGACCAATGACCAACGAGGCGTCGAGCGGCCTCAGGGGTTGGGCTGCGATGTCGGCGCGGTGGAAGCAGATCAGTAGCGAGGAGACTCTCATGTCGCGCGGAAGCCTCGTGGATCGGGGATCACCGGCTCACCCACCTCGTTTCCTCTGACTCGACGTCGTGAAGATACACGTCCAGATTGGGCTCCTGATCTCCTGGGTCGAGATTGGTGGCGTCCGCTTGGAAGGCGATGAGTCGACCGTCGTCGGAGACGGACGGCGACAACTGCACGTCGCCGTCTGCCGGTTCGCCAAGCGAGTTGATGCTGACGCGACTGGTATCGGCGGCTAGCGCATCATAGCGATACGTGCTGCTTGCAGGTCCATCGATCTGACTTTTGGGTGGGACGATGTTGGCCGCGTTGCTCTGGTAGACGACGACTTGGCCGTCGCTCGTGATCGCGTGCGAAGTGACAGTCATCAGCGCGGCGACGTCGAGGGCAATGGTTCCGGACGCGCCACCAGAGTCAGCGTCGCGGCTTAGGAGCGAGGTCGTGCCGGTGTCGCGATCGTGCAGGTACACCTCGGCCGCAGTTCCCCATCCGCTTGGTGGTGGAGGCCCCAGATTGGTCGCGGCGCTCCGGAAGACGACGAAGCGCGCGTCTCCGGAAATCGCTGGCTCGAAGGATTCCGCATTCGCAGGTTCACCGCCGCTGTTGACGCTCACGAGTGCTCGCTGTCCGGTGTCGCGATCGAGCACCCAGATTGCAGAAGTCTCGCAGTCGCTGCAGCCGCCGGTCTGATAGGCGAGGAAGCGGCCGTCGTTCGACAGGGACGGTGATGCCGCCTTCGGCTCCGTGGTCGCCTCTTCCAATCGCGTGGTGGGCCGTTCGTAGATGACAACGCCGTAGTCCTGATCGCGCTGGACAACGAATGCCACTACTTGCCCATCGCCCGATACTCGCGGCGCCTGGGGAGGCGTAGTCGTGAGCAAGCGGCCGACCTCCGAGATGTCGACCGTGGTCGTCCTACGATCGTCACGGTCGTAGATGTAGACCTCGCTTTGGCCTGGTGGCGAGAGCGTGTTTTGTTCGTAGACGATGACCTGCCCGTTGCTCGAGACGTCGAACGGGACGTGGAACGAAGTGGCCCTCAGGGAGATTCGGCTCGTTGCCTGCGTCTCAACATCGTACACCACCAAATAGCTTTCCACGGCGCGACTCCGCCACAGCCCGGAGGGCTCGCAGAAGACCCGCTTGTAGATGACCTCGCGTCCGTCAGCCGTGAGCTTCGGATTCGGATCACCGCATTCGGAAGCGTTACTCGAAGAACAGCCAGCGACCGTGAGGCCGCAGCAAAGAAGGAATCGACACAACCACCGCATAAGTCACCTCTCTTGTGGAACATGGGGTTGGAGGGTCGTGCAGCGCCATACGCAATTGTTTCCTACGCGGTCGACTTCAGGCGCAGTTCTTGCGTTCTGTGGCGTGGGGGTGCAGCGGGTTCGTGGCTACGGCTGCACCTCAAATGGTTCCGAGCCGGACTCGCACACGAGGATTGTGAATTCGAAAGGCTCTGATTCGACGCCGTTTCCATCGGTGACCGTGACGACCCCGTCGTACGCGCGAGTGTTCGGGCAAAACACCGCAACGGTGAAGGCCTCGATCGCACCCTCACAGCCGTCAACGCTCCCGCTGTAGGCAAGGTCTGACCCCATCGCAAGCACGTTGATTGCATAAGCGGAGGCGGTGCCTCTCTCGCACGGGATGATGGGCTCCCATGAGACCCGCGTCACCGCGGGCGCCCCGCCATCACCGTTTCCTCCGCACCCTGCCAGAGTGAGAGCACCAAGGCCGACGACAGCGAGGACAACTACCAAACCAAACCGCTTCATTCTCAAACCTCCGCACTTGCCTGCGTCACCGCCAGCACTGCCGATGCCAGCCGCTTCAGTGCAGCCCCTGACGCCCAACGCGAACGGCAGAGCCAAGCCCACCAAGTACCGCATCACAACCTCCCTGTCCGGCGTTCCGCAAGAGTAATGCCGGATTTGAGGTACCGGGTCGGGCAGGGGCACGGGCGCTGGCGAATCAGGAACATCCGACGCTTGCCTGACCGGCGCCGCTTTGTTTCTGATGTTTCCGGTGCTACGGTAGCGAAGCGTGCCACCTCCCAGTGAACGCACGACTTCCGGGCCGGTACTTTCTCCGGGTCGGCCCGGGGTCACCTCCTAACCAGCTCGAGCCACGGCGCGGCTACGGCTGCACCTCAAACGCACCGACGTCGCGCAAACAAAACGGCGACCGACAGAGTGATCTGAAGGCCGCCGCGTCAGCCCCAACCTAAGCCGGGGCTTCTCTGTCATAGCGTTGGGTTACACGCCTTAGTCGAAAACAACCGTGAAGGTTCCCGTGGTGTTGGTGTTCGTCGTCGGCGAAGACGCAACGGTGCTCCAAGTGCCGGTCCTGCCCTCAAATCGCCCTGTGCCGCCAGAAATCGGGCCCGAAAGCTCGGCTGAGGTCAGGGTTCCATTTGTGCAGAACGCTTGACCTGCGTCAGCGAAGCCAGACAAGAGCGAGCCGTCGCTATAGACCTGGCCCCACTCAAAGCGGACAACGTCTGCTCCCAGGGGGAGCTCGTCAGGGCAACGGTCATCTTCCTCGAACAGCGTTTTGAAGACAAGCACTGCGCTCACGTCGGCCCTGCCGGGTTGCCCCTTCGCGATCCCGCTCGCTACCGACGTCGTGTTGCCGCCGGGGCTCTCGTCGACATCAGTGCTAATGATCTGCACGAAGAGCCGCTGGTTCACGTTCGGTCCGTGATGGTGCCCCCGCCAGGCGTGTGCGTCTGGAACCGCAAAGACGGTCAAGGCCAACGCGGCTAGTGCTACAAAAATTCCCTTTTTCATGATGCTCTCCTTCTCTGAGCTGGAAACGGCTTGTCATGCGCCGCCTCACGTTCAGGAAGGGTGAGCATTTCTCCATCTTGAAAAGGGGTCCATACGTAATTCTTCACTGAAGAGCCGATTATGCGCGCAGCTTTTGCGTTTGGGGCGTGGGGGCGCAGCGGGTGCGCGAGCTCGTAGCGTGCGCGGCTTCACCGATCGGTGCGACTTTGCTCTTGCATTACGTCCGCCACCCTTGCCGCCGGTCACTTCTTTGCTGCGCCGTCAGTCTTCCAGGGCGGAGGCTAGCTGCTCCTTGGCGTCTTTCAGTTTTTGCTTCGCTTCGTCGGCGGCCTCCTGCGCCTTCTGTACGCCTGCCAGCGCCGCCCCGACATCGGTACCAGCGACCCAGAGCCTAGCAAAAACAAACGCCCTCTCCGCGCGACACCCAAAGCGACATAACATTTAGTTCTGCGCAATTCCGCTCGGAGAGTGGTCCCCAAGGGCCAAGAGAGCGGTCAGTCCGGCACTGGAGGCATCGGTGGTGACGGCGGCCAGTCGGGCGGCGGTGGCTTTGGAGGCGACGGCGGCATCGGCGGCGCGGGCGGCGGCGGTGGAATGCCGGTGGAGTGTGACGCTCCGCTCGGGGAGCACCACATCATCATGGATGAGGATTTCGACGACGCGGTCTGGGAGATCCTCGAGTCTCACGCGGACGGGCAACGGTCTCGATCGACCCGACGGGGCAACTGCTCTCTGGCGGCGTCGACGATTCCAGCTATCGGAGAATGACCCACGTGATCCAATCGCCCGCCATCGGCGAGCACGAGGACTGCACTGCCGAAAGTTGCAGCTACGGAGTGCTTGTCCAGCATCGCTACCTCGCAGAGAGCTACACCCCGGCCACCGACGGCGCGCTCGCATACATCGACTACTCGGAGAGCCGAATCATCACAGAGCCCGCCTTCGCGGGCGCCGCCGTCGGATGGAACTTCGTGGTATGGCAGGACGGCACGCGATACCGCCAGAACGTGGACACCTCGCTCGCCTTCAGGGACACGACCTGGACTCGGAAGAGCTTGTGCGGGCTCACGGCAGGCGACTTCATGCCCGAGGGCTTGAACCTCGTCGACGGCGGCGAGCTGGTCTCCGGCTACATCCGAAGCAACACCCACACGGTCGCCGACAGCATGCAAAGAAGCGTCCACGGTATCGACGACTTTCGAGTCGTCCTCGTCCAATAGCCGGTGCCCGCGGAAGAACCTCCTTCGGATCGCGGTGCGAAGTGCTAGACATCCCCATGTGGGAGACAGGCGAATGATGAGGAAGGTCGTTGTCGTGTTGCTGGCCGTGGGGGCGTTCTGCGGCGTCCGGATCGACGTGGCGGCGCAGGATGCCGCGACCGAGGATGCCGCGACCGAGACCTTTCTCCTCAGCCCACCACCTGGCGAGCGGCCCACGGTCGTTCGAGCCAGCTTTCTGTTGCAGAACATCAACGAGATCGACGATGCCGCGGAGACCTTCGAGTTCCGCGGCGTCCTGAGGCTCACCTGGCATGATCCGCGGCGCGCGTTTGACCCCGTCGCGGAGGGAGTCGATGAGAAGCTCTACCAAGGGTCGTTTCAGTTCAACGAGCTCTTTCCCGCCTGGTACCCGCAGGTGGTGCTCGTCAACGAGTCGGGGTTCTTCGAGAAGCAAGGGGTGATTCTCCGAGTGCAGCCGGATGGCACCACGACCTTGGTGGAGACCGTGAACGCGAGGGCGAAGGCCTTCCTCAATCTACAGCGCTACCCATTCGATCGGCAGCATTTGTACGCGGTATTCGAGGTGCTCGGCAGCGACAACACGGAGGTCGTGCTCGAGGCGGAAGCCACGCCGCCCGAACCGTCTGACTACGAAGCGCGCGTACCCGAATGGACCCTCAAGAGCGTCAGCACGTTGACGAAGGAGCGTGAAGCTCCCTACGCCGGAGAGCATGGGACCACCTCAGCATTCGTAGTGAGCATGGATGTAGAGCGGAATTCCTTCTTCGCGGTGCGTCTGATCGTCATCCCGCTCATGCTCATCGTCATGCTTTCCTGGTCCGTGTTTTGGATGGAACGCTCCTCACTGGCGGACCGAATCAGCGTCTCGTTCATCGGAATTCTGACCGCCGTCACCTACCAACTCGTAGTCACCGGCATCCAGCCGGACATCTCCTACATCACTTTGATGCACGGTTTCTTGAATCTGAGCTTCGTCATCATGTGCGCGACGGTCGTCATCAACCTGTGGGTCGGACACCTCGACAAGCAAGGACGGGTGGACGCAGGAGACCGGATCGACTACCGATCCCGGTGGGTTTTTCCAAGCATCTACTTCGGGCTCAATCTCGTCATGGTTGCGGTGACGCTCACGTTCTTCTGATGAATCACCAGGCTTGCCAGGGCGTATCACGGTGGTAGCGTCAGCCGGTCTCCAAGGTGGTGACCGCGCTTGGAGTCGCTGGACTGACAACGACAGGAGTTAAAATGGTTTCTCGTTTTGGTTCGATTCTTCGCGACGCAGCTCTGCTCGGAGCGCTTTGCCTTCCTATGATTGCCGCGCCCGGCTCGGCCGATGAGCCGGCGAAGGAAGAGCAGCCCGCCAAGGAGAAGCCCAAGGAAAAGAAAGCCGTCAGAGTTCCGGCCGGAACGGAGATGATGGTCAAGACCGGCACGGAGGTTTCGTCCAAGGACAGCCCCGGTCGCAAGTTCAGCGCGACGCTCGAGGCCAATCTCATGGCCGGGGACGAGGTCGTGGCCAAGGCCGGCACGCAGGTCTACGGTCGGGTGGTCAGCGCGATGCAGGCCGGCCGAGGCATCGTCGCATCGCACGCCAACCTCGTGCTGGGTCTGACCGACATCAACATCGAAGGAACGATGTACCCGATCCAGACCGGAAGCTTCTCGGAGAAGGCGACCGGCGTCATCCTACAGCGGAAGTCGGTGGTCATTCCCGCCGGCTCGCTCCTCGAGTTCAGGCTGACGACGCCGCTCACTGTGAAGAAGTAGGCGTTCCCGAAGTCAGCCGTCGAACGGGTTCTTTCGGCCTCAACGACCCGACCCGGGTTGGCGTCCCGCCACGACGCGCCGGCGGCCGCCACCATCGATTTCACAGGAGAAGCGACCGGTCTGCGCGTTTGCTCGCCAACCTGGGTAAGGTCGTTCCAAAACAAGAGGCGTTGGGTCCGCCCGTACTCAAATACGTGTGTACGAAGAGGGCGTTTGGAAATACGCAATTCTTCAGAGGGAATACGTATTTCTTCAACGGAGATGCAGCTCTTGCGCTTGCGGCGTCGCTTTCACCTCGACCGGCGTTCACGAAGCGACCGTCATGACGAACCGAGCGCCGCTATGCCCGACGCGCGAACCGCGGAAGTCCAGCTTCGCGCCTCCGGCGACATAACATTCATTGTGCGCAATTCCGCTCCGAGAGTGGTCCCCAAGGGCTGAGAGAGCATCTAATCTCGTCCCTGGGGGACCGGATTATCATGATTTGAGCTGGGTGGCGGGTCGGTTCAGGCTTGCCGAGGAGAAATGGGTTCGGATTTACAGCTCGGCCCGGACTACGGGTCGGTGGAAGACGAGGGCTTCGCGGTGAAGTATCGCGCGCGCTGCCACTGCGGGGCGGTTCGGTACGAGGTCTGTGCAGACCCTGTCGACGCGAAGATCTGCCATTGCCGGGCCTGCCAGGTGTTGCATGGAGCGCCGATGCAATGGGCGGCCATCTTTCACAAGCGCGATGTGCGGCTCGTCGCCGGACTCGAAGAGCTGTGCTTCTACAACAGCGAGCTCGACCGTCCCGACAGGGTGTTGCCGTGCAAGGTGAGCTGCGCGCGTTGCGGCACTCTCATTGCAGACGAAGGGCGTAGGATGTGGCTGGCCTTCCCGACGCTGTTCGAGTTCGGCACGCCTCCGCAGGTGCCCGACGCGTTTCGCCCCAGCTGCCACATCTTCTACGCCGCGCGCGTGATGGACATGGACGACGGCCTGCCGAAGTGGTCGGGGCACAAGGACGAATCGACGTTGCTTTGACCTGCGCTGGGAGCCTAGCAAAAACAAACGCCGTCTCCGCGCGACACCCAAAGCGACATAACATTTAGTTCTGCGCAATTGCGCTTCCGAAGTGGTCCCAACGGGCTAAGAGAGCAAGGCGATTTGGGAGATCGTCGGGGAGCGCAAGAGCCCCGCTCTAGTCTTCGAGCACCCGGGGCAGAGCACCGTGCCGACGTCGACCTTCGTCTGCGACACCGGCGGCATGGTGGTGATCTGCGCGGGCACGACCGGATTCAATGCGATGACCGATCTGCGATATCTGTGGATGCGGCAAAAGCGCCTTCAGGGCTCCCATTTCGCCAACGATCAGCAGTCGGCGGAATTCAACCAATTCGTCGTGCAAGGACGCATCGACCCCTGTCTGACCCAGACGTTTGGCTTCGACGGCATTCCGACCGCGCACCAGCTCATGTACGAGAACCGTCATGGGCACGGAAACATGTCCTGCCTCGTGAACGCCACCGATCGCGGGCTCGGACGGGACAACTCTTTCCGGTAGCCGCAGCCTCCGGCCTGCTAGGCCGGCTTCACCCTTTCTTCGGTCGAAAGCGGGCGCCAAGACGCTCCGTGCTTCGGAATCGCAATGAGTTCGCGGTGTTGGAGCCGTCAGAGCGTCGACTCGATCCGCGAAAATTTGTTCATAGAAGCAATTTACAATTATGCTGTGCACGTCGGCATCATGCGTATTTCACCTCGAATTCCTCGGTTTTCCCAGCTCTTCTGGGCCGCCTTTCTGGTCGCGGGCTGCGCCGGCTCCACAGCGCCCGTAGGTCCTAGCTTCGAGGTTTCTTTCGATCCGTCGACGCCGCGATCCGCGCGTGACCAAGCGATGCGCGTCGAGGTGTACCTCGTCGACTCGTGCGCCGACGTGACACTCGGAACGCGTCCGGTCCTGGCGTTGGGCACCGCCGACGTCCTCCGGGGGGACGGCATAGGCGCGTTCGGAATTTCGTTCGACGATGGCGGCTACGGCCTCTACGGACTCGCGCAAGACGCAGACTGCGCGGTGATCGCTGCAGGCTGCGACGAAGTTGCCATTACGGGCGCACAAGAGACGCTTACGGTGACGCTGGGTGCGGTGAGGGGCGCAGGGTGTCCGGTCGATGAGCTCTGTTCGCTCGAGACGGGCGACTGTGTAGATGGTACCGGGGGCACCGGAGGCTCGGGCGGCGAAGGCGGGCGGGTCGATAACGGGCTCATCCTGTTTTACGCATTCGACGAGGGCAACGGGTCGACGGTGACCGACCAGTCCGACGTGCTACCCAAGCTCGACTTGACCATCGCCGATCCTGGTAACGTCACCTGGTCGAGCGATTACCTCGCCATCAATTCCTCTACCGCTCTGTCTACTGCGAGCGGGGCCACCAAGGTCGTTGCACGTGCGCAGGCGAGTGGAGAGCTTTCCGTCGAAGCGTGGATCACCGCCGCGAATGCGACGCAAAGCGGTCCGGCGCGCATCCTTAGTATGTCGGCCGACCCCTGGGTCCGAAATTTCATGCTGGGCCAGGAGGCAAGCACCTACGCCGCCCGGTTCCGGGCCGAAGGACAGACGGATTGGGACAACGGAAGCCCGACGATCTATACCCCGGCAGGGACCGCCACGGTCGCCCTCACCCACGTGGTTCACACCCATAGCGCGAGCGGTGCCGAGGTGATCTACGTAGACGGCGTTGAAAGTGAGACCTTCACGCGCACAGGCGGGTTGTCGCAGTGGGACGCGAGCTACCCGATCGTCGTTGCGAACGAGGCGACTAACGATCGCGCATGGCTGGGTGAGCTCCACCTGATTGCGGTTTACGACCGGGCCCTGAGCGCCGCCGAAGTCGAGCAGAACTTCACGGCTGGCCCTTAGCGCTTCACCCATCAATCGAGGGGGACCGACACTTTCTTCCTCTTGTTGGCCTCGACGGTCACGAACACCACCTTCGGCTTGCCCTCACCGAAAGGTTTGAGCACGAGCCTGTGGCGCCCTGCAGGCAAAGTTAGACGGCGGGGCGTGCCTCCGAGGAGCTTCTTGCCTTTGTAGACCTCGGCCCAACCGCCGCTGGTGACGAGATCGATCGTTCCAGGGCCAGCTTTAGCCGCGGGCCTCGATCGGGTTCGCTTAGGCTTCCGCACCTTGGCCGCCGGTTCGGCGGCCTCGACGGTCTTCGCGGTTTCGACTGCCTCTCTCTGGCCCGAGGCGTCTTCGACGGCGGATGCAGGTTCTTCGGTCGCCGACGCAACGGGCGCTCCACGCACGGCCGTCGGTTCAGGTTCCTGCTCGGGGTGTCCGCCGGAGAGCCCAATGACCGCCGCAACGATGGCTGCAAGGGCTCCTAGAACGGCGGCCCAGATCAGTGCGCGCTTGGAAGGTCGCCGCTGCGCTCGAGGCACCGGGCCTTCTTCACTTGGATCAGGCGTCGCGGTGAGGGTCACATCGTTGTTTCCCGCGCGCGGGATCGCAGGGACCGGCGCGTGCGCCATTCTCGCGACTTCCATGAGCTGGCGTTTTCTCGCCGCTCCCTCCGGAAAGACCCCATCCATCCAATCGGAAAGCTCGGCGGCGCCGACGATCTCTGCTTGAGCGCCAAGAAACTCTCGGAGCGCGCGGCCCATCTCGCGCGTGGTCTGCCAACGGTTTTTGGGGTCGCGCTCCAGCGCTTTCATGACGATCGCGTCGAGCTCTTTCGGCACCTGAGGGCGGTGTGTCGATGGCGGCACCAGCTTATCGTACAAGATCGCATGAACCGCGTTGGCCGTCGTGTCGCGGCGAAACAAGCGTTTGAGCGCGAGCATCTCCCAAAGGGAAACGCCGAGTGACCAGATATCGACCCTGCGGTCGATGGGCCTCGCCGCAAGCTGCTCGGGCGCCATGTACGCGAACGTTCCCTTCATTTGGCCTGTGGCCGTGTGGTGGATGCGCTGGCGGGCGCTGGCGATCCCGAAATCGACCACCTGTACCGAGCCGTCGAACGTAACGAATAGATTCGATGGCGAGATGTCGCGGTGTACGACGTGAAGGAGCTCGCCATTCGCGTCTTTGAGCTCGTGCGCCGCGTGCAGCCCCTCGCAGGCGTCTGCGATGACGCGTGCCATGCGAATGGGAAGGAGTGGATGACTCCGCTGCTCTGAGCTCCGTGCGACTTTGCCGCACAGCCTCGAGAGGGGCTCTCCGACCAGGTACTCCATGGCAATGTAGTACTCGCCGTCGGCCTGTCCGAAGTCGAACACGCTGCACACGTTCGGGTGGGTGATGCGGGACGCGATCCTCGCCTCGTCGAGGAACATGTCGACGTACCGCTTCTCCTTGGCGAGGTGTCGGTGAATCCGTTTCAGGGCGACGAGCTTCTCGAAGCCGGGAGCGCCGTCGACCTTGGCCAGGTAGACGGTGGCCATCCCGCCCGCTGCAAGCTCGAAGCAGAGCTTGTAGCGCCCGATGCGCTCCGGTCCGGTCGCCTCGGGCCAAGCCGAGTCCTGTGCCGGTGGAAGCACCTCCACCACAGGCGCACCGAGCGCTGCTGCATCATCAGAACCGCGTGACATCTGGTTCGAATTCCCCAACACCAGCGTAGCGGGCACGAGCATGTCAATGCCAGCGGAATCTTTGACTATTTATGTAGGCTGCGCTAGTCTAACTCTTGGGCAAAAAGTGGGTTTTCGAATTGTAATTATTGTGGTTTTCGCTGTGTACTGGCTGCTGCCGGCCACGGTGCGCGCACATCCGATGTTGGACCGAGCCGTCGAGGCCTATCAGGACGCGGATCTCGAGCGGGCTCTCGAAGGCTTCGACGCTGCCGCGCGAAACGCAGACCTGACGATCGAAGAGCTGCTGCAGCTGTTTGAGATGCGGGCGCTCGTGCACAACGCACTCGGCCACGAGAAAATGATGCGGGCCGACCTCCGCCGGCTCCTGGCTGTCCGAGGGAGCTACCAGCTGAGCCGGCTTGCGCCTCCTTCGGTGCGCGCGGTCTTCGACGAGCTCAGCGATGCGCAGAGCAGCGAGCACAGCGTTGAGCTACGAATCGAAGCCAAGACCCTCGCGGGGGAGTCATGGATGGTGGCACAGGTGCTGCGCGTGCCTGAAGGACTGGTGGATCACACCACGCTTCAATGCAACATCGCAAACAACTCTCGAACGATCTCCCGAACATCGCAAGGGACGAGCGCGAGCCTGAAGCTTCCAGATCCCGGCGTGCACAACGGATGCGCCGCGACCGCGCGCACTCGCCAGGGCGGTGTGCTCTTCACCGGGACCATCGACGGAGCCCAGGTCTTGATGCCCTCTGCTTCGGCACGTCGTTTCGAAATCCCGCAGCACACTCCAAGGGACGACGGCCACGGGGCAAAGAAGAAGAAGTGGCCGTGGATCGTCGCCGCCAGCGCTGTCGTGGTCGCAGGTGGCATCACCGCGGGCGTCCTTCTTTCGCGCCGATCGAAGAACGGCGACCAGCCGCCGCTGGGTCCGGTCGCGGTCAACTGGTAGGCGTACGAGCGTCGGCGTTCCCGGGTCCGCTAGCCCGTATTCCCTGGGCTCGGAGCGGCACACGACGGCCGGCGCACGGCTTGCGTGTTTTGGGGCATGTGGCGCAGATCCTGAGCCTAGCAAAAACAAACGCCCTCTCCGCGCGACACCCAAAGCGACATAGCATTTAGTTCTGCGCAATTGCGCTTCCGAAGTGATCCCAACGGGCTAAGAGAAGCCATCCCGCAAATCGATCGTGCCGCTTTCGGTATTGAGCAACCACGGATCGGCGTTGGCGTCCTTCGGTGTAAACACGATCTCCGGTGCGCTTCGGGCCAGATCGAGAATCGCTCTCATCCCGGCGGCCGACCCGGCCCGTTCGGCCTCCCTAAACTTGTCGCGGTCCAGGCGTTCGATGGCAAACTCCGCCAACGCCCTGGCGACCACCTTCACGCACTCGCGAGCGTGCCCCGATTCATCGAGTGCCCAATGCGTTTTCGTCCACTTGTGCCACCCGCCGAGTGCAGCGCAGTGGCCCAGGTCGTCGCCGAACCGCTTGACCAACATCTCGGACATGTCGAGTTCGGTGCGACGGAAACTGATGACGGGTTTCTTCTTGTCGGCTTTGCTGTTGCCTCGCCTCTTCAGCGTCTCGTTCGGCACCTTCTCTATCGAAGGACTCACAGCGCCCCCGTGCGTTCGAGATAGGCGTGCAGGCTCTTCGCCGTGATCCGCAACGGCACTCCGCGCCCGCGTCCCGCCGCGACAAGCACGCCGTGATCTTCGACGACCGACCGGCGTAGCATGGAGATGGCGCCACTCATGGCGTCGAACCCTCCCCTCGACGCACGAGCGCTACGACGGATGCTCGAGAGATGCGTACCGGGACACCACGTCGACGAACCGCCCTGATGTCTTGGAGCTCTCCTAGTTCGAGGAGCTCGAAGACCGTTCGTTTCGAGACGCGCAACACCTTGGCCACCTCCGGCACCGTCACGATCGGCGGCAATGCCGCCCGGACATCCTCGGCAGCGCTAGGCAACGGGCTGTCCCAGTCGGCACGGCTGAAAGCCCAAGCCATGATAATAACCTCGAAGCCGATACGTGAGGTCGTTGCGGCGGAGCGTCTCGACGATCTGCTCCGTGAGCTTCTTCGAGGTCTCCCCGCGCTCGAAGCGAGCTACATCGGAAACCCGCAGCCGCTTGCCGTAGCGCTCCTGGTAGAAGAACGTGATCGCCGTGCGCTCCAGGTCGGTGAAGTGTTGTGCCATCGCACAAGACACGTAGCAAGATGTCTCGGCGGAAGTGTCCCCTTTCTAGGTGGACACTTTTTCGGAGTGGTGGACTTCGGTGTCCACAAAATCCAGGGAAGTCTAAAGTCTATGCGATCGCGCGAGATCGAATCCGGGACATCCCGCCGCAGCTCATCGTCGACCGGGCGGTGCAGCGGGGCAACAAGGAGCGGCCTGCGATGCTCGGGCCGCGCAAGAACAACAAGGTGCTGACCCTCGCCCTCACCAAGGACGTGGTCGACGCCATTCACTGGCACATCCAGCAAGGGAACGCCGGTCCGGAGTTCCTGTTCAGCAAGGACGGGTACTTCCCCACGCGAATCCACTCCCATGCGAGGCCCTTGCGGACCGTGCAACGAGCCCTGGGCCTCCGGGAAATCGGCCACCACCAGGTCGGCAGGCATTCGGTGGCCAGCCAAGCCGCGACAGGAGGTCACTCCATCAAGACGATTCAGGCGCAGCTCGGGCACAAGTCGGCCAAGAGCACGCATCAGTACGCCCACCTCGGGCAGCGGGCCCAGCTTCGGCTGGTGGCCGATCTCGAGCCCTGCGCGCCACCTCACGTCAACGTCAGGTCAACGAGGGAAAAACGCTAGGCGACGCAAATGCTGCAACAACCCGAAACCACACCCCAATCGACGGCGCCCCATAAGAAAAGGGGCGACGCGGCACGGACGCCAATGGTCCGTTTCACGGTCTAGCAAAACGTCAACAGAAACAATGCTTCCCTAACAATCATGCACGAGTACACGCGTCGCCATGTTCACGTCACGTCACTCGATCTCACATCACCAAAGATCGCAACGGCATCCTCACGGCACCGAGCCGCGACAATGGAACATTTGACCACCACCTACTACGCCGGTGTCGCGGCAGACTGTAAGACC